>Ga0315553_10003518_pt1 | contig 12147 bp, 5 predicted proteins | sample SalMarSW160140MG_FD_203099 | JGI IMG/M metagenome (GOLD analysis project Ga0315553, IMG submission 203099) | Salt marsh sediment microbial communities from the Plum Island Ecosystem LTER, Massachusetts, United States - Salt Marsh Sediment SW1601-40 ... | reverse complement strand
CTTTTCCAACGGAACTAACTACGCCACCAGTTACAAAAATATACTTTGACATCTGGGGAACCAAACTCTAAGGACTCAATAGAAGTAGCCTTGGCGTTAGAGTGGGGGTTTCTTAATATTATAAGGAAGGAAGCACACCTTGTCAATAGGCTATATCAATTAGGATAATGCCCCTCCAGAGGGCTTTCTTCCCGCCCCTGTCATTGTTTTCCTCCGTCATTCCCGCAAAAGCGGGAATCCAGCCTCTCTTTTGCCCCACCCTTAGGTTTTTCGTCCCACCCCACCCCGATTTTATCTTTTCCCGCCCGCCGCCCTTTAAGGTAGAAAGGGGGTAAAGCCCCCTTTCAAACCCCCAGATATTTGGGGATTTAAGAGGGACGTCAATCCTACTTGATTTGGGGGGTTCTTAAGGGGGGCGAAGCCCCCCTTTGAAAGACGTTTTTGGGCGGGCTGGTGTGGGAAAAACTACCTGGGGTGGGGTGGAAAGGGAAAATCCCCCCTTAAAAAGGGGGAAATGGGGTGTGCCCCCAGTTTGTATTGCCCGCCAGGGCGGTGCTATGATTATTGTAATATGGAACAAAAACTCCGTGAAGCCCTTGCCCGCCGCCAGAAACAAACCATCACCGACGGAAAGCGCTTGTCCTCGGCGGTGCTGTTGCCTATATATTATAAGGAAGGCCAATGCTATATCCTCTTCACCCGCCGCACCGAAAAGGTCAAGGAACACAAAGGGCAAATATCTTTTCCCGGCGGCGCCCGCCAGGACGGCGAAAGCCTGCGCGAAACCGCCCTGCGCGAGTCCCGTGAAGAAATAAACCTGTCCCCCGCCGACGTCGAGGTGCTGGGCGAGCTGGACGACACGGTGACGGTGGTCTCCAACTTTATCGTCACCCCCTTCGTCGGCGTTATCCCCTGGCCCAATGACCTCAAGGCCGACGGCTGGGAAACCGACGAGATAATCGAGGCGCCCATTGCCGCGCTGCTGGACTCGCGGGAAGATAAAAAAGAGGTCAGCGAGGGCAAACCGGTCACCTCGTACTTCTACCACTATGGGGGCAGGGTCATCTGGGGCGCCACCGCCCGCATCCTGCACCAGTTCCTGGAGCTATACGCCCGGGCCATGAAGAGCTAGGTAGCCATTACCCGTCAACGTTAACCTTAGAAAATTTTCTTAACTTTCCTCCTAAAGTATTGACATATTCCCTGTTATCGTTTATAATGTCCCTACCTAAGAGGAAGAGGAAGTTAAAATGGCAGGTAAGGACTACTACAATCTATTAGGTGTCAGCCGCAACGCCACCGAGCGCGATATAAAGCAGGCTTACCGCAAACTGGCGCGCCAGCACCACCCCGACGTCAACCCCGGTGACAAGTCGGCGGAGGAAAGATTCAAGCAGGTAAACGAGGCTTACGAGGTCCTCTCCGACAAGGCAAAACGCCAGAAATACGATAAGTACGGCGACCAGTGGCAGCATGCCGACCATTTCGAACAGGCGCGCCGCCAGCAGCAGGCATCGGGCTGGAACTTCAGCCAGGGCGGCGGCAGGGTCCATTTCAGTGAAGAAGAAGCCGGCACCATCTTCAACGACCTCTTCCGTAGTTTCGGCGGCAGGGCGGGACGCCCCCAGCCGAGGAAGGGCCGCGACCTGGAGTTCCCGCTGGAAATAACCTTGGAAGAAGCCTACAGCGGCACCACCCGCACCCTGAGTATGGCCGACGGCAAGCGCCTCGAGGTCAAGATTCCCCCCGGGGTCAAGGACGGCTCCCGCGTCCGCATCAGCGGCAAGGGCGCCGAGGGCTACGGTGGGGTCAAGGGCGACCTCTACCTGGTGACTTCGGTCAGGCCCCACCGCCTCTTCGGGCGGCATGGCGACGATCTCTATGTCGATGTGTCCGTGCCCCTGGTGGTGGCGATGCTGGGTGGGGAGGTAAAAGTAACCTCCCCCAAGGGCAAGCTGTCCTTAAAGATTCCCCCCGAGACCCAGAACGGGCGCACCTTTCGCCTGACGGGGCAGGGTATGCCCCATCTGGGCAAGTCGTCACGGGGAGACCTGCTGGCCAGGGTTAAGGTAATGCTGCCCGCCAAGTTGAACGGCGAGGAAAAGGAGCTCTTTCAGAAGCTCGGTCGGCTCCGCCCCGATAAGCCCTGATATATAAGAATTGAGGGAAGGGTAACGATGAGAATGAAAAACTTAGGTGAAGACGAACCCCGTTACGTGATAAGCATCGCCGCCCGGATGGTCGGTGTGCAGACCCACACCCTGCGCTACTACGAAAAGGCCGGCATTATAGAGCCCTCCCGCTCGCGGGGCAACCTCCGCTTATACTCGGAAAGAGACATCGCCCACCTCAAGCGGGTCAAGACCCTGATGGACGATATGGGGGTCAACCTGGCCGGGGTGGAGGTTATTATGCGTATGGTAGAGCAGATGATGGAACTGCAAAACCAGTTGCAGGAGCTGGAGTCGGAGCTCCACAGATTCGAAGAGCCGGAGCCGTAGTCGAAAGACGGCAATAGATAAATAAGGTATGTGAGCCATGAAACAAGAAAGATTTACCGAGCAGGCACAGGAGGCATTAGCCGCCTCCCAGGAGCTGATGCGTCAGTATAAGCACAACCAGTGGGACGTGGAACATATCCTGCTGGCGCTGCTCCAGCAGGAGAAGGGGCTGGTCGGCGATATCTTCGCCGAGCTCGGCGTTGACCTGGAGAAGGTAAAACAGGAGATAGTCGCCTCTTTGGAGAAGACGCCCAAGGTCAGCTACGACACGGGGCAGCTTTACGCCACCCCCCGCATCGCCAACCTCATCAAGGCGGCTGGCGAAGAAGCCGACAGGCTAAAAGACGAGTTCATCGGCACCGAGCACCTTTTAATCGCCATCGCCGGCGAGCCGAAGGGCGAAGCCTCCGAGGTCCTAAAGCGCCTCGGCATCGACCAGGAAAAGGTCTATGCCGCCCTGCAAAAGCTCCGGGGCGGACATAGGGTCACCGACGCCCGTGCCGAGAGCAAATACCGTTCTTTGCAGAAATACGGCCGCGACCTCACCGAGATGGCACGCGAGGGCAAGCTCGACCCGGTTATAGGCCGGGAGGACGAGATTAAGCGCGTGATGCAAATCCTGAGCCGCCGCACCAAGAACAACCCGGTCATCGTCGGCGAGGCCGGCGTGGGCAAGACGGCTATCGCCGAAGGGCTGGCGCAAAAGATTGTCGCCGACGACGTCCCCGATTCCCTCAAGGGGCGCAAGGTAGTCGCCCTGGATATGGGGGCGCTGGTGGCGGGGAGCAAGTTCCGCGGCGAGTTCGAGGAAAGGCTCAAGGCGGTCATAGACGAAGTGCGCCAGGCCAAGGGCGAAGTTATTCTCTTTATCGACGAGATGCATACCGTGGTCGGGGCCGGCGCCGCCGAGGGCTCCATCGACGCCAGCAACATGTTAAAGCCCGCCCTGGCTCACGGCGAGCTGCAGTGCGTCGGCGCCACCACCCTGGATGAATACCGCAAGTTCATCGAAAAGGACAAGGCGCTGGAAAGGCGCCTCCAGCCGGTCTTCATCACCGAGCCCACCGTCGAAGCCACTATCGAGATACTCAAAGGATTACGCCCCCGCTATGAGGCGCACCACAAGGTCAAGATAAAGGACGAGGCGCTGGAGGCGGCGGCCAGGCTCAGCCAGCGCTATATCGCCGACCGCCACCTGCCCGACAAGGCCATCGACCTCATCGACGAGGCCGCCTCCAAACTGCGCATCGATACCGAGAGCGCCCCGCCCGAGGTGAAATCCTTGGAGCAAAAGCTAAAGCAGCTGACCAACGAAGAAGAAGCCACCTCACAGCGGCAGGACTTCGAGCGCAGCGCCGAGCTTAAGAGCGAGCGCCTGCGCCTGGAAGAGGAATATAACCAGGCGAAAGCCAAATGGCTCAAAGAGGGGAAAATCGACGAAGTCGTCGACGAAGAAGATATCGCCCAGCTCATTTCTAAGTGGACGGGCATCCCCATCTCCCAGATGCTCGAGGGCGAAGCCGAAAAGCTTCTCCACATGGAGGAGCGCCTTCACGAGCGCCTGATAAACCAGGAAGAAGCGGTCACCGCCATCAGCGAGGCCATACGGCGCAGCCGGGCCGGTCTTAAAGACCCCCAGCGCCCCATCGGCAGCTTCGTTTTCTTAGGTCCCACCGGCGTGGGTAAGACCGAGCTGGCCAAGACGCTGGCGCGCTTCCTCTTCGACGACGAAAACGCCATGGTGCGCCTGGATATGTCGGAATACCAGGAAAGGCACACCGTGTCCCGCCTCATCGGCGCCCCTCCCGGCTATGTCGGCTACGACGAGGGCGGCCAGCTCACCGAGGCGGTAAGAAGGCGACCCTATAGGGTAATCCTGCTCGATGAAATCGAAAAGGCGCACCCCGAGGTCTTTAACAGCCTGCTGCAGATACTCGACGACGGCCGCCTCACCGACGGTCACGGGCGTACCGTGGACTTCAAGAACACCGTGGTCATCATGACCAGCAACGTCGGCGCCCAGCTTATCCGCCGCCAGATGAGCCTGGGCTTTGCCGCCAAGCAAGAGGCCAAGGGCCAGAAGCTCGACTACGAAACCATGAAGGAGCGGGTGCTGGCGGAGATGAAAAAGACCTTCCGCCCCGAGTTCATCAACCGCGTCGACGAGATAATCGTCTTCCATCAGCTCACCGAAGAGCAGTTAAGGCAGATTGTCGAGCTGCTGGTCAAGGAGCTGCAGGAGCGACTGGCCGACCGCAAGCTCAGCATCGAGCTCAGCGACAAGGCGAAATCCTGGCTGGTTAAAGAAGGCTACGACCCGGTCTACGGCGCCCGGCCCTTGAGAAGGGCTATCGAGCGCCATGTCGAGAACCCGCTTTCCAGTAAGCTGCTGGCCGGCGAGTTCAAGGAGGGCGACACGGTCAAGGTCGACCTGGGTGATAAGGGCTTGACCTTCACCCTCAAGAAAAAGGCTAAAGCCGCCGCCTGACATAGATTTGATATTTATTAACGATATCATTAATATAGAGGGGAATTTTTGTGTCCGAAAGAGGCGAGGTGAAGGTTGAGCTTTAACTGGGAGTGGCTTAAGGGAAGTTCGAAGCGGTGGGGATATATTGTCGGTATCGCCGGCATAGTGATAACGGTGGCGCTGGTGTTGGCGGTCATTTTTTTCTGGGAGCAGATACGCGCCCTTGAGCATTACGGCTATCTCGGCGCCTTCTTCATCAGCGTCTTCGGCGGCGCCACTATCATCGCCCCGATACCGATGACGCCGGTGGTGTTCGCCCTGGGCACGATAATGAAGCCCGCCTTTGCCCCCTACATGGGTCCTATTTTTGTCGGTATCGCCGCCGGTCTGGGCGAGACGGTGGGGGGGCTTTCCATCTATATGACGGGCTACGGCGGCGGTACTGCCCTCCAAGATATGAGAGAGGGCAAGATTAAGTCCGGCTACAAGCGCATGATGGGCTGGGTGGAAAGACGAGGCTCGCTGACCCTCTTTGTTCTTTCGGCGGTGGTCAACCCCTTCTTCTATCCGGCGGCGCTGGCGGCGGGGGCACTCCGCTTCGGCATCTGGCGCTACTTCTTTATCTGTTTAGTGGGCAAGACGATTAAGGGGATAACGGTGGCGGCGGCCGGCTACTGGGGCCTGGGCAGTATCCTCCGGGCGGTGGGCATTCCCGTCTAGTTGCGCCCGACGCCGTTTTTTGCTAGATTATAGTGTTGTCTTCATGGGGCTGTAGCTCAATTGGGAGAGCGTTTGACTGGCAGTCAAAAGGTAGAGGGTTCGAATCCCTCCAGCTCCACCACTCCACCATTCGTCCTCTGCCGCCTGTTCCCCCAACCCAGCCGAGGATGCGAATCCCTCCAGCTCCACCACTTCACCATTCGTCCTCTGCCGCCTGTTCCCCCGGCCCAGCCGAGGATGCGAATCCCTCCAGCTCCACCACTCCACCATTCGTCCTCTGCCGCCTGTTCCCCCAACCCAGCCGAGGATGCGAATCCCCCCGGCTCCACCAAGAGTATCAAATAAGTAGAACTTCTGCTCTTTCTTTGCTTCTTTCATCTTTTACCGAAGATAAACAAGCCGCTAAGAAGTTTTCAAAGCTATTAAAGCGATTATTTTCAAATTATTGAGTCAAGTATTGTTAAGTTAAGTTAAGTCTGGTTATCTTGACTTTACTATTAATGTTCCCTTATTATTCGCCCAGAGGGAAACGTCTGGTTCCTCTAGGTTTGTGATGAACCGTTACCTGTATTTGGTCACTTGGGTAGCGGGGAGCAAATAGTGAAACCGACCTTCGAGAGGGTCGGTTTTTTTTATTTTATAACAAGGTAGTTATAAGGATATTTGAACCACGAAACGGAGTTAGAGCCATGAAAAGATTGTCAGTACTCTTATTCGTAATCGTATTTCTGTCGAGCCTGTTACCCATGGGCAGCGTGGTACACGCCGCGACTTCAATTACCTCTACCGGCGAGGAACCCCTGGAAGAGCCCGCGAGTAATTCAATCATGATAAACATAGTTCCCGATGGGACTGTTTTACCCCAAACAGTAAATGTAAGCGCACAGGTCAGCCAAGATTCCGATGACGCCGAAGAAGATGTCAGCGACGGCAGCGTGGACCTGACCAGCTCTGACCTCGAGCTTATCCATGATAATAGCTACGGCAGTGATATTTACCAGATTGTAGGCATGCGCTTCCAGGATGTGGCCGTGCCTGCGGGGGCTACTATCCAGAGTGCCTATATCGAGTTCGAGACCGATGAGACCACTAATGAAAATCCGTGTAACCTGACCATCCACGGTCAGGCGGCTGATAACCCGACGACATTTACCGATACTACCAATAACATCTCGGACCGCTCCCTGACCACGGCTTCGGTAGCTTGGTCCCCCGGGGATTGGGATACGGCCAACGAGAAACACCAGACGGAGGATCTCACCACGATAGTGCAAGAGCTCGTCGACCGCGGCGGATGGGCCATTGACAACTCTATGGTATTTATTATAAATGGTACGGGCCAGCGCGTAGCCGAAGCGTACGATGGTGAAGCTGCGGCGGCCCCCCTGCTCGTCATCGACTATACTGTCTCTACAGAACCAACCATTACCATAACCGGCACTCCTCTGACTGCATTCACCAGCGCGCCGGGTGTACCCTCGGCAGAACAATCATACGCGGTATCCGGCAGCAATCTGACGAATGATATCACGGTTACGGCTCCAACCGATTTTGAGATTTCAACCACCAGCGGCGGCGTGTTTGTACCGGCCCTGACGCTAACTCAATCCGGCGGCTCTGTTGCCGATACAACCATCTACGTGCGCTTCAACCGCGCCACAGAGGGAACCTCCAGCGGGGATATTACCAATACCAGCAGCGGAGCCGCGACCGGGAATGTAGCCGTCAGTGGTACCGCAGAAACACCGGTTGCAACCTGGGCAGCCTACAACGACTGCGTTTATGGTGACGAAGACACCTACATTGGAGCTAACGTCACCACGTTTGGCGTTGGCGATGGTTTTACAGGAGACACGTCTGGTGAGCTCCTCATCCAGGCTACCGGAGACCCGACCGGGGTCACCGCCAGCCTAACCGAGTCCGGTGGCGTCACCTGGCAGAAGGAAAGCGCCAACGGAGGGTCTGACACGGACGTAGGAACGGATGCCTACAACACCTTCCACGGTTTCACTGATATGACCGGTGTAATCTATTATGGTGACTCGGGCTGGTACGTCGACCTGACCTTCACCGGCCTGGACCCGGCCAAGGAATACACCTTTGCCACTTCTGCCAACCGGGGTAATGATAGCTACACAGACCGCATTACAATATACACCATTTCCGATGTGGATGCCGCTACCAATGAAAGTACCTCCGGTGTGACGATAAGCACCACGACCTTCACCGACGATACCGCGACCTTTTGTACCGGCTATAACACCGAATACGGCTATGTGGCCCGCTGGACAGGCATTCAGCCTGGTTCTGACGGCGACTTCACGGTCCGTGCCAAAGCCCATCCGGATTCCCCTGAGAGTGGGCGAAAGGCGTATGCGTTTGACGTGTTCATGCTGCAGGGCGAAACTACCCCTACAGAGCCAACTACCACCGTAACCTTCCAGGAGGGTGCCTCAGGCTACTCTGGAACGATAGATACCTTCATCATGGAAAGCAGTGCCGACACGAGCTATGCTGGTGAAAACTGGGTCGAGTGGGACAACGACGACCCTCACGGCGATGGGTTCTCGAATTTCGGGCTCATCCGCTTCGAAGATATCTTCAGCTCTGAGGGCGGACCAATCCCAGACGGAGCGACCATTGTGTCGGCTACCCTGACCTACTATGTCCAGAATGAAGGTGACGACGCCGATGTCAACGAAGTCGCCATTGACTGGGCTGAGGCTGTGACCTACAACGGGTTTGGCGGCACTGCTGGTGTACAGCCGGCTGATTACGGGACTGCGGTAGGCACCACCAGTGACAGCAGCAGTACCGGCAGCAAGACAGTTGATGTCACCGCCAGTTTGACGGCCTGGGCCAGCAATCCCTCGGCCAACCATGGCTGGATATTCCGGCCAACGGATAGCAACGGCGTGGAATTCCGCTCAAGCGAATACGGAACGGTCAGTGACCGGCCGCTGCTCACCGTGACCTACTCAGGGGGCGGCCCACCTAACAATGCCCCCAACCAGCCGACGTTGGTACAACCTTTAGATGAGGCAACGGATGTGCCCACCCCACCCACCCTGGAAGTCACGGTTACCGACCCGGATTCCGATAATATGGATGTTACCTTCTACGGCCGCCAGATCGGCACAGGGACATGTGAAGATTTCATGGTCATAGCTCTACCCGATACTCAAATGTACTCGGACGACAATCCGGACACCTATTTTATCGGACAGACCCAGTGGATCGTGGACAACCATGATACCTCGAACATTGTCTACGTCGCCCACATGGGCGATATCGTTAACACGTGGAATAGCACCGCCCAGTGGGACAACGCCGATGCTGCCATGAGCTTGCTGGAAAACCCGGCTACAACCGGGCTGACAGACGGCATTCCTTATGGCATGGTACCGGGCAATCACGATACGCCCACCACTCAGTACAATAATTACTTTGGCGTTTCCCGTTTCGATGGCAGAGGCTATTACGGCGGTCATTACAGCACCACCAACGACAACAACTACACCCTGTTCAGTGCCGGCGGTTTGGACTTCATTGTAGTAAATCTTGAATACCAGCCGGGGACAGCCGAGCTGAATTGGGCTGACGCTCGATTGAAAGAATATAGTGACCGCCGGGCGATTGTCGTCAGTCACTCCATTATTGACACTGACGGCTCGTGGGAATACGAGGCTATCTTCACTGCATTAAAAGACAACCCCAACCTGTTCCTGATGCTCTGCGGACATATGCACGGCGAAGCACGGCGGACAGAGACGGGGGATTTCGGTAATACCATACACATTTTGCTTGCCGATTACCAGAGCGAAGCTAACGGGGGTAACGGCTATCTGCGCACCATGCGCTTCTCCCCGGTGAACAACACAATATACGTAAAAACCTATTCGCCTACAGTGCCCGGGTACCTGACCGACGGGAACAGCCAGTTTGATCTAGTCTATGATATGGACTGTTCCGGTGGCTTTGATTTGATCGGGACAGTTAGCGGCGTGACCAGCGGCAACAACGCCTCCCTCAGCTGGCCTAGCCTCGCCGCAGGCACCGAGTACGAGTGGTATGTTGATGTTTCCGATGGCTCCGCGACAACAACAGGCCCAACATCAACCTGGTCTTTCACCACCGGCGGTGTCACCTATGATTTGACCATGGCGGTGGACCCGAGCGGGGGCGGCACGACTACTCCCGCAGTTGGGGTACATAACTATCCAGAAGGTACCCCTGTAACCATCACGGCGAATGCGGCTACCGGATATGACTTCGACCACTGGAGCGGAGGCCTGAGCGGCAGTACCAACCCCACCACCGTCACCATGAATGGCGACAAGTCTGTTACAGCGCACTTTATACTGGAAGAATACACCCTGACGGTGAACACCGTGGGCAACGGCACCGTCAGCCGCGACGACTACGGCCCCTATAATTATGGAGATAACGTCGAACTGACCGCCAACGCCGCTGCCGGCTGGACCTTCGACCACTGGAGTGGCGACCTGGGCGGCAGTACCAACCCCGACACCATCACCATGAACGCTAATAGCTCCGTCACGGCCACCTTTACGGAAGATTCCCCCTGTGGCATATACTACGTTGAGGATATCGGCACAGCTCAGATTTACTATTGGCAGTCGAGTTCAAATCTAACCATCACGACCACGGCCGCGGTAGCCGCCGGGGACGACATCATTGTCGTCTTTGCCGCAGACCCAGCCACCGTTAGCGGCGTAACCGATACGGCGGGCAACACCTACAACCAGGTGGCAAATGTGAACAATTCAGGCAATGTAAGCACTTATATCTTCGCTGCCTACAATGTGACCGCGCTGCCCAGCGGCAGCTCTATCACCATCAGCCACAATGCAGTCAGAGCTCGGGCGGCAGTGGCCAGCGTCTTCCGCGGCCTGGAGGACAGCGCAGTGCTCGACCAGACCCATACAGGCACCGGGAACAGCAACTCCCCCACTTCCGGCGCAACAGCTACCACCACCCAGGCCGATGAACTGCTCATCGGCGCTGTCGGCACCGAAGGACCCAGCACCGATACCGCCGGCACATGGGGAAGCTCTTTCACCGCCGGACCGCGTCTCGGCACCACCGGCGGTTACTTCGGTACTAGCAACATTACGGCGTCAATGGGCTGGCGGATTGTTTCATCCACCGACGCATACACAGCCTCAAAGAGCAGCATTACCTCCCGCGACTGGGCGGCGGCGATTGCCACCTTCAAGGCCGCGCCCTGCGGGCCAGTTGATGCTGATGGCGACGGAGTTCCTGATGCTACAGATAACTGCCCGGGTGTCGCTAACCCCGGCCAGGAAGATCTTGACCTAGATGGTATCGGCGATGCCTGCGACGATGATGCTGACGGGGACGGCTACGACGCCGTGGCTGCGGGTGGCACCGACTGCGACGACACCGACTACGACGTTAATCCCGGTGCTACCGAGGTCTGTAACGGCATCGATGATGACTGCGACGGCAGTATAGACGAAGGCGTTACGACTACCTTCTATGCTGACACCGATGGCGATGGCTACGGCGACCCCTCCAATACCACCGAAGCTTGCAGCCAGCCTACCGACTACGTCGCTAATTCCAATGACTGCAACGACGGTAACCCCGATGTCAATCCCGCCGCTACTGAGGCCTGTAACGGTTATGACGATGACTGCGACGGCTCTATTGATGAGGACGGCGCCACTGGCTGCATTACCTACTACCTGGACGCCGATAGTGATAGCTACGGCGACTCCGCCGTTTCTGTCTGCGCCTGCTCTCAGCCCGCCGGCTATGTCCTCGATAATACCGACTGCGACGATAGCGATGCTAACGAGCATCCCGGCCAGACCTGGTATAAGGATGCCGATAACGACCTCTATTCCGATGGCACATCGACCACCTCTTGTACCAGGCCAGCGGGCTACAAGGTGGCCTCGGAGCTAACGGCTATCTCAGGTGACTGTAACGACACTAACGCCGCTATTAACCCCGCCGCTACCGAAATATGCGACGGCGTCGATAATGACTGCGACACCTTTGTTGACGATGACGACCCAAGTGTTACCGGTCAGCCTACCTGGTACGCGGACACCGATGGCGATACCTACGGCGATGCTGCCGCCCCAATGCTGGCCTGTAACCAGCCTACCGGCTACGTCGCTAATTCCGATGACTGTAACGATAGTGACGCCAATGAGTATCCCGGCCAGACCTGGTATAAGGATGCCGATAACGACCTCTATTCCGATGGCACATCGACCACCTCTTGTACCAGGCCAGCGGGCTACAAGGTAGCCTCAGAGCTAACCGCTACCTCAGGAGATTGTAATGACGATGTTGCCGCCATCAATCCCGGCGCTACCGAGGTCTGCGACGGCGTCGATAATGACTGCGACGGCGATATCGATGATGACGACTCAGATGTTGTCGGCCAGGCTACCTGGT
>Ga0315553_10003514_pt1 | contig 12151 bp, 13 predicted proteins | sample SalMarSW160140MG_FD_203099 | JGI IMG/M metagenome (GOLD analysis project Ga0315553, IMG submission 203099) | Salt marsh sediment microbial communities from the Plum Island Ecosystem LTER, Massachusetts, United States - Salt Marsh Sediment SW1601-40 ... | reverse complement strand
TGGAGGCTCTGCCTGAGACACACACCCAACCATCGATAGGCTCACCGAGACAACAAACAACCCCGCCAACACTGGGAAGACGAATCGCCATCCCCGCCCGTATCCTACCTGCTCCGGTCGATCCCCCAACTGACAATCATTCAATACTGATCTCGATACTTCCTGACTTGACACCCTTGAGGGGCGAAAGCAACCCTAGAATGGTGTTTCTTACCACACCAGATATGAACGGGTTCAGAGCCAGCCTCTGCCCGTCGATTCTCACCTCCGTGGTAGGCTCCAGGGAGACACAATCCGCAGCGCTCCCAGTCCCGGCCACGATCTCTCGGGCCAGGTCGTAACACCGTTCGTGTCCACAGCCGCCACAGTCGAGCCTGGGCAGCTTGAACCCCTTCTCCTCCGCCAGATCGGCAATCCTGCCTATGTCATCTCTACCAACAAAGGGAACACCCGTTCCCTCAACCATCGTGTGCGGGGATGGGCCGACAGCACAGACCACCAGACCGTCAAAGAGATCTCGATCGTCCGGCTCTCCCCTCAGACAGGCGACCTTGGGAAAGGTCTGTTCCGTCTTAAAGCCCTCGACCAGGATGATGTCTCCCGCCAGATACGGGAGAATATCCTCCAGGCTCAGAGGTTTCCTCCATATCAGCGCCGAATCGTACGGCGAGACGATCCCCACCTGAGCGGCAATGTCCCCGAGAACGGCCGTGTCCTTGCCTGGCGGATCCAAGCGGTGATGTGTGTGCTTGACGATGGCCACTTTGTGACCCCGGTCGACCAACTCTCGGGCCAGTGCCCGGACCAGCGTGGTCTTGCCGCTATCTTTGTAGCCCACGACACCTAGCACTCTGAGCACAGATGGCCTCCCACCGATACCCCTAAAAGTCCAGCACCACTGGTTCTCTACTCCGCCGATAGCCTATCCAGACGCTCCGTGACCTCGCTCAACTGTCTTTGGAGCATCGCCACCTCTTCCCGGAGCCGTCCAGCCTCGTCTTCCTCGTATTCCCCCTCTGGAGGCACCTCTTCGTGGGCATGCGCGACGCTCTCCCGGCACGGTTCCGCACCCATTAGTTGGCCGCCCAGGTACTGCTCAAGCGTCAACCGTACGGTGCCGGCAGCTCCTGTCACGGCCTGGATGCCGTATTGACCAAAGAAGTCAATCGCCCGCCGGCCCATGCCGCCGGTGAGCATCACATTGGCGCCCTGATCGTGGATAAATCCGGGCACTTGTCCCGGCTGATGATGGCCATAGTAGGGGTTGGAGATTCCCTTGACCTCCCGCACTTCCTGGCCCTCCAGATCAACCAGAACAAAGTAAGGGCAGCGCCCAAAATGGGGGCTTACTACACTGTCCAGTCCGCTGTCCTCATCCGCCGAGACTGCAACTCGCAATCGGGTACGTTTCAGGCTCTGCATCTCCTAATCTCCTTTCTCCAATCGATCCAATCGATCCACTCGCTCCATCACCTCAGCCAATTGCCTGCGCAGTTCGCCCGCCAGCTTCGTTAGCTCTGCGATTTCCTCTTTGCGTTCATCACCCGAGACCTTTGGCGTTGTCGACTCTCCCGCGCCGCCGCTCCCCTGCATACCTGCGTGCGCCCGGGCGCTCGCGCCACCCGCTGCCGCCAACTGACCATTCCGGTGGGCCTCCACCGCCTCCCTAACCGTCCCTCCAGCGAACTGATAGACGGGCACCCCCGCAGCCTGGAACACGCCAAAAGCATTGGGTCCCACGTTGCCCGTGATCACCGCCTCCGCCCCCCGCTCTGTCACAAACTGAGCCGCTTGGATACCCGCACCGCCAGGTGCAGCCAAGGCCGGGTTCTCGACAGCCTCGAACGTCATCGTCTCCACATCCACGAAAACAAATATGGGACAGCGACCAAAGACCGGACTGGCTGACGCGTCAAGATCTACACCGTTTGCAGAAACCACTACTCTCATTTGTTCTCCTCCCCATAAAGGGTAAAACCCGAATGGTAGTTCTATCACACCCTAGAACATCGGCGTACTTGGTCGTGCAGACGCCCGATCGAGGACGACCTCGGCAACAGCGCCAAAGGTCTCCATAGGATATCCCTCGATCTCGCCAGCATCACAGCGGCGAGCCAGCTCAGGATCAAGCGGTAGCCGCCCCAAGAGCGGGATCCCCAGGCGTGTTGCCGTCCCTTGCGCCTGGCTGGGGCCAAAGACATGGATCTCCTCGGCGCACTTGGGGCAGACAAGGTAACTCATGTTCTCCACCAGCCCGACCACGGGGATCTTTAACTGCGCCGCCATCTGGGCCGCTTTGCGCACCACCATCCCCGCTAGATCCTGGGGGGAGGTCACGAGCACCACGCCATTCAGGGGAATCGACTGCATCACCGTCAGTGAGGCGTCAGAGGTACCCGGCGGCAGATCTACCACCAGCACGTCCAGGTTCCCCCAAACCACGTCCCCCCAAAACTGCTTGATCGCGCCGCCGATCAGAGGACCTCGCCAGATCACCGCGTCATCCTCACTCGGGAGCAGGAGATTGATCGACATCACCCGGATGCCGGTAGAGGTCTCCGCTGGCAGAATGCCCACGGGGCCCATCGGCGGTGGATCGTGCAAGCCAAACATCTTGGGAATGCTGGGGCCGGTGATGTCGGCATCCAGGACCCCCACCGACTTTCCCTGCTGTCTAAGCGCCACTGCCAGCATCGCCGCCACCGACGACTTGCCCACGCCTCCTTTGCCGCTCATCACCGCCAGGACGCGCTTGACGTGATTGAGATGCGCAGCCACGCCCGGTTCCTGGCTCTTCTTCTGCTCCTTGGGCCAGATACGCTCCTTTTCCTTCTGCGTCATCTCGCGCAGCGCCACCTCCACTTCCTCGACACCATCTAGCGCCAGCACCGCTTGCCGGGCATCCGCCACGATAGAGTCTTTGAGGGGGCAGGCCATCGTGGTCAGTGCAAGCGTAAAGCTCACGTGTCCCTCAGCCACACTCACGTCGTGCACCATCCCCAGCTCGACGAGGCTCTTGCGCAGCTCTGGGTCATCGACCCCCTCGAGGGCTTGTAGTACCTGTGCTTTGTCCGTCATTATCTCTCCTTCATTGTTGGCATTTGTGCGTCTCACCGCAAGCGCGTGAGCAGGCGCAGCCCACCGCCGCGCTTGATCTGTCGAAAGGTCGCTCCTTGCCCCACCGAGCGCAGCACCCGATCGGGCTCGACGACCAGCGTGCCACTCAGCCCATCTACCCCCCACTCGAACACAACCGGCGAAAGCGGAGCGCTGGGACCCAGTAGGAGGACGAATGTGTCGGGTCGGCAGAGGTGCACCAGGTCATCGAACGTGTGATTAATGAGCGATGTCCCGGTCAGGGCTACCACGTCTGCCTGAGGTATCACCTCGCTGGCTCGATCGGCCGGGACGTCGCCGGGACGAGGGTGCAGCTCCACCACCCAACATTCGGCTGCCGCCCGCCGCACCCGCTCGGTGAATGGAAAATGGCCCACGATCGCTACCCGCCGACGGGTCCCCCAGGCCAAGATCACCTCCTCGGCGTTGATCACGGTGTACGCCGCTTGATCGACCTCCAACAGCGCGTTCAACGCCGCCATACCGATGCTCGCCTCCAGGGTGCTTGACGAGGTCAGCCACCCGGCCAGGTCGCGAGCCGTGTACTCCAAAAGATGCCCAGCCCGGTCCACCGGCGGTCCCTCATCGTGGGTCACCCCACGCAACGTCGAGGCCAGCCCACAGCGCGGTGGCTCGGTGTCCAGTACTACCGCCGTCCAAAAGGCCCCCACGAGCACCTGTCGCACCGGCACATCGGTATGTAGGCTGTCTAAAAGGTCCTCAGTGATGCTCACCCTCACCCTCTGCCATATGAAGCCTATAAACGCTCAACAGGTGATTGATCCTGCGTTTCGATTCCTCCAGATCCTGCGCCCACTGGGCCAGCACCGTGTCACCCAGTTCAGTGATCTGGTAGACCCGGCGGGGCGGCCCCTGCGTCTCCTCTTCATTCCAGGTTGAGGTAACCCAGCCTCTTTCCTCCATATCCCGCAGCGCGCGATAGACCACGCTTGGGTTCAGATCGCCCAGGCCATACTCCCCCAACTGATCCAGGAACGTGTACCCATGGGCCGGGCCCTGATGCAGTAGCAAAAGCAACGCTGGCTCCAGCATGCGCACTGCCCGACGGCCCCGTCCTCCTCCTCGACCGCGTCCTCTCATCTCGCCTCCTTCGGGTCACAGTATATCACACTATATGCTATTTGTCAATAGCGTAATCGCACATAATTCAACTTTCACAAGAGACCCTAAAGGTTTTCACAAGGTGATTGTTTTGGAAGAAATCTCATAGCGGTCAGTTGTCTTATTGTAAAGACCTTGCTAAACCTTTAGGGTCTCACCTGACAGTGTTTGACATTTCATCGGTTGTGTGGCATACTATGCACACGCCAATCCGTGGTGGATGTAGCTCAATTGGTTAGAGCACTGGTCTGTGGAACCAGAGGTTGCGGGTTCAAGTCCCGTCATCCACCCCAAATCTGATACACGGCTATCACAGAACACTAGGACGAAAAGTTGAAGCCCGGAAAGAGCTCCTACTCAATCGCTTCAGTAACCCGCGTCCACCACCAACGAGCGTGGCGCCGTCCGCACGCGCATCACCATCATACCACCAACCACGCTCGAAGGGAGCTCTGATAGATCAGACTCTGCAGAGTAGATCAGCTTCTTCAAGCGTGGAACACCCCGGTGTCCGCGCTTTTTCTTTTGCACAGCCCGGTCATAGTCACTCCAGGAGGCCAAAAGATGGAACAAGTGAAACCCAAACTGCCCCGCGGGATGCGAGACATGCTACCCCAGAACATGATCCTGCGCCAGTACGTCGTACGAGTCATCCAGGACGTCTTTGAAGAATTCGGCTTCGAGCCCTTGCAGACGCCGGCCGTCGAGCTGGAGGAGACGCTGATGGGCAAATACGGCCCCGATGCCGAGCGGTTGATATACAACGTCGGTCACACTGGGGGCAGGGAGAGGCTTGCCCTGCGCTACGACCTCTCGGTACCCCTATGTCGCGTGGTTGCCCAGTATCCCGACCTTAGCAAGCCGCTCAAGCGATACCAGATCGCGCCGGTGTGGCGGGCCGAGCGCCCGCAGAAAGGCCGCTACCGAGAGTTCTATCAGTGTGACGCGGACACCGTCGGCTCGGACAGTATGCTGGCTGACGCCGAGATCGTCAACGTCATCTATGAGATATTGCGCAGGCTGGGCTTTGAGCGATTCGTGATCAATATCAACAACCGCAAGATCATCGCCGGCATTGGCCAACTCGCCGGCGTGCCCGACGACCTATTGGGAGGGTTGTACCGCTCCATCGACAAGCTCGACAAGATCGGGTTGGAGGGCGTCAGGACCGAGCTACGCCAGACCGGCCTGGGTGATGCCGTCTCCATCCTGAGAAAGGCCCAGGTACCCAAGACGTTGATCGCCGGCCTCGTGGAAGATTTGCGCGGGCCGGATCTGGACGGCGTGGCATCCAAGCTCCGCCAGGCAGACGTGGAGCCAGAGACGAGCGCCGACATCTTGGACCAACTGTCGGCCCTGGACCTGGAGAACAGGGCCACGATACCCGAGATGGTGATCGAGCGGTTGCTCGAGTTCCTGGGGATCGAGGGCAGCAACAGGGAGATCCTCGCCCAACTGCGGCAGTGGCTGGCCGACTATCCGGACGCCCTGGCAGGGGTCGCCGAATTGGAAAAGATGACCGGCTACCTGGAGACGCTTTCCATCCCGGAGGCGGTCTGCCCTGTGGTTCCGTCAATGGTGCGGGGACTGGAATACTACACAGGGCCGATCTATGAGACAATCGTCGAGGAACCCAAGATCGGGAGCATCACGGGCGGCGGGCGCTACGACAAACTGATCGGGGTCTTTACCGATCGTAGCTATCCAGCCACCGGCACCACCATTGGCATCGAGCGCATCATCGACGTGATGGAGGAACTAGGTATGTTCCCACCTGAGGTCGGTACCACGGTGACTCAGGTATTGGTCACGCTGTTCAGCCCGGATTTGGTCACAGAATCGATTCAACTGGCCCGAGACCTGCGCCAGACAGGGCTGAACACCGAGCTGTATTTCGATGACGATCCCCTGGGCAAGCAGATTCGCTACGCCTTGAAGAAAGGGATCCCCTACGTAGCGATCCTGGGACCAGACGAGGTGGCTGCCGGGCAGGTAACGGTCCGCAACCTAGAAATGAAACAGCAAGAGACGGTCTCTCGGGCACAGGTTATGGCTCGTATCAAGGCGTGGCAGGAAGAGCGCTAGACGGCGCTGGTCCTATATGCGATGGAGGAAAAGTCAATGACCAAAAGGAGCGACATTCGCCTGTCACTACCCAGCAAGGGCCGCCTAGCAGAGGATGCTGCCAGATTGCTGAGCGCCTGTGGCCTGGCGATCGATAAGCCCAACCCACGCCAGTACGCCGCACGTATTCTCGCCCTGCCCGGACTGACCGTGCTCTTCCAACGGCCTGGCGACATTGTCGTCAGCGTGCGGGATGGTAGCGTGGACTTGGGCATTACCGGGATGGACATGGTGGCGGAGCGTCGAGGAGCCAACGGCACGGTGCTCGTACTCCACGACGGGCTGGGTTTTGGCCACTGCCGTCTGGCAGTGGCAGTGCCGGAGGAGTGGGAGACGGTTCACACGATGGAGGACCTGGCACGCTACAACCAGGCACTCGGACGCCCGGTCCGCGTGGCAACAAAGTTCCCGCACCTCACAGGCGAGTTCTTGACTCGCCACGGCGTCCCGCATGCCGTCATCGATGCCGAAGGCACATTGGAGGTCGCACCAGCCATCGGCTACGCCGATCTCATCACCGATCTGGTCTCCTCAGGGCAGACGCTGCGAGATAACCGGCTGCGCGCTCTTGAAGACGGCATTGTCATCCGCTCGCAGGCCACTCTGATCGCCCATCGACCTGCCTTGCAGAGCCGCCCACAGGTATTGGCGCTTGCGCGCACGTTGCTCGAGACCATCGAAGCTCACCTGCGAGCCGAGGAGCATCTGTCGATCGTGGCGAATATGCGAGGCGAATCGCCCCAAGCTATCGCCCAACTGATGTTCGAACAAAGGACGCTCGGCGGGCTCCAGGGCCCTACCATCTCGCAGGTCGTCGTCCGTGATGGAAACTCTAGCTGGCACGCCGTACACATCGTCGTACGCCAGGATCAGTTGTTCGAGGCAGTGAGCGAACTGCGCGCTATTGGCGGCAGTGGCGTCGTCGTCACACCAGTGGTCTATATCTTTGAGGAGGAACCAGACCGCATCCGGGCCATGATGGAGACGCTTGATGAAGTCACCTGAGGTGCTGACACTCTACGAGGACTGGGAACAGGCTCGCCAGACGGTGCTCTGCCGGCGAGATATGGCGGACATCGGCGAGGTGCCAGAAGCAGTACGTGAGGGCATCCGGCGCGTCTTTGGTGAGGACCTGAAGCTCCCGGCGGCCGTGGCCCGCATACTGGCTGACGTGCGAGAACGGCGCGACGACGCGCTCCGGGATTGGACGGCCCGGATCGATGGCCTGATGCTCGACGAATTGGAGGTGCCAGCCGAGGCGTGGGAAAGCGCCTACAACACCCTGCCCCACGATCTGGCTCAAGCAATGAGGCTCTCGGCCGAACGTATCCATGCCTTCCACCTCCGCCAGCCAGTCTCTTCCCTCTCTTGGTCGACGACGGACCTGGGGGGCAGGCTGGGCCAGCGTGTGGTACCGATCCAGTGTGTGGGCGTCTATGCACCTGGCGGCACCGCCCCACTCCCCTCATCGCTGTTGATGGCCGCGATTCCAGCTCAGGTTGCAGGGGTGGAAACGATCGTGGTGTGTACACCGCCCGGGCGCGCGGATGGCAGGATCCCGGACGTGACTCTGGCTGCGGCCCACGTCGCCGGGGTGGACCGGCTCTTCCGCCTAGGCGGGGCCCAGGCCATTGGAGCGCTGGCTTACGGTACGGCGACCATACCCCAGGTAGATAAGATCGTTGGAGCTGGGGGCCTGTTCACCACGCTGGCCAAGCGCCAGGTGTACGGCCAGGTTGGATTGGATGGGCTGTATGGACCGACAGAGACGCTGGTGGTGGCGGACGATTCGGCGAATCCAGGCTGGGTGGCCGCCGATCTGCTCGCTCAGGCGGAACACGACATCCTGGCGACCGCCATCCTTCTGACACCCTCGCGCTCACTGGCGCAGGCGGTCCAGGCCGAGGTCACTCGACAGGTAGAGAAGCTGACCCGCGCGGAGGTTGTGGCGGCTTCGCTGGCTGGGCAGGGCGGCATTGTTCTCACGCCTGACCTGGAGACGGCCATACAGTTGGCCGACGAGTTCGCTCCGGAGCACCTGTGCCTGTCGGTCGAGGAACCTTCCCGATGGGCCGAGCAGGTCCGCAACGCTGGCGGCATCTTCCTGGGCGAACACTCCTTCGAGGTGTTGGGTGATTACGTCGCCGGACCAAGCCACATCATGCCGACCGGCGGCACGGCTCGCTTTAGCTCTCCCGTAAACGTCCTCGACTTTGTCAAGATCATCAACGTCATCGGGTTGGATGCGGCGACGACGGCTCAGATCGGCCCAGCAGCCGCTCGTTTCGCCCGGGCCGAATCGCTCACCGCCCACGCCGCTGCGGTCGAACGTAGAGGAGGTGACCAGACGTGAACGTGTCAGACCTCGTGCGGGCAGACATCGCCGCAATGGAGCCCTACACACCCATCTTTCCGCTCGACGTCGTGGCGGCCCGGCTCGGGCTCGCTCCCGACGACATCATCAAGCTGGACGCGAACGAGAACCCGTACGGCACCTCGCCGGCGGTGCAGGATGGGCTGGCCAACCTGGGCTATGCACACATCTATCCCGACCCGGAGAGCCGAGCCCTGCGGACAGCGCTCTCTGACTATGTCGACGTCCCAGCCGACCTGCTACTGGCAGGAGCGGGCGCCGACGAGCTGATCGACCTGACTATGCGCCTCCTTCTTCAGCCGGGCGACAGGATAATCAACTGTCCGCCCACGTTCGGCATGTATCCGTTCGACGCGGCGATCAACGGTGGCAAGTCGATCGCCGTTCCGCGCCGCGCCGACTTTTCGCTCGACGTGGAGGGAATTGAACGGGCTGCTCACCAACACAAGCCCAAACTGATCTTTGTCGCCTCCCCGAACAACCCGGACGGAGGCTGGCTCCTCAACGCCGACCTGGAGCGCCTGCTGGCTCTGCCGCTCGTCGTCGTGTTGGATGAGGCCTATGTGGAGTTTGCGGGCGCAGAAAACAGCCGTATACAGCAGGTTGCCCAGCGTGACAACCTGGTCGTGCTGCGCACATTCAGCAAGTGGGCTGGGCTGGCCGGTCTGCGCGTGGGCTATGGGGCCTTTCCCGCGCCACTGATGGACCACCTCTGGAAGATCAAGCAGCCATACAACGTCTCGATCGCCGCCTCAACCGCCGCGATTGCCGCGCTCGAAAACCGGACCTGGCTGGACCACCACGTTTGCCTTATCCTGGAGGAGCGGGAGCGAATGGTGCGCCTCCTGGGCGATATCCCATTCCTGCGTCCGTATCCCTCCCGATCCAACTTTGTTCTCTGCCAGGTGGTGGGACGGGATGCCCGGCGCCTCAAGCTAGCGCTGGAACAAGCGGGCATCCTGATCCGGTATTTCGACAAGCCTGGGCTGGACGATCACGTACGCATCAGCGTCGGTAGACCGGATCAGACGGACGCACTCATCGCGGCGCTGAAGCGACTATGACAGAGAGTTGGACGCAGACGAACGCAGAAACACGCTGATCTTTTTCTCTTTGAGAGAGGAGTCCCGTGAACTACAAGCACACTAATATTGTGCCCGCCAGGGATCGTCAGATCCCGGCCCTGCGCGGCAAGAACGACGCTTCAGACGGGGATCTGACAGCCTGTCCTGAGTCTGTCGAAGGAATCCCCTTCGAGCAGGGAACCAGGTGCTCATTTCCGCCGCGATGCACTAGGGAGGTACAAGAATGACCACACGTACTGCTACCATCCAGCGCTCGACCAAGGAGACGACCATACAGATCGAGCTTGATCTGGATGGATCGGGCCAGCACGAAATCGATACGGGTATCGGCTTTCTCGACCATATGCTGGCGCACGTGGCCGTTCACGGCCTATTCGGCCTAAAGACGCAGGCAAGCGGCGACCTGGAAGTCGACCCCCATCACACGGTCGAGGACGTGGCCCTGACACTCGGCGAGGCATTTGCGCAGGCCCTGGGCGATCGGGCGGGCATCGTTCGCGTGGGATCGGCGACGGTGCCAATGGACGAGTCGTTGGCGTTCGTCGCGGTGGACCTCTCGGGTCGCCCCTACTGCGTGACCGAGATAGAGTGGACCGGGCCTGCGGTTGGGGGCATACCCGTGACACTTTTCCCGCACTTTTTCGAGTCCTTTGCCATCACCGCCCGAGCCAACATCCACGCGCGTGTCCCATACGGACGGGATGACCACCACAAAGCCGAGGCACTGTTCAAGGCGCTCGGCCGGGCGCTGGACGCCGCCACGCGCATCGATCCGCGGCGAGGTGGGCAGATCCCATCAACCAAGGGAGCCCTGTAAGAATGATCGCCCTCATCGACTATGGCGCTGGAAACGTTCGCTCGGTACACAAGGCATTGGAAACGGTCGGAGCGAAGGTAGCGTTGGCCAGCGAGCCAGGCCCACTCCTGAGCGCCGACAAGATCGTACTGCCGGGGGTAGGAGCGTTCGGGGACTGTATCAGCAGCCTGCACCGCGCCGGTCTGGTGGACGCGCTCCTTCAGGCGGTCGAACGAGGCGCACCTCTGCTCGGCATCTGCGTGGGTATGCAGGTCCTGTTCGAGGAAGGGGAGGAGATGGGACTGCACGCCGGCCTCGGCATCCTGCCCGGGCGCGTGATCCGCTTCCCCGACAGCATCGTGTCAGAAGGGCTCAAAATCCCGCACACCGGCTGGAATCAGATAACGCCGAGTGGAACGAGTCCGTTACTCGAGAACCTGGCGGACGGTGCGTGGGTGTACTTTAACCACGCCTACTACTGCCAGGCCCGTCCAGAACACACCAGCGCCGTCACCGACTATGGCGGTCCATTCCCCTCGGTCGTCGAGCAGGGGTTGGTCTATGGCATACAGTTTCATCCCGAGAAGAGCCAACAGACCGGCCTGCGCATCCTGCGGAACTTTGTGGAGGGTGTAGAATGAGGACCTGGGACATTTACCCAGCCATTGACCTGCGCCAGGGGCGGGTCGTGCGGTTAGCTCAAGGCGATCCCAACCGGGAGACCGAGTACGCCGACGACCCGCTGCGCGTGGCCCGTCGTTGGCAGCAGGCCGGGGCCAAGTGGCTCCACATCGTGAACCTGGATGGCGCCTTTGGCGAGCACAGCCAAGAGAACCAGGATGCACTCATCCGCATCTTGACGATGGGTCTCCATGTCCAGCATGGCGGAGGTATGCGCGATCTCGAGGGAATCCAGCGAGCCCTGGAACTGGGCGTAAGCCGTGTGGTGGTTGGCACGTTAGCTCTGAATGATCCCGCCCAGGTCGAGGCAGCACTTGACGCTTTCGGACCAGAGCGGATCGCCCTGGGCATCGATGCTCGGGATGGAACGGTGCGCACCCACGGCTGGAAGAAGGACACGCCGGTGGCTGCAATCGAGCTAGGGCAGCAATGGGCGGCCCAGGGTGTGCGGTGGGCGGTTTTCACTGACGTCGCCCGAGATGGGGTACGCACGGGCCTCAATCTGGAGGCCACAGTAGAACTGGCCCAGGCTACGGGCCTACAGACTATTGCATCCGGCGGCGTGGCCAGCCTGGAGGACGTGCAACAGGCGTACGATGCCGGCCTGAACGGCGTCATTATCGGGCGGACCCTGTACGAGGGAGAGATCCTGTTAGAAGACGCATTGCGTGTGTGCAGTTGATCCGTTTTCCACCGGCTACGCCGGGGATCGAAGGAGAATTCTTGGATGACACAACAACGGTACCCTGAACCAACCGTGGGCGCATTGATCGTTAACCAACAGAACAGAGCCCTGTTCGTCAAGTCAAACAAGTGGAGAGATATGTACGCCATACCCGGCGGGCACATCGA
>Ga0315553_10003513_pt1 | contig 12153 bp, 5 predicted proteins | sample SalMarSW160140MG_FD_203099 | JGI IMG/M metagenome (GOLD analysis project Ga0315553, IMG submission 203099) | Salt marsh sediment microbial communities from the Plum Island Ecosystem LTER, Massachusetts, United States - Salt Marsh Sediment SW1601-40 ... | reverse complement strand
TGTTGGGGATGGGCGTGACCTATGTCAGCTTTGTGTTGCCGACGACCTTTGGCTCCTTGTTGTCCCCTGGTTCTATCTCGGCCTACGAGTACGCCTGGAAGGTGATGCAACTGCCGGAGACGGTCTTTGGCACGGCGATGGGGATTGCTGTCTTTCCCACATTGGCCAGCATCGCTGAACGGGGAGACGTAGCTGGCCTACGCCGCACGTTTTCCTGGGCGCTGCGGCTGATTCTGGCGTTGAGTGTACCAGCAAGCCTCGGGCTGCTCGTGCTGGGGCGCCCTCTCACGGCGCTTCTTCTTCAGCGGGGCGCGTTTGACGCTACCGCCACCGAACGGGTATATTGGGCGTTGCAGTTCTTCGCCCTGGGCCTTGTGACTCACAGTGCGTTGGAGGTAGTTGCCCGGCTTTTCTACGCCCAACGGGATATGTGGACGCCGTTCTGGGCCGCATTGGGGGGACTGATGCTCAACGCTACCGTGGGATGGGCGCTGCTCCCACGGTTGGCGCACGGCGCTATTGCACTATCCAATTCGCTTGGAGTTGGTCTCCAGGTCGTCGTTTTGCTCCTGATAGCGCAGCGGCGGTTGGATGGGATTGAGGGGCGAATGATGGGCGCATCGGTGATGCGGACAGGGCTGGCGTCAGTCGTGATGGGGGCTGCGGTGTTGGGATTTCGTTTCCTGAGGCCAGGTGTGGGCCTGCCGGTGACTGTCGCCGGGGGGTTGATCGTGGGTGTTTTCGCCTACCTGTTGATGGCCCTGCTTCTGGGAAGCGAGGAGATACGAGAGTTACCAAGGCTGCTGCGTAAGCAAGGTGATGCCAGTGAGCCTGTCTAGTCGCCGACCCCCCACAGGCGCACGGTGCCATCCGCTCCGGACGTACAGAACAGGCGACCCTCACCGCCGAATGACGCCGACGTCACTGGCCCTAGATGTGCCGTAAGTGTACTGCGGACGACGCCAGTACGGGTATCCCATATCCGCACCGTCCCATCGCTGCCGCTTGAGACCAAGAGTGAGCCATCGGGCCCAAGGATGAGAGGGTTCATACGATCCCCATGACCGCTTAACCCCAGCATCACCTTCGACAAGACTGCAAGTCGGTGCCCGGTCTGGATATACCAGATTTCCAGCGCGTTTTGGGGCGTGGACAGCGCCAGCAACCGCGCCGTGACGTTTAGGGCGAGGCTGCTGCAGACGGGAACTGGGTGCCGGTCTGTCGATTTCAGGGTAAAGAGATCAAACAGCCGCAGTTTGTTTCTATGGACCACCGCCATCGCCTGTCCCGCTGTAGACACAGCGATGATGTCCGCCCTCAGTCGCTTGACCTTCTTACCTGTGGTGGCCCTGAAAAGCTCTGAGGTTCCTGGCTGATGTACCACGACCAGTCGTCCGTCGGGGCTGAATAGAATGCGCCCGGTCCGTTTCTTGATCCGTGACTGCCACAACGGTCGCTTGCGCCTGACGTTATACAGACTGAGATAACCTGGCGTACCGACCGCCAGTTGGTCCCCGGTGGGGTCCAAGGCGATACCCCACACGGGATCCTCAAAGTGCCGCCAGGGTCGCTGGTCGGAGGGCGCTGTCTCCTGGGTTCTCCATAGAAAAACGTTGCCGTCGATGGTGCTTGCTGCCACGCAGGACTCGTCAGCGCTCAGGCTGGCGTTGCTATACCCGGGACTTTGTACCAGCCCGCGCAATAGACGGTCCTTGCGCATATCGTATGAACACACCTCCGTTGTTCCCTCGATCACGTGCACAGTTGCTCCATCGACCGCAATGGTCAAGTCGCTGACTCGACCGATGGTCCTTTCCCGTAGCTTTCGTCCCGACGCCGTGCTGCGCAGTTCCAGGTGCCCGGCATCGCTGGCAATAGCGATCCACTGGCTATCGGGAGAGAAGGCAATGGCGGTGACACTCCCTTCCATCGACCACTGTGCAACCTGGTGGCTTTTTGACACTTGCCAGATGCGCGTTATGCTGCCGCCTGTGACCATTAACTGTCCATCCGGGTTAAAGGCCAGCCTCGTGACCTGATCGCCTGACACGTCGATCTTGGCGACTCCTTCACCCGTCTCAATACGCCACACGTGCACCTTCCCACCGGTCGTGACGATGGCGACGAGATTCTCCTCTGGGCCGAAGGCGACCTGTCCTGTTGTTCCAGTCCACTGCGCAACCAGACGCTGGGCATCGATATCCCATAGATAGGTCTTCTGATCGGTCTGATCAACGATCGCGGCAAAAAGCCCTCCATCGCTACATGCGATATCAGTTGGGTCAAAAGGCAGATTGGTGAGGCTCCCGAGCGGCTTGCCGGCTGGTAAGCCATAGACAAATGCGTTTCTTGAACGGTCGACTGCGGCCAGAGCATTGCCCTGGAGGCTGACATCCGCGGCAACCCATCCGCTATCCAGATTGCGAATAATTTCTGTCGGAGTGCCGTCGGTTGGATCGACGGCCTGCACCCCGGCGGATGTAACCGCTACAAACCCAGACATCCCAGCCAGCGTGCCAAGCGCAAGCGGAAGTCCGGATCCAAAGCGCCTCACCTCCTCCAGGTGCCCCACGCTGCTGGACGATATGGGGGCCAAGCGTTCTAGGTCAAAGACCAATTCCCGCCGGGTGATCTTGGGTTGAGCGACCGATGGTGCCGCCACCTGAGGGCGGACAGTTTCTGCGTGCCACTCTTCCTGGCCCAAGGAGGCCTTGCGAACAGCTTGAAGCATTTCCGCCGCTGACTGGAACCGATCGTTGGGATCACGGGAAAGGGCTTTGAGAATGATGTCTGCCAGGGATGCTGGAAGCGCTGGGTTGAGTTCACTCGGATGCGGAATGTCCCAGGCTGCGTGCGCCGCTGGGTCAGCGAACGGGAAACTCCCTGTCGTAAGCTCGTAAAACACCAGGCCAGCCGAAAAGACATCGCAGGTCCGATTCCAACCGAAAACTGGCACCTCAGGCGCCATATAGCGCGGTGTCCCGATCTGGGTCTTTGAGGAGTCTTCTAATCGCTTGCTGACGTTAAAGTCAATGATCTTGGCCCCCGTCGGAGTCACCACGATGTTGGATGGTTTAATGTCCCGGTGAATGTAACCCCGGCCCTCAAGATAGCCGAGGGCCTCCAAGATATCTCCCACCAATTCGACAGACTTGCCCAGGGTCAATATGGTTTGATCAATACAGTGCCGCAGTGTGTATCCTTGCACGTACTCCAGCTTGAGATAGTAGAGGTAGTTTGGCAACAGGCCTACATCATAAACCTTGGCGATGGAAGGATGATCGAGGGCTTGCAGCGTCTGGAATTCTTGGCGGAGGTCGATAGCGCCAGAGCTGTCACTGACGAGTTTCAGGGCCACTACCTCATCGGTGTTTTTGTCACACACCTTGTAGACCCAACTGAATCCGCCCTCTCCCAGTATGTCCAGTACCTCATAGCGATCGGTGATAACGTCTCCCACCTTGTAGGTAGTGTCCTTTTTCGCGCGGTGAAGCGTTGAACCTGGGAGACTCGCGTCTTTGATGGCTTGCGCAAAAGCATCCGCCAAGGCGGAGGCAGTCGGATAACGGTCTGTCGGAGACTTGGAAAGGGCTTTCATAACCACGGCCTCGATCTCTTCGGGAACGTCGGGCCGGAGTTCGCGGAGCGGGGGCGGGGCTTCTTGTACGCGCCTGAGGATCAGCCCACTGGGTGTATCCGCGGCAAAGGGAATCTGGTGTGTGATCATCTCGTACAGGACGATAGCTAGAGAATAGAGATCGCTAGCCTGCTCGCCGCGTTCCCCCATCGCCTGTTCGGGTGATATGTAGGCAAACGTACCAGTCAGCGCGCCGGTTGTGCTTCGATGTGCTTGCCCCACCAGGTATGCCAATCCAAAGTCTGTGAGGACTGGAGACGACCCTGAGGATGCGAGTGAATACCCTCTGTCGCCCACATCGCCGGGCTGTTCCACCCGAAGCAAGATGTTTCCAGGTTTGATGTCTCGATGGATCATACCTTGCTGATGAGCATAATCAATGGCGCTGCCCACCTTTTTCAGGAGCTGAAGTATGTTGTCTAGAGACCAGTACTCTTCCCCCTTGAGGGCCTCTTCTAAGCAGGAGTGCAAGCTTGGACCATCGATGAGCTCCATGACCATGTAAATGAGGTTTCCCTCCCCACCAAAGTCGTGTACTCTGACGACATTGGCATGGGAGAGCTTGGCTATTGCACGGGCCTCTTGCCGGAAGCGCTGCAAAAAGTCTTCCTGCGCGGCCAGGTGCGGATACAGAACCTTGACGGCTACGTAAAAGTCCAGCGTGGCGTGGTAGGCCTTATAGACTTCGGCCATTCCACCTTGGCCGATCAATTCCAAGATCTGGTAGTGGTGGAGAATCCTGCCGGTCAGGTCCATTGCTCGAGATACCTTGTCTCCGTCACCGCCCCGGATTGGTTGGAGTCGCGAGGCACATAGCTTGCACCTTTGCTGTGGAGAATAGCCCCAGTATAGTGCAACTCCACGCAGAAGTCAATGCCCATGTGCTTCTCGTGCACTGGCGTGGTGTCAGAGCGTATCTGTTTGTGCCGGATGTCAACCTGTGCTACACTGACCCTGACATGCTCAAAGCCACTACCTACGGCGATGTCACCCGCTTCGATCTGGCCCGTACGCTTGTTGGGCGCGGGCAATACTGGACCACCGCCTACCTGGTTGATGGTATGATGGTGGACACTGGATGTGCGTTCAGTGCGCCCGAGTTGTTGTGTGCGTTGGCGGAAGAGCCACTGTTACGCATTGTCAACACCCACACTCACGAGGATCACATCGGCGCCAACGGCGCTCTACAGCGACAGCGGGACGAGCTGGAAATCTTGGCACACCCACTGGCCCTGCCTATTCTGGCCGATCCGTGTGGTTTGCAGCCGCTTCATCTCTATCGGCGCGTGATGTGGGGGTGGCCAGAACCTTCACGCGGCCAGCCGGTCTCCGATGGTGACGTGATCGAGACCGAGCACTACGCCTTTGAGGTGATCTATACGCCTGGCCACAGTCCTGACCACATCTGCCTGTACGAACCACATCAAGGGTGGTTGTTCACGGGCGACCTGTTTGTGGGAGGGCGAGACCGAGCCCTGCGCGCTGAGTATGACATCTGGCAGATCGTTGAATCGCTGAAACGAGTCTCGGCGCTCCCGGCGACCATACTGTTCCCTGGTAGCGCTCGCGTGTGCACCAATCCGGCACAAGCCCTGTCGGACAGGATCTCTTACCTGGAGGACCTGGGCGAGAGAATACTGGCTCTCCACGATCAGGGCAAGGGAGTGGCTGCGATTGTGCGTGCGCTGTTGGGTGGCCCCATGTTGATCGAGCTTGTCACGATGGGGCACTTTTCGCGGCGGCGGCTCGTGCTGTCATATCTGGGGGAAAATCAAGAACTGGCGTGACGCCGGACGACGGGCAGTGGACACCAAACCGACGCGCGATATGGCCTGCCCGTGCTAGGCTGGCAGCATCTGGCGCAGTCGGGCTGGCAACAGTGGGGCGAGCATTTGCCATTCCTCTGGTGTGAGGGCGCGGAGAAACACCAGTGCGACCACATACACGGCCAGGCTGAGAAAGACGGCCACCGCAGGGCTATATACCGCCACCGTCCATGCTGCCGTAGCCATCAGCAATCCGGCAAGAATGGGTCGTCCCAACGTGCGCAGCCATCCAACAGACCCCAGTTGTCGGCGCAGGTCGATGTGAAACAGCAGCACTAGCAGCAATTCTCCACCGACTAGGATGTACGCCGATGCAAAATAGCTGAACGTCCCTACGAAAAGCAGATTTGCTATCACCACAAAAGCCACGCGGATTCCAGATGCGACGAGCACGTGCCGCTGGCGATTCAGAGCGATGAGCACATAGTTCGTCAGGCTGTTGATCCAACCGAACAGAATAGACCAGATTAGCAGTTGCAGAACATTTGCGCCGTGAGGCAGGAACTCTCTTCCACTGAGTACGCTTATCAGCGTCGTCGCCAACAGCGTGATGAGTATGGATGCAGGCAGTGCGACGAGCACCAGAAGCTTGACGGACAGGCGGTATGATCGTCGTAGGCCGGATCGATCTTGGGCGGCCTGACGCGACATCACCGGGAAGACGGCAAAAGTGAAGACAGATGGGATAATGTTGAGGGCGTCTACCCATTTGCGGGCAGCGTCGTACCAGCCCACCACCGTGTCGTCCTGCAGGCGCTGCAGCAGCACCAGGTTGAGGCCGGCAAAGAGTGCCTGGAGCAGCAGCGAAGCCATCAGGGGCCAGCTTTCGTGCAGCATCGTCCGCAGCAAGGGCCATACCACGCGATCCCGTGTTGGTGCAAGCTCAGCCCAGATCAGTCGCTGAGCCAACAGGGCCAGCGTAACCATCGTCGCTATGTTGGTCAGAATCGAGGCCCCGGCAAGCCCGACGATGCCCATTCCGCTCACTAGCACTAGAACACCCAGTGTAACTTTGACGATTGTCGTCATCGTCTGGATAACGGCTGGGATCTCGTGTCTTTCCCAACCCCGGAAGAGTGCCGTCAGACCGTAGTTAAGGCTGCCAGGCAACAGACCGGCGTAGAGCAGTACGACGGCCCAGACCGTTTCAGCCGCCAGAGGTTCTCCCAGGGCCTGCCACCCCTTCAGAAAGCTCCCTAGCACTGGCATCACGGCAACGAACAACAGGAGGCGCAATATGGTCGTATTGACAAACACCTGCCGCGCCTGATCCCGACGGCGGGCCACCTCGCGCATCAGGTACATATCGAGGCCGAAATTGGCGATGATGTCGAACCAGAGATAGATGTTGATCGCCGTGGCGTAGCGACCATTGCCTTGTGGCCCCAGGATGCGGGCTGCTAGCGCGGCAAAGGCCATTTCAATAGCCCGGTTGAACACGTTGATCACAATCGGAGCGATAGAGTTCTTTGCGACCCGCTGGACTGTACTGACGTCATCCTCCTCCCGATAGAAGAAGCGCCACAGGTAGAGACCGGCCAGGAAGAGCACCATCATACCGGCGATAAAACTGATGAATGCCCCGATCTTGACGCTATCAGGGCTGTACTTGAAGCGAATTGTCCACGCGCCTGGCTCTTGTAGCAACACGCCCCGAAAAACGCCGTTCACCGGCTGGATAACGACCTGCCTTTCAGTATCCTGGCCGCTCCCTTGTGGGCGCACAAAGGCCTTCCAACCGGGGAAATAGGCGTCAGCTAGGATCAGCCAGCTTGCCTGGTCAACCTGTGCGTCGACCTGTACCTCATTGAGGGCATAGTGCGTCACGTTCTGGCCGGTCGCCGTTTCTGGCTGCGGTGTAAAAGAGTCGAGAGAGTCTGGCCTGAGCCCGGTCGAAGGGTAACTGCCACTTTCCAGAATCACATAGTTGCGCGGATCCTGTGTTTGCACTGCACTGGCCAGGTTGTCCGTTACTAGCGTTGCCTGGTACGGCATCGTGTAGGACCGTGGCATCACTGCCAGGTTTTCATAGACCAGCACCGCCTCGTCTTGGTAGACCAGTTGGTACTTGGGGTTGGGGATCTCTACCTCGGTGATGATGTACTTGACGTTGAGCAGATCGGTCAGTGGGCTGTCTAGGCTCGACCACTCGCTGAAGGAGGCGATGCGGTTGTACTGAAGTTCGTCCTGTTCCTCGATGAGAGCCACGTAATCAGCGTACTGCCGGCTGAATAGCGAGTCATAACCGGCGACTTCTTCCAGGCCATAATACATCCCAACGTTGGCGTTCATAGTCTTTGTGGTGCCAGGTGGGGTGAAAGCGGCGTACCGCCACTGAGAGGTGTCCTGCTGGAGAAACTCGATCACCGGTGGCGTATAGTCGAGCAACGCTGGATCCACGGAGGGACCAAATCCGGCGCTAAAGCTGAGCAAGTCCAGTACCAGAAGCCCCAGTACCAGAAACTCCCATATGGGTCGGCGCCCCACAAAGATCGGACAGCGACTCACGCGCAGGACAATACCGGTGCCGGTCAAGAGTAGCCCAAAGAGCATCACCCACTTGAACTCGAACGAGTAGAAAGCACGATGATCGGGGAAAGCAGTGGTGGCCTTTGCCAGTGACAGGAACACCCGCTCAACGAGCGGTTCAATCTGGACGAAACAGATCCGACTCAGGATCAACCCCCCCAGGGTGGCAATTCCTCCCCAGAAGGCCAACCCGGCGAACAAGGTGACCAGCGAAAAAGAACCCCCCAGGAGGACCAGGTCAGAGATTCCAGATTTCAGACTGGACAGCCGAGAGTGGAAATTGCCAACCGTGTCCTGTTCTCGGGCTCTTGCCCCTTGGCTGTTGAGCAAACGGTCCCGGCTCCTGGTTACAGCTTCGATGCCAAAGCCGGCCAGCACGGCGACCGACAGCGAGAGAGGGAAAACCCAGCGGAAAGGAGAATGGGATTGCTCTAGCCCTGGCAGCGCGTACACAAGAGCGTAGATTGGTGTGCCAAAGATGCAGCCGAGGGAAAAGAGGGATAGCAGCGTGAAGAAAGGGATATGAGGGTGTTGAAACCACGTTCCCAAACCGCGAATCTTGAGACTGCCAGATCCGGTCCCTGCAGCTCGTGAGCTTGAGGGCCTGGAAAGAATCGCGGCCAGAGCCAGGAACAGAGGCACTAATCCCAGATATGCGCCGCCCTCGACATAGTTCTTGATGCCCCAGTCAACGTACTGTCCGTCGGGGAAAGACATTGCCGGGGTGCGGTGCCATGTAAAGAGGTCAAGATAACCATGGTGAGCTGGGCCACCAAAAAAGTTGGGGATACCGAAGGTGATCAGACGCCGGGCAGGATATGCCCACTCGCGCACCTGGTCGAGGGTGGCCGCTGCCTCCCCGCTGCGGAAACTGCTGACGACGACCTCGTAATACGGCACAAACTGTATTGTACCCAGGGCCAATCCAAGGGTCAGCATAACACCTAGCCACGAGATCGCTCGGCGAGAACTGATCCACCGGCTGGCCAACCGGCTGGTCATCTCTTGCTTGTTTGAGTGGTTCTCCGTTGGCTGCGTGAGGAGCCGCCATAGCGCGTACGCGCCTGTGACTAGCAGTGTGAAGTATGTGTTCTCGACATGTCCAGCCAGCATCTGGCACCCCAGGCCCAATGCACCCAGCAATGCCCAGGGCAACGTTGCCGGTCTCTGCCCCAACAGCGGTCGTTGCTGGACGATCAGGTCGATCATCGCCAGGATAAAGGGCAGCCAAGATGCGGCGGCGATGATCATCGGATGCGGCACCGCAGAGACCGCCATAAAGCCGCAAAACTGGAACGTGATGCCGGCGACCAGCCCTCCTATCCGGCGCACGCCCACCACACGAGCAAACAGGTAGGCAAAGGTCCCCGCGAGTCCTAGCTGCAACCAGGCGAACACGCCGTAAGCTCGCCACAAGGGGAGGACGTAAAACACCACGCTCAGAGGATATAGGGCTGAGTGCTGCCCGTTGGCCAGAAAGGGATGGCCAGCAAAGGTGTACGGATCCCACAGAGGCAATTGCCGCTCACGTATCGCTTCTAGCAAGAAGCGCTTCCAGGCATAGTTCTCCAAGATCAGGTCGGTGACCAGGTGATTGTGGGGAGAGGTCACACCGAGAGCGTCGCCTGCTGCTCGATAGGGCTCGAATAGAAAGAGTGCGTCGACGGGAAGCAGCGTCCGATGACCCAGAGCCACGGGGGCGAAAAGGAGGAGCGGCAGTAGGAGGAGCAGGGTTATGGCGCCTACGTCCGGCAGAGCGCCACTGTGGCTTTTGCGCATCATCTGCCCAACCGATTGGATGGCTGGAGATGGTGATGTCGCCAGCGCACTTCCCACACTCTCAGCGCTGCCTCAATCTTGACCGGCATCGTCATCTTGGAGAGGCCTATACGCCGATCTTCAAAGTAGATGGGGATTTCCAGCACCCGATAGCCCAGTCGCTCGGCCACGTATGCCATCTCGACCTGGAAGATGTAACCCTGTGAACGAATGCGACTCAAATCAATGCCCTGCAACGCTTCTCGACGCCAGCACTTGAACCCTGCCGTAGCATCCTTCGTTCTACACCCCAGGATCAATCGTGTGTAGACACTGTTGGCCCACCAGGAGAGTATCTGCCGTCCCACGCCCCAATCCTCGTCCGTCTTGCCGCCCTCCGTGTAGCGGGATCCTACGACGACGTCATAGTGCTCCATATGCTCAAGGAGCTGAGGGACATAGCTGGGAGAGTGTGAAAAGTCACAATCCATTTGAACGATACAATCGGCCCCGTGGTCCAGAGCCCAACGAAACCCATCTACGTAGGCGCGTCCCAATCCACGCTGGCCGGTTCGGTGCAATACATGCACACCGTTCGGATGCTCGGCCGACAACTCGTCAGCGATGCGACCGGTACCATCGGGTGATTCATCATCCACGATCAGGACATCGAGCTCGGGCAAACCCAGTTCGAGCAAGGCCGCGCTCATGAGCCTGACATTTTCCGCCTCATTGTAGGTAGGGATAACGACGGTCACTTTCATCACATCTGGTCCTACGGGTGCATCGTCCACCCAAAAAAAGCTCCGGCTAGTTGCAGGATTTGAGTATCCACCCTACCAGCCGGAGTATAGGTTAGGTCGCCGGGGTTTCTTCACATTCTGCAAACAAACCAGGCTGACCTAGGCACTTATGCTTTTTCGTTGAGTTCTGACGATAGCCTTCTTCAAGGCCTCCAGGTTGGGAAACGGTTTCGCTGGCGCCGCGAGCACACCTATGTTGACGCTCATGCGTGGTAAGTCCAAGTCGGGATCCGCTTGACCAGCCTCCCAATCGGCCTGAGGATAGAAAAAGGCCATCGCTTCTTCTAGCCGTACTATGAGTGCCTGTTGTACTTGATCGACCAGGTGGGGTGCGATGACGACAAAGAGGTCAAGATCGTCAATGTGTCCCACAAAGGCATTAGCATCCTGGCTCTCTGTCACCACGTGACTGAGCATAAGCCCCACGGCGCGTACTACATCGTCTCGTGCCACGAAACCATAGGCCTCAGCGAAAGCCTTCAAGCCCTCCAACCCGACCGAGAGCACTGCCCAGTTGGAAGTAGTCTGTAGTTCACCCAAGTGCTCATCAGCCAGCGACCCAGTCGCCAAGCCGGTGATTGGATGACATAATCGCTCCATACTGGAGCGGCGCAGCACGTTCCGTACCCTCAACCGCAGTTCTTGGACATCGAATGGTTTGGTGATATAGTCTACAGCACCCAATCCTAGTCCTGTCAGTCTGTCCCCACGCTCGCGTCTCTCTGTCAGGAATATGATTGGGATGTGCTCGGTACGCCGGTGAGCCCGTATCCGGCGGCAGATTTCGTACCCATCAATGTCTGGCAAGCGGATATCCAACATGATGAGATCGGGGATAGTCTTCTCGACGAAAGCCAGAGCATCGTTACCCCAGCCTACTGCGGTGACTTTGTAGCCCTGGGCGTTGAAATACGAGGTCAGCATTTCCGCCGTATTCTCTTGATCTTCGACAATCAGAATGTGAGGAGCTTGTGCCACGCTTTCCCCCTACGGTAGACATGTAGGACGGGTCCTGTCGACACGCCTACCCTATTGGTTCCTTATAGATGGCGAACTCGCAATGATCTGCCCCCATGGCGATGCATTGGGACTCATCCACTCGAAACCTTTGTCCGCCACTCACCCAATGCAGCCCTTCCTCCAGCAGCCCTTTGGCTGCAAAACAGATCGGTCGGTCTGCGGTCCGTCCCCAGCAGACCGGACTGGGGACCATTGTGTAGACGTAGTGGTCGCCCTGATCTTCAACCGAGCTCTTCTGATCGCTGAACTGTGTGAAGACCATAGCCATGGCGGGAAGACCGACCTTCAACTTGGCAGCTAGTGGTAGCACTTTGAAGGCCAGATCACCGACGCCGACCATAGCGCCCATGTTCCGGCCGCCCTTGGCGAAGCCAACTCTGCCAGCCCGCAACTGAAGTCCGCGCCCTCCGCGTGGTCCATACATCTCTTCCAGTGCTCCGCACAAGGTCGAGAAATCGGCAAAATCAAATTCCTTCTTGAGGTTTTTCGGGGGATAGTTGTCAATCAGATCCGACAGGCCAGCGAGATTCAAGATGGCATTTAACCCATTCTTGCCCATGATCTCTTCCATCGCTTCGAG
>Ga0315553_10003512_pt1 | contig 12157 bp, 10 predicted proteins | sample SalMarSW160140MG_FD_203099 | JGI IMG/M metagenome (GOLD analysis project Ga0315553, IMG submission 203099) | Salt marsh sediment microbial communities from the Plum Island Ecosystem LTER, Massachusetts, United States - Salt Marsh Sediment SW1601-40 ... | reverse complement strand
GGATTGGATCCGTCGACAAGGAATACCTCCAACGATACGTACCAAGCGCATTACCTCAACTTTGGCAGTCTTCATACAGGTGTCGTTTTGTTCTGTATGGCAGATGGTTCCGTACAGTCCATCAAGCGGGAAATCGATCCGACCCTTTACTATCGGTTGTCTACGAAGTCCGACGGATACATCATCGAAAGCGAAGCCTTCTAGCAAATTGTCCGAAACGCATCCTATCATGTGACCTTGCGTAGGGTCCCTTATTCCTCTTGGAGTAAAAAAATGGTGAAAATGGTTAACGCGATTGTTCTCGTATTTACACTGATACTCCTCGGTTGCAGTGGTGGAAGTAATAGGATCGACATCCCGAAAGAAAAACACGAGGTACCCAAGAACTTTTCCATGAGTTCTGAGAAGAGCGAACAGGGTAAGCCGGAAAACACAAGCAGCGTCAAGCTCAATAATTAGATTTTCTGCTTGTGTTGCCGCCAGCGGTGGTTTGTCTATGTTTGGCGCCAGGCACCCCAACCGTCACTTTTCGGCTTAGCTTGTGCGTCGCTTGACCAGTGTGACCTCGTTGCCTGCTTCGTTGAAGGTCACCTCGTCCATGAAGGTGCGCATCAGCACCAGCCCGCGGCCGGCTTCGTCCTCGATCGCCGCCGCGTCGGTCGCCTCGGCAATGCCCGATACGTCGAAGCCCGGTCCCTCGTCCGCGATCGTCAGCCGCACCTCACCCGGCACGAACCGAATCCGCACGTCGACACGGCGATCCCGATAGGGCGGCTGCGATCGACGCTCGACAATCGCCGACCGGCCACCCGTCACCAGACTCTCCCGGGTAGATTCCAGATCGTCGTTGCTCAATTCCAAGTTGCCGTGGATCATGGCGTTAACGAGCGCCTCTTCGATAACCAGTCCCAGCCGGAGCCGTTCGGCCCGCGAACAAACGCCCATGCTCACCGCGATTTGCTGCAATAGATCGATCAGCGGGTCGACCAGCGCCGGATCGTTTTCCAGCCGAAAATCGAACTCGGTTTTTGACGAGCATGCAATCAGCCGTTCGTAGCTGCGATCGCAGTCCTTGCGTGCCAGCACCGTGGTGATCGTCTCCTCAAGCCGTTCGGCCAGTTGTGCCTTCGGCACATAGCTGGCCGCCCCTTGCTTGAGCGCGTCGACGGCAATCTCCTCGCTGCCCCGGCGCGTCATCAGCACAACGGGCACGCCGCTGTGGTGCAGCGCGGCGGCCTGCACCAGCTTGAGTCCGTCGAATTTCGGCATTTGCAGATCGGTCAGCACCACGTCGGGCTCACTTTTCTTCATTTGTGCTAGCGCGTCCAAACCGTCCTCGGCAAACGCGATTTCGACGTTCGGTATCTTGCTGAGCAGACCGGCTGCCAGTCGCCGGTCGACCGCCGAGTCGTCAACCACTAGAATCGTAGGCATGGAGAAGGCCCCTTTGCGAAACACGAGGCTGCCACCCAAGGAAAAGCACCCACTCAAGTTACGGCGGCCGAGCCGACAAGTCAAACCGCCCGGCCACAGGTTTTCTTTTGCTCGTTGTCGGTATTGCCTCGTTTCAGGCAACTGGCAACCAACAAGCGACAACTTGTCACTTTGTCCTATTCGTTGACTTCGTGGTTAGTTACTGCGATTCAGACCAGCCAATCCAAAGAGCCCCGCACGAGATCCCACCATGAAAACCAGAGCGGAATTGCAGTCCATTATCGACCAGATATCCAATCCCGACAGCCCGGTCGGGATGGATGCTGTTTACGTCCACGCGTTGATCCTGGATCGATTGGCGCAGATCGAAGCGAGACTCTCCGCCCTGGACGGTGAGTCGACCGAAGTGGAAGATTGACGCGGCTCTCGATCCGATGAAGACTTTGATCAAAAACGCGCAGGTCGTCCTGCCCAAGGGGATCACCGCCACATCGGTGCTCATCGAGGGCGCGATGATCGCCGACGTCGACCCGGCCATTCAGACCGAGGCCGACGAGATGATCGACGCCGCCGGACTGCATCTGCTGCCCGGCGTGATCGACGACCACGTCCACTTCCGCGAGCCGGGCCTCGCGCACAAGGAAGATCTCCACACCGCCAGCCGCGCGTGTGCTAAGGGCGGAGTCACCACCTTTCTCGACATGCCCAACACCCAGCCCGCCACCGCCACGCGCGATCTACTGGCACAAAAGCTGGCCCTGGCCGCTGAAAAGAGCCTCGTCAACTATGGGTTCTATGTCGCGGCCACCCGCCACAATCTTGCAGAGTTGGTGGCGGCCCAGCGCACGCCGGGCATCAAGATCTTTATCGGATCGAGCACCGGCGACCTGTTGGTCGACAATCAAGAAGATCTGGAGCACATTTTCGCACACACCATGCTGCCCATTGCCGCGCATTGCGAAGACGAAACAACCGTTCGCGCCAATGCGGAACGGCTTGCCGGCACCAACGACGTGGCCGACCACTCGCGGATCCGCGACCACCAGGCCGCCCTGATCGCCACGCGCCGAGCGCTGGACCTGGCACATCGCCACGGGCACCGCTTTCACGTGCTGCACATGTCGACGGCCGCCGAGGTCCCGCTGCTGGCCGATCACCGTGGTTTGGTCACGGCCGAGGTCTGCCCGCACCATCTGTTTCTCAACGTCGACGATTACCAACGGCTCGGCACGCTGGCACAGATGAACCCCGCATTGAAGACCGAGGCGGACAACGAGGCGCTCTGGCAGGCGCTCCTCGCGGGACACGTGCAAGTCGTGGCCACCGACCACGCCCCGCACACACTCGAGGAGAAGCGGTGTCCTTATCCGCAGTCGCCGTCGGGTGTGCCGGCCGTCGAGAACTCGCTGGCCCTGATGCTCAACCAGGTGCACCAGGGCCGTTGCTCGTTGGAGCAGGTCGTCGGCTGGATGTGCGACGCGCCGGCCCGCGTGTGGGACATCGTCGGCAAAGGCCGCATCGACGTCGGCTACGACGCCGATCTCATACTGGTCGATCTGAACCAAACCGCCACGGTTCGCGACGAACAGCAGCAGACCAAGTGCGGCTGGAGTCCCTGGCACGGCCAGTCGCTGACCGGCTGGCCGGTCGCCACCTGGGTAATGGGCAGAAAGGTCTTCGACCGAGGCCGATTCGATGATGCGGTTCGCGGGGGAGAAGTGATTTTCGACCACCAGCGCGGCGGCTACTGGGCAACACAATGAACATCTGTGTCCGTTTCTGCCTTGGAGTATCTTCCCCATAGACTTCGTTTACACGAGTGGTGACCCAGGCTATCAGCCGTCGGCTCTCAGCTTTCAGCGGTCCAATCTGGTAAACTGATAGCCGAAAGCTGACAGCCGATAACCTTTTCCCTAACGACAAAGGATCGCGACCATGCGAACGTTCGTCTTGTTTGTTTCTCTCATGTCCCTTTTGCTGTTAACCTGCCCGCGGGAAACGCCGGCCGCGGATGCCACCGACCAGGCACTCACCGGTCCGTTGGCCGACTACCTCGCCAAAGCGGATGACAGCTACGCTTGGTCGAAGCGAAGCGAAGGAAAAATTGGCACAGCAACGTATGTCGAGTTGATCCTCACGTCGCAAACCTGGCGTGGCATTCCCTGGAAGCACCAGCTCTACATTCTCAAACCGTCGACGACCGACGCCCACAACGATCGTGCGCTGCTGTTGATCGTCGGCGGTCGCTGGCGGGCCGAATACGAAAACGGCTCTGCCCCGCGGCAACTACCGCGCCAGGCCGTCCTGATCGCAGCCGCAGCCGAATCGTTGGGCACGCCCGTGGCCATCTTGTGCCAGGTCCCCCAAGAACCACTGTTCGACGGCCTGGTCGAAGACGCACTGATCTCGAAGACTTTCGAGGAATACCTGCGGACACAGGACCCCGAGTGGCCGTTGCTGCTCCCGATGGTCAAGAGCGCGGTGCGCGGCATGGACGCGGTCAGCGAGTTCGCCCAACAAGAATGGGACATCCCTCTGAAACAATTCACCGTCAGCGGTGCTTCCAAACGCGGCTGGACCACCTGGCTTACCGGCGCCGCCGACGGCCGAGCGACGGCCATCGCCCCCATGGTCATCGACATGCTGAACATGACCCCACAGATGAAGCACCAACTGGCGGCCTGGGGCGCGTTCTCATCGGAAATCCACGATTACACGGATCGTGGGCTGCAACGGGCGCTCGACACACCGCGCGGCCGCCAGTTGCAGGAGATCGTCGATCCCTACCAGTACCGCGACCGGCTCACGCAACCGAAACTGATCATTCTCGGCACGAACGACGCCTATTGGCCGCTCGACGCCCTGAACCTTTACTGGAACGACTTATCCGGCGACAAGTACATTCTCTACGTGCCCAATAACGGTCATGGACTGCAAGATCTGCCGCGGGTCGTGGGCACCCTGGCCGCCTTTCATCGCGCGATGACCGAAGGCCGGCCGCTGCCCAAGCTCGACTGGCAGCTCGGCAACACAGACAGCCAGGTGACGCTGCAGGTCAAAACCGACGTCCGCCCCCGTGAGGTGCGGGCCTGGACCGCCATTTCCCCCACGCGCGACTTTCGCCGTGCCCAGTGGACCTCCTCGCCCTGTCACGAAGTCGACGGCGCTTTCGTCTATCAGCAGCCGCTGCCCGAGCACGGCTACGCAGCGATTTACGGCGAGGCGGTTTTCGATGGCCCAATCGTGAAATCAGTCCACGGAATTGGCGGCGACGGTGACGGCAACAAAGTGGACAGCAGCAACGCTGGCGGCAACGGCCATGACAACGAGAAGAGCAACCCCAGCACCGGCTCCCTGCCCTATTGCCTTTCCACGAACGTGAAGATCGTGTCTGCAGCCGGTACCAGTGAGCACAAAGACCAATAAGAACGGTCACAGTACTCGCGACGACGGCACCATTTCCTACCTGCCCCTCTGCGACGCACGCCGATTGTCGTTGAGATTCCGGAAACACGCCAATTGGCGCGAAACGTAAATGTTGAAGCTATTGGCGCTGCACTTGCCAGTGTTGGATTACGCGCCGGCCATTCCAGCAGGGCAACTCCGAGAACAAGTGCACCCAGCTTGACAGACACTACCCGGCTGGTACAATACAGGGCAGATATTGGATCCAATTTGGGCTGGCGGGGGTGGTCTAAGTACCTGCTTTCAAATTCTCTGGACCGGGAATCCAAAGGTCAAAAGGCATCGAGCGTCTCAACTTAACTCACCGCACCGGAGGGTGCCGCTGCTTACTTTGCCCGGCAGTGCGGGCGCGACTGCTTTGTCAGGGTGGGCGAGTCACCCAGGGCACTCACGAGCCTGTAAGCGGCATGTTTTCAGTAGAGCCAGGCACCCTCTGAGCATAGAAGCCCATGACGGTTCATCCTCACAGCTTGCTCGCGCTGCCTCGCCTGGCGAGCGGTGTGGTTGCCGTCATGACCATGTTTGCGGCGGCAATCACGGTGGTTCCACCGGCCGCCCGCGCACAGTCGGCGGTCAGTTTCGTGCAGCCCATCGATTGGTCGCGATATAACGGCAAGTTCGGCGCGAAGGCTGGCGACACGTTCGGCCAAAACATGGTCGCGCTGTTGCAAAACGAAGCACGGTACGAGCTCGCTTCAATTCCCACGCAGTATGACCTGTCGAACGACTATCCTGGTTACGAAGGCGTGGATTACTACTACGTTTACACGAACAAGAGTACGTATGGCTACGAGCAATCCGTTCGTCCGCTGTCAAGCTTCGCCTATGGCACGGCGGCCTTGATCGCGACGGGGAGCTATTCTCCCAGCGTGGGAGGCATGTCCGAGAGCGAAGCCCTGCACGAAGTGGAACTAGCGATTCGCGGCGTCGCGTTTGGGCATAGGGCCAACCGTGGGCCAACCGGATACGGGTTCCACGGAGTCGCCTCCAACGGGGGGAACTGGCAAGGAGCGCTCTGGGCGTCTCAGGCAGCCGAAGCCGCCTGGCTTGTCTGGGATCAACTCTCGCCAGACACGCAGACGGTTGTGGCCAATATGGTGGAGTACGAAGCCAACTCGTTCCCGTCGTACACGGTGCCGTACTGGAGGAATCCCAACGGCAGTACGAACTACGCTGGTGACACCAAGGCCGAGGAAAACGCCTGGAATAGCCACATGCTGGCCGTCGCCCAGGCCATGATGCCGAACCACCCGAATGTCACGGCGTGGCGGACCAAGGCGTCGGAGCTGCAAATCAGTGCCTACAGCAAGCAGAGCGATGACACAAGCGACCAACTGGTCGATGGCCAGGCGGCCAAGGATTGGCTGGGCGGATTCAATGCGTTTGCCGACGGCGTTGTGGTAAACCACGACATCGTCCATCCGGACTACTTGGCGGCGATGTTCTGCCAGACGGCCTCCTTGGCCACCAACTCGCTCGCCGGACAGTTCATTCCGCAAAGCACGGTGTTTAATATCGACAGCACCTATCACGTGCTCACGGAAGTCAATTTCACTCCGGGGAACTCCCCGTATGGTTCGGGAACCATCAATTCTCCCGGAGGTACGGTCTACCGACGGACGACCGGTGGCGGATACGACTGGGCCTTGTATTATCCCCAAGGGACCGATTGGACCTATCAGGTCGTGGACTCTTACCTCAACACCGACCTCACGGCCGAATGGATGGGGCTCGACCAGGGAAAGAACTTCGACTCAATGGGCTGGGCCCAGGCCCGCGTCGATCAGTTGCTCGTCTTGCAGAATCGCCCGGGGCACGACGGAAACATCTATCAGGATGGTGACTGGCTCACAGATTATCACGGCGTCGACGAGGACATCTATTGGAGCAACACGGCGGCCTGGCTCCAGTGGTGGCTGATGGCCAATGGTGACATGTCGCCGATCGGCGACCACTGGGGCCCCCTTCCCGCGCCGGGCGACATGAACCAGGACGGGAATCTGTCGTCGGACGATGTTTCACTGTTCATCGAAGCCTTGATCAACCCGCTTGCCTACGCGGCGCGCGGGCTGCCGCTGCCGGCCGAGGCGGTGGGCGACGTCAATCAGGACGGCAGATTCGACCTCGCAGACATCCCAGCGTTCTCATCCCTGCTGGGCGGCTCCACAACTGCCGGTGCCGAGTCGGTGCCAGAAGTCTCCACCTTCGCAATGGCCGCTCTGATGCTTCTCTTCAGTGTGATCCACATGCGGCCGCGCGAAAAAGCTTCACCGCCGTCGTGCCTCAGAATCTGGCCATTATCCTTAGGAGAGCAAGTATCACTTGCGCGTTCCATTTATTGAGCCGTTTCGTGCCGATATAGTAGATCGGGCACCGGAACATGTGAGTGCGGTTCGCACTAGCGATCTGCCAGCGGCACGGTTTTCTCATCGCCGAACGCATCGACTTTGATCTCTCCTTCGACCGACGCAACGCGTATCACGTACGATCTTCCTACGACTTTGGCTTTGCCGTCGCACACGACCAGAGCAGTCGCCTCGTCAACACCGATTCCAATCAGTTTGGGGTGGGTTCGAATGGCCGCGAGCAGCCTGGGAAAGCGATTTCGTTTCAGAAAGTGCTGATCCACAATGGCGCCCGGTAACAGGTCTAGTCCGGTCGACATCTTCGGCTGGCTGTTTCCTTGCGCAATCATGACTCTCGACTGGATCGCTGCCCCGGCCGAAGTTCCGCCAATGACGCCACCGCGTTGCACAAGCTGATACAATTCCTTTTCTACGGGTGTGCCGAGATAGGCGTCGGCAATTCTCTGCTGTGAACCTCCGCCGAACCAAACCGCCGTCGCAGTTCGCAGCGGCTCTGCAAACTCTGCGGATGCGGCGACTTTCCGGTCGTTCGTGTGCAGGACGCGAACGTCCTGGAAACCACGAGATTGCCAGAGTTTCTGAACCATTTCCACGTCACACTTCCGCGGCGACGCGGTTGGAATGACGACAAGTAGCGCCTCGGGACTTGCCAGTTTGCGAAATTCCTTGAAGACGCTCTCGGGCAACGATCCCCCGCCGCAAATCACTAACCTGGGCGCACGCTGAACAGGCTGAACGTTCTGACCGCGCGCCGCCGGGCTAATGCCCAGGGCAACGATCAGCGAGGCAAACACTACTCGCATGGGTGATTTCATTCAACCGAGTCCTTTTAGAAAGGCACACACAGTCAGCCGCAACGTAAAGCATCTACTGGCCGCCGAAGAAAGGGGAGCCACACGTCGATCGCTCTTCACAGGTTGCCAAAACCAAAGCTCTGCTTGCCGTCTTTCTCAATTGTTCCCTCAAAGCCGCCCCCTTGCTGTTCGCCGTTTATCTTGTAAGTGCCCATGATTCGATCGCCGTCCTTGCCGCTCGCGCCGCCTTCCAGCGTATCGAACCATACATAGTATGATTGCGCCTTGAATGATTCTTGAAACGGGACGGTTATGACTTTCGATTCGCGCGTCGGTCCGGACTTGGTCGAGGGCTTTGTGATGAGGAGCATAGGTAATTTCACGCCGTTTGTGCCTTCGACGGCGATCGTGTATTCGACGGCATTTGCACCTTTTTCTGCGTTCGAAAAAGCGGGCGACATCGCCAGCGAAAGCACGAAAACCAGTACGGTAACTGTGATGGCGAGCTTTGTTCGCATTCGTGTCTCCTCCGTTACGTGAAAGTGACTGACCCTCAATCCCTGTCGCTCGCCACTCGGCGTGATGGTTCGCCTCCAGTGCACGCGTGACAACGAACGCCACATAGAGGTCAAGCAACCGCTTGTCCACAGTTGTCGCAAAAATGGGCGTCGGGGTCGTTTAACTCACCACACTTCGAACAGATAACCGGCTTGCTAAGCGGGGATCCACAACTTTTGCAATAGTTCGCTTCGGCCTCGTTCTTTTCATTGCACTTGTGGCAACGAACTACTTGCACTTCATGGTCGTTGCACGACGAGGAAATGCCTTCGCCGATAGCGGCGGCAACGTCACGAATGGCATCCGTGGTACCGTCGGCCATATAGTTGACGACGTCCTTGCCAACCGGCGCCACCTCATTCGCCATGTAGCGAGTGACCGCACCCATGAACGCAAATTTGCAAATGGCACTGCCAAGGCCGACAAGGGGCAGCCCAACAAAAGCGCACCAAAAATAACGTGGCGGGCCGAAGGAGCCGAAAGACGCAAAGAAACTGCCTAGACCGATGAACGTAAACAAGAGCCCAATTCCTAGCACAATAGGGCCAATCGCGCGGAGAAACGCGCGTCTTTCCTTGTGTCCGGGATTGATGTCCTGCGGCATCGCAAAATCTCCACTTTGATTTGATAACAACGAAGCCCTGTCGCCCGCCACGCGTCGTGACGGTTCGCACCCAGTATACCGCCAACACAGGAAAAAAGCCAAACACGGCTACGGACCGGCGGGTCAACCGCAGCGAATCGTTAGGCAGAATCGGGCTCCTCGATTAGTTGAGGAACTCCGTCGATAAAACCAGATATACGAAATTCACCGCTTGGTCTTCGAGCTACAGGAGGAACCCATTCATCTGGCCAGTTTTGCTCCACGCCGCCGTCAAGCAGGCCGACTCCAGAGCCGACAATTACTCTCCATGTGCCAGGCGACAACTTTGCGATGATTCGAACTAGCAACATATTCTGGAGCAAATATCGCTTGGGCATTACGCTTACTGAGCCGTCACCAGCTGACACAGTGGTGCGGGCACCGGAACATGTGAGTGCGAATCGCACGAAACGGATGTGTCTGCCTGACGATAAGCATATGGCTTCCTCGTCGACCAAGCCGATATTCTGGCGGCTTGATGTCCTATTTCAAATTCATTGCGGATAGCGACTTACCTCGTCGACGCAAGTCGACGTGCTGTGTTCAACCAGCGAAGGCGCGTGCAATCTCGCAACGCCCGGCCTCTCACCGCGCCGGGTGACCCGAACAACTTGTTTTCGGTACCGTGCGGGCTCTAGGCCACACTCGGGCTCCACTGATAGACCACTTTGCCCTTTACGTTGTGATGACGAAAGGTGATCTCGTTGCCTTCCACCACCACGGACAGGAATCCGCCTTTCATCCGGTGAAAACGATGGTAACGTTCGTCGTAACCGGGCGACCCCTGGGCATGTTGATCACTTGCCGGGCCGCAGCCGAATTCGTGCACGCCGGTTTCGGGATGAACCGAATGATACTGCCAATGTCGATCGCCTCCGACGACGAAGAAGTTGTCGGGGAGATGCTTCTGCACCCAATGTCGGAATTCGTCTCCTTCGTGCGTAAAACCTGTGTTGGCGTGATTGTCGTTCTTCTTCGAGCGATCGGGCCCGACGATGGGCGTGGGATGGATCAGCACCTTCCAGCGAGCATCGCTGTCCAGCAGCGTCTCTTTCAACCAGGCTTTTTGCTCCGTTCCCCAGATCGTCTTGTCCGGACCATCGGGCAGATTATTGCTAGAGCGATAGTCTCGTCCCTCGCACAGCCAGATTTGCAGATTCTTGCCCCAGCGGAAGGTTCGATACCCCGGGCCGACGAGCGGCACCTGCTGGCGAAAAATCTCGCACCCCTCGGCAAAAGTGAGCTGCCCTAGCGGGTCGCGACTGGGCCAGTCGTCGTTTCGCATGCTGTCGTGATCGTCTTTTTCCCAATACGTCGCAACCTGGCCGAGCACTTTCTTGTGGCGAGGCAGACTGTACATCCGCTGCCAGTGATAACGGGCGATGTCCGCCGTGATGGCCCGTGGCTCTTCCGTATCGTAGTAGACGTTATCGCCGGTGAAAGCGACGAAATCGGGCGACAGCTTCTGCATGGCCGGAAAGATGTGAAACCCGTCCGGATGATCCAAATCGCAGTACATCAGGCATGTATTTACGCAGAAGGTGACGTCCGCCTGCTGATCCACCGCCGGAGCCGTTTTGAAGCGGCCACGCAGCGGCCCATGAGACGATCCGCCCCCGGCCGTAGTCTCGGTCGCATAGTGATAGACCGTGGCGGGCGATAAGCCGGCAAGCTCGAATTGATGTGAAAAATCGGTCTTCGCCGAGACGTCGACCCAGCCAGTCTGTTGGGCATCGGCCAAATCTTTCCGCGTTCCGTACAGTAGCCGAACGCGGCCCTCCATTCCCGGACAGGCGCCGCCCAGTTGATTGAGCTCCTCGGCGGAGAATTTCCGCGCTTGGAATCGCTTCTTGTGCCGTTTCGAGATTTCCTTGCCCGTGTTGTTGCGCTCGGGACTTTGCGTGAGCCGCGTCCAGACGATTGCCGAGGTATCGCTGACCTCGCCAACTTTGGTTCCCATGGCCTGATGGGAGAGACTGCTCTTGGGTCCGGCCGTCGCCTCACTCGCGAACGTTCGCGGGGCGATCAGCCCGGCGCCGACCAACGCGGTCGAGCGCGCGACAAACTCGCGGCGGTCCAGATTGTTACGCGACCTAGCTTGCTTGTGAGAATGCGGCACGACGATCTCTCTTGTTAAGATTCAAATAGTTGAGAAAGTATTTCCTGGGAGTCCGCTAACTAATTTGACGGAGCATATCAACGGGAAGCCGTTTTGAATTCATTTTCTCAAACATGTACAAAACAATCTGCAAAGCGGCAGAAGACATAACTTGTGTTCATTGTTTCAACCGATCTATCTGTTGAACTCCGACCACCTCCTGAGAATGTTGGTCTCTACAATGGAAATAAGGTTTCACGAAACTTGTGTTTTCCAAAAGACGCTTGCAGCAACTCGAATTCTCTCGTGATGAGCAGGATATGTGGTTAGTCGACTGCTGCAGCACAATTTGAAAACGACAAGGCAAAGAAAAATATTACTGATGAAATCGACGACCGTCCCACGAGATTAGCCCTGTGCGACATGTGCACGACTTGATGACGATTCACGGACAGTCAATTCGGCCGAAAGCAATGAAGGGAAAGCCCGTACAAAACGTGTGCCGCGTGGCGAGGATAAAAAGTGCCGTCTTTTTCTCCCTCCGTTGGATACAGTGTCAGTCGGGGCCAACTGCCGTATCGATTACGAATGGATTGAAAACAAGCTTCGGATTTCTCTTCATCGCCCCACTTTGCATAAAAGGCCAGCATCATTCCGACACTCCATAGACGCGGTTGTTGTTTGATTTGGCCTTTGCTGTCTTGTGCAAAGCGAGACGGCTTCCCACCTCTCCAAAATCGGTTGACCGATTCAATTGCCTCTGCGCGAGACCAAGGTAGTTCGACCGATCCTCCCACGT
>Ga0315553_10003511_pt1 | contig 12158 bp, 9 predicted proteins | sample SalMarSW160140MG_FD_203099 | JGI IMG/M metagenome (GOLD analysis project Ga0315553, IMG submission 203099) | Salt marsh sediment microbial communities from the Plum Island Ecosystem LTER, Massachusetts, United States - Salt Marsh Sediment SW1601-40 ... | reverse complement strand
TGCTCCAGTCCAGCATCGGGCAGGTATCGAGCGTCGAATCCACTGGTGGTACATGGAAATTGAAGATCGCGTGCTGTGTGTCGGCCACGCCGCTCGCCAACCCCTCGATCATCTTTCCGAGGTCATCATCATCGACCTCGCGCGGCGTCTTCCAGGGCGTACGATTGCTGAAACCGACGCTGATCATGGTGTGGTGATCGTCGATCTCTACTTCTTTCTCTTCGCAGAAGACCATCGACTGCGCGTTCGCGGTCTTGAAGAGCTCGAGTACTTCGGGATCGTCGTCATTGCCGCCGATCACAAAACATTTGACGCCACTCCCCGCGAGCCGCGTCTCGGCAAGTTCGATCCAAGAGGCGAGCCGTTCGCGGGCGAGGTCGTGGAATAGGCGATCGACAGCCGCCGCGTCTCCTTGAATCACCTGATACTCATCCTCATCCATGATCTTGCTGTAGTAGCCGAGCGTTCCGATCCGATCCTCGAAGTTCTGTAGATCGGCCTCGCCCTCCAGGCGCTCGGTGTTGCCCATAAGGTGCGCCCGGTAATAGCCGTTGCTCTCGCGGATGACGGGAATGGCGAGCTTGCCGACCACGTCGCCTCCCATGACGAGGACGTCGGCCTCGTAATGCTTTGCGGCGTTGATGAATTTGCGGAAGATACGCTCCGAGCCGTGAAAATCGGAGGCGAAAAACACGCGCGTCAGCTTCTCGGTGCTCTTTGGGGAGACGCTTCTGCGAAAGAAAGACATAAGAACCAGTTCCCCCGCCCAAACGGTGAACTCTTCAGTCCCGACAACCCCGAACTCTCGCTAGTCTACACCCGCCGCAACCTCCAAGATAAAACCCTGTGGAGTTTTTTCACAAGGTGCGAAAGGTCACGGCGGCGACCGCCATCTACCAAAAGAGCACAGCGTCGTCCTCGCTTGGGCAAGTCTGGGTCGCCCCTAGCTCAGGTCTTTATGCGCAACATCTTGGGGTCGTAGAGCGGGTCGAAGAATATTTCTGCCGGCACGCGGGAGGTGGCGACCTCGAGCTCGTAGCGGCCTGAAAGCAGCCCGGTGCGGTCGACACCGCTTTCAGCATCGCGGACATAGCCGTAGCCGATCGAGCGCCCCACCGTGTAGCCATAGCCGCCGCTCGAAAGCCAACCCACGCGCTTGCCATCGCGGTAGATGGTCTCGCGCCCGAGCAGGATGACCGAGGGATCGGCCGCAAAGCCCGCGAGTAGCCGGGGCAACGGCTTCTTGGCCTGGGCCTGGAGAGCCTCCCGCCCCTGAAACGGCCTGTTCGACTTGAGCTTGACGGCCCAGCCGAGGCCGGCGACCAGCGGCGAGTGATCGGGTCCGATATCCGCCCCCCAGGCCCGGTAGCCCTTCTCCAGCCGCAGCGACTCGATGGCACGGTAGCCGGCATTGGCGATGCCGTGCGGCTCCCCGGCGGCCATCAGCGCGTCGTAGACGCCCGCGGCAAACTCCACCGGAACATGAAGCTCCCATCCGAGCTCGCCGACATAGGTGACGCGGAGCGCAAGCATGGGGGCGGCGGCGAGGGTGATGCGCTTCAGTCTGCCGAACGGGAAGGCTGCATTTGAAAGGTCGTGCTCGGTCAGAGACTGCAGCACCTCGCGCGAGCGGGGGCCCATCACCGCGAGCACGCCATAGGCGGAGGTGACGTCGATCAGGCGGGCATCGAGCCCCTCGGGGATCGAGCGCGAGATCCAGTCGAAGTCGTGGGTGGCGAAGCCGGTGCCGGTGACGATGTAATATTCGGCCGGCGACAGCCTGCCCACCGTCAGATCGCACTCGATGCCGCCGCGGGCATTCAGCATCTGGGTATAAACGAGATGACCCGGCGGCTTGGCCACGTCGTTGGCAGCGATCCACGACAGCGCATCTTCCGCCTCGCGGCCGACCAGAAGGAACTTGGCGAATGACGTCTGATCGAACACGGCGACGCGCTCGCGGGTCGCCTGGTGCTCGCGGCCGACGGCGTCGAACCAATTCTGCCGGCCGTAGGTGTAGATGTCCTCGGGCTTCTCCCCAGAGGCGAGATCGGCGAACCAGTTCGGCCGCTCCCAGCCGAGCTTCTCGCCGAACGAGGCGCCTTTCGCCTCGAGCCTATCGTAGAGCGGTGAGCGGCGGAGTGGCCGGCCCGAGCGATACTCCTCGAACGGCCAGGCCATGGTGTAGTGCTTGGCGTAGGCTTCCAGCGTCCGGGTGCGCACCCAGTTGGTGTCGAGATGGTTCCTGCCGAAACGGCGGATATCGACCGGCCACAAATCATAAGGCGGCTCGCCCTTGGCGACCCATTCGGCGAGCACCATGCCGGCACCTCCGCCCGACGCGATGCCGAAGGCATTGAAGCCAGCCCCGACATAGACGCCGCGCACCTCGGGCGCCTCTCCGAGGATAAAATTCCCGTCAGGCGTGAAGCTCTCAGGCCCGTTGATGAACTCTTTGACGCCCGCCGTCTGCATGGCCGGCACGCGGCCGATTGCCAACTCAAGCAGGGGCTCGAAGTGCTCAAGATCGTCTTCCAGAAGCTGGAACTCGAAGTCTTGCGGCAGCCCCTCGATGGCCCAGGGCTTGGGATTGGGCTCGTAGCCGCCCATCACCAGCCCGCCGACCTCTTCCTTCCAATAGGTGAGACGGTCGGGATCGCGTAACGTCGGCAGGTTAGAGGGCACGCCGTCGATCGCCTCGGTGATGAGATATTGGTGCTGTACCGAGACGAGGGGCACGTTGACGCCGGCCATGCGCCCGATCTCGCGCGACCATTGCCCGGCGCAGATCACGAGCTTGTCGCAACCAATCCGGCCTTGGTCAGTCATGACGGCGCGCAGGCGACCGTTCTCAACCTCGACGCCGGTGACGCTAACGCCTTCTTTGATGGTGACGCCTGCATTGCGCGCGCCCTTGGCGAGCGACATGGTGATGTCGGTTGGCGAAACTTGTCCGTCGGTGGGAAGGAACGCTGCGCCGACGACGTCGTCGACCTGCATCAGTGGCCAGAGTTCCTGTGCTTCCTTGGGTGTGAGGAGATGCATCTCGAGCCCGAAGGACGTGGCTGTGGTCGCCTGCCGTTTGACCTCGGTCCAGCGCTCCGGATTGCAGGCGAGCCGCAAGCCCCCGTTCTTTTTCCATCCAGTAGCGAGGCCTGTGTCGTTCTCGAGCCGGTCATAGAGGTCGACGGAGTAACCAAGAAGCTGGGTGATGTTGGCGCTCGTGCGCAACTGTCCGACGAGGCCTGCGGCGTGCCACGTCGAGCCGGAGGTAAGCTTCCCCCGCTCGAGAAGGAGCACGTCGGTGAGACCCATCTTTCCCAGATGATAGGCCACCGAGCATCCGACGATACCGCCGCCGACGATTATCATCTTGGCGGAAGACGGCAGCGCGCTCATGCGCGGTCCATCGCGAGCCAGGCGGCGTAGGTGACCTCGAAGCGCCTCAAATTCTCGGCCGTGTAGGCGGCGTAATCGAAATCGACGGTCGAGTGGATCTCCGACACCATGCTCCACATTGTCTCGCGCAAGAGCGACGCCGCGGTCATTGCGGCGGCGCGGCGGCGCAACACGTCATCGACCGGCTTGCCGAAATAGAGGCTCAAGATCTGCTCCGCCTGTGCAGGGGGCAGCTCGCTGTTGGAGGCGAGGCCGCCGAGATCGAACAGCGGCGAATTGAAGCCGGCATATTCCCAGTCGACGAGCCACAGGCGCTTGCCGTCGTCGATGAAGTTCGCGGCGAGCAGGTCGTTGTGGCCGAACACGACGTCGATCGGACCGACCGCGGCTTCAAGCTGCGCGGCGCGCGCGAGGAGATCGCCGAGGATGGGAAGATGCCGGCTCGCGCCTTCGCGCAGCGTATGGCCATAGTCGCGCACGACGTGAAATACCCAGAACATCGCGCCGGGCCCGCGCAAATATTGCGGGATGTCGCGGTGGCAGTGCCGCACCATGTCGACCAGCCGCTCGAGATTGGCCGGATTGCGGATGTCGTCCGGCGTGAAGGTGCGTCCCTCGATGAAGTCGAAGACGACAATGCCCGGCTCAGCATGCACCACGGCTGGGCTAAGGCCAGCCTCGTGCGCCGCGCGGCTTGCCGCGAGCTCATTGGCACGCACCACGCCGTGAACCGGGATGTCGCTGCCGACCCGTACGACGTAGCGGCGGCCACGATCCTCGACCGTGAAGTTCTGATTGGTAATGCCGCCAGTGAGCGGCAGAGGTTCGACACGTCCGAACCAGATCTCAAGCTCGGCGACGCGCGCCGTAGAATGCTCTCGCGACGCATCAAGGTTCATGCGTGCGCCCTCCGCGCTGGATGTCAAGACTGGCGGCCGGAAGCCTGAATCAACGTCGCAGAGGCCTAGAGCCTGCCCCGTCCAGATTAAACCCGTGCCTTAGATACGGGGACGATGAATTACCGGTCAATCCAATTCCAGGCCGCCATCTTTCCAAAGAGTTTAGGCAGTCTCGGCGCGATGACCTGTAGCGCGAGGCTCCATCATGGATGCGATCTCGAAAATCACATATGACTTATCGAATGTTAGAAGTTTTTGTTGCGTACCCTGATAATCGGACTTAGCTTTGCATGAGCCGCGCGGCGAGCGCCCATCGGGCTGCTTTCATTCGCTTGCTCGGTGATGCGGAACGTGGCCTTCCCATTGACAGCAACGCTCCCCACACGAAGAGGGCGAAAATCAACGCTTTGGCCCGATGTTCCAGGTCTATCTGCCTATCGCCGAAATCTCTGTGAATCTCCTGGTTATGCTGGGCCTTGGCGCGGCCATTGGCTTCCTCTCGGGCATGTTTGGGGTGGGCGGCGGCTTCCTGCTCACGCCGCTCCTGATGTTCTCGGGGATCCCCTCTGCCATCGCGGTGGCGACCGGCGCTAACCAGATCGTCGCCTCCTCGGTGTCGGGGGCGCTCGTGCAATGGCGGCGCGGCAATATCGATTTCCGCATGGGGTGGGTGCTGATCGTCGGCGGTATCGCCGGCGCCGTCGGCGGCGTGCTGCTGGTGGGACTACTGAACCGGCTCGGCCACGCCGATGTCTTCATCTCGCTCGTCTATGTGATCTTCCTCGGCATCATCGGCTCGCTGATGCTCGTCGAGAGCCTGCGCGCCGTGTGGCGGACCCGCTCCGGCATGGCCGCCACCGGGCGCAAGCCCGGGGAACACACTTGGATCCATAAACTGCCGCTCAAGATGCGGTTTCAGCGCTCGCGCCTCTATATCAGCGCCATTCCGCCGCTGATCCTCGGGACAGTTGTCGGTCTGCTCGCCGCGGTTCTTGGCGTCGGTGGCGGATTCATCGTTGTGCCCGCCATGATCTATCTGCTGCGTGTGCCGACGCATGTCGTCGTCGGCACATCGTTGTTCCAGATCATCTTTATCACCGCCGTGGTCACCGTCCTCTACGCGGTCCTGAACCATAGTCTCGATATCTTGCTCGCTCTGTTGCTCGTGATCGGCGGAGTGGTCGGTGGTCAGTTCGGGGCCAAGGCCGGGCAGAAGCTGAAGGGCGAGCAACTCCGGCTGCTGCTTGCCATGATGGTCCTCGCTGTATCGATCAGGCTCTTGATCGGCCTCGTGGTTGCCCCCGACGATCTCTACAGCCTCGCGCCATTGGCGGCGGGATGATGATGCGGTGCGCCCTTTGCCTCTCCCTTGCGCCGTTGCTGCTCTTGGCGAGCGTTCAGGCGGTCGCGGCGGAGGCGCCAAAGCCGGAGCAAGTTCAATCCGACATTTCGACCCGCGAGATTTCGATTCAGTCGAACTTTACCGGCATCGACATCGTGCTGTTCGGCTCAATCGACTTCAGCAGGACACTGTCGCCCGAGGAGGGGCCTTACGACGCCATCATGACGATCCGCGGACCAAGTCGGCCGCTCGTCGTCAGGAAGAAAGTGCGGATTGCCGGCGTGTGGACGAACGGTCCGTCGAAGACGTTCCCGTCTGTGCCCGGCTTCTACGCCGTGCTGGCCTCACGGCCGTTCCGGGCCATCGCCCCGAAAGACACTTTGCGAAAGCTCGGGATCGGCTTTTCCAATCTCGAATTCGGGAGTGCTGGGGGCGAGGGCGCCGATGACGGCTTCCGCGCGAGCCTGATCCGCTTGCAACAGGAACGCCGGCTGTTTCAGGAATCAGACGATGCGGTCAGCTTTATCGGCCGAAGCTTGTTCAAAGGCAGCATCGATCTGCCGGTCAACGTGCCGATCGGCCGTTACACCACGCAAGTGTTCCTGTTCCGCGACGCCAAGCTGTTGAATCAGAGCCAGAGCAGCCTCCAGGTCTACAAGGTCGGCCTCGAACGCGCGGTCTATACGCTCGCCTTCCGCTATTCCTTGGCTTATGGGCTGCTCGCCGTGCTGATGGCAGTGACCGCCGGGCTTCTCGCCTATGCCTTCTTCCACCGCCGCGACTAAGGAAACCTGGCCCGCATTCTCAGTGGCTCGATTGGTCGAAATGACGAGGTGTGATGGACGAGAAATAGGTTGGCACGTTCTCTAACTTGGTATATTAGAATAGTAAAATGTAACGAGTGAAGAACGGGATCACCAAGTAATCCCGAAACTCGGCCATAGTATTACCCCGTTCACCCGAGAGCGGGGTGACCATCTCGGAAGAAGGAAACATCCAGTAGCAAATCCGAGTTAGGCCTAAAAAAATACATTGGAGGCAACGTCGGAGCGAAAGCTCTGTGGCTATCGGGGGGCGTACTAATGTTCACAAGCAATCCTTTCGCCGAACTTTCCGCGTCCATACCACCCATCGTCATGCAGACCTATGTCGTCGTCATGGCCCTCTTGGTCGTGGGCGGCACGCTGTTCGACATCGTGCATAAAAAGAGCGCCGAATACTTCTTCGACAACTGGCGCAACGCCAAGAAGAAGGCGAAGCAGCAGGTTGGCGGCGGCGAGATGGTGTCGCTGGCGGTGCAGACCGCCGTGGTGGACGTCATGACATCCGGCGAGTTTTGCAACGCCCGGCGCCGGCTTGCTCATCTGCTGGGGATGTACGGCTTTATTATCTACGTCGTCACCACCGCCATCATGGTGTTCGCGTACCCGACGCCGGCGACGCCGACGCCAGCCTACTTGCCGGCATTGTGGTACGTCGGGGCGTTGATGGTCTGCGTCGGCGGCTATTGGTTCTGGTTCTTCATTCGCGTCGACGTCGCCGCAGAAGGCCATTCGCCCTTCCGCTTCGTGCGCGCTGACCTGTTCATCGTCACGCTGGTCTTGAGCACGACCTTCGGCCTGATTTGGGCGTGGCTGCAGACGGCTGGCAGCACGATGTGGGCAACCGTGTTCCTGGTGCTCTATCTCATCGCCACCACGGTGCTGTTCGTATCGATCCCGTGGTCGAAGTTCTCTCATATGTTCTTCAAGCCCGCCGCGGCCTTCGAGAAAAGAGTGTCCGAAGCCAACGGCACGCGGAGCAACCTGCCGGCTCCCGCAGACGCGCCCGAAATCTACGGCAGCGTCCTCAAGTGCTCGCACCATTATTGATCGGACCCAAACTCGGCTTCGCTAGAGGACATAAGGAACGTCATGCCGACCTTCGTTTATATGACGCGTTGCGACGGCTGCGGACATTGCGTGGATATCTGCCCGTCCGACATCATGCACATCGATAAAACCTACCGCCGCGCCTTCAACATCGAGCCCAATATGTGCTGGGAGTGCTACTCGTGCGTGAAGGCTTGTCCGCAATTCGCGATCGACTGCCGTGGCTACGCCGACTTCGCCCCCTTGGGCCACAGTGTCCGAGTGCGTCGCGAAGAGGAGAAGGCAACCGTTTCCTGGAAGATCAAATTCCGGGATGGCCGCGAAAAGGATTTCGTTTCTCCGATTCGGACCACGGCATGGGGATCGATCAAGTCACCGGCCGATTACGCCCCACCCAGCCAGGACCAGTGGAATTCCCAGGAGCTCGCGCACGAGCCTGAGGCGCTCAAGGTCGCTGCACTGCCGGCGCTCACCCCCGACAAACTCAAGCAGGGATTGGTGTGATGCGTCATCGTAAGACCGTTTTCGTGGATTCGGACATCCTTGTCATCGGTGGCGGCATGGGCGGGTGCGGGGCCACTTACGAATCCCGCTACTGGGGCCGCGACCTCAAGATCGTCTGTGTAGAGAAGGCGAATATCGAGCGCAGCGGCGCAGTTGCGCAGGGCCTGTATGCCATCAACTGCTACATGGGCATGCAGTGGGACGAGAACCAGCCGGAAGACCATGTCCGCTACGCGCGCAACGACCTCATGGGTCTGGTGCGCGAGGATCTCGGCTACGACATCGCCCGTCACGTCGACTCCACGGTGCACAAGTTCGAGGAGTGGGGTCTGCCCATCATGCGCGACCCGAAGACTGGGCGATACCAGCGCGAAGGCAAGTGGCAGATCATGATCCACGGCGAGAGCTACAAGCCGATCGTCGCCGAGGCCGCGCGCAAGGCCGCCACCGAAGTCTACAACCGGATCATGGTGACCCATCTGCTGATGGACCAGACGCGGCCCAACAGGGTCGCCGGCGCCGTCGGCTTTAACGTTCGCACCGGAGATTTTTATGTCTTCCGCGCCAAGGCGGTGATCGTGGCTGCCGGGGGCGCTTCGCACATCTTCAAGCCACGCGCGGTCGGCGAAGGCATGGGACGAACCTGGTACGCGCCATGGAGCAGTGCGTCTGCCTACGCGCTGCCGATCCTGGCCGGCGCCAAGATGACGCAGATGGAGAACCGGATCGTTCTCACCCGATTCAAGGACGGCTACGGCCCGGTCGGCGCCTACTTCCTGCACCTGAAGACGTACACGCAAAACGCCTATGGGCAGGATTACGAGGCCTTCTGGCGCGATTCGATCGAGCAGATGGTCGGCGATTACGTCAATCATCACCCGGTGCCGACCTGCCTGCGCAACCATGCGCTCCTCGAGGAGGTCAAGGCCGGCCGAGGCCCGATCCGCATGGTGACGAAGGAGGCCTTCAAGGACCCGCACAAGGAGACCATCGGCTGGGAGAACTTCCTCGGCATGACCATCGGCCAGGCGGTGGTCTGGGCGTCGCAAAACATCGATCCCAAGGAAATCAACCCTGAGCTGACGACGTCGGAGCCCTACGTCATGGGCTCGCACGCGACGTGTTCGGGCGCCTGGGCGAGCGGCCCGGAGGACTATGCACCCGCGGAATATCAGTGGGGTTACAACCGGATGATGACCGTCGAGGGACTCTTCGGCGCAGGCGATACCATTGGGGGCACCGCCCACAAATTCTCATCAGGATCCTTCACGGAAGGCCGGATCGCCGGCAAGGCGGCGGTCAAGTACGTCGACGATCTGGGCAACCAACCGCCGCAGGTCAGCGAGGCCGAGTACGAAGACCTCAAGAAGACCGTCTACCAGCCGATGGAAAACTACGCCGTCGGCCGCAACGAAATCGTCGCCGGCACCGTCTCGCCGAGCTATCTCCTGCCGATCCATGGCCTGCAGCGTCTCGAGAAGATCATGGACGAATATGTCGGCGGCATCGGCGCCCATTACACGACCAACGAGCCGCTGCTCACCCGCGGGCTCGAGCTGCTGACCATGCTGAAGGAAGACCTCGCCCATATCGGCGCCGAAGACCTGCACCAGCTGCAGCGCGCATGGGAGCTGCAGCACCGGGTCCTGGCCTCCGAATGTGTGACGCAGCACACCTTGTTCCGTCAGGAAACGCGCTGGCCTGGCTATTACTACCGGGCCGATCATCCGAAGCTGGACGATCAAGATTGGCATTGCTTCACCCTGTCCCGCTACGACCAGGACTCCGGGACATGGGCGATGGAGAAGGCACCCGTATATCACATCATCGACTGATGACGCGGCTGCACGCAGTGCCACGTCTCCCGGATCCTCCACAAACTCAAGGGCCATGTCTTCCATGAGCGTCAAGCCCAGCCACCCGGTGCAGTCCGCGATGGTCATCCTGTCCGAGGCAGGCTGATTTCACGAAGGCCTTGCAATGCCGCAACTCGTACCGCCGCACAATTCGGAGCAGATCAAGCCACTGCTGCTGCCGGAGACGGAGCGGGCCGAGGAACGCAAGCGGGCGGAAAAACTCAGGAAGATTCCTCTTGATTCACGCGCGGTCTCCGACCTGCTCATGCTGGCAATGGGGGCCTATACGCCGCTCGATGGATTTATGGGATATGACGACTGGCGCCGCTCGTGCCTGGATATGAAACTGACCAGCGGCGCCTTCTGGCCCATCCCGATAACACTTCCCGTCGACAAGGCCCTTGCCGATCGCGTCCATGCAGAAGAGGAGGTCGCGCTCATCGACGCGGGGACCGGGAACATGCTCGCCGTCATGGAGGTTCACGAGAGCTATTCAATCGACAAGCGACTGGAGGCCGAGCACGTCTATCGTACCGCTGATCCCAAGCATCCAGGCGTCGCGAAGGTGCTGGGTCAGGGGGACGTCAATCTGGCAGGGCGCGTCATGGTGCTGAGCGAAGGCGAATATCCTACGAGATACCCGGACCTCTACATTCGCCCTGCCCAATCGCGCGCCATGTTTCTCGAGCGGGGCTGGTCGCGCGTCGCTGCCTTCCAAACCCGCAATCCCATGCACCGGAGTCACGAGCACCTGGTGAAGATCGCGGTCGAGGTATCGGACGGTGTTTTCATCCATCAGGTGCTGGGCAAATTGAAGCCGGGCGACATTCCAGCCGATATTCGCGCCCGCGCGATCCAGGCGATGATAGACAATTATTTCCGCCCGGGAACGGTGATCCAGGCGGGCTATCCGATCGAGATGCGCTATGCCGGCCCGCGCGAAGCGCTACTTCATGCCCTCATTCGCCAGAATTTCGGCTGCTCGCACCTGATCGTCGGACGCGACCATGCCGGCGTCGGCGACTACTACGGCCCGTTCGACGCGCATCACATTTTCGACGAACTGTGGGACGGCGCACTTCTGACCAAGCCGCTGAAGATCGACGTCACGTTTTACTGCCGCAAGTGTTACGGCATGGCGACGGCGAAGACCTGCCCCCACGATCCGAAGTATCACATTTCGATCTCCGGCACGGAGCAGCGCGAAATGCTCGCCACCGATGCGGACATACCGCCGGAATTCAGCCGGCCGGAGGTGGTGGCGATTCTCAAGGAGTATTACGCGGGTCTGCGGTCGGCAGGCTTGGGTCGGGCATCATGATCATCGCGCATATCTCCGATACCCATCTAGCCCTGGACACACCCGACGCCGATCAGAGAATAAGGGATTTCGAACGCACGATTGCGGCCATAAACGCGCTCGATCCGGCCCCTGATGTGATCGTTCACACCGGAGATATCGTCCATAACGGTCGGCAGGACGAATACGCGGAGGCGGTCGCCATACTCGCGAAGGCGCGCGCGCCGGTCCATGTTCTGGCCGGCAACAAGGACAACAGGGCGAATTTGTGCGCGGCCTTTTCGGCACGCGGTTATCTCGCGCCCGATTCCAAATTTATCGACTATGCGGTCGAGGACTTTCCCGTAAGGCTGATTGCGGTCGACACCCTGAGCACGGGTAGCAACAAGGGCGAGTTTTGCCCCGTGCGGGCGAGCCGTTTGATCGGCCTGATCGATGCAGAGCCTACCAAGCCTATTGCGATTTTCGCCCACCATCCGCCGTTTGAGGTTCCGGTGGGGCCTGACCCGCTCAATTTCGAAACCCCGGAGATGATGGCGCGGCTGCGTCAAGCTTTGCAGCACAGCGGGCGGGTCGTCGCCAGTTTCAGCGGCCATGTTCACCGTGCTGCCGCGGGGCATGTCGGGAAAATCCCGGCCACAGTGGTGCCGTGCATCGCGACGACGCTGCGCAAAGGTGAGTATCCGGCCGACATGAGGAGAAGTCCGGTCTATCACGTCCACCGATTTGATCCGCTTTGGGGCTTTGCCACAGAATCACGGATTGTCGGAACCGAACCGTCCTCTTGAAGGTCCTGCTGCTTCGGTGGCTGCCGTTTCAGCGGTCGGCGCAGGAGCGATTTTGCAGCTTTTCCGCGAAACTGGTCAGAAATTGCAGGCTTCGCTGCGTCTCCGGCTTGGACAGCAAGGAAATCGTCGCCATCAGCCCACCGCGCGCAGGCGCTTTGGCTGATTCCTCTGCCGCTTGATTCATGGCTTCGCAGGCATT
>Ga0315553_10003510_pt1 | contig 12159 bp, 10 predicted proteins | sample SalMarSW160140MG_FD_203099 | JGI IMG/M metagenome (GOLD analysis project Ga0315553, IMG submission 203099) | Salt marsh sediment microbial communities from the Plum Island Ecosystem LTER, Massachusetts, United States - Salt Marsh Sediment SW1601-40 ... | reverse complement strand
CTACCAAGCCATGGTCTCGCTGGCCGAGGAGCTCGGTCGCGACGCCGACGCCGCCGGCCTGAAAAGCCGCAGCGACACCGTCCTGGCGGCAATCCCCGAGCTGCAACCACGCGCCAAGTCCGTTCTCGAGCTCATCGAAGGCGCCGCCTTCATCCACGCCGCCCGTCCGATCGCCCCGGACGCGGCCGCCGCCAAGGTGCTCGACGAAAGCGCGCGGCAGCTGCTTTCGCGCCTCGCCGCGCGGCTCGAGGCCTTCCCCGACTGGTCCCGCGACGGGTTGGAGGCCGCAGCGCGCGAATTCGCCGAGGCCAACCAGGCCAGGCTCGGCCAGATCGCCCAGCCCCTTCGTGCCGCGCTGACCGGACGCACCGTCTCGCCCGGCGTCTTTGAGGTGATGGCGCTCCTCGGGCGCACCGAATCGCTGGCCCGGATTGGGGACGCCGTCGGCTCGTAATCCCCGCTGACTCGGCCTTTACGCCCGCCGGCTATTGCGGCTGACGGCCAAATCCGGTACCCACTCCCCACCTCGCGCGCAATGCGCGCCAGTGGCGCCCCGCGCCACCGCCTGCCCGGGCCGACCACGGGTCACCATATCGCGACATGGGGTGAAGGAGGCCGGAAATGACCGAGAAAACCGCCCGTCTTGTCGTCGGCGACAAGAGCTACGAATTTCCGATCATGTCCGGCTCGGTCGGCCCCGACGTGATCGACATCCGGTCGCTGTATCGGGAGACCGGGATGTTCACCTTCGACCCCGGCTACACCTCGACCGCCTCGACCCAGTCGCGCATCACCTATGTCGACGGCGGCACCGGCAAGCTGCTCTATCGCGGCTATCCGATCGAACAGCTGGCCGAGCAAAGCTCTTTCCTCGAGGTGGCCTATCTGCTGCTCAATGGCGAGCTGCCCAGCAAGGCCGAATTCCGGCAGTTTTTCGACACCGTGACCCGGCACACGATGCTGCACGAGCAGATCGTGAAGTTCTATTCCGGGTTCCGCCGCGATGCCCATCCGATGGCGATCACCTGCGGCGCGGTGGGCGCGATGTCGGCCTTCTACCACGACTCCACGGACATCAACGATCCGCATCAGCGGGTGGTCGCCTCGCACAGGCTGATCGCCAAGATGCCGACAATCGTCGCCTGGGCGTTCAAGTACCATATCGGCCAGCCTTTCATTTACCCGCTCAACAACCTCGACTTCGCCTCCAATTTCCTGCGCATGTGCTTTGCGGTGCCGGCCGAGGACTACGAGATTTCCCCGGTGCTGGCCCGCGCCATGGACCGCATCTTCATTCTGCACGCCGACCACGAGCAGAACGCCTCGACATCGACGGTCAGGCTGGCCGGTTCCTCGCAGGCCAATCCCTTCGCGTGCATCGCGGCCGGGGTCGCCTCGCTGTGGGGGCCCGCCCATGGCGGCGCCAACGAGGCGGCGTTGATGATGCTCAGGGAGATCGGCACCCCCGAGCGCATCCCGGAATATGTCGAGCGGGCCAAGTCCAAGGACGACCCGTTCCGCCTCATGGGGTTCGGACACCGCGTCTACAAGAACTACGATCCGCGGGCCAAGGTGATGATGGACACCGCCCGCGAGGTGCTTGCCGAGCGCGGCGTCGACGACAATCCCACGCTGCAGGTCGCCCAGGAACTCGAGCGCATCGCGCTCGAGGACGAGTATTTCATCGAAAAGAAGCTCTATCCCAACGTCGATTTCTATTCCGGCATCGTGCTCGATGCGATCGGCTTCCCGACCTCGATGTTCACGGCGATTTTCGCCCTCGCCCGGACCGTCGGCTGGGTGGCGCAGTGGGCGGAGATGATCGAGGATCCCACCCAGAAGATCGGCCGTCCGCGCCAGCTCTACACGGGCGCGCCGGAGCGCGACTACGTGCCGATCGGCAGCCGCTAGCGACCCCGCCCGACCAGCCCCAGAACCCTGTCCACCGCCCGTTGCCGGGGCGCGTCGGGCGCCCCCTTGGCCATCAGCGCACGCATGTGCGCGAAGGCGGTTTGCTGCGCCGCCCGGGCCGCCGGGTCGCGCCACAGCGTCAGCGCGGCCTCCGCAAGCCGGCCGGCCTCGAGGCCATCGGCGACGACCTCCTCGACAACCGCGGAATCCAGAACGATGTTGGGCAGGGCGAAAAACCGACCCTGCAGTTGCGCCTTGAGGCGCCGCGGCACCGGCGTTGAATCGAAAAACGCCACCATCGGCGTGTCGGCGGCGGCAAGCTCCAGGGTCGCGGTGCCGAATGCGGCGACCCCTACCGCCGCCCCGCGCATCATCGCCTCGGCCTCCTGCCGCCCGGAAGCGACTTCGATGTCCACCCCGCTCGCCGCCACCGCACGGACCACCCTGGCCGTCTGGGAGGGCACGGTTGGCAGCCCGAAGCGCAGTTGCGGCTCTGCCCGCTGCATCTGAGCCGCCGCGCCCAGCACTAGCGGCAAATGCAGGCGCAGCTCGGCCGGCCGGCTGCCGGGCATCAGGACCACCAGCCGCGCGTCGCGGGCCGGGGCCGGCCCGGCGCCCAGGGCGTCGACCGTCGGATGGCCGACATAGGTGGTGGGCGGACCGCCGAGACGCGCCATGACGCTCGGCTCGAACGGCAAGACGGCCAGGATTTCCGTGTAGAGCGGCGCGACTTCACGCGCCCGCTCCGGCCGCCAGCCCCACACGGTCGGGGCGACGCAAAGGACGATCGGCAGCTCGGGTGCGAATCGCCGCACCGCGCGCGCCACCCGCACCGAGAACTCCTGGGCATCGACCAGGATCACGATATCGGGTCGCCGGCGCCGGATTGCGGCGACCGTCTGGCGCAGCCGCCAAACCAGCAGCGGCAGCCGCCTGAGGACCGCGGCCAACCCCATCACCGCCAGATTATCCATCGGGAACAGCGACTTCAGGCCGGCGGCGGCCAGGGCCGGGCCCCCGACGCCGCTCAGCTCGACCGGCACGCGGGCGGCGAGATCGGCGACCAGCGCCGCCCCGATCCGGTCCCCCGACGCCTCTCCGGCGAGGACGAAGACCTTCAGCTTGTCACCCATCCGGTGTCAGGCCGACCAGCGCCACGCCGTGCGTTTCGGCGGCTTCGACGAGCCGCTCGCGCTCGATCAGCAGCGTGCCCCCGGCTTCGACCACGATCGCCGAGATGCCGGCCCGGGCTGCGGCTTCGACGGTCGCCGGCCCGATCGCCGGCATGTCGACGTAGCGCGGCTGGTTCGGTTTCAGGCACTTGGCGAGAATGAGATGGCTGCCCTTGGCGTCCACGAGGCCGGCGGCGACATAGTCAGCCACCCGGTCGATCAGTCCGCTGGTGCGCTCGATGCCCTCCGCCGCCACCACGCGGTCGTCGGACAGCACCGCCGCCTGCCCCAGATCCAGCGCGCCGACGGCCCGCGCGACCCGAAGCGCGTTGGCGGCGAGCTGTGGGGGCGGCACCTTGTCGGCGGGGCCGCCAAAATGCCCCGGAGGCGCCACCAGATCGGGCTTCAATTCGTCGATTCCGATGATTTCTAGCCCGCTGAGGGCTGCCGCCGCCGCGAAGGCCTCGGTCATCGACCGGTCGTCGATGCCGCCGGCGCTCGGCTGCATGTTCAGGGCACGCGCAAATCCGCGGCGCTGCGCGTCGCTGATCTCCAGCGCGCCGATTGCACACAAATGGCTGGCGCCGGACCTTCGAAGCGCCTCCAGCATGCCGGGGACGTCGTCGAAGCCGACGGCAACCGGGTTTTCGGCGGCGAGGTCCGCCCGCTCTGCCAGATCGAACACCACCACGTCCCAGCCCTGTTCCCGCGCCGCCGCCAGCGCCTCGGGCACCAGGGCCCCGTGCCCGGCAACCAGGGCCAGCCGGCCGCCCACCTTTAGTCGGCCTCCAAATCCTGGCTTGAACGCGGGCCCGTGAAGGACCGCCCGGGCTGCGCCCTCAGGAACGCCAGGATTTCGGCCACCAGCGGATGGCCGGGGAACTGCTTGGCGACGACCTCGGCCCGCTCCTGGAGCGTACCTTCCTCCGAAAACAGCGACCGGAAGGCGGCCCTGATCGTGTGCAGATCCTCGTGCGAGAAGCCGCGGCGTTTGAGCCCGACGACGTTGATCGAGGCCATGTAGGCCGGGAGGCCGGAGACCAGCGAGAACGGCATCACGTCCTTGCCCAGTCCGGACATGGCGCCGACGAAGGCGTGACGCCCGACCCGCAGGAACTGCTGCGCGCCCACCATGCCGCCGAGGATCGCATAGTCGCCGACCTGGACATGGCCGGCCAACGCCGCGCTGTTGGCCAGAATGACATTGTCGCCCAGCATGCAGTCATGGGCGACATGGGAATTGGCCATCAACAGGCAGTCGTCGCCGATCTGGGTGCGCATGCCGCCCCCCGCCGTCCCGGGATTGATCGTCACCCCCTCGCGCAGGGTGCAGTTCTTCCCGATCGCCAGGGTGCTCGGCTCCCCCTCGAATTTCATGTCCTGCGGCCTGTGGCCGATCGACGCGAAGGGAAATATCGCGGTTCCCTCGCCGATCGTCGTCCGTCCGGTCACCACAACGTGCGAATGCAGCTGCACGCCGTCGCCGAGACTGACCTCGCCATCGACCACGCAGAACGGGCCGATCGAGACGTCTTCGCCGAGTTCGACCCCCTCCCCGATGATCGACGTGGGGTGGATTTCCGCGCTCACTGCTCTTCTTCCCGCACGATCATCGCCGTCACCTCCGCCTCGGCAACCACCTTGCCCCCGACGATTGCGCGGGCTTCATAGCGGCCGACGTCGCGGCGCAGATGCGCCTTCCTGATGTGATACTCGATCACGTCGCCGGGCCCCGCCGGGTGCCGGAACTTCGCCTTGTCGATGGCAAGAAGATAGACCATGTGGCGGTCCGGCTCTTCGCGGCGCTTGGCGATGACGATGGCGCCGGCGGTCTGTGCCATCCCCTCCAGCATCAGCACCCCGGGGAAGACCGGCGAGCCTGGAAAGTGACCGAGGAACTCCGGCTCGTTGTAGGTGACGTTCTTGATTCCGATAGCGGAATCGTCACCGTCGATTTCGACGATCCTGTCGATCATCAAGAAGGGGAATCGATGCGGCAGCGCTTGCAGAATCTCATGGATATCCAGCGCCTTCAATTCGGTTCCGGCCATCGATCTCTCCCGAGCTTGTCAGCTGCTCTTTGTCGCACGGCCTAGCCGGGCGAAGGCGGCCTGGTCCCGTCGCCATTGTCTTACATCCCGGCCGGGAATGCCGGCAAGGCGGGATTTCGGCGGACAGCTCTTGGTCACGAGCGTGTCGGCCTGGATGATCGTGCCGTCCCCGATATGCACGAAGCCCACCACCTTCACCGCCCCGCCGAAGATGACGTCGTCGCCCACCGTGACCGAGCCCGCGAACGCCGTTGCGCCCACGATCATGCACCGCCGGCCGATGCGGCAATTGTGCGCGATCTGGACGAGGTTGCCGATCTTCGATCCCTCCCCGATCACGGTATCGGCGAGGGTGCCGCGATCGACAACGGTATTGGCGCCGATCTGCACGCCGTCCTGCAGGATCGCGCGGCCGAGCTGTGGGATCTTGCGCAGCCCCTTGGGGCGCGGCAGGAACCCGAAGCTCGAGTTGCCGATGCGCGCGCCGGGCTGAATGACGACCCCGTCGCCGGCCAGCGTGCACTCCAGGGTGGCGCCGGCGCCGATGACCGAGCCCCGGCCCACGGCGACCCCCGGCCCCAGCACCGCATTCGGGCCGATCACCGTTGCCTCGCCGACCTCGCAGTTCTCCGCGATGACCGCCCCGGGCCCGACCACGACCCCGGATTCGAGGCGGGCCGAGGGATCGGTGCCGGACGTCGCTTCCGCCGCCCGCCTGGCGCCGCCGTCGCCTGCATCGGGATACAGCGCCTCGATGACATCGATGAACGTGTCGTAGGCGTTCTCGTCGCGAACAACCACCGCGCTGTCGGGGACGTCGCCGGCCAGCGCCGGGGTGGCGACCACCGCCGCGGCGGCGCTGCCCGCCAGCGCATCGCGATAGCGGCGATCGGCCGCAAACCCGATCTCGTCGTCCCGCGCCTGCGCCAGGTCGCCGGCACCCGCGATCGTCAGCGTCGCAGCTGCTTGCGCTTCCGGAACGAGGTCCTCGTGCCCGGCCGCCGCCAGCAGTTCGCCGAGTGTCATCGGCCCCGAACAGCGATGAAAACGCGTATCGACCATGGGTCCGGCTTGATAGCAAAAGGACCGCAGCGTCGGCTACGGCCCCTTGCTGTAGGTTGCTTCAGGCGTCGACGACTAGAACAGCGACTGCAAGGTCAGCTGGAAGACCTGGGTCTTGTCGTCCGTCGCCTTCGAAATCACGTAGGCGAAATCGCCACGCAGCGGGCCCAGGGGCGAGTCCCAGATCACGCTGGCGCCCGCCGACGACAGAATTGGCACGTCCACACTCGTGCCCGCGACGGCGTTGCCGCCGCCGAGGAAGACCGAAGACGCACCCACCCAGGCCGCATCGGCCCACAAGGCGCCGCTCACCCCGTAGGCCTCGGGCAGCATCGGGATCGGGAATTCGAACTCGGCCGACAATCCGGCATACTCGGTGAAGCCGATTGCATCGCCGTTCTGGTCGGTGCGCGGTCCGAAATCGTTGGGAACAAACCCGCGTACCAGCCGTGTGGTCGCCGGGAAGCCCTCCGTCGGATTGACGCCGGACCCACTGAAATCGTTGATGATGCCGGCCTGGCCCCGGACCGAGCCGACGACGCCGTAGTCACGCGCCACCGGCAGGTAGTAGCGGGCCCGCACCTCGGACTTGAGCAGGTTGTGGTCGATGCCGACATAGGACTGCTCCAGCTGCCCGTAGAAGCCGCTGCTCGGATCGCTCTGGTTGTCGAGGGTGCTGTAGGTCAGCGTGTGCCCGATGAAGGCCTTGTTGAGCGAGCCGCCGACCGGGATGTAATCGGGCGCCGCGGTGCCGCCATCGTCGACGAACGACTTGGTCTCGTAGCCGGCGAAAACGCTGGCGCTCAACCCGTCCAGCACCGGCAGACCGACCCGCAGCACGCCGCCGGTGGCCTCGGTGCCATAGCTCAGCGGCGAGCCTTCGGGCTCCACGCGCTGGTAAAGCTCGATGCCCTTCGAAATCCTCAGTCCCATGAACCGGGGTTCGGTGAACTGGAAGGAGAAGGTCCGCGCCCCGTCGAGGCCGCCGTTGAGGGCGATTCTGAGGAACTGCCCGCGGCCCAGGAAGTTGCGTTCGGTCAGCGAGAGTTCGCCGACCACTCCTTCGTTGCTCGAATAGCCGGCGGTGATCGCATACTCACCGGTGGAGTTCTCCACCACCACCAGATTGATGATGACCTTGTCGAAGGCGCTTCCGGGCTGAATGTTGATCGACACGGATTTGAAGTATTGCAGCGCATCGAGGTTCTGTTTGGCCGCGGCCAGCAGGGCCCGGTTGAACGGATCGCCCTCGGCGAAGGGGATTTCGCGCCGGATGACGAAATCCCGGGTCTTTTCGTTGCCGTAGATATTGATGCGCTCGACGTAAAGGCGCACCCCGCGGTCCACCAGGTAGGTGATGTTGAACTGCTTGTTGGCGACGTCCCGGTCGATGCGGGGTCTGACGTCGGCAAACGGGTATCCCATGTCCGCCGCCACCAGCGCCATCTGGGTCATTGTCTGCTGCAGGGCGCGATCCGAATAGCGGCCGCCCTGGTGGGTCGCGATTTCGCGCGTCAGTGCGTTCGTATTGATCCCGTCGATGCTGGTCTCGACGCCGATCTGTCCGAACGTGTAGCGATCGCCTTCGACGATGTTGATGGTGATGAAATAGGCGCCGCGCACTTCGTCGAACTCGACCACCGAGCTGACCTGCGCGTCCGGGAAGCCGTGATCGGCATAGTGGTTGCGCAGGATCTGTTCGTCCGCGCTGAGCAGGTCCTTGTCGTAAATGTCGTCCCTGAGCAGCCAGCTGAGCAAATGCGACTGCCGCGTCTTCATGATCGTGCGCAAATTCCAGCCGCTGATCGAATCGTTACCCGTGAAGGTGATCGAGGCGATCTTGGCGCGATAGCCCTCAACGACCTGATAGGTGACGCGGATGCGGCCGCTTTCGGTCACTTCCACCGTCCAGCTCACATCGACGTTGGAGTAGCCCTTGCTCGCATACTCCGCCCGAATGGCACGGGCGCCACGCTCCACCGCCGCATCGGAATAAACCCCCAGCGCCGCCAGATCGACGAGCGCCAGCAGCTGCGAGTCGGAAAGCGTCTTGTTGCCGGTGAACAGCACGCCCGAGACGATCGGGTTTTCCTCCACCGCCACCCGCAGCGTGCTGCCCGACATCGTCACGTTGACGGTCTTGAACAGCCCGCTCTCATGCAGGGAGTCGATCGAGGCGTTGATGAGTTGGGGCGTCGCGACGTCGCCGACGCCGACCGACAGGAATGAGACGATGATGGTGTCCGACACCCGCTGGTTGCCGGTGATGTCGATCGCGCGCACGGTCTGGGCCTGCGCTTGCTCGACCCCGAGCACCGCGCTGACCGGTCCCCCGGCCAGCGGCGCCGCAATCCATATCACGAGGCCGAGAATCAAGCCGCGTACCAAATGCCACCAAGCGGTCATGGCCAATTCCTGCAGCCTTTCAAACGGTTGCATGCATGATCGACAGATTGGCCGCGGATGGGCGACGCAAACTCCACCTTTCCGTTTTACCGTTTCTTAGGGCAAAGGCAAGGCTAAACGCCTGCCGGCGTTACCAAAGATTTCCCGGCTGTGCGTTCCTGCAACACCTCGCACGGGCGCCCGCTCACAGCAGGTCGTTCACCACCGTGAAGATCATCAGCGTGAACACCACCGCCAGTCCAAACCGCAGCCCCGCCTCCTGAATCCGCTGGCTGAGCGGCCGCCCGCGCAGCGCCTCGATCACGTAGTAGAGCAGATGCCCGCCATCGAGCAGGGGGATAGGAAACAGATTGAACATCCCGATATTTAAGGACAAAAGCGCTGTGAGATTGGCCAGGGCAAGCAGTCCGAGCGAGGCCACGTCGGCCGACACCTGCGCCACTCGCACCGGCCCGCCGAGCTGCTCGGGATCGCCGCGCCCGACGAAGAAATCGGCCAGGAAATCGAACGTGCGGTCGACGATGAACGCCATCTCCGAAACCGTCATTCCGACCGCTTCGATCGGATCGGGGCGGTAGAACACCACATCGTCGGCCGACGTGCTGCGAACCACGCCGAGCATGCCGATGCGGTTCTGGTTGCCGAATCGGTCGGTCTGTTCAACCGGCTCGGGGACCACCGCGAAGTCCATCACCCGGCCGTCGCGGTCGATTCTGACCTCGACCTGCCGATCGGGGCTGGTCGCGATCAGACGCTGGAAATCGCCGAACCCGCGCACCTCGTAGCCGTCGACGGAGAGCACGCGGTCGCCGGGCATCAGGCCGACCGCTTGGGCCGGGGAACCGGGGTTGACCTCTTCGATGACCGCCGGGACGGTGTAGCGCCCGAGCCCCGCCAGCAAGGCGTAAAGCACCAGGAAAGCGAAAATGAAATTGGCCGCCGGGCCCGCGACCACCACCGCGATGCGCCGCCACACCGGCTTGTAGTAGAACAGCCGAGCACGCTCTTCGTCGCTGGCGTTCGCCAGGGCCGCGTGATCGGGGCTGCTGGCGGGGTTCATATCGCCGACGAAGCGGACATATCCGCCCAGCGGAATGGCCGAGATCCGCCACCTTGTTCCGGACCTGTCGGTGCGCCCGACGAGTTCCGGACCGAAGCCGATCGAGAACGTCTTGACCGCAATCCCGTTCCAGCGCGCCACCAGATAGTGGCCCAGCTCGTGCACGAACACGATAATGGTCAAAACGGCAAGGAACGGAACGATGTAGGACAAGAACCCCACAATGCTGTCCACGGTCACTCCCTGTGCCGGACTGGCCCGGCCTTCCCGATACGCTCAGATATTATCACATACCTACCAGTACAAGACGCCCGCCGCGACCGCGTCCGTTCCGGCATGTGCCGTGCCAATGATAAACAAAGCGATACCGCCCACCGTAAAGCTGTCGATCCGGTCGAGCACCCCGCCGTGGCCGGGGAAAATGTCGCCGCTGTCCTTGACCATGAAACGGCGCTTGATGGCGCTTTCGGCCAGATCGCCCAGTTGCGCCAAAACGCTAACCATAGCGCCGATCGCCAGCCCGACCCACAACGGCGAGTCGGTGGCCAGCCACCACACCACCAGCCCCCCGGCGGTGGCGACCAGCAGACCTCCGATCGCCCCGGCCCAGGTTTTCGAGGGCGAGATGTCCGGCGACAGCTTGGCCCCCCCGATCAGCCGGCCGGTGAAGAACGCGCCGCTGTCGGTCAGCCAGATGACGGCGGCCAGAAAGGCGCCGACCCACACCCCCGCCGCCGACGGCCCGCTCAGCACCACATGCGCGAGATGCGGGGTCCCGGCCCCCCGGATGGCCAGAAAGGCCAGGCCGGCGAATCCCAGGAACGCCGCTCCCGGGATTCGGTAGCGCGACAGCCGTTCGGGCTCCACCGCGACGCTCGCAAACCCGACAACCAGCGCCAGCATCACCAGGCCGGCCCACAAATCCGCCGCCACATAGGCGATCGGAACCAGCGTCAGCAGCCCGGTGAGCACCCGCCCGCGCCAGTCGTACCGGCCGCCGCTGAGCATGCGTTCCCATTCGTGATAGGCGCCCGCCAGCATCGCCGCGACCATCAGGGCGATCGCCAGCCCGCCCAGATAGATGGCGACCGCCGCGATCGGGATCAGCACGGCCGCCGACAACAGCCGGTCCTGCAAATCCGCCCAGCGGTGAGAGGGTGCCCGAGGCACGGATGCGGTGTTGCCGGTCACTCCTCAGGCCCCAGCCCGCCAAAGCGCCGCTGCCGCCGGCCGTACTCGGCCAGCACCCGCTCGAACACCGTCTCGTCGAATTCCGGCCAAGTCTCGTCCACGAACACGAACTCGGCATAGGCCGCCTGCCAGAGCAGGAAGTTCGACAGCCGTTTTTCCCCCGCAGTGCGCACGATCAGGTCGGGGTCGGGCATCCCGGCCGTGTAAAGATGATCGGAAAGCGTGTGCACGGTAATGTCGGCGGGCGCCAGCCGGCCGGCCACCGCCGCCTCGGCGATCTCCCGCGCCGCCCGCACCAGCTCGAGCTGCGAGCCGTAGTTGAAGGCCAGATTGAGACGCAGCCGGTCACCGTCCTTCGTGCGCTCCTCGACCTCGTCGATGAGCCTGCAAATGGCGGGCTCGAGCCCGTCGCGCTCGCCCAGAACCGTCACCTTGACGCGGTTTTTGACGAGCCGTTCCAGATCGGAAGCGACGAACCGTCGCATCAGGTTGAACAGGAAGGAGATCTCCTCCTGCGGCCGGCGCCAGTTTTCGGACGAGAAGCTGAACGCGGTCAGATAGGGAATGCCGCGCTCCCCCGTCATCCGCACCAGCTCCTGCAACCGTTCGACTCCCGCCCTGTGGCCTTCCGTCCTGGGTTTGCCGCGCGCCCGCGCCCAGCGACCGTTGCCGTCCATGATCACGCCGATATGACGCGGCAGCACGGCATCCGACCGCTGCGGTGCGGGCGTGGCCAGGGCGTGGTCGTGAACGGTCATCCGGGCGCTCAGACCTCCATGATTTCCTGTTCCTTGGCGGCCAGCATCTGGTCAATTTCCGCCACCGCCTCGTCGGTTGCCTTTTGCACCTGGTCGGCGTCGGAGTGCATTTCGTCCTGCCCCATCGAGCCGTCCTTTTCGAGATGCTTGAGTGCGTCCATGCCGTCCTTGCGGATGTGCCGGACGGCGACCCTCGCCTGCTCGGCATACTGGTGGGCGACCCGGGTAATCTCCTTGCGCCGCTCCTCGTTGAGTTCGGGCAACGGCACCCGGATGAGGGTTCCCTCGGTCTGCGGGTTGAGGCCGAGCGCCGACTCGCGGATGGCCCGATCCACCGAGCGCGTCATCTCCTTGTCCCACACCTGCACGTTGATCAGCCTGGCTTCCGGGACCGAAATCGTCGCGACCTGGTTGAGCGGCATCTGGGCGCCATAGGCTTCGACCATGATCGGCTCCAGCAGGCTGGCGCTGGCGCGACCGGCGCGCAGCCCCGCGAACTCGTCCTTGAGGGCCGCGATCGACTTGCGCATCCGCGCCCTGACGTCCTC
>Ga0315553_10003509_pt1 | contig 12160 bp, 11 predicted proteins | sample SalMarSW160140MG_FD_203099 | JGI IMG/M metagenome (GOLD analysis project Ga0315553, IMG submission 203099) | Salt marsh sediment microbial communities from the Plum Island Ecosystem LTER, Massachusetts, United States - Salt Marsh Sediment SW1601-40 ... | reverse complement strand
TTATATTCATCTACTATTGCACGTGAGTTAAAAAATTACGATGGTGTAATTCATCAACATTAAAGGCTTTTACACGTATAATTTATACCCATAATGCTTTATTATCCAACCATAAATCCAACAATACTAAAAATTGGCCCCCTTCAGATACGTTGGTATGGAATTATGTATATCCTCGCCTTTCTGGCCTCTTATTTTCTCGTAAAGTATCAAATAAGGGAAAAAAGGCTACCTATTGATATAAACACGGTAAATGATCTTTTTTTATTTATGATAATCGGCCTTATTGTTGGCGCACGCCTCGGCTATGTTGTTTTTTACAATCTTCCTTTTTATCTCAGTCATCCATTGAAATTATTTGCTGTATGGGAAGGAGGAATGTCCTTTCATGGTGGATTAATAGGCATTATCTTCGCTGGCCTTCTTTTTATAAAAAAACGCAAAGCCAGTTTCTGGGAATTTGCTGATCTTATTTCTGTCACTGCTCCTATTGGTTTAGGTCTTGGAAGGCTCGGTAATTTTATTAATGCAGAGCTTTATGGTAGAGTCACCAATCTTCCCTGGGGCATGATCTTTCCAACAGGTGGAATTCTTCCAAGGCACCCCTCTCAATTATATGAGCTATTTTTTGAAGGGATTCTCCTGTTTATAGTTCTGTGGTTAATAAAGGATTTCCAATTTAAAAAAGGAACGCTTTTTTGTCTATTTCTCATCCTTTATAGCATCTTCCGTTTTTTTATGGAGTTCTTTCGGGAACCAGACCCCCAGCTTGGTCTCCTCTTTTCTTTTATCACTATGGGTCAGATTCTTTCTATCGTTATGTGTGTCTCGGGTGTGATCTTGCTTTTTTTCAGACCTAAAATGAAAAAAATGCATAAGTAATTTTCCGGCGAATTAAACTATAACATCATATACTTCATTTGAGGTGAAAAATTAAAAGCATTGTTTCTTTGCATTCATCCAAATCTTAGAAAAAAATTGGAGTCAACCAATTTAAGAAGCAGAAAACGGTCTTATTGGCTATTGTTCATATTGAATTATTAAACATAGCAAATAAATCTATAACACCGTCCATCTTTATTTATTTGCTTAATATACATCATTGGCCAGATAGGATTATTTTTTCAAATATATAAAACAGTTAATTAATGCTCACCTACCTCAGCAACGTGCATTTTTTCAAGGAAGCTATTTTCATAACTACATCTTGACTTTTTCAATCAAGTTGGTTTTATTGATAAGACCTCAGCTGCATAAAAGGTTGTATTCCACAAATTATTGTACGTTTTAACATCTATAATTCAAAAATCGGACTTAATGTTTCAGAATATACCGCGGGACAAATGCCATTTACTCGATTACAGATGGATGAGACCCTGTATACTATCATCAGGATCTTTCTTTAGCACCTCTAGTAACATTTGTCATATATTTCTTGCTCTCGCCATGTTCCTTTTAATTCCCACGTATTCTTTAGCAAAAAACAGCAATGAACTTCCCAATGATGATCCAAAAAAACCATGGCATATCGTTGCAGACGAAATAGATTATAATGATAAAGCCGGCTCCTATATTGGAAAAGGTAATGTAGTGATAACAAAGGGAGACAAGAAACTTACTGCTGACTTTATCCGTTTTGATCAAAAAACCATGAAGATATATGCAAAAGGTCATGTGATCATGACGGCAGGAGAAGATACCCTGACCGGAACAAGCATAGAGATGAATTTAGACTCAGAGATCGGAACTGTACATAACGGAACGGTATTTATCAAAAAAAATCATTTTTATATAAAAGGTGATACAATTCAAAAGATTGGCAAAGATTCATATGCTATCGATAAAGCCAGTATAACAACATGTGACAGTGATAAACCGGCATGGAAAATAACAGGAAGAAATCTTAAGGTTACAATAGAAGGTTACGGTTTTGTAAAGCATGCTGCTCTATGGGTAAAAAAAGTGCCTGTTTTATACACTCCTTTTTTTGTCTTTCCTGTAAAGATAAAACGCCAATCTGGCTTGCTGGTACCACAGATCGGGTATTCGGACCGAAAAGGTGCAGAATATGAACAACCTTTTTACTGGGCCATAAATGAAAGCTCAGATGCTACCTTCTATTCACATTATATGAAACGTCGTGGAGAAAAACTCGGCTTGGAATACCGCTATATTTTAGACGAAAGCTCAAAAGGAACCCTAATGTTCGACGTTCTCAATGATAAGAAGATAGACGATGGTACAATTGGTTCCACCGAAAATTGGGGGTACGAAGATGATAATGTATTACGGCCAAATTCTGATCGTTACTGGTTTAGGATGAAACACGATCAGTCCATGCCATTTGATTGCTCTCTAAAACTTGACATAGATGTTGTAAGTGACCAGGATTATTTGCATGAATTCAAAGGTGGATACACAGGATTTGATAAAACGGATAAATATTTTCATACTACCTTTGGCCGGGACCTGGACGAATATGATGATCCGATTAGAGTAAACAGGTTGAATCTAAGCAGAAACTGGTCTAATTATAGCCTGAACGCTGAAGCCCGCTGGTACGATGATATCATAACTCGGCGCCAAATGGAAACGGATGCAACCTTACAGAAACTACCATTTATCGAGTTTAATGCGTCAAAACAGCGGCTTTTAAATACCTTCTCTTATTTTGATCTTGCTTCTGAGTACACGTACTTTTTCAGGGAAGATGGCACAAAAGGCCACCGCGTTGATGTACATCCTCGGATCTATTTACCATTACGATATAAACATTATTTCACTTTTGAGCCTTCCCTTGGTGTGCGAGAAACTGCCTGGCGTATTGATGAAGACGAAACCACATCATCACAAAAAGATCAGAAATTGCATAGGGAATTGTATGATGTAACATTAGATCTTTCTACAGAACTCTTTCATATATACCGCATGAACGGAAAAAAGGTCGACAAGATCAAACATTCTATAAGGCCTCAGATCGTTTATGACTTCGTACCGAATGACCCAGATCTAGCTTTGTATCCCTATTTTGACGAGGAAATAGACCGAATAGAGAAAAAAAACTTGGTTACCTATTCAATTACAAACACATTTACATCAAAATCGAAAAAACATACAAAAGAAAAGGCTAAATCTCAGAAAACTGAATATAACGAGCTGAGCGATATCTACCGTGAGTTTTGCCGTTTCAAGCTTGAACAGAACTATAACATCAACGAGGCAAAAGAAGATAATCCAGCGAACTGGGCAAACAATATTGATAAACGTCCCTTCTCTCCAATATACGGCGAACTTGAACTTGTTCTGAATAACTATTTTTCCATGCAGGCTGATGCCGAATGGAGCCAATATGAAAGTGACTTTCTGTCCCATAATGTTGCAATAAACATCTCGGATAAACGCGGAGATAATTTATTTGTGGAGTATCGATACACAGAAGAAGAATCAATTAAATCTCTGTATACCGATTTTTCTGTAAAAATATCAGATAGGCTCTCTGCTTACTCAAGCTATGAACGAAATATCTATGATAAGAAAACTCTCAAATCAAGCCTCGGTTTTTTGTATAACGCTCAGTGCTGGTCAATAGAATTAGGCTACACGCATGAGGAAAATGACCGTAGATATACATTTATGATAAACCTTTACGGACTTGGAGGATTTGGTAGCAGCATTGAGGGATACCATATGTAATATTTCTTTGAAAAAAAAGAATGGTGGGCTATGTATGCTATGAGAAAACAAAAAAAGTTATGTAAAAATTTCAATAAACATCTCGTCGTACCCTTTTTAGTGCTCATTTTCTTTGTCTTGCTGATACTTGGTTGCGGTAAAAAGGCGCCACCTGTACCACCTCGTGAGTCCAAATCTCAGACAGGCAAAGACGTATGTGCAAGCATAGATAGGGTCACATTCAAACTGACGTGGACTTTTCCTAAAGAAAAAGGCATTACTATGCCAAGTCTATCTGGTTTTATTATATATAGCTTTAAAATGCTCCATTCAGACTCAAATTTCAACAACTCCACAGCACTGTTTAAATGTATAGCTGATATTCTTATCGAAATAAACGCTTATGAATATAAAAAAGCTGCTGTTACGTATATTAAATTACTTGAAAAGAAATATCGATATATCTAAAAGACAATTGTTTATGGAAAAGAGATCATACGCAGTGACTCAAATTATGTAGCTCAAAGGTATCAATGAAGGTATTTTTTATATGTTATTTAATAAATATAGGAAAAGATTGTTTATAAAACCAAGCAATATCTGGATAGTCTTTTTTTTTATGATTATTGTTTCGGCTTGTGGATATAGATTTACTGGTAGTGGAAGTTTTCCAGCAGGCATAAAAAGTATCTGTGTAGTGACTCTTGTAAACCGTACCTCTGAAACAGGAGCTGAGAATATATTTACAAATGACCTCATTTATGAAATTACAAGGGACAATAAAGTTGTATTGACAAGCAAAGACAAGGCTGATGCTCTTCTTTCAGGCATTATAAAATCCATAAACATAAAGACAATCTCTCGCACAGGGACTCACTCTTCCCTTGAAAGACGGGTTACAGTTATCGTTGATGTAAAATTAACAATCCCCGATGGCAAGGTACTGTGGTCCGCAAAGGATATTACAGCAAATGAAGCCTATGATGTAATGCCAGACAAGCTTGCAACTGAACAAAAAAGGAGAGATGCCCTTTCAGCTCTTTCAAAAAGGCTTGCACAAAGCCTTTATGCTCGCTTAACAGATGATTTTTAAGGAATTTTCTCAAAATTTCCTTATAACCTGATTTAGTGCTTTGACTCAAAAATACTATAACGTATTTTAATGAGCACAATCTTTGCTCGCTCATCATATATACAATGAAAATTATTCGTGAATACTCTTGCTTCTCAAAGGATTGGTTGAGCAGAGGAGTATATTATATGATAACGTGAATAATACGAAAATTTTCAAGGAGCCACAATTTCTGTTTGGCATTAATGATTGATTAACAGGGTAATAATGGCGAAGGTAGCAACAGGCCTGGATCAATTTGAAGAACAATACTGGAAAGAATTGAAGGGTCAATCACTAGGATTATTAGCCAATCAGGCTTCTGTAGATCATAATCTAAAAAATGCAAAAGATGTGATCTCTTCTCTCCTTTCAGGGCACCTCAAAATACTTTTTGGCCCCCAGCATGGATTCAGGGGTGAAGATCAGGACAATATGATTGAAACAGATAACTATGTTGATCCTGAGTTACATCTCCCGGTATTCAGTCTCTACGGAAACAAACCAGGCAAGCTGTCTGATATACTTGAAACCATAGATATTCTTATCATAGATCTTCAGGACGTAGGAACAAGAGTATATACTTTTATCGGCACCATGCTCTACTGCCTTAAAGAAGCCGCCAGGACAGGGAAACGTGTTCTTATATTAGATAGACCCAATCCTTTAGGGGGCATGATAGTAGAGGGAAATCTTGTGCGTCCTGAATTATATTCTCTTGTGGGGCCATTCGCTCTTCCTATGCGCCATGCAATGACAATAGGAGAACTGGCACACTTGTTTAATGATGTTTTCAAGATTGACTGTGACATTACTGTAGTTCCTCTCAAGGGATGGTATCGTCATATGTTATGGAATGATACAGGATTAAGATGGATTATGCCCTCACCAAATATGCCTTTTTTTGAAACTGCTTTGGTATATCCAGGGCAGATCATCTGGGAAGGCACAAACTTATCAGAAGGCAGAGGGACATGTCGTCCATTCGAGATATTCGGCGCACCTTTTATAAATCCCTCTGTAATCAAAAAAAAGCTAGCATTGAAAGACATGAACGGATGCTATCTTCAAGAATATTATTTTAGGCCTACATTCAATAAATGGAAGTCCAAGCTTTGTGGCGGCTTCATGATTCATGTAGTAGACCCTAAAGTTTATAGACCTTATCAGACATCACTTTCCTTGCTCAGAGTAATGCTTGAAACCTACAGAGATACATTTGCGTGGCAGCAACCCCCTTACGAATATGAGTTTACAAAACTCCCAATAGATCTTATTTTTGGAGATTCTTCAATACGGCTCGCGTTAGAGGCAGGGAAAAAAATTGAGCAGCTCTTGAAGGATTATTCTAAAGAATTGGAAGGCTTCCTTGATTTAAGAAAACCATACATGATGTATCGTGACTAAAGCCCCAAAGGTCCTACATTTCTGAAAAAATACGATACCTCGTTAATTTCAAATGGAAAAAAGTTTCATATTAAGCCCCGGCTAGATCCTAATGGCTCCAGCCTGGCTAATGTCGGGTAGGGATGATGGACATGCCTGACTCAAATTGTATGCTGATCTGAACTTTTTGCTTTGTACAGACGTAATACTCAAATTAAAATACATCGCGTCAAGGTAAGGTTTTAAAACCTTTCACTTATCTCAGTATACTATTATCTTTCATTTTTTACTAAGTCTTTTTCTTGCGATCTCAGCCTCTTTTGTCTTTGGAAAATTTTTAACCAGTTTTTTAAAAACGAGATTGGCAGTTGTTGTATCATTTATTTTCTCAAATGTGAGTGCCTGTTGTAACATAGCTGAAGGAACCTTATTTCCTTTTGGATAGCTATTAATGACCTTTTGATAGGCCAAAATTGCCTCTTCATACTTCTTTAAGACTCTGTGACACTCACCGATCCAAAAATGCGCATTATCTGCTAGGTCAGATGTGGGATACTGTGTGAGAAAATTTTTAAATCCCGCCATAGCTTCTTCATACCGATCATCCCTATAAAAGCCTAATGCCCGATCATATGTTTCTGATTCTGTCAGTTTTTTCGCCTGTGAAGTGGGTATATCTTTTTTTGGAGCCTCCCGAGCAGACACAGCCTCGTCTGGGACCGTCGTTTTTGTAGTAACCGAAGGCTTAAAGCGTAACGAATTCTCAACCTTCTCAATCCTTAGTTTGAGCTCATCAAGCATAGAAGAAAGTTCCTTCATCTTAGATACCATAGCATCAACGTTAGTAGTATCTTCCTCTATGGCTCCCTTTAATAGATGACTATTCTCTTCTACCTTGCCTGTCAATTCTTGAATGATAGCTTTTATTTCCAAAAGGTCAGCTTCAACTTGGGCAAGGTGTAAGCGTATTGACTCTTGATCCTTGTTTAAACGCTTTTTATTCTCATTCAAGTTATTTGCTGTTTCCTTTTGCGAAGACTCATGGGCTTTAATATTTTCTTCAAATTTCTTTAAGGATTTCTCAAATCTTTTTTCATTTTTCTTTGATTGCCGATAAAGTGCGTTAACCTGATTATGGAGATAAATTATGTCCTTTTGAGAGGCGCATGAAGTAAGAAAAAAAACAACAGCTGGAAGAAAAATAGAAAATTTTATTATGGTAGTCATCTTTTTATGTCTTCACTCAACCACTAAAATCCATACTATATGAAGTGCTATCAACACTCTCATATGCCCCACATAAAAATGAGACGAGTCTATTTTAGACAGATGAAACAATTCTCCTTCTGTCCAAAAATCTCGTCCCTTAATTCTTATGTCTCTAAAACTTATTTGGCTATAACTGTAAAATCGTCACGTCTGTTTTGAGACCATGCCCCTTCGCCACGACCTACCGTAAGAGGTCTCTCCTCACCATAGCTTATGGATTCTATCCTGTCAGAAGAAATCCCAAGAGAGATTAAAAATTTCGCTGCGCTATCTGCTCTTCTTTCTCCTAAAGCGAGGTTATATTCGTTGGTACCCCTTTCATCACAATTACCCTCAATCCTTATATGGATATTGGGGTTATCTTTCAGGAATTCTGCCTTTGATTGAAGAACAGCCCGATATTCTAATTTAATAAAAGACTTATCAAAATCAAAATAGATCGGCTCTGCTTCAACCTTTGCAATCCTTCTTTCCATCCAGGCCTTTTCCTCGTTCATCTTTGCCTCGGCCTCTCTTTTCTTCGTCATCTCCAATTCCTTGAGCTTCTCAAGTTTGGCTTCCTCTGCCTCTTTGACTTCTTCCGCTTCCTTTACTGCTATGGCTGCAGGCTTTTCTTTCTCAGCCTCTGCTACTTCTTTAGGGGGAGCTTTTACCTGCTTCTCTTCTGTTACCACCTGCTTTTTGGCACATGAAGACAACAAAAAAACGGATGAGAATGCAAAAACCATAAGCACTGCAATTATTAAATTCCTCTTCATAGTCTTTTACCTCCTTGTTTTTAGTTTATATAGCAATGGGACCTCACTGTATATAATTATATATCTCTATCATTTCTTATTTTGAAATTCAAGCATTTAGATATTAAATGCTACTTTTCTAACAAAAAGGTACTAGTTATCGAAAATGTTGGACCCAACAAGGCGATAGTTGATCACCATTAAAAAAAGTTATTTGTCTCTGGTTTTGCCCATTGGCATTAGCTATAAAAATATGGTGGTTGCCGTCTGTTCTTTTTGAGCTAAAGGCAATATAACACCCGTCTGGAGACCAACACGGATCCTCATTATTCCCTTGATTGTGAGTTACACGATGAAGATCCTTTCCATCCGGCGAAATGGTATATATGTCGAAGTGGCCATCTGTGGAACCAGCAAAAGCTATTCTATTGAGCTTTGACCAGACCGGTGAGGTATTATAGTTGCCTTTAAATATTAATCTTTCTACTTTGTTAGTAATAAGATCAAGGACATATATCTGGGGCGAGCCGGATCTATTAGAAACAAACGCCATCTTTTTACCATCAGGCGAAAAAGTTGGAGAAACATCAATGCCCCAATTGCTGGTCAGTCTCTTCACAATTTTGCCTTTTAAATCAATTAAATAGATATCCGGATTTCCACTCACTGTGAGTGTCAGTGCAAGCTCTCTTCCATTTGGTTTCCATGCGGCGGCAATATTGAGTCCTTTTCTATCAGAAATCTTCGTAACTGTTTTCTTGATCATGTCATGCATAAAAAGCATTGTTCTTGAATTACGGAAAGAGGTATAAATCATCTTGTCGCCGAGTGGAGAAAATCGCGGTGAAATAGTAATGGTATTGTACTGTGTTATTCGCTCCGCGTTATGTCCATCATAGTCAGATATGTAAATCTCTTTATGTCCAGAAGAAGTTCCAACAAAGGCCAACTTGGTTAAAAACGGTCCAGAATGTCCGGTTAATGTAAGCAAAATATCGTTTCCAAGGCGATGCATTAAATATCGTGATTGTTTAATCAACCCCAACACTCTTTTCCCATACAGTTGCTTGCCAGAGAAGACATCAAATAACCGTATCTCTACCTTAAGCTGATCACCTATACAACTATATCCTCCTTTTAAGAGAAGTGTGGCCCCAATAACTGACCAATCTTTAAAATGGATGGTGTCGCGTGTAATTCCAGACTGTGGGCCTTCAATAAAGGAATCCTTATCCAGTGGTCTAAAATAACCACTGAGATCAAAATCATTGGATATTATTTCGGAAAGCTTGCTTGTTAAGTCTGGATGTTGATTTGTTTCACCTATGTATTTAAAATCAGGTATAGCAATAGCTATCTTCCTCATTGAAGGAGATGTGATGTCTATATAAAGCCGTGCTTCTGACTCCTTCTTTTGGAAAATAATACTTACAGATAGAACCAAAATCCATATAACTATCCGAAAAGCGGCTCTATTGCTGAATGAGGTCTTTGAGACTAAAATTGATTTCAACTTCATCATAACTTTTTACATAGCCGGGTGGAAATTCAGGGAGAGGATCTGATCTCTCAATAGCCTTTAGCACAGAATCATCAAAAAGAGGATTGTTAGATTTTTTTCTAAACCAGGCCTTTAAAATCTTTCCATCATTTCTTACAGTAATTATAATAACTGCTTCAGGGATTTTTTTGCTTTCTGCATTAATAAGGGCAACCGGGTAAGACCAGTTATTTTTGATAGCATCTTCGATCCTCATCTGATACAGCTGAATACCTTTACCTATACCTGAAGACATCCCAAATATTCCACCCGTTCCTTCTTTAGAGAAGGTTTTAACACCTTCCTCAGGTTTATCCATGCTCTTTTCGGATTGGTTTGTCGTATCGCTTTTTACCTTTCTTTCGATTCGCGATAGAACCTTTTCGAGGTCATCCGTCTTCTCCTCTTTTACCTTTTTTTCTATCTTTGATATAGCCTGGTCAACAAGTTCCGCAGCAGAAAAATCCTTCTTTCTTGCTCTCGTTATAGGCTTTGAAGAAACCCTTTTTGCTATAACAGACACACTCTTTTTTTTCTTGACGGCTATCCGTCGAGCCTTAGTCTTTACTATATGAGATTTTTCCTTCCTCTTTGCTATACTTGCCGAACCTTTTCCCTTTTTACCACTTTCAATTCCTTTTGGAGGTCCAACCAACTCAACATGATATACCCTTTCTTCCATAGATGGAAAGTGGATTTTTGTTTGTGGAGCAAAGAGAAACGTAGAGAATATCACGAGATGAAAACAGAAGGATAGGGCTATCATCCTGACCCATCTATCTTCCTTAAAACTTGAATTAACCATTGACCACATGGCTGTCATTTATGCAAGGGCTCGGTTATCATTCCCACTTTACTAATTCCAGCCTCTTTCACCTGACTCATAACCTTCATGACAAAACCATAAGGCACATCTTTATCAGCCTGCAGGAGAATCTCTTTTCCTGCTCTATTATCAACTATCTTTTTTAGCTTTCCCTTAAGAGTATCAAGCGTAACATTATAGTTTTCAATAAAAATGAGCCTTTTTTTGGTAATCGATACTAGTAAAGGATCTTCTTTGCTCTTTATGCTTTTACTTTCTGTCACTGGAAGATTTACCTTGACCCCATGAATCATCATAGGTGCTGTCACCATAAATATAATGAGCAGCACCAACATAACATCAACCAGGGGTGTTACATTTATATCTGATATTAGATTCGGCCTGCCTTCTCCCACATCCATTACTGTTCGTCTCTTGATTTTTCAGTTAAGATCCTTCTTGTCAATCCTTTATCCAATGACCCTACAAAGTCAGAGATAAAACTCCCCATCTCAGCTTGAGATGTTCTCGTCCTATTGGTAAAATAATTGAAGGCTACAACAGCAGGTATAGCAGCTGCCAATCCTGCTGCCGTGGCAATGAGGGCCTCGGCTATACCAGGAGCCACAACCGCCAAACTAGCAGAACCTTTCATGCCTATAGATCTAAATGAAGTCATTATGCCCCATACAGTTCCAAATAGTCCTATAAAGGGGGAAGCATTTCCAGTAGTTGCAAGGAAAGTAAGCCCTCTTTCTAAACGAGAACTTTGAGCAAACAAGACCTTCTTAGTAGCCCTGTGTACATGATCCACAATCTGCTGTTGCGATTGCACACCTATATCTTCGTCAGGATTACTGTGTAACATCTTAGATCGGTTAAACTCCGCGTAACCAGTCCTGAATATCTTAGCTAAAGGGCTAAAATTAAATATCTTGCTCTGCAAATATACTTTGCTTATCTCTCGGCTGGAGGAAAAAAGTTCTAAAAATCTTTCATTTTCATCTTTGAATTTCTTAAGCAATCTCAATTTCATAAATATTATTGTCCACGACGTGAGAGAAAAAAAGAAAAGGAGTAAAAGAACAAACTTTACCATTGGACCGGCATGAAATACCATCTGGACAATATCGTTTGCAAAATGTTGTGACATTATAACTAGCCCTGATTAATGTTAATTTATTCTTGTTACAATACTTAAATTATACCGCTAAAGTCAACTTAAATACCAATGTCTAAAAGGCTACAATAGCAACAATTTTAACTTTTACTAAGCTTAACTCTTATGATAATAATAGGTGGTAATGTCAAGACTTCGTAAGCATCTTACAATTTGATTGATTAGCGCTACTTACTAAGAGATACAGTATGCATATAAGAGAAATATCACCTTCTCATCATGAACAAAGTTTAAAGGGATGCCTTGCCTGTGGAACGCATGATATTAAACCAGGCAGGCGCTATTGTTCAAAGCAATGCAGACAGAAACTAATATGGTCCCTTTCTCTGGCTAAGGGATTGCTGCAAACTCTTAATACACGATATGCAGTCTTTTCATTTACCGAAAACTTTGTTGCCCTTGATATAATGCCAACGTGGTCAAATAAAATATCTAGATTTATTTATAAGAGAAAACCGGG
>Ga0315553_10003508_pt1 | contig 12164 bp, 8 predicted proteins | sample SalMarSW160140MG_FD_203099 | JGI IMG/M metagenome (GOLD analysis project Ga0315553, IMG submission 203099) | Salt marsh sediment microbial communities from the Plum Island Ecosystem LTER, Massachusetts, United States - Salt Marsh Sediment SW1601-40 ... | reverse complement strand
CAGGAACTGCGAATATGCCTGTGCGTTCAAACAGACAGGTGATTTCGACACCAGGGCCTCCAACATCAGGGTCAATTTCTATCCGGAGGAGCGGGTCTGCATCCCCTGGACCTGCGTCCACTGCGGCGAAGCCTGGTGCATGGAGATCTGTCCGGCCGGCGCGATCCTCCGCAACCCGGAAACCGGGGCCGTGGAGATCGACGCCAACCGCTGCGCCGGCTGCAAGATGTGCCTGCTGGCCTGTCCCACCGGGAGCATCCATTTCGACAAGGTCGAACTGGTCAGCAAGAAGTGCGATCTGTGCGGGGGAGACCCCAATTGTGTCAAATTCTGCACCTCCGGGGCGCTACAGTTCGTGGAGGAAGAGGAGGCCTACGGGTTCCGCCGGGAGAGTCTGGACGCCAAGCTCAAACGCCTCTTGAACTTGGACAAGCGAGGAAGCTGAAGAACAATGCCGCAAACGCAAAAACAAACAGTACAAACCCTCTGCCGCATGTGCGACGACCGCTGCGCCATCAACGTGTATCTGGAAGACGGCAGGATCGTCGATATCGACGGCTACAAAGATCACCCCTGGAACCGGGGGCGCCTCTGTGTAAAGGCCCGGGCCGCCGTGGATATGGTCTACCATCCCGATCGGCTCCTCAAGCCCCTGAAGAAGACCAAGAAGGGCTTCGAAGAAATCCCCCTGGAGCAAGCCCTGGACGAGATCGCCGAACGTCTCTCGGCGATCAAAGAGAAGCACGGCGCCCGCTCCATCAGCATCTGGAAGGGTGAGGCGATAGGCTTCGCCCAGGAGGAGGACATGGCCCGCCGCTTCGTCCATGCCCTGGGCAGCCCCAACTACTTCTCCAATGATTCGATGTGCTACAACGGCCGCTACTTCGGCTACCGCCTGGTGGAGGGAGCCTGGCCGGTTCCGGAATACGAGAACTCCCGCTGCATCGTGCTCTGGGGAGCCAACCCTCCCAATGCCCATCCCAATATGACCCAGATGATCATGCGGGCCCGCAAAGCCGGCGCCAAGCTGTTGGTTGTGGATCCCCGCCTGTCGGCGATCGCCCGCCAGGCGGACCTGCACGCAGCCTTGAAACCCGGGACCGACGGCGCCCTGGCCCTGGGCCTGATTCAGCAGCTGATCGAGACCGGCGGATACGACCGGGAGTTCGTGAAAAATTACACGGTCGGATTCGACGAGCTGGCCGAATACGCGGAGACCTTTACACCGCAAAAGGTGGAAGGACAGACCGGTGTGCCCGCTGCTGTGGTCCGGGAGATGGCCCGAACCATGGCTGTCGCCGCGCCCCGGGTCACCGTGTACGTGGGCAACGGACCGGAGCATCACGAGAACGGCATCAACAACATCCGGGCCGTGGCCTGTCTGGATGCGATCCTCGGAGCTCTGGATCGCGAAGGGGGCAATCGCCTGGTAGACGCTTTCCAGGGAGAACACCTCACCCTGTACGAAGAGATCCCTCTCGAGCATCTCGGTCCGATCGGGGCGGAGCGTTTTCCCGTCCTGTACGCTTTCCGCCAGGAATGCCACACCATGACCGGAATGAACACGATCTTGAGCGGCCAGCCCTACCCGCTCAAGGCCATGATTCTGACTGCGGCCAACCCGGCCATGACCAATCCGAACACCCCCAAGGTGCGGCAGGCTTTAGGAGGCCTGGATCTGTTCGTGGTCCGGGATCTGTTCATGACCGAAACCGCCGAGTTGGCGGACTACGTGCTTCCGGCGGCTTCTTTCCTCGAACGGGTGGAGCTGCACACCCACGCCAAGTATCAGACGGTTACCATGACCCGCAAAGTACTGGAATATCCGGATGTTCAGGATGAATATCAGTTCTGGCACGACATCGCCCACAGATTGGGATTCGGCAAGTATTTTCCCTGGAAGGACGAGACCGAGCTGACCAGCTGGATCCTGGAATCCGCAGGTCTAAGCATGGAGCAGGCTGCAGCCCACCCGGAAGGGATCGAATACGCCCCGATCCACTATGAGCGGTGGAAGGACGAACCCCTGGGCACTCCTTCGGGAAAGGTGGAGTTTTACTCCCGGTACCTCGAAAATCTCGGCTACCCTGCACTCCCGGAATACAAACCTCCCGCCTACCTGGACGCACCCGATCCCCAATATCCCTACGTACTGATCACCGGGGCCCGCAAGCTGATCTACTACCACAGCCGCTTTCACAACATCAAGCGCTTCCGCACCGCAATCCCGGGACCGGAGGCGGAGCTGCATCCACAGGACGCCGCCTCCTTGGGGTTAGCAGATGGCGATGAGATCCGCATCACCTCCCGCATCGGCAGCGTCGAGGTTCCGGTCAAGATCATGTCCAAATCCGAGATCCTCCCCGGCACCCTCCAGCTGACCCACGGGTGGGCAGAGGCCAACGCAAATCTCCTGACCCACGACGACCGCTTCGATCCGATCAGCGGCTTCCCCCTTATGAAAGCCGTAGAGGTGCGGCTGGAAAAGGTCTGATCCGCCGGCCTGCCTCAGCCCGAAGGTTCTACTTGAACAGGTCCGCCAAGCCGTAGGCGGCAGTGTATACCGATCCGGCTCCGCTGACGAAATTGGCCACCTGGATAGCCTCAACGATCTCTTCTTTCCCGGCACCGTGCCTGACAGCCTGGCGGGCTAAAGAGTTGACCCCTCCGGCGGCACCGTGGGCTGCATCCAGTACCATGGCTATCAGATACTTGGTTTTTGCACTCAGCGCTCCATCCGCGAAGGCCCGCTGACGGCTCTGTTCCACTAAATCCAAGAACTCGGGGTCCAGTTTCCTAATGGGTTCCAGGGGATCTCTATCCATTTCTTCCTCCATCGCATATGTTTCTATTTCTTCTATTTAACGCCTAATTATATTCGATTTCCGGCGCCGGGTAATTCGCGAATTTTTTTTACCCGTCGTGTTTGAGTTTGAGAAGGAAAGGCAGAGCCGAACCGGCGATGAGCACTACTCCGTAGATCAAAAAACCCAGGGCGAAGGTAGCGTGATCCCCGAGCCATCCGAGCAGTAGGGGCAGGATGCCCGCGCCAAAACCGTACCCGATCGGTAAGATGAAACTGACGGTGAGGTTTTGAATATTCCGGGGTGCGATTCGGGCGGCAGCGGTGAGGAGGGCTGGGAAAAAACTCACGATCAACAGCGGTTGAAAAAACATCGCCACAATCAGGATTGCCTTGGACCTTGCCCAGAGAGCTGCCGTGGCGATTCCGGCGGTTACCAGCATTGCACAGATTACCGTTTTGGCCCCAAACCGGTCTACCAGGTAACCTGCGAACAGGAGGGCGATCAGTCCGCTGATACGCGACACCCCTACAAGCGTGTTGACCAGTGCCTGATCCAAGCCCCTCTCGGACACGAGATAGGTAGGGAGTATCGAGAACAATCCGATGCTGGCACCGGCACCCAGCGCCAGCAGTACTGCGGTGATCCAGAAGGATGGCAGCGAGATAATCTGAGAGATATTGCCGAGCACCGGAGCCTCTCCCTTGAAGTCCCCACCTCGGCTGAAGATGATATACAGCGTCCCGATCAGCAAGCCCAGGGCGGAGATGAGCAGCAGACAGCTGCGCCACTGCAGACGTGGAAGGAGCAGGGCTACGATGAGCGGCGCCGCGACGAAGCCGAGATTCGGGCCGAACTCATGTATGGACAGGACCTTTCCCTCATCCCTGGAATCAACAAGCGAACTGACCGTGGCAATACCCGAAGGCGGGTAGAGGCCCGCCCCTAGACCTACGACTATCAGCCCAACTCGCATCAACGGCAGTAACGAGCTGACAGCTACAAACACCGTAGCCGAGCTGACCAGAATTACGGCTAAAAGGATCGTGGATCGGTGTCCCAGCCGGGAGGCGATGAAACCGGAAAAGAGGTTCATGGATGTGTAACCCAGAGTCAGCAAGAGGAAGAAGTAGGCGGCCTGGGTATGATTGAGGTGCAGTTCGTGTTCGATCGATGGCAGCAGAGGGGAGTAGATCGCCCGAGCGACGAACACGAAAAACAGAACAGATACGAGGAGCAGGATCGTGGAGAAGTTGGCGCGGATTCCTTTCATCAAAGGCTGACGGGTTCTTCGTTTCCGATGATTCAACTTCATCCTCTCTGTGCCCCGCTATCTGCGTCCCGGAATCAACTCACGATCCGCAAGGGATCAATCAAAGGCTTCGACGAAGTAGCGGGGATTCAGCGGTTCCTCGGTGGCCTGCTCGATCAAGCCCCGCCAGTCCAGGCTGGCACCGGGAGAGAACACCCTGTCGATCAGCCAGCGGCCGGCAGATGCTCTTCCCACGATCCCTCCGGTTTCTTCTGCCAGCCGCTCTCGCAGCTGGGCGGCCATCAGGTGACCCAGCTCGTAGTTGTGGTAATACACCGGGACCAGAGCGACGTGGATCTTGGCCGCCCAGTCGGGGTCCTGTCGTCCCTCCGGTCTGCGCAGCAGCTGATAGCGTTCCACACAGTCCCACCAGATCGTGTCCAGATCCGCCTCCGGATCACTGTAGAACAGTCGTTCGAAGTGGGTCATTGTCAGGCACCAGCGGGTGAAAATGAGATTCTTGGCCCGATCTTCGCGAAGCGCGGAAGCGGCCACGGATCGGGCTCGATCCTCCGGGATGCCCAGCACCTGGATATACCACTCGGGATCGAAGGTCAGGGAGCCCATTAAAATCGCAACAGCTTCGGTGGTGAAGGTATGGGCCGGAGAGCGCAGCAGCCAGGGAAGGGACGGATCCACGTACTGGTCGTACACGCCGTGGCCGAGCTCATGGAGCAGGGTTTCCACCCATCGGTGGGTGGGCTGCAGGTTATTCAGGGTGCGCACATCCCCCTCCCGGTCGATGTGGATGCAGAAGGCGTGCTGATTCTTACCAGCCCGAGGGTACAGATCCGAGCGGGAAAGGATCGAAGAGACATCCATCCCCAGGCCGGTATAGGTGGCAACGGCAAGCTCCTCGATGTCCCGATCCGCGACAAGGGAATCCAGGTCTATCTCCTCAAGTTGAGGCCCATCCTGGAAAAAACGGTCTCCATAGTGCCAGGGTCCAAGCTGCTGTTCTGCAAGACTGAACCGAGAGCTCAGGGTCTTGTCGATCTCAGCCTTGAGCCGGGTGAAAGGTTTCCGGGACTGTTCCTCCAGATCGGCGAAGAGAGCCAGCAGCTCCTGCTCATCGATCTCATCGACAATCAGGGAGCGGTGGAAGTGATCCCGGAAGCCCTGAGAGCGGGCGGCGTCGTTGCGCAGGCGGGCCATTTCCCGCACCTCCTCGGCGACCTGTTGTCCCACCTGCTTGCTCGCCTCCCAAACGTGCTGCAACTTGGTGGAATCCCGGGAACCTTTGAGGATCTCATCGATCTGATTGTCGCTCAGGCTCTTGCCGTCGACCCGGGCTCTATAATTGTAGTAGCGCTGGCGTACCGATGTTTCCAACTCGGCCAGCCGCTCGATCGTGGCCTCGTCCTGCTGGTTGCCGGCGGCGGCCAGATAGATCAGTTTGAGCTGCCGGCTCAGAAGAGGATCGTCCGCCTCGCCGGCCTCGTGCAGCTGCTTGGAAAGCTGAAACAACCCGGGATCGGACCAGAATCGCATGTGCGCCCCCTGGGCTTCTTTCAACCGTGCGATAGCTCGATCAGTTCCGCTAACGGCGGCCTCCCACTCGGCCAGGTAGAAGGTTTTCTCCAGGGGTCGCACCTGCTCGGTAATTTTCTCGACGAAATTTGCCGGGTCCATACTTGTTCCTTTCGAGGCTGATTTTAAATTATTTTTCGCGGCTTCCCACCCGGCAACCGCGGCTTCCTCGGGTACCGACTACCTCCGGTACTGCCAGTTGCCCGTCTTGGAGGGCAGGAAAACCCCGTGGCTTTTAGATCCTAAAAACTCTTCCCCTTCCACGACCAGCTGGCCCCGGGAAAGCACCTTCTTGACCCTGCCGAGCAGCTCCTGTCCTTCGAACATCGTGTAGGTGGCGTTGCTGTGCTGGTTGGAGGTGGTGACCGTCCAGCTTTCCCTCGGATCGAAAACCACCACATCCGCATCGGAGCCGGGCTCCAGCCTGCCCTTCCTGGGATACAGACCCATGATGCGGGCCGTGTTTTCCGCCGTGAGGGCGGCCACCTCGTTGGCCGTGATCAGGCCCCGGTTCACTCCGAAGTGCCAGACCACGGGCAGCATCGTCTCCACCTCCGGTGATCCGTAAGGAGCATCGAAGAAATCGTCCTCTTCTTTCTTATCCTTGGGTGCATGATCGCTGCCGATCGAATCGAAGATGCCCTCCTGCATGGCCGTCCACAGAGCCATCCGGTCGCCCTCGGTCTTGATCGACGGACCGACTTTTCCCAAAGGCCCGCGGGCTTTGAGGACATCCCAGGTAAGACCCAGGTACTGGGGGCAGGTTTCGGCGATCACCCCATACCCCATCCGCTTGAGGAAGCGGATCACCTGGATTCCCTCGGCAGAGGAGATGTGGGGGATATAGACGGGACAGTTCATCAGCCGGCCGATGTAAACCGCCCGGAAGATCCCCTCCGCCTCGGCGATGTCCGGACTCGTTTCCAGAAACCGTTCGGCGAAGTTCGCCTTTTCCGAAAGCATCTTGTCCATGATGTAGTCGATGGCCAAACCGGTTTCCGCATGCACGCAGACCATGCCTCCGTTCTTGCCCACGATATCCATGGTCTTGGCCATGGCGTAGTCATCGGTCATCCAGCCGAGCTTGGCATAGGCCATGAACACCTTGAAGGAGGTGACGCCCATCTTGAAAGCCTGGGGTATCTCATCGGCCTGCTTCAGAGTCTCGAACAAGCCGCCGTGAAGGGCAAAATCGATGCAGGAGGTCGCCTCCCCCTCTTCTTTGAACTCCTTGATCTTGGTGACGAGACTGTTCCCCGGCCGGGCATAGGCGTAGTGGATCACCGTGGTTACCCCGCCGAAGGCGGCACTTCGGGCCGTGTCGGCGATGGAGTCCAGATAAACCGGATGGGTATGCGGGTCGATCGCGCCGGGCAGAAGGTAGCACCCTTGCGCATCGATCGTTGTTTTTGCTTTCGCCTCTCCGGGTTTCGTGACTGCGGCTATTTTGCCGTCGGATATGGCCAAATCGGCGCGGACGGTTTTTTCGGGATAAACGAGCAGTCCGCCCGTTATTACGCAATCATGGCTCATTTCACTCTCCTTTATCGCTATTGGTCGGTAGAATATCCGGTTGATTCATCCTCTGTCAACGTGAATCCCGCTTCGGGCCCCAGGAATGATAGTCCGCCGGGGTATCGATGTCGTGGAGTATTCCCGGCTCATCCACCGGTACGACCACCGTGGGTACTTCGGCCAACACATCCCGCAAGCTTTTGTAAACATCCGTCCGCAGGATCCGGTTTCGCATCTGCCCAGAGAGAAGCAGGGGATGGCCCTTTTTACCTCGGAATTGTGGAATTACCCCGTACGCCTGCTCTGCGGCGGTGAACGCCGAGCTCAGCCAATCGTTCCAATCCAGCAAATCCCTGTAGATGGCTTCGCCAACACCGGGCATATCGCCCAGGGCGAGAAAAAAGCCCCCCTCTGCGACGGCCCGAACCCCCTGCTGAACGGAAGAAAACATGCCGGACTGGTAGTCGGGATTTGTCACCACCTCTACCCGCGGCCAATCCCGGAAAACTTCGATCAGCTCTTCGGCGCGGAAACCGACCACCAGGATGAGCCGCGGGCAGACCTTCAGGGCGGTTTGCACACTGTGCTCGATGATCGTCGAACCACCCCACGGAAGCATCATCTTCCAGGTATCCATACGGGTCGAGCTGCCCGCCGCCAACATTACACACTCGAGGTCAGGCATAACAGGAGAAGCATAAACCAACCCCCGGGACTGCATCAATTCTTTCTCCAGATTTCGGTACTGTCGATCTTTTTGCTTTTTTTAAATGAAAATACGCGAACCAGGGTTGACAATTTGTTTCGACTGTGCGATAGTCCCTGCAATTTAGAAATGAAGAAGAATCGGGCAAAGTGCACAGGCAAATTAACCCACCAAGCGGTATGACGAGGCTCCGGTTCTTCCGGAGTTTTTTTTTAACCATTGAGGTATCAAGAGGAGAGCCGTTGGCTCTCCTTTTTTTTAAATCTTACAAAGGGCTGTTCCCGCCGCCGGGGACAGCCCTTTTTTTTGCGGCGGGCTGAGCCCCGCCGTACAGGGATGACAGGCAAACCAACTTCGGGAGGGAAGAATGAAAACGAATTTTTTTAAAAACCTGGAATCGGCCTGCAGGGAAAAGAGGAGCCTGCTCTGCGTCGGTTTGGATCCGCGCTTCGAGCACACGGATCCAAAAACCGCGGCACAGCTGGCTCTTGAACGGAATCGGGTGGTGATCGAACAGACGCTGCCCTATGCGGCCTGCTACAAGCCGAACATCGCCTTCTACGAGGCGTACGGGCCGGCTGGACTCGAAGCGCTCCGAGCAACCCTGGATATGATCCCCAAAGGCACGCCGGTGATCCTGGATGCCAAACGCAACGACATCGGACAGACCGCTTCAGCTTACGCCCGGGCGATATTCGAGCACTACGGCGTGGATTCGGTCACTCTGAATCCCTATCTGGGCAAAGAGTCGATTCAACCTTTCCTCGCATACCAAGGCAAAGGCCTGTTCCTGCTCTGCCGCACTTCCAACCCTGAATCCGGGGATCTGCAGAGCCTGGAGGTTAGAAGGAGGCACACCGGCGCAGCAGCGTCCCCGGCGACCTGCCCCCTGTACCTCGAGATCGCCAGGGAAGTATGCAGCTGGTCCGCCGACATCGGTTTGGTCATCGGGGCCACCGATCCCGAAGCCCTGGAGGCGGTCCGGGAACAGCATCCCGGAACATGGATCCTCTGCCCCGGCATCGGAGCTCAAGGCGGCAGCCTGGAGACCGCCCTCCGGGCAGGACTCCGGGAGGACGGTCTTGGTCTGCTTCTGGTGGTGGGAAGGAGCATCTATCAGGATGAGAAGCCCGGAGCGAGGGCACGGCAGTTCCGGGAGCGAATCAACCGGGAGGTTTCAGGTTCGAAAAATCATCGGCAAACTCGAGCCCTCAAAACAGAGATCCGCCGGGTCGCTCTGTTGGAACAGATCATCGACCAGGGCTGCCTCAAGTTCGGATCTTTCCGCCTGAAATCGGGGAAGATCTCTCCCCACTACCTTGATCTCCGCCAGATCATCTCCAGCCCCAAACTTCTAGCCGGTGTAGCCGAAGCCTACGAGCTCCTGCTGCGCCCCTTGACCTTCGACCGTATCGCCGCCATCCCGGTTGCCGCTGTTCCCCTGGCCGCCGCCGCCTCCCTGCGGCTGGGAAAGCCCTTTATCTACCCCAGGATTACGGCCAAGGGTCACGGTACGGGGAATTCGATCGAAGGTGCCTTCGAGCCGGGAGAACGGGTGGTGCTCCTGGACGACGTGATCAGCTCTGCCCGGAGCAAGCTCGAGGCCATCGCGATCCTTGAAGCCGCCGGCCTGGAGGTAACCGACCTGGTCGTTCTTGTCGACCGGGACAGCGGCGGGCGGGAGGAGATAGAACGCCGAGGCCTTCGTTTCCATTCCTTTGCGGGGATTTCGCAGCTCCTGGCACTGGCCCGCTCCCGGGGACTGTCCGCAGAGCGTCTGAACGAGGGGGCCACGGTATGATGCAGAGCCACCGCATCCTCGAGCGGATTCGCTCAGGGGGGTTCAAACTGGCCACCGTCTCCGGAATATTGACCACGCGTCCTGGGATGATCGAATGGATCGACCGCATGGTTCCTGAGGTCGAAATCATCACGACGAAGAGCTACCAGATACTGCCCAATCCGGGCTACCGGGAACCGGTTGTCCTCGAGCAAGAGATAGGCTGCTACGCCAACGCCGTGGGCCTTCGCAATCCGGGAATGGCAGCCGGGATCCGGGAGCTGTCCGATCTGCGCCGGAAGCACGAACTCCGCGCCTTGCTAAATGTCTCCCTGTCCGCCAACTGCGTCGAAGACTTTGTCGAACTGGTCAGATGCTTCGCCCCCGTGGCGGATATCCTGGAACTGAACTTCTCCTGTCCCCATGCGGCCAGCGGCTACGGGTCCAGCATAGGCAGTGACCCGGAGATTGTCGCCGAATACGTCCGACGGATTCGCGGCGCGACAACGGCCCTGCTGTTTCCAAAGCTCTCAGCCAACGTTGCGAACATTGGAGAGATCGCCCGGGCCGCCGTTTCCGCCGGCGCCGACGGCCTGTGCGCGATCAACACGGTGGGACCGGAGCTGTTCCGGGAACCGTTGAGCGGCAAGCCCATCCTGTCCAATCCGAACGGTGGCAAGGGGGGAAAATCCGGGCAGTGGATCAAGGAAAAGGCAATCGAAAGCGTGACGGAGATCCGTCGTGCCGTCGGCCCGGGCATTCCGATTATCGGGATCGGCGGTATCTCATCGGCGGCGGATATCCGCCGGATGAGACGGGCAGGGGCGAACGCGGCGGGATTGGGAAGTGTGTTTGCCCGGGTTCCCCGCCAGGACCTCATCCCCCTCTACATCGGGGCGCTGCGGTCAGACTTCGAAACGGGAAAGCAAAGCGCGGGCACCTTCCTGTCCACCGAGCCGCTGATGGAGTACCGCACTTCCCGCGTACGGGCAATCCGGAACTTCGGAGAAACACTCAGGATGATCATCCTGGACCGCGAGTTGCCCGCTTCGGCCAGTCAGTACGCCTTCCTGTTTCTCCCGGGTGCCGGGGAGAAACCCTTCTCCATTGCCCGCTGCCGTCCGGCGACCTTTCTGGTGCGCCGGCGCGGTCCGTTCACCGACGCTCTGTTCCGATTGAGAGCGGGGGACCGGCTGCTGATTCGAGGTCCCTACGGAGCCGAGATGCCGGACAGCGCCAGGCCGAAGGCCTTCATCGTGGCCGGGGGCACGGGGGTAGCCCTGGCTCCGCTGCTGACTCAGGCCCTCTTCGCCCGGGGAAAAGAGGTGACCCTGCTGTTCGGTTCGAGTCGAGAGGAGGATCTGGAGATCCTCTCCGCATTGGATCTACCCTGCCGGCAGGTAGCGGCGGCAGATCGGGGCCGGCCGGCCAGGATCCTGGATCACCTCCCGGAACGCCTTGACGAACCGGCTGCAGAGGATATTTGCTTCTACAACGTAGGACCTCGGGGATTCCTGGCCCGGGCCTGCCGTCGTGAACTCGCTCTGGGAGCCGCTCCTTCGGAGATCTACCTGTCCCTGGAAACCCCCTCCCTGTGCGGGGTGGGGTTATGCGGATCCTGCGAGTGCGGGGGCCGACTGCTCTGCAAGGAAGGAACCTTCGTGAGCCTGCAGCACCTGGAGAAGCACGGTTTGAGTCCCGAGACTTTCCCGGATCCGCTGCCGGAACAGGCGCACCTGTCCGCCGGTCACCTGCCCGCGGTCCGCCGTTCCGACGGGCGCCGAGAGGCTCCGCTTCTGCGCAGTTAGCTGTCTACGTGCTTCTTGGACAGCGTCTCGGTGACCTTGAAGCCCATGAGCCAGGCCCCGGCCAATCCGAAACCGGCAATCAACAGAGGAGCTGCCTGCAAGCCAATACCCTGCGCCACCACCCCGATCAGCAGAGGACCTGAGATCGCCCCGAGATCACTCATCAGGTGCCATATACCCAGGAACTCGCCGGTGGATGCGCGGGGGGACAGATCCGCACCCAAGGTGAGGACAATCCCGCTGCCCAGACCGTTACCAACTCCAGTCAGCAGGCTCACCAGCAGCAACCCCGAAAAACCTCCGCTGAGGGGAATCAGAGCCAACCCGATGGATTGAACTAGCAGGCAGGGTACGGCGGTCCACTTCCGTCCCAACCGATCCATGAGCTCGCCGGCCGGATACACCAGAACCAGCTCGATAGCCCTTGAGAGACCGAAGATCAAGCCGATTGCCGCCACATCCAGCCCGATCCGTTCTCCCCACAGGGGAATAAGGGTCTGCCGGCCGATACGCAGCATCTGCAGCGTGATCACAACCAGGCCAACCAGTAGAAAAGGTCGCCCCCTGCCCTCCAATGTCCGCAGGAAAGGAATCCCCGGAGCCCGAAAAGGCTCACCTTTGTGCGCCCTGCTCCGCTGGCGGTAATGGGAGGAACCGATCAAGAGGAAGATCACCGCGAGAAAGCACACCAGGGCCTGACCGAAGTACA
>Ga0315553_10003507_pt1 | contig 12165 bp, 15 predicted proteins | sample SalMarSW160140MG_FD_203099 | JGI IMG/M metagenome (GOLD analysis project Ga0315553, IMG submission 203099) | Salt marsh sediment microbial communities from the Plum Island Ecosystem LTER, Massachusetts, United States - Salt Marsh Sediment SW1601-40 ... | reverse complement strand
CTTGCGGAAACTTCCTCGGTGTGTGGTAATACTCGAAGGAGGACATATCCCACTTGGCTCGATACCCCACAATGGGGAAAAGCCCTTCAGGGAAGGCAGAGAAATCGATTTCCGCAAGAGGAAGGGCGCTCGGCGAGGGGTATCCGAAAAGGGATACATTGAACTCCCTGCCCCCCACATATTCCTCCACCAGGAGGGGGCCGAAACGGTCGAAGAATCCATTGATTCCTTCCCTGAGCGATAGCTCATCGATAAAAATCGATTCCTGTTCTATGCCGATACTTGCGTCCTGAAACCTCGGCTTCAGGATTACCGGATATTCCAGGCCGTGAAAATCAGTATTGCCAGTGCCATTGTAAGTTACATAGCGAGGGGTCCTGATTCCATGGGCCTTCAACAGCTGCTTGGTGGTGAGCTTGTCAGTGGTGAGCATGAGCGCAACGGCTGGCGAACCCGAAAAGGGAATGCTCAGCAATTCAAGTAAGGCGGCGGGATGTCCCACAAAGTGAGGATCCTCATCCAATGTCTCACATAGGTTTACCGCGATCTTCACCCCCGTTTCTTTCATCCTCGCAATTAACCCGCTCACCTCCCTCGTGAACGGGATTCGAACTGATCGATGCCCGAGATCTTCGAGGGCCTCTTCAATGGCCTCAACCTGTGTCATAATGTCCGCCGAGGCCTCTGAAAAGGCTTGACCAGAAGCGACGGGTACGTTGTGAATAAGGCCAACTACTTTCCCACACATGCCGAAAACCCCAGATTATACTCATCCTTATGAACGCGACTAATGGCCGAGCGCATAATCGCCTCGATAAGGTCCCTATACGGCATACCCTTCATGCGTGCAATGATGCACAGGTCTGAATGCTGGGGATGCAGTCCCGCCAGTGGGTTAACCTCCATGAAGTTCGGGATGCCGTTCACATCACAGCGAATATCTACCCTTCCCGCATCCCTGCAACCAAGCCCTCGCCACACCGTTAGGGCCATCTCTTTAGCCTTCTCTGCCATAGCATCATTTGCCAGAAGATACTCCACTGAGTCTTCGTATCTTTCCTTATTCAGGTAGGAGTAAACATCAGGTTCTGCATTTTCCCGCAGGATCACCTCCAGCACGCCAATGGCCAGGGCATCTGTTCCGGATCCGATAATCCCCACTGTAAACTCCCTGCCCGGAAGAAAGCTCTCAACGAGCACCGGCTGATTATGCGTGAGCAATAAATGCATGCAGGTAGATACGAGCTTGCTCTGGCTCGTTATCCTCGATGCCGCGGTAATGCCTTTGCCGGTCCCCTCCGCCACCGGTTTGGCAAAGAGGGGGAGAGGAAGACCGATCTTTTCGAGATCCGATGCCTTTTCAACCACGAAAAAATCCGGTGTGGAGATTCCGAGCTGTCGTACCACTCGTTTGGCCATCGCCTTATGGAGCGTGAGTGAGAACACCAATGGGTCTGAGAAGGTGTATGGTATATTGTATGCATCCAGCAATGCGGGCACCTGTGCCTCACGGCCAAAGCCTTTCAATCCCTCAGCAATATTGAACACCATATCCCACCGCTCCCCTGCAACCAGATGTGATGTAAGGTTTTTGACATTGCCGATTCGATCTACCTCATGCCCAAGATCGTTGAGGGCCTGATCTATGGCCACAATGGTATCTTCACGATCAAATTCGGCCGTCTCCTCTTCGCTGAACCCTTCGGCAATGTAATCTTCGCGGAGATCATAGGTAATTCCTATCCTCATCAATTTACCCGTATCCTGAATGCCACGACGGTTATAGTGGCTTTTTGAACCCAAATTGCCACCTGGATCAGGATAACGATAGACATGCCCTTCATAGTTTTTGAGCAACAGACTCTCTCCATCGCGCCCAACAAGGTATCTTGGAAGTAATGGAATTTTGCCGCCCCCTCCGGGGGCGTCAACCACATAAGTTGGCACTGCATACCCGGTTGTATGACCACGCAAACCCTGGATAATCTCCATGCCTTTTGCCACGGGTGTTCTAAAATGGGCAGAACCCACGATTGGGTCACATTGATAGAGGTAGTAGGGCCTGATCCTTATCTTAAGAAGACCGTGCATTAATCGTTTCATGGTTTCTACGTTGTCATTGACTCCTGCAAGAAGAACGGTCTGGCTCCCAAGGGGAATACCGGCGTCTGCAAGTCGTGCACATGCTCTATGTACCTCGGGCATCAACTCATCCGGATGGGTGAAATGAATACTTATCCAGAGCGGGTGATATCGGTTGAGTATTCGAGCGAGGCCTGGTGTGATGCGCTGTGGCAAAACCACAGGAACCTTTGTCCCTATCCGCAGGAATTCCAAATGCCGGATTCGGCGCAATCGTGAAAGAAGCCATTCCAGCTTTTCGTCGGGGAGGGTCAATGGATCCCCGCCTGATATGAGGACGTCTCGGACCATGGGTGAGGATTCGATATAGGCAATAGCCCGCTCCCATTGAACCTTATTAAAAAAAGTATGGTTACCATTCCCTACCAGACGCGATCGGGTGCAATACCGACAATACGTGGAACAGAATTTCGTCACCATGAAAAGAACACGATCCGGATATCGATGCACTATTCCCGGAACCGGACTGTCGTGCTCCTCGCCGAGTGGGTCTCTCGCCTCTCCGGGAGAACAAACATTCTCCGCAATGTGAGGCACCACTGTTCGACGGAGGGGCTGGCAAGGATTTTCTTGATCGAGCAGGCTTGCATAGTAAGGCGTGATCGACATGGGAAACCCTTTCATACCGTGGGTATCCATCGTTCGCTCATCATCGGAGAGACGAAGGAAACGACTCAGGGTATCTATGTCCCTGATCCTGTGACGCAGTTGCCAGCGCCAATCGTTCCAATCAGCACAGGTCGCCTCAGGAAAGAATCGTTCGCGAAAAGATAATGTCCTAGGCTGGAAGCCAGCCGTTGGACCCGGAGGTTCAATTTCTTCAATATTAGCGCCATGTTCTCCCATTTATAGTGAGATCTCCTTTATATGAGAAAAGAGGGAAGAAAGGCTTCCCCCTAAGTCTTCAGTATGATCGCCGGCTTGAGATGTTATTCCTTAATGACTTCATATGAAGTGACCGTGATTACTTTCTCTCCATCTTTCTCCTCAACTGTTCCTGTCACTTTCACTTTCTTGCCAACGAGATCGACGACCTCGGCACCCTTTTCAGTGTCTACCACTTCATATATCTGGCCATCATCGGCCACGATTTAGTAATCTTCATTGACTGTTCCCGTAATTGTCATAGTTTCTCCGGATATGGCTGTTCCGGATAGAAAAGCAATGATAATGATGGCGCACAGCCCCATAAACATAAATCTTTTATTCTTTTTCATTTTTAAACCCTCCTTTTTTATCCTACATCTCTTTTAAGATCTATTTTTGTACTGTGATTATTTTTTTGTCTTCGTCTTCTCTGACTACGCCGCTTACTTCCACATCCTCCTGTATAAAATGCAGCAATTCCCTTCCCTTATAGTTTTCATCAATGAGATACTCATCCTCAGTGTTTGCCGAGAGTGCTACGGCAATAACCTTTCCCACCTCATCCCAATTTACCGGCACTACTATGCCGCTAATCGAGATGAGTGTTTCAACTGCTTTTTTTCATTAGTCACCACCCTCGTTTCGAGATCTTTGAACAACCTGACAATCTTTGTAACCCAAGAAAAGAGGGTGGACTTTTCTGGGCTGGTGTAAGGGCGCTGTTTTTTCGCAACTTATCAGTGGGGGAAATCCCGCCGGAAGCGGAAAGAGGGCCCGTAGATACATTGTTGAAAAGACTAAGTCCCGATCCTTGGATCGGGAAACTGAAGAAAAGCCTACCCTCTTTAAGGAAATATTAGTTATGCAAAACTCTCGTTTCTTTAGAAGATTCATAATAGCCATTGACCCATTCTTGTTTTCTTCCTTTTCAAAGGCGGCCGTATGCCTTAAGCAGCAAGAGATGGGGGCATCGATCTTTTTCTTTTTCTTTCTTTCATACGGGCCTTCCACGACAGTCTGTCATACCAGCCTTCAAAGAGGATCAGCTCAGGATGGCTGTCAAGAGACGTATAATTCTCCACGGTTACCTTCTTTTCGGCTGCCTGAACCCCGTCAAAAACCCTGACATTGTAGCGATGGTCCTCCCTGCTATTTTTCTTGCGAATCACACTTTTGAGATTCCATATCCAATCAGGGTCCTTCCCCATGTTTATGAGTACCCTTCCCACTGCCTTCGGAAGGTTATGCGGCTTAGGCAGTCGCTCTGTCCTTGTTGCAGATTCGCCCTGGGCTGATTTCTTTTTCAAAAGTTTCAACAATATCTCCTTTGCCCCCGTATCAACGTTTGAGCGCTTTTGTGTATTTTTTAAGGCAACGATCATGCCAAAGTTATAACTTATTGATATTTCAATATTTATCTCGTACTATGGATTGCATAGATGAACTAGTAGTTCTGATACAGGTAGAAATGATGGGGTTTTATCGATGGATCAAGCGGATAAGGTAGGCTAATATATTGAAATAATGGGGAAAATAGAAACAGGAAAAATAAGTTCCGGTTTTTCATAAATAAGAACCCTTAATTCCGAAACTTTGGCTGTCAAGTAAATAAGCGCTCATTCCTCACTCAATCCTTCGAATTGAATCCTCACAAGGGATTGAGAGACATCTCCTTTTTATGCCTGGAGGTGATACTATTTAAACTCCTCTTTCCTGAGATCGTATTCTTTCATCAATTTGTGCAGTTGACGGGTAGTGATGCCAGCATCATGGGCGGAGTCCTTTATCTTTCCCTTATTGTGGCTCAGGAGTTGTTTCAAATAGCGCCTCTCAATATTCTCTACTCCCTTATTCCTCGTCTCCGCGAGGGTAAGGAGGGGGTTCGCAGGCACGCTTGCTGAGGACAACTCCGATCCGAAAAGCTCGCTCGGAAAGCTCTCAGGAGTCAACACAAGGGAGGATTCCAAGATGTAGGCACGTTCCATGAGGTTTTCAAGCTCGCGAATGTTTCCCGGCCAAGAGTACACCATAAAGGCTTCCATGACCTGGGAATCAACATCGTGAATCTCTTTGGTATTAAACCTATTCATCTTCTCCAAGAACACCTCAACAAGATGAGGTATATCCTCAATTCTCTCCCGTAATGGGGGAACTTCAATGGGAAACACATTGAGTCGATAATAAAGGTCTTTTCTGAACTGTCCCTCATCGCACATCTTTTTGAGATCCATATTGGAGGCCGCAATAATTCTCACATCGACTTCAATAGTTGCCTCTCCTCCGACTCGTTGAAAGGTTCTATCCTGTAGCACCTGAAGGAGCTTGATCTGGGCAGATGGCGTGACAGTCCCCACCTCATCCAGAAAGATGGTTCCGCCATTGGCTATCTCAAACTTCCCCAGCTTTCTTCTCATGGCTCCGGTGAATGCACCCTTCTCGTGACCGAACAGCTCGCTCTCTAACAGGGTGTCAGGTATCGCCCCGCAGTGTAATCCGATAAATTGAACATCCCTGCGATTGCTATGACGATGTATCAATTTAGCGAGCTCGCCCTTCCCTGTGCCCGTTTCGCCGACGAGCAATACCGTGCTTCTTGTCGTGGCGACCGAGCGGACCTTATCTAAGACCTTTTTCATCACCGTGCTTCCAGTCTGAACGAATTCCAATGAATCGCTCTGCCAAAACTGATCTCTCAGGTAGTCGAGTTCAGATTGTGCCATTATGGATTCATGAACACTCTCCGTGATATACTTAGCCTCCTCTGGATTGATGGGATAGGTAAGGTAGTTGCTGGCCCCTGCCTTCACTGCCATCACGGCCTCTCTGATCATCTCTTGAGATGACATGACAATGATTTCAATAGTGGGATATACATGCCAGAATAGCTGCAAAGCTGCCTTATATCCATTACCAGGCAACGATTCTCTGAGAATTTCTACATCAATAAAGACGAAATCGTACCGATTTTTTCGAAGCATCTCCATGGCGGCATCTTGAGTGGATACCTTATCAACCCTGTGCCCTTGGCGAAAGCATGCGTGGAGGGCGTGAAAGGCCTCTTGGTTGTCTAATACTACGAGCATGTCTCTCATATATTACCCTTATAGCAACCTACATACAATATATAGACTGAAATTATCCTATAAAATAGAATTCATAGACAGACAAACCATACTCTTTTAATAGATAAAAAGCAAATCTTTCAAACTGGACTAGGCTAATGCTTTGTCCCTATTCCTCCCCGAAAAAATCAGCTAGGATGAACCGCGGCTTCCTTCTAAGATTCGCATACAAGTAAAATCGCTTCGCGAGTCTGAATGAATCCCCAAAACAGATTCCTCCATTGACCACTATAAGAAAACTTCAAACCAGACCCATTAAAAGAAGAAATATAAATTCCGACATTAAATCAAGCAGAATTCTCAGTTCCTATCTCTGAATTGTAGATCAGTTCTGGACTTTAGAGGAATTCAATTCAAAATGTAACCTCAGAAAATAGAGCATCTCTACAATATTCGGAATTGAAAGTTCCTCTTCTTGCCTGGCATTTTGAAAAATTAATGAAAAATCAATAAGTTATTAGTTTGGCACAGTATGTGCTATTTGAACAGTGTAATTGGGGACAAGCTAACTTTCCCGATCATGTAAAAATTAGATGTCATGGAGGATGGGGAGGCAAAAGAATGAGTAAAGTGATGGGCATTAACCTTAGGAACAACCAATTCATTCGTGTCGGTAATGGAGGGAGGAGATCATGTTAAACATCCTGATTGTAGATGACCAGCCATATCTCTACGAGCTCTTCCCTCATGGTTTGATGGAAGAGAGCTGCCATGTTACAGGCGCGAGTGATACAGAATCCGTTAAAAGATACCTTGAGGATTCAATACCAGATATTGTGCTTCTCGAAATTTCCCTTCATGGATTCGAGGGATGGGAAATTTTGCGTCATATCAAGAGCAAGGATCCTCATCCCCTGGTTCTTATTGTTACCGCCTACGATAACTACGCGAGCGATCCACGCGCATATGAGTCCGATGGATACCTGGTCAAGGATTTTATCCACCCCGAGGAACTCAAGGAAAAGATAACCAAGCTCTTGGTATTGGGGTGGCAGCCAAAGATCCCCTATCCAATGATAGAGGGACAAACCGCGTTTCCTCTATCCCAGTTTCACGCTCAATCAGCAATAACTTAATTGTTTAGGAGGAAAACCATGAAATTTAACGAGATTAGAAATATGGCTAAGGGTATGGGTATAAATACCCGTGGTATGAAAAAGACCGATGTGATCAGGTCCATCCAGCGAGCAGAGAACAATATCGACTGCTACGCCACACAGCGGGTAAATACTTGTCATGAGGATGGATGTTTATGGAGAAATGATTGTATTTCTTTAGATCAAACCAGAAAAGCCAACCTAAAATAGTTATTTCGAGGATGACAAAGAGATATAAAGGTTATCAGAACCTGTAACTGTATGGAAAGACGATTTAGTAATATAGTTATAAATTTAGCTTGGGGAGGGCACACAAAGAGGAAGAGAAAGATGAGCATCACTACCGTGCTGAGCGATATTATGGCTCTTTCCAGTGTTCATTCCAGCTGCCAACCAGCGTGCAGGCCAGCAAAGTTGAAGCGACCTTCGACAAAGGTGTCTTGAAGGTAGCACTCCCTAAAGTGGAGGAAGCCAAGAAAAAACAAATAGAGGTTAAGATTAAGTAAATGTACATCGTCCCTCTCCTCCGGCAGGACCATATTTAAGATCAGTCTTAGAAAAAATGGAGAAAAATCCAGCGGATTAAAAGGCTAGACAATATGAAAAGCCTTTTTAGGCATATACGAACTTATATTTTCAGAGGGCTTCTGGCAATTGTCCCACTTGCGTTGTCCTTTTTCTCGCTAAAAATCCTTTACACGGTCATTGACAAGCGTGTCACACTAATTATTGAGAAATATCTTGGCTTTACCTTTCCGGGCCTAGGAGTCCTTTTGGTGCTTGCTTCACTTTACCTTCTCGGCTTGATTGCCAGCAACGTGGTGGGCAGACAATTCTTTGGATTGGTCGAAAGAATCGCCAACAGAATCCCTTTTGTAAAGACTGTTTACCAGGTAGGGAGACAGCTGTCAGCAAGCCTTTCCCTTCCCGGGACACAGGTATTCAAACGTGCCATATTGGTGGAGTACCTCAAGCCCGGAATCTGGACGATCGGCTTTGTCACAGGGAAAATCATCGACAAGACACATGATGACGAGACGCTCCTCAAGGTCTTTGTCCCCACCCCTCCCAATCCTACCTCCGGAACGATGGTTGTAGTGAGAGAATCGGAGACGAGGGATCCAGGGTGGAGCGTGGAGGAGGCATTGAAGTCGGTGATCTCAGCGGGCGTTATTGGCCCAACGGAGATAAAGCAAGGGTAAAATATGTTTGCAAAGATCCTATACCCGACCGATTTTTCAAATGTGTCAAAGAAGGCCTTAGCCTACCTTAAACGATTAAAAGACGCGGGGGCCAAAGAGATTGTCATATTGCATGTCATTGATGAAAGGAAAATTGAGGCTATCGTCCTGTACGGTAGGGGAAACTCCTGTGTATTTATAGATAATATGGAACAAGAGGCCAGAAGGGAGGTAACCGCAATAGAGAAGGAGTTGAGGGATAATGGTTTTGAGGTCAAGGCGAGAATAGAGACGGGGATTCCGTTGAGAGAAATATTGAGGGTTGAAGAACAGGAGAAGGTCTCTCTTATTGTCATTGGTTCTCATGGGAAAACCAATATCAAAGAGATGCTCATAGGCTCTGTGTCGGAGAAGGTTGTAAGGAGGGCCAAAGGCCCGGTTTTGCTTATTAAGAGATAAGGCATACGAAATGTTAACAAATTGTCATTCACAAAGGGATCTAAGGCTCCATATATTTATTCCTATTGAGATCTTACATTTGGAGGAAGGTTGAAAGAGGATGAATAAAAGTTGTTACTATCTGCTTTTAGCGATATGGTTTTTGGCTGGGGGGTTCGCCACAATTTCCTTTGCCCAACCCGATATTCTGAAGATTGAAAATAAGTACACGAAACGCCTGAAAGCCTCAGTAACACTTAATCACAAGAAGCATGCAGACACAATAAGCTGCTCTGAGTGTCATCACGAATGGAAAAAAGAAGAGAAAAAACCGCCCCAGAGATGTAACGAGTGCCATAAGGAAAAAGCGGAGGAGAAGAAAGCCGGGCTTAAGAATACCTACCATACCACATGCACGGGATGCCACAAGACATTAACAGCTCAGGGTAAGAAGGCAGGGCCTACAGTCAAATGTGCAGAGTGTCATCCCAAAGGAAAATAGTGAGTTGATATAACGTGAGTAGTTCGGATTCCACAGGGTAAGTTGAGAATATGGAGAACCGGTGAAACCTCTTTATAGTTTAACAAAACATATCAACAGAGACAGACCAAATCATAATTATTTAATCTGCAATTTCCCGTAACCAGCTGGAAAACTCTTCACATTACTTATTGAAAAGGCTTTCCTAAAGAAGCCCAAAAGTCAAAAAGAAAACAACCACACACATCATGGGCCGCCTTTCCCATTGACACACGAGGCCATTTTACCTACACTTCGCTCCAACAAAGGGAATTGAGTGATAAACAGGGCACAGAATGAGATTGAGGGAGGTAATGTCTGATTTTGATTTATGTTATAAATAGGCCAGGCTTAAGCATAAAAGTATTTTTGCCAAAGGTAATTTGCCTAACCCGTCAATACACCTAACCGCTATTCTGCCTTGCTCCATAGCGGCAGGTGAGCTCCAATGATAGACATCACTTTAGTAAAGGAGGTAAATCATGGCAAAAAGGAATGGTTCTACCGAAGAAGACAATGTTCAGAAACTTTATGACTTCGTAATCCAAGAAATGAAAGTCGGGGCTGACAAATCAACAATAGCCCAAAAACTCGTGGATATGGGAGTAGATAGAAGTGATGCTATTTCAGTGGTGGACACAATTTACACAGAAACCCTAAAGGCCGCTAATGACCAGCAGTTTACTTCTGATGCGATTATCCCAGCAGCAATTGGCGGTGGGTTAGCGGCATTAGTGGGTGGCGGGATTTGGGGCATGATCGTTATCACAACTGGATATGTGATTGGGTTTATGGCGTGGGGGCTAGGGCTTCTATCTGGATTTGCTGTGGTCTTATTCTCCAGGGGCAGAAAAGGGGTTCCTCTCCAGGTAATCGCAGTTATATCGAGTATTTTTGGTATTGTTATTGGGAAATATTTTACATTCTATTACTATTTTAAAAAGGCAATAGAAAAAGAGCAAGGTATTGATGTAGCTTCTAACCTTTCTGTATTTTCCGAAAAAGTTATTCAAATTTTTTTAAGCAGTATTGGTTCAATGCTTAGTGGTTTTGACATTCTCTGGGTAATTTTCGCACTCATAACTGCTTGGAGAATCCCCAAAGGTATTGGTTTCAAGCCTTCAAGTTATCAGCAGGTACCATAATATGGTACACTGATGTAAAACCCTAATGTCTAAATATCAATACACCTAACCGCTATTCCGCTGGCACCCTTCGACAACCTCAGGGCTTTCAGCTCCATAGAGGCAGATGTGCTCTGTTTTCTGGAGATAAAATGGGATAAGAAAGTAACAATAAATGCCCTTCATGTTCAAAAGAAATAATAATAAATAAAAAAACTCCTAACCATTGTAAGGCTTCCGACTGTCAAGTGTTACATTATCCTTATCTTTTCGTTTCGAGCATAGGCAAAAAATAACGCAGTAAAGTGCCAAATTGCATAAACCAAGGCAAGAAAGCCTGCCTGTAACAATCCTTCCCTCAAGCCCCTTATCCATTCCAATCCCCCTGACTACCCCCCCAACTTATACAACCCCCATTACCACTGGGTGCGTTTATAACTGAGACGCGAGAGCAATAGATGTCAAAAGTATCTTATAAATACTATAAGAATTGTTTAATAGGAACGTCTCATAGGATAAAAGCAGCCTTCAAAGGAGGATGCGGGCAAAATATGTTAGTGGATTCCCAACAACTGTATTTACTATTGATTGGCAAAACCACATTCGATAGTCCGAATGGAATGATACACATTGCCGATCTAATTTATAAAAAAGGAGGAACGTCATGGAAAAGGTAAGAGAGAAACAGTTACCAACGCTTAGAGATGACTGCGAGCATGAAACTGCCGAAGACCAGCAACAAGGTATGATGGCTGACGTTTGGAAATGGCTCAAGGTAAGAATGGATTTTGATTTCCCAACAGCACATCCTTCCCCACCGCTCAATGGAGGGACATGGCAAAGGCGATTCTGAGCAATGTATGAAACAGGCTAAATAACCCATTGAACGTTCTATGTATTTGTGTTGAAATATTAGATAAGATCGGATACCATTCCGGCACACTCCTCGAAAAGGCTATTTTTGACAGTATCGCGATGGATGAAAGCTTTCTTAGTTTCCTTGTTGCCCGGGATCCACAAGTTATCACTTAAGAATGAAGTTTTTGCTTAGCTCGAATCTTAATTGAAAATAAGGGAGGCTGATATGGAGAAATCATTTCACAACTTCAGAACAAGTATTTTTCCTTATGCAAACGCGATAATTATACCTGTTTATATTATATTTATTCCATTATGGATTATACGTCTCGTTTTCATTGATGTGGAATCCTCCCCCGAGCTCTCCTCTTTTGTTTTACTGTATCTTTTAGGATGTTTGGCAGTTGCCTATGCTGTATCTGCGTTGTTAAGTTTCTGCAAGGTACAAGTATCCCAGGATGGCATCAGCGGTTTCAATTTTTGGGGGGGGATAACAAGACGCGCCTTTGTTAGGTGGGATGAAATAGAGGAGGTAAGGCCAATTCGATTCTTTGGCCTAAGATATCTTCGCCTGTTCTGTAAATCCATTAAAAAACCTTTGTGGATTCCCCTATTTTTAAACAATGTGAACGAGTTTCAGAAACTTGTCATTCAATACAGCAATGAGGGGAATGATATCAGGGGGCATCTTGACGAGAGCAACAAATACAGGTTACCCGGTTTGAGGAAGAACCTTGTCCGTCTCATTGCCGTTTTGGTTATACCTTTTCTAATTTATGGGGCCAGTGTTGTATTTTACTTTTCAAAGGCCCCGAT
>Ga0315553_10003506_pt1 | contig 12166 bp, 6 predicted proteins | sample SalMarSW160140MG_FD_203099 | JGI IMG/M metagenome (GOLD analysis project Ga0315553, IMG submission 203099) | Salt marsh sediment microbial communities from the Plum Island Ecosystem LTER, Massachusetts, United States - Salt Marsh Sediment SW1601-40 ... | reverse complement strand
GACCATCCTATTGGTCCCAATGGCGAACTCGCCCAAGAAGCGCGCACCTGGATCCAGATCAATTTGGGATAGGAGATATTCCTCGTTTTTACTGGCTGTGGCCTGCTCCACACGACCTGCCTCAAATCTAAGCTCGACATTCTCGACCTCGCGCCCACCCTGCACTGCTGGATAGGTAAAGCGCACCCAACCCTCAACCGAGTCCTCAACCGGGCCGGTAAAGATCTCTCCGTCGGGAATGTTGTATTCACCTGCGCAATTGATGAATGTGCGACCTTCGATGAAAAATGCAAGCTCAATGTTCTCTCCCTCGACACGAACGCGGGATTTTCCCTCCAGGTAATCAACCAAAGATTGCTGCTGGGAATAGACTTCTTGCCAGGCGCTCACCGGATCCGCCTGATCGGCAAAGGCAGTCCGGTATACGAAATCTTCAAATTCGACAAGGCTCATTTCTGCATCCTGCGCAAAAGCGGCAGTGGGGTAAAGGGTATAAACCCAACGCAGATTCTTTCCTTTTGACCGATCTCTAAAAATAGCGGAAATTGGAGCGTTCGCCTGGCGCCGGCAACTGATTCTTTTTGGATCGATCGACGAGAGGTGACGTGTATTCTCGTCGGAGTCAATCCGGATCCACACATCGGCGGTTTCCATCCCTAGCTTCATGAAGGGGTCGATCTCCTCCAATTGGGATTCGTTGGCATGCTTATAGAACAGATACTCTTGATCAGGGAGACCAGGTCTTCCATACGGATCGCGGATGAAAGTGTACGGATGCGCACCGCGTTCGAGGCAAATCTTGTAGGTTTCCAGAATCAGCGGGGAAGCCGCTGATCGGCCGAAAATCAGTACGCGCTCTCCGGGTTTAACCCGCGTTGAGTGATCCACGAGCACCTGGGCCAGCTTATTAGTCCGCGTGTCGGTCATTCATACACCTCCTGGGGTTTATGCTATAGAGGAGCACAGCTGCACTTGAGATTACGCTGGTTCGATGCTAGCTGTGCAAGACGGGCTATGCTGATTGTGGAATAGCGAACCGCCCTGCATAACAGGGCGGCTGGCGGGGATGACGGGATTCGAACCCGCGGTCTCTGCCTTGACAGGGCAGCGTGTTTGGCCACTACACCACACCCCCGAGAATGGGTCGAGTCTAACACAGTCCAAGTAACGGGGTCAAGATTCAGCCCCAACAAAGGTGGAAAAATGGATCAAGTTGAAGGCCACCCCATCGTGACGTATAATCTCCCTTCAACATGGAGGCTAGATGAGTAAGACACGATCCAGCAAGCGTGATCAGGAAACCCGCAGCAGCGCTGCCCTGCGCCAATCCTTCCTGGACTTCTTCAAGGCGCGGGGACATACGATCGTGCCCTCAATGTCCCTGGTGCCGGGCGGCGATCAAACCTTGCTGTTTACCAACTCCGGCATGGTCCAGTTCAAGGATGTTTTCCTTGGTACTGGATCACGCCCATACACCCGCGTAGCCGATTCACAGAAATGCATGCGCGTCGCCGGTAAGCATAACGACCTCGATGATGTCGGGCGTGATGACATCCATCATACCTTCTTCGAGATGCTCGGGAACTGGTCCTTCGGAGATTACTATAAGGAGGAAGCGATCGGCTGGGCGTGGGAACTCTTGACAGGTGTCTGGGACCTTCCGAAGGACAAGCTCTGGGCGACTTGCTTCGAAGATGAACAGGGCCAGATTCCACGCGACGATGAAGCTGCCGAGATATGGCTGAAACAACCGGGGTTCCTGCCCGAGCACTTGCTGTTCTTCGGTCGCAAGGATAATTTCTGGGAGATGGCCGATACCGGACCATGTGGTCCAGACAGTGAGATCCATCTCGACCGGGGGCCAGAATTCTGCGACAAGAACGACATCCCGGGTCACGTTTGCCAGGTCAACGGAGACTGCCAGCGCTACCTTGAACTCTGGAACCTGGTATTCATCCAGTACAACCGCAGCAGCCCGACCGACCTTCAACCCCTCCCGGCAAAGCATGTTGATACCGGGCTTGGCTTCGACCGCCTCGTCTCCGTTCTGCAGGATGTCCCCTCGAACTACCGCACCGATCTCTTCATGCCGATGATCAAACGCGTCCAGGAGCTGGCAGGACACAGTGATGAGGAACGGGAAACCCAGATTACACCCTACCGGGTAATCGCCGATCATGCCCGGGCGGCGGCCTTCCTGATCGCGGACGGTGTCGTGCCGGGCAACATCGGCCGCAATTACGTTTCACGCATGATCATTCGCCGCGCGAGTCGTTTCGGGGGGATGATCGGCTTGAATGAGCCCTTCCTGGCTGACGTAGCCCTTACCGTGATCGAAGAATACGGGGATGCATATCCAGAACTCAAGCGCAACTCAAACGCAATCACCGAGACCCTGACCGAGGAGGAGGATCGATTCCACCGTACAATTGACACTGGCATTTCGCATTTGAATGACCTGATGGAACGTGTACACAGCGAGAATGGATCAACTCTTCCGGGCGAGGCGACATTCGAACTCTATGCCACATTTGGCCTTCCGCTTGAAATCACGCGCGATATCGCCCGCGAAAACGGATTGGAGGTCGACGAAGCAGGTTTTCTTGGTTCGATGGAGGAGCACCGGTTGGCCTCCAGCGTAGGTGATTCCTTGAAAGGTCTGACCGAGGAAACCGTTGAGGTTTACCAGGATCTGCTCTCTTCCTTGAAGACGGAGGGTAAGCTGCCGCTGGATGGGGTTCAATACGATCCTTATGGAGCCGATGCGGCACAGGGGACGGTCCTTGCACTTATACGCGAGGGGAAGCTTGTAAATCAGGCTGACGCCGGCGAACGAGTGGGCGTCGTATTACCCAGCACGCCCTTCTACGTTGAATCCGGAGGGCAAGTCTCCGATACAGGTGATATCCGTTCAGCGAATGGTGATTCCTGGGCAATTGAGATCAACGATACACAACAACCTGTTTCCGGACTTGTCGTTCATTTTGGGAAGATCACCTCCGGTAGTGTCCGGGTTGGTGAAAGCGCACTGGCCGCGATCAATTCCGCGCGGCGCTTTGATATCATGCGCAACCACACCGCCACCCACCTGCTCCACGCCGCCCTGCGAACCGTGCTTGGGGACCATGTCCGACAGGCGGGCTCGCTCGTAGCTCCCGACCGGTTGCGTTTTGACTTCACTCATTCACATGCCATGAGCGAAGATGAAATCACACGCGTCGAGGCCTGGGTCAATGAAGCCATTCTGGCAAACTTCAAGCTGACCATTGTGCATAAGCCCCTGAAAGCAGCAGTTTCAGAAGGGGCGATGGCGCTTTTTGGAGAGACCTACGGAGAGACAGTCAGGACCATCAGCATCGGAAACGAAGATCGAATTTCGTATGAGCTCTGTGGTGGGACACACGTTGAAGAGACGGGGGTAATCGGACCGTTCCTGATCGTAAGCGAAGGCAGCGTTGCCGCTGGAATCCGGCGTATCGAAGCACTCACCGGTCGAGCTGCGCTCTCGACTATCCACGACCGACTTTCGTCACTTGAAATGATTGCGAGGCAGCTTGGCATCGCACCGCTTGATATCCCCGGACGCGTCGAGCAGCTGCTGGCGGAACGGGATTCGCTTACACGTGAATTGACCAGGAACCGGAAGGATGAAACGCTGAAAACGTTCGAGCAGCTTGAGCCACGCGAAGTCGTGGGGGTTCAATTCCTGACCGGCATCCTTCCCGACGCCGATGCCGAATTGCTGCGCGAGCTTGCCGATCGCTTCCGGAACACGCATGAAGAGAGTGCCATCGTCCTGGCATCTGTCCAGGATGGCAAGCCTCTGATTATCGCCGCTTTGAGCGAGAAAATGGTCCAGCGCGGCCTTCATGCTGGTGAGCTCGTCAAGCACATTGCTCAACCTATCGGAGGGAGCGGAGGCGGGAAACCGAACCTGGCCCAGGCGGGAGGCAAGAACGCTGAAGCACTCCCGCAGGCATTGGATCTGGTTGAAAGCTGGCTGCAGGACCGGCTAGGATGATCACGCCTGACCTTGACCGGGCGTATCCGTGAAGACTCAAATTATCCAACTTGACCCAGAGGACGATCACCACTCAGCGCGGGAAAAATTACGCTGGGCGAAAGCCCCGCGTATCGTACTTATTTGGCCCGGTCGCGGCCGTACCCTCTTCCACAAGTTGGATCTTGTACTACTGCAACGACAGTCGCAGCAGCTCGGCGTTCAGCTTGGACTGATCACCTACGATCCGCAGGTCACCGAAATCGCCGCCGACCTTGGGATACCGGTATTCGAGAGCATCGAAGCAATCGATCAACAGCCATGGACTCGCCCGGCCCGTGCGCCGAGACGGGTCGAGAAGAGCATCAACCGCAAGGAGCAGCTAGATCTTTTCACACAAGCACGACCGAGCCGCGAGGCCGGAATACTCCCAGATTGGTTGCGCATAGTGCTTTTTGGGTCAACTGCGATCTTACTGCTTACCGTCATCGTGGCCAGCCTGCCCTCAGCTCGAATTACGCTTAATCCCCCGGTCACTGTCCGTACGAATAAGGTCCAGATTACGCTGGACAGTAATACGGCTGAGGCCCAGAGCGATGTTCTTCCCGCACAACCTACTGTAGTTGAGGTCAGCGCTACTCTACGAGTGCCCACAAGTGGAGCAGCTTCTGCTCCGAATGCCCGGGCATCAGGTGAAGTGCAGTTGACGAATTTGTCTAATGAAGTTGTCACCCTTCCCTCTGGCGCCCGACTACGCGCCCTCGATCGTGCTGATTTGACGTTCGAGACGACCACATCGGCGGTGATACCGTTCGGAGAGATGATCACTGTTCCCATTCTGGCCCTGGATGCCGGGCTATCAGGAAACATCGAAGCAGGAATGACATGGGCACTTGAGGGCGAGCTCGGTCTGGTGATTGAAGTTCAGAACCCGGATCCGACATCAGGTGGTTCATTGGCTACACGCATGGCTGTCTCGGCCTCTGATCAGGCAGCCGCGCTCAGGGCGATCCAGGATGCGTTGCTGGATTCGGCTAAGGATGAAATTGAACGCTCACTAGCACCTGATCAGATGCTTGTGCCAGGCAGCCTGCTCATTCTACGGACTGTCGCCTCCTCCCAGGATCATACCGCTGGCGAGATCGCGGACAGCCTCGAAGTTGCAAGGACACTCGAAGTGGAAGGCCTGGTCATCGACGACGCCACACTTCATCGAACGCTTGAAGATTTGTTTACGAAGGACCTGAGACCCGGGGCAGCCTTGCGGCCGACCAGCCTCTCAATTCTCAAGCTCACACCCTCAGGACCACGCCAGACGAACTCGCTGCAGCTTTCCGTTGAGTTCCAGGCCAGCTCATATGACGAGCTTGATCGAGCTGCTCTCGCAAAACGGTTGCGCGGAATCTCACGTGATGAGACCGACCTGGTGGTCCAAAAGTATGAGCCCGGGTTCTCCGTCCTGGAGATACAAACCCGGCCAGCCTGGCTGCCCATCTTGCCCATATTCGAATTCCAGATCGAGATCACGCTTCCCTGGGAAGTTGTGCGATGACCCGCATCCTTGGGGTAGATCCAGGTGATGTACGCATTGGTTTGGCGATCAGCGACCCGACTCAGATGATTGCCCGTCCCCTGGATGTCGTCATCCACCGCTCCCGCCCAGATGATGTCCATGCCATCCTGAAGATCGCCGAGGCGGAGCAAGCGGCTGAAATCGTTGTTGGCATACCTTACGGCCTGGAACCTCAACCAGGGCACCAGGCCCGAAAAGCGCTGCGGCTCGTTGAAGCGCTCAAGGCCGCCTCCGGACTCATCATCCACACCTGGGATGAAAGTGGATCAAGCCAAGCTGCTGCCTCTTTGGACAGCAAGAGGCCGATCGACGCCCGAGCGGCAGCCGTTATATTGCAGGAATTCCTTGATGCCAAAAATCCTTAGAAGTTGTTTGACGATTGCTTTCCTGGTTATCCTTGGCAGCGCCATCTGCGTCGGAGTATGGGCAGGCGGCATCTATATCTTCGGCCTGCCTGGCGCAACGGAGGCTCTCGGTGAGCCAGCACCCGACCTGAACAGGATGCAGGAAATTAGCCTTGGATTGTATCTGCTCATCCGTCAGGGTGACCTTGCAGCCCAGGCTGGAGACCCCGCAGTTGAACTGGATCTCACGGTTGAGCCAGGGCAGACTGCCGGGCATGTTATCGATGCGCTTTCGCAGGCAGGCGTCGTCCACAATCCAGAACTGCTCCGTCTATACCTGCGCTACCGGGGTTTCGACCGGGGCATCGAAGCCGGTCGCTACAGGCTCAGCGGAAGCATGACCATCTTCGAACTGGCTTCGTCGCTGCAATCCGCCAGTGCGGAGTCACATATGATTACCATCCCTGAAGGTTGGCGCCGGGAACAGATTGCTTCCTACCTTGCTTCAGAGATATCCGGATTCAGCGAGTCGGCCTTCCTAGATGTGACTGCCTCCACACCGAAGGGTTATAGTTTCACAGGCGACACACCAGAAACGACCAGCCTGGAAGGGTTCCTGTTCCCCGAAACCTACAATGTAGATCCTTCGGGCACAGTCGAGGACTTGATCGCCAGGATGCTCAATACATTCGACGCACGCGTGACTGATGAGCTTCGAGAGGCTTTCCACAATCAGGGCCTGTCCCTTTACGACTCCGTAATCCTGGCTTCCATCGTTGAGCGTGAAGCGATCGTGGCCGAGGAACGCCCGCATATCGCGGCCGTATTCCTGAATCGGCTGGCGAACGGAATGTCACTCGACGCTGATCCCACCGTCCAGTATTCACTGGGTAAACAAACAGATGGTAGCTGGTGGAAAGCGGGTCTAACACTTGATGACCTCGCCTTTGAATCACCCTACAACACATACCTTGTCACGGGGCTTCCTCCCGGCCCGATCGCCAATCCTGGCCTGGCTGCGCTCGAAGCAGTTGCCTTCCCCGATGCAAGCGGCGACCTGTACTTCCGAGCGCTCTGTGACGGCTCGGGCCGGCATGCCTTTGCTGAAACCTTTGAAGGACATCTCCAGAACGCCTGCCCCTAGCCTTGTGAAGGGAGGGTTGCGATGAGTGCCAGATCAGATAACCCCCAAAAATCCTCGCCGCTTCAAATCCGATCATATGGGGCATGGGGCTCACCAATCGATGCCGAGCTTGTCGCATCCACCGGGATGGGACCTGGGGCTCTCCCGCGTGAGATTAAAAGCTCAAAAGATTCTGTCTCCTGGATCGAATTCGTGCCTGGCGATCCACCACGCTACTCGATCATGACACGATCCAATCATGACGAAATCAAGCAGGTGACACCGTCTGAATTTAGCGCCCGTTCGCGTGTCCACGAATACGGGGGCGGCGCATATGATGTGCTGGATGACACCATCAGCTTTGTCAATGACAGCGATCAGCGCATCTACCTCCTGCGAGATGGCGAATTGCCCCTTCCTATTACGCCCGCCACAACGGATTGCAGTGTCCGCTTTGCTGACCTCACCTTCTCGCCAGATGGAACCTGGCTGGCCGCTGTAGAAGAGGTGCATGGGGCAGGAACCGACATCCTAAACCAACTCATCTTAATGTCCGTGGAAGGTGAAAACGATCTGCGCTGCCTGCAGACGGGCGAAGATTTCTACTCGACCCCACGCTTCCGGCCAGATGGAAACAAGCTCGCATGGCTATCCTGGAACCATCCCAACATGCCCTGGGATGCCACAAGGTTGTGGTGTGCAGATTTCAGTGATGGTGAATTGGGTCTTCCCATCCTTATCGCTGGCGGTCCTGACGAATCAATCTACCAGCCTTGCTGGAGCCCGGATGGATATCTATATTTCGTATCGGATCGCAGTGGCTGGTGGAATATTTATCGCGTGGTTGAAGCCGGGGTAGAACCGGTTCTGCCGATGGAGGCTGAATTCGGTCAACCCTCCTGGCTCTTCGGCTTTAGCAACTATGCGTTCTTATCCAACGGTGATATTGTTGCTGTTTTCAAGGAAAAAGGGATCCCGACCCTTGGAAGAATTACTGTTCAAGATAGGGCTCTCGAGCGCTTCCAAACTCCGTATACGGCTTTCGAACTGCCCAGCATCGCTGCGGATACACAGGACCACGTCTGGTTTCTGGCTGGAACACCATTCCACCCTCCCGGGTTAATCCTGCTCGACCCAAACACCGGAGTGACAGAACAAATCCACCAGAGCTCCAATCTCACTATCCTGGACGGCTATGCGGCATTGCCCAGGCAGGTCGAATTCGACTCCACTGACGGCAGGTCCGCATACGGGTACTTCTACTCTCCTACGAATCCTCGTTTCCAGGGGCCCGATCATGAACGACCTCCTCTCATCGTAACAGCGCACGGCGGTCCGATCTCCTGTGCCCGGCCTTACCTCGATCCTGAGATCCTCTTCTGGACCTCGCGTGGGTTCGCGTTCTTCGATGTGGACTACGCCGGAAGCACGGGTTATGGGACAGCCTACCGCCGTTCACTTGATGGCCAGTGGGGGGTTGCCGACATTGAAGACTGCGTTAACGGCGCCCGCTACCTTGCAGATCGTGGCCTGGTGGATGGCGACAGGTTGCTCATTAGAGGAAGCAGCGCTGGAGGGTACGTCGTCCTCGCTGCCCTCACCTTCCACGATATCTTCCGGGCCGGTGCAAGCTACTACGGGATCGGGGACTTGATCTCGCTTGCTGCTCATATCCACAAATTCGAAGCGCGGACCATGGATCGCCTTGTAGGACCACTGCCCGAAGCCTCTGAACGCTATCGTGAGCGGTCACCACTCTGGAATCTGGACCGTTTGAACAAGCCCGTCATACTTTTCCAGGGATTGGCTGACAAAGTGGTTCCACCCACCCAATCTGATGAAATCGCAGCTGTACTCAAAGAGAAAAAACTGCCCTACGCATATCTCAGGTTTGAGGGAGAAGGACATGGGTTCCGGAAAACAGAGACTGTTATTAACGCTCTGGAAGCCGAGCTAGAGTTTTATCTGCGCGTGTTGGATATTAAAATCCCAGCATCTTCAAATAAACTGCTCATCCACAACCTATAAACACGAGAACTAAAGCTATATTAGGAACGACCTGCGAGACATCTGGGGATCGGGATTATTCAATCGTCTCATAAAAAAGCGGCAGCGGCTCGACATCCTCGGGTATGATCGAAATCGCATTTCCCAGGCGAGTTAGAGCACTCTCTGCGGAGGCTTCGCTTTGCGCGTGAACCATCGCCAGGAGTTCACCCCGGTCCACTTGATCGCCCACCTTGCATGACACAACCAGGCCAACGCTGTGATCCACCGCATCACCCTTGCGCGTTCTGCCGGCTCCAAGTTCCATGGCCGTCAAGCCAATTTCACGCGCATGAACCCGGGAAATAAAACCGATTTCCTGAGCGAGATACTCACGCTTGATCGGTGCGGAGGGCAGTAGATCCAAATTCTCGATCATCGTGACGTCACCACCCTGAGCTTTGACCAGGGCGATGAATTTCTCATATCCCCCGCCCTGCTCGAGCGTGGTCTCAACCGTAGTGCGCGCATCAGTGAGCGAGTTAGCCTTTCGGGCGAGGTGCACCATGTGAGCTGCAACCACCAGGCAGTGCTCAATGAAGTCAGGTGGCCCCTGTCCCAGCAGTGTCTCAACCGCCTCCTTCACCTCGAGTGCGTTGCCGACCGCGTATCCCAATGGCTGATTCATGTCTGAGATCAAGGCTACAACCTTTCTCTTGGCATGAACGCCGATATCGACCATCATCCTCGCCAGCGCGCGTGCATCCTCCACCGTCTTCATGAATGCACCGACACCCGTCTTTACGTCCAGCACAATCGCATTCGCACCCCCGGCGATCTTCTTGCTCATCACAGATGAAGCGATCAGCGCAATTGAAGGTACCGTCCCAGAGACGTCTCGGAGTGCGTACAGCAACCCATCTGCGGGTGCGAGCGCAGCCGTCTGGCCGGCCAAGACAATGCCAATCTCCTTCAGCTGTGACTTGAACTCCGCCGTGGTCATGCTCACATCGAAACCCGCAATCGATTCGAGTTTATCCAGAGTTCCGCCTGTAAACCCCAAACCACGGCCGGACATCTTCCCAACCGGGACGCCACACGCAGCCACAATGGGGCTAACAACGAGGGAAGTTTTGTCGCCTACTCCACCCGTGGAATGCTTATCGACCGAGAAATCGACGACATCCGACAAATCCAGAAGGTCACCAGAATTCGCCAGCGCCAACGTGAGATCTGACGTTTCCCGGGCATTCATCCCATTCAATAAAACAGCCATCGCCCAAGCAGAAGCCTGGTAATCGGCAATCTCTCCCGACTGGAAACCTTCGATAAAGAAATCGATTTCTTCCTTTATTAGCTCCCCTTTATCCCGCTTCTTGACGATGATATCCACAGCTCGCATGGCATCCCTCCCTGCGGAATTATACATCCTGCTCGCCTTTGATCCATGCTCTCACCTGCTATAATCACCAGAATTCTCAACCCGATAGGTGTCGAATGCCTGATGAAACACTGATTCTATCCTCCGAAATCATTGTTACGATGGACGAGGAACGACGGATCCTCCGCCGAGGTGCACTAGCGATTGCAGGGGATACAATCCTTCATGTGGGTAGTAACGACGAGCTGCAGGCTGCCTACCCAGGAGCCGAGCATCTCGATCTGGGAACCCGCCTGATCATGCCCGGGCTTGTGAACGCCCATACCCATGTGCCGATGGCGCTGCTGCGGGGCCTCGCAGACGATCTACGCCTTGATGTTTGGCTTCTTGGCTACATCATGCCCGTCGAGCGCGAGTTCGTTGACGAGGATTTCTGCTACCTAGGAACCCAGCTTGCGTGTGCAGAAATGATTCGCGGAGGGATCACAAGCTTCGCCGACATGTACTACTTTGAGGATGTTGTAGCCGAGGCAACCTCTTCAGCCGGCCTGCGCGGAGTATGTGGCCAGACAATTCTGAAATTCCCATCGCCCGATGCCGAATCGTATGATGATTCGCTAGCTGCGGCGAGACAATTCATCGAAAAGTGGAAGGGACATCCCTTGATCACCCCTTCCATTGCACCGCACGCACCCTATACCTGCACACCGGAAATCCTGCAGGCTTGTGCTGAGTTGGCGGTCGAGTTTGATATCCCGGTTCACATACACATCGCCGAGACCCAGTCCGAGGTAGACGATTGGCGCGCTCAATACGGAATGCCGGTTGTACCCTGGATTAAGAAACTGGGCTTGCTTGAACCCAAGGTGATCGCTGCGCATTGCGTTCATATCGATGAAGGTGAAATGCACACGCTGGAGCATGCCCACGCCGGTGTCGCACATAATCCATCCAGCAACTTAAAACTCGCCTCAGGTTTCGCACCTGTAATGGAGATGCTGGGGATCGGGTTGAACGTGGGTATCGGCACGGATGGCCCAGCTTCAAACAACGACCTGGACATGTTCGAGGAACTCCGCCTGGCTTCCTTCATCGCAAAAACCGTCACCAACGACCCCACCACGCTGCCGGCTCAAACCGTGGTCGAGATGGCAACCTGCATGGGTGCGCAAGCAATACATCTTGGGGATGTGACTGGATCACTCACGGCCGGGAAGCGGGCCGATCTCATCACCCTGGACACCGCTGTTACACACAATTGGCCGCAATTCAACCGTGATGCAAGTGCGGTGTACTCCCGTATTGTCTACGCCACGAAGTCATCGGATGTGGCAGACGTCATGGTCAATGGCAGATGGCTCATGCGCGAAAAAGAGCTCCTGACCTTGAATGAGGCTGAAATGCTGGAGAAGGGAGCCGGATACGCTTCCCGCATCGACTCATTCCTGATCAAGCGGGAAGGATCGGTGCTTTCCAAGTTGATCGCGATCGGGGAAGCAGAACAGGAGGAGAGTTATGAGATCCAGATCAAGCTTCGTCTCTCTGAATCCCAGCCGATCTTGGAACGCCTGGGGGATGGCAACTTCGAAATTCTGCGTAAGGCGCATTACCGCGAGTACGATACTTATTTTAGTTTCCCGCCCCCCGAGCTGGCTCGCCTACGCTACCGTGAGGACGAGTTCATCGATGAACAGGGAGAGGTATTCAATCTGCGTGGGCGGCTCACCCTTACTGGCCCTGCTGCGGAACGTGAGTTTGA
>Ga0315553_10003505_pt1 | contig 12169 bp, 10 predicted proteins | sample SalMarSW160140MG_FD_203099 | JGI IMG/M metagenome (GOLD analysis project Ga0315553, IMG submission 203099) | Salt marsh sediment microbial communities from the Plum Island Ecosystem LTER, Massachusetts, United States - Salt Marsh Sediment SW1601-40 ... | reverse complement strand
AGTACCAGAACGATTTTGTATCGGTATCGTAAACCAGTAATCCGTTCGCCGGACTGCCAATTGCTAAACGATTGACAGTTGTTAAGCGCGGAGCAAGAAAGCCACGTACCGTGGACCTTAACTCCATGATCGCCGTTCCGTCAGGGGTGATCGCCGCCTCGCTGATCCCTACTCCCTGACCAAAAGCTCTCTGGTTTCCGAATGTCAGTACAATAAGTACTGAACACAGAACAATTTTGAAGCGTGTCATTAATGTACGCTTTGCGGAATTCCGGCCGACATCCGAAATCCCAAATGGTTTGTTTTGCACCGTTCTCATGATATACCTCCTCATTTATATGGTATTTCTTTTATTTCCAATGAAAATGAATTGCCCTGCATAATAGAGGGTCTGTTTTGAAAATATATTCAGTAAAATAACCGCATATGACAGTGAATCAATAGTATATAACTTCATTTTTATCTTCTTAATTGCTATGAGTATATATAATAAAATATCGTCCGGCATCAGTCTCTTTTTTTTTAAAAATGCCGACCAATTTATTATTTTATCACCATGCCCGTACCTCACAAATTCAAACGGACTTATATATATCTTTTATGACTCTAACCTTCCAAATAAAGTTGCTTTGCTGCAACCCCTATAAAACTTTTAAAGATAAAAAATATTTCAGGATACACTAAATCTTTTTGACCAGCAGGTCTATTTGATAAATGAGCGGGATTTTTTGTAAAATAAAAAAACCGGATTATGCTTTCGCAGACCGGTCTTTATACCCCCCATACCCCCTAAAAGGGGGATGTCGCGTAGCGACAGGGGGTTCTGTGATAAGAGTTGCTATATCACCAGCATCGCGTCTCCATATGTGCCAAAACGGTATTTCTCCTTCACTGCTGTTCTATATGCATCGAAAAGAAGTTCAAAGCCTGTAAATGCGGCTACCATCATGAGCAGTGTCGAGTAGGGCAGATGAAAATTGCTTATCATCATATCAGGCACCCTGAACTCATAGGGAGGGAAAATGAACTTATTTGTCCAGCCGTCAAAAGGTTTGAGAAAGCCTCCCGTAGAAACTGAGCTTTCAAGGGTCCTCACGACAGTGGTTCCTACAGCGCATACTCTGTTTTTATTTTCTCTTGCCCTGTTGACAATTTCTGATGCCTCTTCAGTGATACTGATCCTTTCCGAGTCGACTTTATGTTTTGTAAGGTCCTCAACATCAACGCTTCTGAAGTTACCAAGTCCGACATGTAATGTTATCTCTGCAAACTCAACACCAATTATCTCAAGTTTCTTCAGGAGCTCTCTGCTGAAATGCAGTCCTGCTGTGGGAGCTGCGACAGCACCTTCATATTTCGCAAAAATTGTCTGGTATCTCTCATTATCCTCAGGTTCCACAGGTCTGTTGATGAATTTCGGCAGCGGTGTCTCACCAAGGCTGTACAGGGTCTGTTTGAATTCCTCATAAGTGCCGTCAAAAAGAAACCTCAGCGTTCTGCCTCTTGATGTTGTATTATCAATCACTTCAGCCACAAGCATGTCATCCTCCCCAAAATAGAGCTTATTTCCTATCCTGATCTTCCTGGCCGGATCAACAAGCACATCCCACAGACGCTGTTCCGTGTTTAGTTCGCGTAACAGGAAAACCTCAATCTCAGCTCCCGTCTTCTCCTTGTTTCCATACAACCTTGCCGGAAATACTTTTGTGTTGTTGAAGACCAGAACATCTTTCTCAATGAAATAATCAATTATATTTTTGAAGACCTTGTGCTCATATTTTCCTGTCTTCCTGTCAACAACAAACAATCTTGACTCATCCCTGTTTTGCGATGGATAAAGAGCAATCAGCTCCTGGGGCAGATTGTACCTGAATTGAGATAGTTTCATAGCTGGTTATAAATTTCGAGTTCCTTTATACGTAAAATTTCCCGTTTTGTTTCATTTGCACCAGAAATTGTTCAAATCTTTCTATACTCCAGGCATTTTCAAGTCTGTATGATCCTATTGCTGTCCTGGAAAGTCCCGACAGGTAACAGCCGCTTTTTAGTGCAACACCAAGATCCCTGGCAAATGATCTTATATATGTTCCCTTGCTGCAAAACAGTCTGATCCTCGATTCGGGGATTCCAAAATCAAGAAGCTCCAGCTTCCGGTAAAAAATAGTCACGGGTTCCAGCTTCCTGGTTATTCCTTTTCTTGCAATCTCATAAGCTCTCTTACCGTTAATGAATTTTGCTGAATGAAGAGGTGGTTCCTGCTTCTGCCCGCCAATGAAATCATTTAAACAGTTATTAATCATTTCAGGTGTGATATGATCTGTCGGGTAATGTCCGTCAGTTTCTGTTTCCAGGTCAAACGATGGAGTTGTCTCTCCAAAATGGAGTGTGGCAACATATTCTTTGTCATGATCCTGAAATTCAATTATCCGTTTTGTGGCTTTCCCCGTGCATAGTATCATCAGTCCGGTGGCAAGAGGATCAAGGGTACCGGCATGCCCCACTTTGATCTTTTTAATACCGAATGTGCTTCTGATCATTATCCTTACCTTGTTTACAAGGTCGAAGGAGGTCCAGTAAAGAGGTTTATCAAATAAGAGCACCTGCCCCTCTTCAAATATGTTGCTCTTCTCATCTTCCATGTTAACCCAGTAATACAGACAGCAAGCCTGTAATTACACAATATATTGAAAACCAGATCAGTTTACTGCGTTTCACCAGTTCTACCATCCATCTGCAGGCAAGGTAGCCTGAAAAAAAGGCTGCAAAAAATCCGATCAATATTATGCCAGCTCCTGAACTGCCACTACTTATCTCTCCCGTAAGTATCTCCAGCAGGTTTGCAGCTATGACGGGTACCAGTACCATAAGAAAAGAGAACTTTGCTATCTTATCTTTACTGTTTCCAATCATTAGTCCGGTGGCGATGGTGGCTCCCGACCTTGAGATCCCCGGAATAACCGCAAAAGCCTGCGCAATACCAATAATAAAGGCATCGAGGTAAGTAATTGTCCTGTCCCTCTTCCTGATGAAATGAGCACCGGCCAGCAACAGAGAAGTGATCAGAAGCATGAATCCGACAAATACCATGTTACCATTGAACATTCTTTCAATAGGGTCCTTTAGCAACAGTCCTGCAATACCTACCGGGATCATTGAAACAATGATCTTAAGAACATAAGAGGTCTCATCATTCATTCTGAATTTCAGTGTTCCCTTTGCAAGTGTCACTATCTCTTTCCAGAAAACCACAATAGTGCTCAGTACAGTTGCCCCGTGAACAGCCACTGTAAAATAAAAGCTTGCTTCAGGATTAACTCCGAAGAGTGATTTGGCTATCTCAAGATGTCCCGAACTGCTAACGGGCAAAAATTCCGTAAGGCCCTGGATCAGGCCAAGGATCATTGCTTCAAACCAGCTCATATTTAAAATTGATGTTAAATAATGAAATTATGTTAAGTTGGCAATTGGCAAAAGGCAGTTGGCAATGCAGTTGGCAAAAGGCGGTTGGTAACGGTACCGATTATTGCCAACTGCAAACTGCCAATTGCTTGCTTTTATTTTGGTTCCTCGTTCTCCTTTGGTTTTTTCATAATGGCCCAGATTTCAAAAATGAATCCTGCCAGGATGACAATCGGAGCAAGAGTTATCCTTCTGAAGCTGAATATATCGTAACTGAATTCGTTGGGATCCTTCGTTCTTCCGCCCAGCATCAGCAAAAAGCCAATAACTATAATGGCAAATCCTATTGCCAGCAGTTTATAATTTTCGCGTCCCAAGGCAAAATACAATTTTTCTTTTTTCTCATTTTTTGTTGCCATGTTATTTCAATAATATAGTTTATCCTCAGAAATATCAAGATATCTGTTCACCGAAAAAAATGTTGAGACCATATTAATCAGTATCCCGATTATTATTACCCCACCGCCAAGGAGTACAAGGAGCATCGCGCTTTCAACTGTGAACATAACAAAGAATTCCCGTTCAACCAGGTAAAGCAGGATCATCAGAAGGGTCATGGCAATGAGTGCTGCCAGGAACCCGTGAAATGCACTCTGTATAATAAAGGGTTTTCGTATAAATGATCTTGTTGCACCCACAAGCTGCATTGTTCTTATTATAAATCTCCTTGAATAAACCGCCAGTCGTATGGTATTATTGATGATTGTAAGTGCAATAAGAAAGAGAAAAACGCTGATTACAAGCAGAAAAATACTTATTTTCCTGATATTTTCATTGATAAGGAACAGAAGTGACTCCTGATAATAGACCTCTTTCACAAAAGGGTATTCAAGAATATATTTTTCAATTTTTGTTACACTGTCAGGACTTGTATAATTTGAAATAAGGTACACATCGATTGATGACGGCAGAGGATTATCCCCGAGGAAACTTATAAAGTCCTCCCCCAGATCTTCCTTCATATTGGCAGCTGCCATATCCTTTGAGACATACTCCGTTGATTTCACATAATACTTGGCATCAAGGTCTTTTTGCAGCATCCGGATATCTGCCTCCTTTGCATCATCATCCAGTATCACCGAAAATGAAAGACTCTCACGGAAGTAGTCTGACAGCTCCTTTGCATTTATCAGTACAAGTCCAAGTATACCAAGAAGAAACAGAACGAGTGAAACGCTTACAACGAGTGTAACATAAGAGCTCCTCAGCTTTGTCTTTGATGTTCCGGTCTCTGGTTTTTTCATTCTTTTATCTTAACCACTGAGTACCACGGAGTTACACTGTTTTAATGTACTCTTTTAATTTCTCTCTCCTTTTCTCCCATTCACCCCTTCTCCTCTTCTTTTTCTTGTATCTTTTGTCTTTTGCCTTATTCCACCACCGTCATCCAGCCAAACTCATCATCTTCATCACCGTTCTGGATAGCCACCAGTTTATCGTATAGCTTCATTGTCAGCGGACCCGGGTTGCCGTCCTTGCAGTATTCGTATATAATGTTATTGTCAGGATCCACGATCTTGCCTATCGGACTTATTACTGCTGCCGTGCCGCATGCTCCGGCTTCGGTAAATGCTGCAAGTTCTTCAACCGGAACCGGGCGTCTTTCCGTTCTTAAACCGATAGTCCCGGCAATATCAATCAGGCTCTTGTTTGTTATGGAATTCAGAATAGATTCCGATTTAGGAGTTATGTATGTGTTGTCTTTTATTCCATAGAAATTAGCCGGGCCGCATTCGTCGATATATTTTTTCTCTTTGGCATCAAGAAATATAGTACTAGCATAACCACCTGCCTTTGCTGCCACGAGCGCTCTGAGGCTCGCTGCATAATTTCCTCCTACCTTAAAAATACCCGTTCCAAGAGGCGCAGCTCTATCTACATCCCTGCATATCAGCATGTTAACCGGTTTTATCCCCTCCTTGAAATAGGGCCCGACCGGAGTTACAAATACAAGGAACGTATATTCAGAAGTCGGGTTAACACCTACCTCAGGTCCGCTGCCATACAACAGAGGCCTGATATAGAGGGTCGCTCCCGAACCATACGGCGGAACAAATTTTCTGTTCAGCTTTACTGCCTGGAAAATTGCCTCCCTGAAAAGTTCAACCGGCACCGGGGCCATTTCTACTCCTTCTGCAGAAAGGATGAGCCTGTCAGCATTTTCTTTCCAGCGGAACAGCCTGGTCTTCCCGTCTTTGCCCATATAGGCTTTAAGCCCTTCAAATGCTTCCTGCCCGTAATGCAAACCGGTGGCAGCTATGTGGACATCTATATGATCCGAGGTTGATACTTCCGGTTTTCCCCATTTGCCGTCCTTATATTTACACCGGATATTGAAATCGGTCTTTATATAGCCAAATGGTAAATTTTTCCAGTCAAACAGCTCCATAATTAATCTGTTAATATAGGGTGGTAAAAGTACATTTTTAATGTTTATCCTCAAATTTTCCTGACAGAAACCTGATCACCCGGTATTCATCATAAGGCTGGAGATCTGATCTTCAACCGACACGCTTCTTAAAAGCTTTGCTGTGTTTGTAATAAACTCATGGTCTATAAGAAGTTTTCTTTGCAGATCTGTCCATTCCTTAATGTCATGCGGTTTGCCATTTTCCGATTCTTCTTTCAGCAGCTTTTCCGACAGTATAAGAAAATCAACACGCCCAAGGTAATCATATTTTGCATCGTGCAGAATATTGTCGGAATCCGATTTCTGAATGTTATTAAATGAGTTACCGATGATCTTTTTCACCTCATCAATATTCGCCTTGTCAAAACCATATTTGGGCAGTATCTCTTCAACGAGCTGGGATGAAGCCTCCATCGGTTTCTCATAATCGGCAATATAGCCTGTAAAAAGGAACAGTGAAGCAAGTTTCAGGTTTATGAACTCCTCCTCCGGCAGACTTTCTGCAGTAGAAAGAAGTTCGGTATGATTGGTGATGCTCTTTACCAGGGATGAATTGTGGAAATAAAGATCCGGCGGCGCTTCATCATCAAACATCTTGGTTATCAGGTCTTCTATATCCTGCAGCTTTATCATCTGGATCTTCAGGATAAATTTCCTGTTTGGTCTTCCTTCCTCATTTCTCAGTTCAGGGACAATGCCATTAACAAAATACATATCCAGTTCACCTTTGTATTTTACAGGCATCTTGCCCCTGTGTTCGCAGATAAAGAAATCTTTTACAAATTCATAAGTTGTCCCCGATATGTTTATTTTACCGGCCTCCCCTGATGATTCCATCCTGCTGGCAGTATTCACGGTATCGCCCCAGATGTCGTAGGATAATTTCTTATGTCCAACCACACCGGCCACTACTGTTCCGGTATGGATACCTATTCTGATATCCCAGTATTTCATCCCCTTCAACTGTGATGCCTTTTTCAGCTTCTTCATGTAAACCTGCATCTCGATTGCGGCCAGGATAACCTCAACGGGATTTGTGCGGTTTTTCTCCGGAATACCTCCCGCACACATATAAGCATCACCGATGGTTTTTATTTTTTCAATACCCAGGCTCCCGACCACCGAGTCAAAGTTGAAAAAGAATTTATCGAGCTCATCGATCAGAACCTCGGGATTCATCTCCTCTGCAATTTTCGTAAATCCCTGAATATCTGAGAACAGCACGGTAACAAAATTATACTTGATCTTTGTGGCTTTCCCCTTTTCCATTATCTCGCTGGCAGTATTCCTGGGAAGCACATTCGCCAGGAGATTTTCGGTCTTTTCCTTCTCAATTATCAGATCCTCTGTTCTCTTGTTGATGATCTGTTCAAGCATATATTGGGTACGTGCAAACCTCAGGCTCAACTGCCCGTAGAGAGCCCAGATTATCAGCAATGCCAGACCGATGTACAAACCAATGGCCAATGCTGAGAAGTACCACAGGGGAAGTACCCTGAAATTGAGTATTGCAATTTCTCCTGTATTGCCCTCCGCAACCCGGAACCTGACATTCAGCTCATAATTTCCTGCCGGCAGGTTTGTATACTCCTTATAATTGCCCGGGAGCCATACTCCCCATTTTTCATCAAAACCATTAAGAAAAAATGAGTATCCCGCGATATCACGCGAGGATAGTTCGAACAACAGGTCATTATGTCGGTGATCAAAAATCAGAGGTTCTGTAAAAGAGAGATCCCTGGTCCCTGACAGATCATTGAGAATGATTATAGAATCATTGTTAATTATTATACGTTCAAGGAAAGGTTTTTCATCCCCTGAAAATACTGCATCAACAGAATTCACTCTTATGATCAGGAACAACAGGGAGAAAATTGAGGTCTTAATATTCTTGCACCTGTATAAAACCATAAAATTCCGAAATATTCTATCCAAATGTAGCACTTAATACAGACTGCTCAAAAGGAAAGATCATTTTTAAGTATTTTTACGCGCAAAAGAAACGTGAAGATTATGCAAATAGTATTTGCCACAAATAATGAAAACAAGTTAAGGGAGATACGGAATATCCTTGGTAACAGCTTCAGCCTGTTAAGCCTGGGTGATCTGAATATCAGGGATGATATTCCTGAAAATGAGATGACTCTTGAAGGCAATGCACTCCGGAAAGCCCGTTATATTCACCGGCTCCTGAGTATGAATGTCTTTGCCGACGATACCGGTCTTGAAATAGAGGCCTTGAACGGATTGCCCGGAGTTAACTCGGCCCGGTTTGCAGGGGAGAGTAAGAATTCTGAAGCAAATATTGACAAAGCTCTCCAAATGATGGGTACCACATCCAACCGAATGGCAAGGTTCAGGACAGTAATTGCCCTGATTCTGGATGACAGGGAATATCTTTTTGAGGGGATTATCAAGGGAAAGATCATTAGTGAAAGAAGGGGAAAAGAGGGATTCGGTTATGATCCGGTTTTTGTCCCTCAGGGCCGGGATCTGACTTTTGCCGAGATGTCCCTTACAGAAAAAAACAGGATCTCACACCGGGCAAAAGCTTTCAGGAAGCTGCGGAATTTTCTTCTTCAATATGATAATCCGAACAATAAAAGAGGTTGATTAACTGTTTAATTCCCTGATGAGAAGATCGTTGCTTTACATCTGCCTGCTTCTTGCCGCCTGTCATACATGGGGGCAGACTCCAGTCGGAACCTGGACCGATCACCTGGTTTACAGTACAGCTAAAAACCTTGCAGTCGGATCAGAGGAGATTTTTGCCTCCACCGGATCTTCATTATTTGTATATAATAAGGAATATACAGAACTTCGGAAATTGTCGCGCGTAAACGGCCTTTCTGAAACTGCTATAAACACAATCGCCTTTTCAGAAGAAAATGATATTCTTGTTATTGCATACTCAAGCACAAATATTGATATCCTGAAAAACAATACTATTGATAATATACCGGATATCAGCCTGAAATATATTCCGGGGGAAAAGGAGATACACAGGATAAGGATCCGCGGAAAATATGCATACCTGGCATGCAGCTTTGGCATAGTGGTTATTGATCTCATCAAGAAAGAGATTTATGATACCTGGAAACCGGGGAACGGTTCCGACGATCCTGAAATATGGGATATTGCTTTTAGCAGTGATAAGGTATATGCTGCAACGAGTGAAGGAGTATACTCCGGAGACCTGGAAGATCCCGGACTGGCATATTTCGGGAGCTGGTCAATCATAAGCACACTGCCCGAGCCGGAGGGAAAATACTCGGCAGTTGTTTATTCAGGCAACAGGCTCTATGTAAACCATACAGGGAAACTTTTCCCCGGTGATTATATTTATTGTATCGATAATGAAACCACATTGTTTTCATTTGCTCCCGGCCGCTTTAATAGTTCTTTTGATGAGGCATCCGATGGTTTCATTGTCTCCTCCGGGAGTTCCGCAAGGTATTACCATGATAATGGTTCACCGTATTTAACCATTTCATCATACCCGTGGGGAACTCCAAACATTGTACAGTCAGTTGAGGACCACGGCGATATATGGATTGCAGATATCAGCTCAGGGCTTGTAAAATGTGAAAATAATTCAGATTTTTCCATGTTCACTCTCCCGGGACCCTCAACAAACAATGCAGTCGGTGTTACATCATATAACGGAAAAACTATAATCTGCGGAGGCGGAGTTGATGTTCCATGGAACAATCTCTGGAGGCCTTTTCATGTTTCAATATATGAAGACAATACCTGGACACACATAAAAAACAGTACCGTCCGTGACCCCATGAGAGCCTTTATAGACCCTGCAGATGACACTCATTTTTTTATTGCCACATGGGGCGGAGGATTGCTTGAATATAAGGATAATGAACTGATAAACACGTATAATGATTCAAGTTCCCCGTTACAGACGATCATTCCCGGTCACCCCTATGTCAGAATCTGTGGTATGGCAATGGATAGCAAAGGAAATTTGTGGATCACGCAAAGCGAAGTACCCGGATCAGTTAAAGTATTGAAGCCCGACGGAAACTGGATAGTGAACCCTATTACTGCAAATGTGGCAACTATCGGCGATATAATAATCACCCGCAGCGGACATAAGTGGATTGTTCTTCCGAGAGGAAATGGTCTGCTCATTCTTGATGATAATGAGACCCCCGAATATTTTGATGATGACATCTATAAACAGATGTTCGTAACCGAACCTGATGGCAAAGTGATCACATTTGTCTACTGCATTGCCGAGGATCTTGACGGCAATATATGGGTCGGCACCGACCAGGGACCATTGATATATTACAATCCCGGCAGGATATTCGAAGAGGATATCAGGGCATTCCGGATAAAGATACCCCGCGATGATGGCTCAGGATTTGCAGATTATATTCTTGCTACCGAGGCAATTACTACTATTGCTGTCGACGGGGCCAACAGGAAATGGCTCGGCACTCAAAGTTCGGGAGCATACCTGCTTTCCCCTGACGGAACTACCCGTCTGAAAAACTACAATATGCAGAACAGTCCAATACTCTCAGATTTAATCGCCGGTATTTCAGTTGACAATTTAACCGGTGATGTTTGGTTCGCGACATCAGAAGGAGTTATTTCCGTAAGAGGTGATGCCATTGCCGGCAAGGAAGAATTTACGGGAGTATATTCTTTCCCCAATCCGGTAAGGGAAGATTTCACAGGTAATGTCACAATAACCGGACTAATGAAAGATACACAAATTAAAATAACCGATATCAGCGGAAACCTTGTCTATGAAACTCTATCTGACGGGGGCCAGGCCTCCTGGGATCTTAAAAACTATAACGGCCGTCGTGCTGCAACAGGTGTTTATCTGGTTTTTTGCGCCAACAGTGACGGATCGAAATCCTGTATAACCAAGATATTGGTTATTAACTAGTTGTCAGAAGAATAAACCACCCCGTCATGACCCTTCGGGCATGACACCCCCCGCTACAGCGGGGCAGGCTCTCCTTTGAAAAGGAGGGGAAAGTCTAATATTATAAATTTCTCCTCCTTTTTAAAGGAGGAGTACCCCTGACGGTCACCGTCAGGGGGGAGGTGGTTTATTTTTAAAAGAATCCCCGAACTCTATTCCGTAATCAAACTCTGTATCCTCTCGATCTGAAGCTGTTTATTTACCTCCCTGAGGCTTCTTGCCGTCTTGGTAAAATACTGATGTCCTGAAATGAATTTAACCTGTATCTTGTTCCAGTCGTTGAGAGATCCCATCTTACTCTGTGCTTTAAGCTCTTCGAACAGCGTATTTGAAACAGGAATGAAATCACTTCTTCCAAGATAGTCAAGATCAGAATCGCAGATAATTTCCTCAAGAAGGTTTGTCGGCTTTGGCGGTAATTTTGTCGACATGATAATCGAACAGATCTTTTCTATCTGTTCGGGAGAATAGTTGAACTTTGGCAGCATTTCTCTTGCTATCACTGTCCCGTAATATTCATGATCATCATATGCAACAGTGTGACCTGCATCGTGGAAGAGACCTGCTGTCTTGAGAAGAAGTATCTCCTCGTCTGAACAGCCTTCAGCCCAGCCTATAAGCTCCACCTCGGTAACCACGTCGACAGTATGCTTAACATTATGATAAAACAGATATTCAGGCAGTTCTTTTTCCAGCTTGTCAAGGATTATTTCCTGGATATCAGTAAATTGTATCAGTCCGAATTTGATTCTGAAGGCTTCATTAGGAAGAACCCCTTCCCCATCAAGGGAGAATTCAGGTTTAAGGCCTTTTACCCTGTACATTTGCAGGTCACCCTTATATTTCACCGGAAGTTTACCAAAGTATTCACAGTCAAAAAACTCTTTTACAAGCTCATAGGTCATCACTGAAAAAAGTATCGCCCCGTTTTCCGAAACTGCCTCAACACGGCTTGCTGTATTGACAGTATCGCCTTTGATGTCATAATTGATCTTCTTTTTCCCGCTTATTGAGGCGGTGACCGGACCTGTGTGGATCCCGATCTTAAGATCCCAGATCCTGTTGTCGGCATCTCTCTTTTTAACCTCGAAATTTTTAAGGAAATCCCTCATTTCCAGGGCAGCCATAACAACATCAATAGGGTTAGTGATGTTTTTTACCGGGATCCCGCCGGCACACATGAAAGTATCGCCGATGGTTTTTATTTTTTCAATTTTATACCTTGCTGCTATCTCATCAAATTCGTAAAGGATCTCATCAAGCTCATCCATGACGGATGATGAATCCATGCCTTCCACCAGCTTCGAGAAACCACGTATATCGGAAAAAAGTACGGTCGTCAT
>Ga0315553_10003504_pt1 | contig 12169 bp, 8 predicted proteins | sample SalMarSW160140MG_FD_203099 | JGI IMG/M metagenome (GOLD analysis project Ga0315553, IMG submission 203099) | Salt marsh sediment microbial communities from the Plum Island Ecosystem LTER, Massachusetts, United States - Salt Marsh Sediment SW1601-40 ... | reverse complement strand
CCCTCAGCCGGATACTGGAGAAAGAACTGCGGGTCAAGGACAGGCTTTTCTGTGTGGAGGAGGAGTGTGAACTTCTGAGCAAGGTGCGCTCTAATCCTTCGAACGGTAATCCGCTCTTCCTGAGATTTAAGGGAGCCAGCATGCTTGACCCCAGAGGCTTGGCAGTGCTGGAATCGATCTTACAATTGAGAGATGATACGGCCAGGCGCAGGGATCTTGCCCCCTTTAAAATCCTCGGAAACGAACCGATCATGGAGATCGCGAAGAGGAGGCCGGTGACCGAAAGAGACCTTGGGCGTATAAAGGGATTGAGTGTCAGGCAGGTAAAAATGTTGGGCCGTTCCATCCTGAAAAAGATAGATGAATCCACAAAACTACCGGAAAATGAACTCCCGGCATTTCCCAGGAACACCAAAGAGCGAATCGGTGACAAGGTATCAAAGAAGGTAAAGGCCCTTAGGGAGTGGAGGGAGCAAAAAGCAAAAGAGATGGGAACTGATCCCTCTCTTGTATGCACAAACGCCCAGATAGAGTCTCTCGCCCTTGCATACCCCAAAAGTCTGGAAGATCTGGAGGGCATCAATACCATAAGGGCATGGCAAAGAAGGCTATTTGGCAGCGAGATCTGCTACCACCTGAAATAACTATACGAGGAAGAAGGGAAGCCATTAAATAACTAAATAACTCTTACAAGAAATATCTAACTGGTTGGTCATATAAGTATTAAGGCTGCATATTGAAAAAGGGAAGAAAGAAAGTGTCAGGTCTCAAAAGCCTGTTGCTCAACGCTGATGTTTTGCTTACTGCTATGACAGGGAAGTTCAAAAAAGCTGAAAAATTTAGGACTGGTGAACCAATCGAATCACTTCAAATGTTTCACTCAAACACCGTGAAAGTCAAGGACATAGGCCCTGTGCTTTTTGAACCCAGCACCAAGGCCAAGCACCTCAATATATCAGTTAGGCCCTTTAAAGGCGTTCGAGTTGCTGTGCCTAAGGGGGTGTCTTTAAAAAAGGCTGAGCAGTTCCTCCATTCCAAGGCTAAATGGCTACAGAAGCATATGGCCAAGATGAAGCAGCTGGAAAAGGTGCATGAGGATGTTTCAGAAAAGCTGGTTCGAATCGATCGTAAGGAGGCAAAGAAGATCCTGGTGGTAAGATTAAAAGAGTTAGCGGAGATGCATGGGTTCACGTACAACAGGGTATTTATCCGCGAACAGAAAACCCGGTGGGGGAGTTGCTCTGCCAAGAACAACATTAGCCTGAACGTGAAGCTACTCTTGTTGCCCGAGAAGTTGATGGACTTTATCATGCTTCATGAGCTGGTTCATACAAGGATTAAAAACCACAGCAAACACTTCTGGGCAGAACTGCTCAAGATCGAACCAGCTGGAAAAGCTTTAGCTTCAAAGGTAAAAGAGAACAGTATCGGATTGCTTTAGTTAAGGGGCACGTTAATGCAGAAAGTGCTTAGCGTTTCTTGAGGCATAAAATAAAGGACTTTTCTCCGACCAAAGAAAGCCACGGCTTTAGTCCCGTCCCGACTTTTTGCAGTCGGGATTGTGATCGGTATTACGGCTGGGATGTCGTGCCGCTAAGTCCATCGATTCATAAATTCGATAACGAATGTATTTACTCAGGACTTAGTGCTGAGTGAGCATTTGATCATTTTTGATCAATCAAAATACGTTATTGTAATTGCAAATCGAAGCACTAAGGTGCTGTTCGCGAAGCAAATCGATGAAACTAAGTGGTGCCACAGGTTTACCCGCCTGTTTCTGGAGGGCTTGCCAGTGGGGCTCCACAGGCGTCACGGATAATGATTAGTGTGCATTCCTCTTCACAACAGCCACTTTTACCTAAAACAGTCCGACATAAAAACAGTGGATAAATCCTCCAGAAGGACGGCGGGTAAACCCTCTGGAAATAAGGCGGGTAAATTTTAGAAAAAAATCGGTAAATTCGAGCTGCAATTTTTCTAGGGCTCTGTGGTGAAAATTTGAATTTTGCTATCTATTTTCGCCCTTCTCAGCTCTTCGAAGGTATGTACAAAGAGAAACCATGATTTTTTTCTGTAGCCCTGGAACTGTGTTAAGCAAATGATCGAAGGAACTGCTGTGCACGAGCAATATGGTCATATCGGTGTCAGCAATAACCGTTGCTGTTTGGGGTTCTCCATCAATAAGGGATATCTCCCCGAAAAAGTCACCTGAAGACAAGTTGCGGATGACTTTCCCGTCCTTTTTGACCTGAGCCTTGCCCTCTACAATAAAGACGAATTCTCTGCCTTTTCTGCCCTGCTGAGCTAAGGCCTTGTCAGCCTTTATCAACACCTGGTCTGCATGTTTACCAATCTCGTTCAGATGGCGTTTGCTAAGATTACTAAATAGAGGCACTTTTTTTAGAAGATCAATTTTCTGTGAACGGCGATGGAGTAACATTTTGTTTCCTCCCTATTAATAATTCTTTTATATGTAGGATAAAGGCACTTTTGTGTCAATTGAAAAGGCATCACAAGATGTAGCATATTGGCGTGGTGTTATTTGTAACACCTTCTTTTCTTACAAGAGTCTAAAGGAAATTTTATTATGATAGTGCTGCCAGCTCTTTCTCATATTTCTCCACCCATCCATCAGCACCGCACTCTTTATAGGTTTCTATTGCCTTTCTCATGTTTTCTCTGGCTTTTGATTGATCGCCTTTTCGTTTGAACAGTTCTGAATAAAAGGCATAATCACTTCCTAACTGAAACATTACGCCGTTGCGTTTATCGGCTTCAATGGCTTTCTTAACCCAACTCTCCGCATTAGATATATGCTGATTATCTATATTCAATAGAATTTCTCCGAAATATCTTCGCATCCGACCATCAAGGAGTTTAATTTTATTCTTTGGCGCATAGCTGTACAATAATTCTAAGTTAATATCCTTTTCATTGTTCATTACCATTGTCCTTGCCAGAGCAATTCTAGTTGTATTGGCATAAGAGGGAAGTAATCTATTATGTTCCATCATCCTAATTGTTTTGGCATAATGCTCCCTAGATTTTTGATATTCTCCTCTATAAAAGTAGGTTTCACCCAGACAGGAACTCGCCAAAGCACCCAATGATATCCAATTGCTCCTTTCACAAAAATCACTCCCCTTCAAGAGATGTTCCTCTGCCTTATCTAAAAAACCCTTGCCATAACAGGAATAACCAACGCTAACGTACGCTTCCGCCTTTGAATATGCATCACCACTTTCTTCAGCTAGCCATAACCCCTCACGGCTGCCCTGATATCCACGCTCAATCTCTCCCTTAAAACAATAAACAGTCCGAGCTATACAACTTTTGTGCGCTGCTATCCCCCAGAGAACATTTGCCTTCACAGTAATATCCAAAGCCTTTTCCAAATGATAGAGGGCTGTTTCAAATTCACAGTTGTCAGCAAAAAGATGGCCCATCCAATGGTTTGCCATCAGTAAAGAAATAAGATCATTTGTCTCTTTTGCGAACTTTATGGCCTCCTTCAGTTGTTTTATGGCCTGGGGGAAGTTCTCCTCAATGGCGTAACTATGTGTCCCTATTATGGTATATATCTGAGCGATCCTCCTTTTGTAATCAAGCTTAAAAGCCAGCTCAACTATCGGCTCAACAGCCTCTTTTGACAAAACAAAATTATTTATCTGATTGTAATACATCCCAAGGGTGGCCCTTGCATCGATTATCTTCTTTTGGATTTCAGCAGTTAAAGGTAATCTCTCAAGACAGGCTACTCCTTTCTCACAGTATGCAATTGCTTCAGCAAATGAGGCTCCTTTCCCAGCATTCCTCCCTGCCAACCTGGAAAACTCCGCCCCCTTCTCATAATCCTCACCTTCAATATAATGCTCTGCTAACAAACTATAATATTCATCAATATTACCCTTATACAACTCCTCAATTGCATCTCCTATCTGGTGATGTAGCTGCTTCTTTTTCTTTGCCAGAATTGAATTATAGATCACCTCTTGGGTCAGAGCGTGTTTATAGATCAAGGTGGATTGAGGGTATATGCCTCGCTCATAGAGTAGCTCACAGTCTTTCAGGGCAGAAAGATGCGATAGTAATTCATGTTCAGGTAGCCCCGTAACCTGCTTTATTAATTCGTAGGTAAACTCCCTCTCGATCACAGAGCCAGTCTGAAGCACCTCTTTGGCACCTTCAGACAGGGTGTCAACCCTGGCCATGATTATATCCTGGATTGTGGAAGGAATGGTCACTTCCTCCATATCTTTTGCTAAATGATATTTGTTGTCCTTTCTCTCGATGATACTCAGGTCTTTCAGGGACTTTATAAACTCCTCGATGAAAAAAGGGACTCCTTCTGTCTTCTCCAGGATTAACTCCTCAAGATCGCTGGCAAGGTCTTCTGTACCTAGAAGGTGAGAAACCATGGCAATACTTTCACGGTTTGAGAGTCTACTGAGCGTTGCCTGATTGTGATAAGACTTGGCGCCCCAGGTGTGCACAAACTCTGGACGGTAGGTGAAAATTAGAAAAACCGCCGTGCCCGGTATACTCTCTAATAAGTATTTCAAGACCTCCTCTGAACTTTTATCCATCCAGTGGAGGTCCTCAAAGGCCATGATCAGAGGCCGTACCTCTGAACCTTTGAGTACGATTCTCTTCAATGCCTCAATGATTCGATCCTTTCTCCCCTCAGGGCTCATTGGGATCTTGTCAATGCCACTTTCTTTGACTGATAAGAGCTCAAAAAGATAGGGAATCGTTGTAGCTTCATCTACTCCCAATATTTTCAGGCCCTTTTTGACCTTTTCCCTTATCTCTAATTCCCCATCACTTTCCTGGATATCGAAGTTTGCCTTCAAGATGTCTGTGTGTGGATGATAGGCCACGCCCCTGCTGTAAGAGAGGCATTTTCCTTCCAAGAAGGTTACATCCTCATTTATCACAGCCTTTCTGAATTCATATAAGAGCCGGGATTTGCCAACTCCCGCCTCAGACATGATGGAAATGGCTTGGCCTCTGCCTGACTTGGAGCGCTCAAACCCATCGAGGAGGAGCTCTAACTCTCGTTTCCTTCCCACAAACGGCGTAAGCCCTCGCTCAGCACTGACATCAAATCTCGTCCTTCTCGTGCTTGGAGCGATGACACGGTAGATTGTGACTGGCTTCTCCCTTCCCTTGACCTCCTTTTCCCCCAGGGCCTCAAACCGGAAGAATCCCTCAGTGAGTTTGAAGGTCTCCTTGGATACAAAGGTTGTTCCAGGTTCTGCCAATCCTTCCATCCTGGATGCCAGATTTACTGTATCTCCAACCGCCTTGAACTCCACTCGAAGGTCGTTTCCAAGAGTGCCTACGACCACGGGACCGGTGTTAATGCCGATGCGCATCTTGACGGGTGGGAGGTCTCCCTTTTCCTGTTTTACCCGCTCATTGAATTTTGTCATCTCCCGATGAATAGCCAGGGCTGAGCGAATAGCCCGTTGAGGTGCGTCCTCTAATGCAATAGGTGCTCCAAAAAGGGCCATAATCCCATCCCCGGTCATTTCATTTACTGTGCCTTCGTAATCATGCACCTTGTGGATGAGGATTTCATAGACCTGATCCATAATAGAGTAAGCCTCTTCAGGGCCTATTCTCTCGACAAGGGAGGTAAATCCCTCCATGTCACAGAACATCACCGTGACCTGCTTGCGCTCGCCCTCGATTTTATCTCGTTGGGACAGTATCTTCTCAGTAATGCCTTCAGGGAGGTAACGCTGGATCTTGTCTAATTTCTCGTCAAAGGAGAGGTCTTTATGCGATGGTCCTGAGGGAAGGGTTAGATTGTGGCCACATTTGCCGCAAAAAATAAATTGAGGTGGGTTTGGAAAATTACATTTCGGGCAAATTCGTTCTAATTTAGCACCACATTTGCCACAAAATTGCATCTCTTCAGAGTTTTCAAATTGGCATTGTGGGCATCTCATTCTTGAAATCCACCATTAAAATTCATTCTCTATCAACAACGCCCCCTAGTTCCTTACTGAGTTCATTAATGATAAGACGCTCGAAGTCGGCCAAAAAGGAAGTTTTTATCCAGTTTCTATAGTCCTCTTTTAAAAGCTTGCCTGTATCCCGAAGCATCTTCTTTGAATCAGCCTTCTTAATAGCATTTAGCATAGCTTGAAAAAATTCTGCGCGATTACCGAACGCTGTCTTTATGATTGCTTCATCTAAAGGATAGGCGCTTTTCAGGATGAACCACGAGTCAAAAAAATCTCTACCAGCTTGTCGGTCAAGGAAAGTGAGAAGTTTTTCTGTCATCAAAAACGATGGTTCAAGGGTGAGCACCGGCACTCCCCTGAGGGCCAAGATGGCGGTTTTCAGTTCCTTTTCCCTGGTGGAGATTTCAATTTTAATATGAAAGTTTCTATCTGGCCCTCTAAATCTTAACTCCACAAGAAGGGTATAGAATTTCACTGCGTCGTCTGTTATTTCCCATTTCTTCTTTGCACAAAGGCCCTTTATTATACCGATGAGCTCTTGGGGAGAAACTCCTGGAAGAGAATCATAATCTATGTCCTCAGAGTAACGGGGTAGATCATAAAAAAGCTTTAATGCGGTTCCCCCTTTAAAGGCTATCTGGGAACCGGCCATGGATTTCGCCAGGGCCTGGATCACCTCTATGATGGTATTTTCCCTGTATTGGTTGAGAAAATCCTGCTTATTTGGCTTCATACTCCTGTTTTCCGAAAATATGAACTAATTCTTTGACTCTATCGGGGTAAAAGCGAACGTAATATGCAAGCAGTTCAACATCAAGCTTGCCCATATCTACATCCTCTGGCAGTAGTTCTACTAGCCCTTTAGTCCTCATATAGAGGGTGTCTAGAAAGGCCTTTTCCGGTAGGGCAATGTAAAAGTCTTCTTCCTTCACTTGTCCGAAACGAATAAGGGAAGGTGCCAAATGCCGATAAACGAATTCGATATTGTCGGCTCTACATTGATAACTCCTTAGTGCTGTAGAAAAGATTATCTGTGGAACTTGAACAATCAATCCCCAGTAGTTGAGAGCTGATTCCAGGGAGATGACAGATGGCTGGCAAAGAGCATTGGCCAAAGAAAAAAGGGAATATTTACTGTTGACAAGGGCATAGAGATCGCGACGGAGGCGAATAAGAACCTTTCTTTTGACAAGTCTTGCCGCTATTGTTCGGGCGCTCTCTCTGGTTACACGAAAGATGGCCTGAAGGGAGGAAATCGTGAAAAAGGGACTCTCGGCGCTTAATAACTTAGAGATCTTGTTGTCTGCCATGACGATTGACGTTCTTAATAAATAAACAATTATGTTTATTTTCTTGTATCCTATCTTGAAGCATGTGTCAAGAGATATACACAGGCATTGTGCGTAGCAGCCTACTGATCCATAGGTACACTTTGAAATGCAACCCCCCGAATCGGAAATGATAAATATTACAAAAGTGTGGCTAGTTCTTTCTCAGCTTTCTTCATCCATCCATCAGCGCCGCATTCCTTATAGATTTCTATTGCCTTTCTCAGGTTTTCTTTGGCTTTTGATTGATTGCCTTTACGTTTAAACAGTGCAGCACAGAGGGTATAGTCCTTACCCAAATTGAACATCATGCCGTTGCGCTTATCAGCTTCAATAGCCTTATCGATCCAGGTTTCCGCTTCGCTAATGGAATCATTGTCGCTGTTCAAAAGAATTTGTGCCATATACCTGGATGCCCAACCTTCATTCAACTCTGTCTTGATCCCATTCGCATACTCTCGCAATAATTCTAGATCCATGCGCTTGTCATTCTCCATGAGTTCAGCCATTGCCAAGGCAATCCTGAGAGTGTTTAGATGGCAGGGATATGGACTAACACTTTTCGTACACTCAAGAGCTTTCCGGAAACGGTAAGCCGAATCTTCATATTCTCTATTCTCAAAATGGATGTCGCCCAGGTTCCATTGTGTAAGGGAATTTGTGGTGAATGCGTCGATCTTTTCACAAAACTCAGCCCCCTTAGAAAGATATTCAATAGCATCTTTCAACAAACCTTTGCCATAGCAGGAACATCCATAGGCTAGGTAAGCCCAAGATTTTGAGAAAATATCTGCACTCTCTTCTGCCACTGCCACTGCTTCTCTACCGATCTCATAAGCCTTGCGAATGTTGCCCTGGTGCCAATAAGCAAAAAAGGCCCAATTGCTTTTTGTTGATGATATGGCCCAAAGGCTATTTGCAGCAACGCTCATATTCAGCGCTTTTTCGAAACATTGAGAAGCTTGATCAAACTGGCAAACCAAAGACAGCCCACATCCTAACCAGAAGTTCGCCTGAGTAAAAGCCAATATATCGTTAATCTCCTCGGAGATTTTTATTGCTTGTTTGAAGTATCCAATCCCCTTTTCGTGGTTTCCTCGAACAAATCCATGATATGACCCGAGTATGTTGTACATCCGGGCCACTGTTTTTTTCAGGTCATGCTTTACTGCCGGATCAATAACGGGATCAATAACCTCCTTCGCTTTCACGAAGTCATTTAGCTGGTTATAGTAGAGACCGAGAGCAGTCCTTGCGCCGATTATGCCTCTTTCTAGCTCCTCCGAGTGAGGCAATTTTTCAAGGCAATCCACCGTTCTGTGAGCGAATGCTATTGCGTTGTTTACCGATGCTGTCTTAGCCGCCTTCTTTCCGGCCAACTTGGAGTGCTCCGCGGCTTTCATAAAATTTTCAGCTTCATTATAGTGCTCTGTAAGAATTTCATATTGCTCATATAGATTCCCTTTATACAAATCCTCAATGGCATTTCCGATCTCTTCGTGGAGCTCTTTGCGTCTGGTGCTCAAAATGGACTTATATACAACTTCTCCGGTAAGGGCATGCTTGAAGATATATGTGGTTTGCGGAAAAATTCCCCGCTCGTAAAGAAGTTCCGAATCCTTCAAAGCTGAAAGATCCGAAAGCAATTCGTGCTCAGAGAGATCGGCAACTCTGCTTATCAGATCATAACTGAACTCCCTCTCTATAACGGAACCAATCTGAAGCGTTCTTTTTGCACTATCTGGGAGCGAATCAACTCTTGCCATAATCACAGCTTGGATAGTAGAAGGAATGGCCAACTCCTGAATACCTTTCTTTATATGGTATCTTTTGTCCTTTTTTTCTATGAGTTTCAGATCCTTAAGGGACCTTATGAACTCCTCGATAAAAAAGGGAATCCCCTCTGTTTTCTCCAAGATCAGGTCCTCTAGGTTCCCGTCAATCTCATCTGTGCCAAGAATGTGGGGCACCATAGCAAGAGATTCCCTGTTGGAAAGCCGGTTCAAGTTCACCCGACTGTGATACGACCTGCCACCCCAGGTGTGCACAAATTCAGGCCGGTAGGTAAATATTAGGAATATACTCGACCCTGATATGCTCTCCAAAAAAGCCTTTAAATAATCTTCTGAGCTTTTATCAATCCAATGAAGATCCTCAATGGCCACAATCAGTGGCCTTATCTCAGAGCCCTTAAGGGAAATACGCTTTACTGCTTCAATGATCCTATCTTTCATGGCCTCTGGACTCATGGGGATCTTGTCTATACCGCTATCCTTGACTGATAAAAGTTCCAAAAGATATGGAAGTGTAGACTCTTCATCTACTTCCAGTATCTTAAGGCCTTCTTTGACCTTTTCCCTGATATCAAAATCCCCATCCTCATCATGTATATCGAAGTTCGACTTCAATACATCTATGACCGGATGATAGGCCACGCCACGGCTGTAAGAGAGACATTTTCCCTCAAGAAAAGTTACATCCTCATTGGCTACAGCTTTTCTGAACTCATACAGTAATCTTGATTTCCCAGCTCCCGCCTCAGCCATGATAGAAAAGGCCTGACCTCGACCTGCCTTTGACCGCTCAAAACCATCGAGGAAGAGCTCTAACTCCCGCTCTCTTCCAACAAAAGGAGTTAAGCCTCGCTCGGTACTTACATCAAACCGTGTCCTTCTGGTGCTGGGAGCGATAGCGCGATAGACTTTAATAGGCTTTTCCTTACCTTTGACCTGCTTTTCACCCAGAGCCTCAAACCGAAAGAATCCGTCGGTGAGCTTAAAGGTCTCCTCGGTCACATAAGTAGCCCCCGGCTCTGCCAACCCTTCCATCCGGGAGGCGAGATTCACCGTATCCCCCACTGCCTTAAACTCAACCCTAAGTTCATTACCCAGAGTTCCCACAACCACTGATCCTGTGTTGATGCCGATCCTCATTTTGAGAGGTTGTATTGCCTCTTTTTCTCGTTTCATTTTATCGCTGAATTTCGCCATCTCTCGGTGTATCGCCAAGGCTGAGCGAATTGCCCGTTGAGGTGCGTCCTCCAATGCAATAGGTGCTCCAAAGAGGGCCATAATCCCATCCCCGGTCATCTCATTAACGGTCCCTTCATAGTCGTGCACTTTATGTATGAGAATTTCGTAGACCTGGTCCATGACAGAGTAAGCCTCTTCAGGCCCCAAACTTTCGACAAGGGAGGTAAATCCCTCCATGTCACAGAACATCACCGTAACTTGCTTGCGTTCTCCTTCGATTTTATTTCTTTGGCTTAGTATTTTTTCAGTAATGCCTTCAGGAAGGTAACGTTGAATCTTTTCTATCTTCTCATCAAAAGAGAGCTCTCTGGGGGTAGGCTCGGAGGGAAGGGTTAGATTGTGACCACACTCGCCGCAGAATTTGCTGCCAAGTGGATTCACTTTACCGCACCCGGGGCAGGCAAGCTCTAATTTATTGCCACATTCATTACAGAATTTGGCATCATCAGAATTTTCAGTTTTGCATTTCGGGCACTTCATCTAATGCCCTCCAGATCTAAAGAAAGATCGATTTAGGAGACAAAAAGATAGGCCTTTTGTTTCTAATAAGGTGGAGTATAGGCGAAACGGGACTTTGTGTCAATTCAGGGCGGATTGCCATATATTGTATGATATTGTATGTCTTTTCAGCACCATCGGATTTATGTTTTATATAGCAAAGCATCACTTATCTGAGATCGATAAGAGTCACAAGATATGGGAAAAAGATGTGAGCCTTTACAGCTCTCGCATAACCTCCTGACTCTTGCCAAACCAATAGTCCGTCCCCATCTCTTAGAATATTCCCTCCGCTTTCTTGTGTTGTACCATGCCCTCTTTTCGTCTCGTTCCCAGATAGTCCGCCCTGGGAACCAGGTAAACCTGTTTGTTTCTCTTAGAGGCCATAATCTGCTTTGATCCTCTCCAGATCATTCAGATCCCGCTTTCTTAACCCATTTCGGTGCCCTTTTTTCCAGAAAAGCGGTGATCCCTTCGACGCACTGACCGCTGAGGACATTTGATGCGGCTTTTTCCCTCTCGAATACGAGGGCCTGATCCTCATCCATCGAAATAGTTGAATCGATAATTTCTTTGACAACCTGCAGGGCCATGGGGCCATTTGCCGTTATGCTCTCTACATATTCGGTTACACGGGCCCGAAAATTTTCTTTCGGAAAAATATGGTTTACCAGACCTAACTGCTTTGCTTCCTTGGCACCAATTTTCCGAGCAGAAAAAATAAGATCCTTTGCACACCCAGGCCCGACTAATTTTGCAAGTCGCACAGTACCTCCTAAATCCGGTATTAGTCCCAGACGTGTTTCCTGAAAACAAAGCACGGCACCCTCTTTGGCTACCCTGAGATCACAGGCCAATACAAGTTCTGCGGCTCCGCTGTAACATATACCATTGATGGCTGCAATTGTCGGAAAGCTAAGACGGGCAAGTTTTGTAAGAACGCTTTGAATATAAGCAAACCCATCAACCAGTTTTTCTTTGTCCTGATTCTGGAGACCTTGGAACATGTCTGCAATGAACTTATCGGATGGAGTGACGTCAACACCTGCCGAGAAGATGTCGGCGGAATGACCGGTTATCACTAGCGCCCGAATCCCTTGACTGGATTGTAAGTCATCAAAATAGCTGTCGAATGATTTCCAGCACTCGAAACTGATGGCATTCTTCTTTTCGGGCCGGTTGATTTCAATGAACGCTATTTCTTTTTCTTCACGATAGATTAAAGGAGCTTCATTTTCCGCCATATCGCCTCCAAGACCGTGGATTACCATTTTTTATAGTATACATTCGCTTAGAACAGCAGTGCCAATTCTTTCTCGTATTTCTCCACCCATCC
>Ga0315553_10003502_pt1 | contig 12172 bp, 9 predicted proteins | sample SalMarSW160140MG_FD_203099 | JGI IMG/M metagenome (GOLD analysis project Ga0315553, IMG submission 203099) | Salt marsh sediment microbial communities from the Plum Island Ecosystem LTER, Massachusetts, United States - Salt Marsh Sediment SW1601-40 ... | reverse complement strand
AACCATGCGTCGATCCAGCTCGGATGGATCATGGACGCCGAGGCACACCGCAAGACGTGGGTCAACCGCAACAACGACCACACGCTTGGTGCATCGCACCTGGTGCGTCACGCCTGGGAAAACATGCTGCGGGACGAGGGGTTGCAGTACAGCTTTGTCAGCTACGTCGACGTGATCCAGAACGGCGTGCCGAGCGAATACAAGGTGCTGATCCTGCCGGGCGCGTTGTGCCTGTCGGATGTCGAGGCGGTGCGAATCAAGGAGTTCTGCCGGGCCGGCGGCACGGTGATCGCCGACTACATGCCCGGTCTGTGGGACCAGCACGGTCGAGGGCGCAAAGACGGCGGCGCGCTGGACGAGATGTTCGGCGTGAAGCACGACCCGAACCTCAAGGCCGGCGACGTGTTCCAGGAGCGGCTGTGGGTCGAGGTCAATCAGGACGACCAGTACAAGTACGAGACCTACGATGGCTTCCTGACCGGCAAGAACACGTGCATCAAGCACCCGTCGGGCTTCTATAAGGCGGTGCGCGAGATGCCGACCGAGACGGTCAACAAGTTCGGCGAGGGCACGGCTGTACTGATGAACCTCTCGCCGCAGTGGTACAACGCCTATCGCACGGCCGGCGTGACCAACGCAGCCAAGCGCCGTGCCTTCGTCAAGCACGTGGAGCGGGCGGGGCTGAAGCGGTGGGTCGAGCTGGACGGGGCGGGCGAGCGCGAGCAGGGCTATGAGATCACCTACTGGAGCAAGCCCGATCGAACGGTCGTGTTCGTGTGCTTCAATCCCGAGGTGAAGGGCTCGATGCTGGGCGGGGGCAACTCGGTGGGCCTCAAGACGGACAAGGTGCCGGTAAAACTGAAGTTCGCCAAGCCGGTAAAGGACGTGCGCGACGAAAGATCGCGTAAAATGCTGGAGGATGGCGACACGTTTCCACTGGAGTGGAAGATGAACGAGGCGGTGGTCGTGTCGTTTGCCGGCTCGCCGCCGAAGTAATCACGATCGAGAAACGGAGCAGCGATGGCTGAACGCCCCAACATCCTGATGTTCATCACGCACGACACCGGCCGCCATCTTGGCTGTTACGGCAGGAAGGTGGCGACGCCCAACCTCGATGCATTGGCCGAGAGCGGCGTGATGTTTGACAACTACTTCTGCACCGCGCCGCAGTGCAGCCCGAGCCGGGCGAGCATCCTTTCGGGCAAGTGGCCGCACAACCATGGACTGATCGGCCTGACGCATCGCGGCTTTGCGATGAGCAGCTACGACCAACTTCTGCCGAAGGTCATGACCGAGGCGGGGCACGATACCTGGCTGTTCGGGATGCAACACGAGATCCACGGACCCGCGTCGACGCTGGGGTATCAGCACCGTCAGTTCGACGAGCAGAAGGGCAACGGCTGCCAGGTGGTCACGCCCTTCGTGCTCGACTACCTGCGCAGCGGGCCCAAACACCCGTTCTACGCGTGCGTGGGCTACAGCGAGACGCATCGCCCGTTTCCCCACAGCGACGCGTCACTGTCGGCCGTCGAGCCGGTCGGGTACCTGCCCGATGTGGGCGCGGTCCGCCAGGACGTGGCCGATCTGGAGGTGTTGGTCCGCCGCGTGGACGATCACGTCGGGCAGGTCGTCAGCGCGCTGAAGGACGCGGGGCTTTACGACGACACACTGATCGTGTTCACGACCGACCACGGCGTGGCCATGCCGCGGGCCAAGGCTACGCTGTTCGATCCGGGCGTGGGGACGGCACTGATTGCGAAGTTTCCGAACGATCGGCATGCCGGCACGCGCGTGCGGGCGATGGTGCAGAACATCGACTATCTGCCGACGCTCTGCGATTTCGTGGGTGCCGACGTACCCACCGACGTGCAGGGGACAAGCCTGATGCCGCTCGTGCGGGGCGAGGCCGCGTCGGTACACGACGCGCTGTTCTTCGAGATGACCTACCACGCGGCATACGACCCGATGCGTGCGGTGCGGACGCCGCGTCACAAGTACATCCGCAGCTTCATCGAGCGGCCCATGTATTTTGCCCCGAATACCGACGCGGGCCATGCCAAGGAGCACTTACGCGCCGAAGGCTGGTTTGACGCACCGCGGCCGACCGAGCAACTGTACGATCTCGACGCCGACCCGTACGAGCGGAACAACGTGATCGATGACCCCGCTTACGCCGAGGTGGCCGACGAGCTGCGGACGCGTCTGCGAGAGTGGATGGAATCGACGGGTGATCCATTGCTGGCCGGGCAGGTGCCGGCACCGGTGGGGGCAAGGATATCGCGGCCTGCGGCCTACGAGGCCGGCGATACGATCGTGGTAACGGCCGACTCGCCCATCGAGTAGGTGGCCTGGCGTATTCCGTCGCGTCGCGCACAGCATAGCGTTCGCGGCCGACATGCCCTGGCCGTTCACACTCGCATCAGGCCAAACACCTTCGCCATGGTCTTGGCCGCTTGGCCGACCGTCATCTTCGGGGCGTCCGAGCCATTGTGATGCATGACGATCACCGTCTGGTCGTCCTCGCGCTGCACGCCGTCTCGCCATTGATCGACCCGCGCGATCAACAGCTCGGCGAAATCACGGGGCTCGCACGGCTGGAGCTGACTGACCACACGGAGCAGGCCCGCCTCGCCGAGCTGCCGGTTTTGTGCATTGGCGGCTTCAATCAGGGCGTCGGTGTAAAACACCACCAGATCGTCCGGCTCCAACTTGACGGCGAACTGATGGTAGTCGGTGGGTTCGATGACCCCGAGCGGCAGGTTCGCTACCGGCGCGAGCCGATACTTGGTCTTCTCCTGGCGGATAGAGGGGCCCTTGTCAGGCGTGCCGGGGTCGAGGAACTGCCAGCGGTCGAGGCGACGACTGAACCAGACCGGTCGCGGGTGCCCGCCGTTGCAGATGATCAGATGATCGGTCGGGCTGAAATAGGTCGCCAGCAGCACGGTGGCGAAGTAGTCATCCTGTGCCCGCTCGCCGAACTCGCGGTTCAACGCCTGCGCGAAGTGAGTCTGATCGAGCAGATTGATGTGTTTGCGCATCAGTGCTCGCAGCGCCTTGGCAATGTCGTCCATGCTCGGGCCGTGCCCGGAGACATCGGCGATGGCCAGGCGCGTCACGCGTCCCGATCCACAGGCCGAGAAGTAGTGGATGTCGCCACCGACGTTCCCTGCGAGGGGGCGGCTGTCGAGCCAGATGTCCAACCCGGGTGCATCAATGGCCATCCGGGCGGCCTGATTGCCTCCGATGATCTCCATGCACTGGAGCTGATGAGGCGATGCCAAGTCGACACTGGCTGTCGGTGTCTCGCCGGCTGGCGCCTCATTGTTGGGGTGAACATGGCCGGCCATAGCTTGCCTATCCTATGTTCTGCGGGCGGCAGCGGCAATGGGTGCCCGCTCACCGGTTCGACCGAGGCGCCTCGGACGGCGCGGCGATTCTGTGCCTCAAGCGGCCCGCACAGGGGCATTACACGATTCACAAGATCCCTTGGTTTGCGGCGGGCCTGCTGCGACTTGCCTGCGGCCGTCCGGGCCGGGATCATGTGGGCGATGATCCTATGTGGGTCTGGCAGCGCGACAGGCGTTGGAGGTGAGCATGGCTGCGCAGAAGTTTGCGGAGGATCGCTACGAGAAGATGGTCTATCGCCGATGCGGGCGGAGGGGCGTGAAGCTGCCCGTGGTGAGTTTGGGGCTCTGGCAGAGCCTGGGTGACTCGGGCAATCAGCAGGTCTGTCGCAAGTGCTGCTATTTCGCGTTCGATCACGGTATCACACACTTCGACCTGGCCAACAACTATGGCCTGCCGCCGGGCAACAGCGAGAGCGTATTCGGCAAGATCGTAAAGGACATGCCGCGCGACGAGCTGATCATCTCGACGAAGGCGGGCTTCTACATGTGGGCGGGCCCTTACGGCGACTGGGGCAGCAAGAAGTACCTGGTGGCAAGTCTCGATCAGTCGCTTCGCCGCATGGGTCTGGATTATGTCGACATCTTCTATCATCACCGCCCCGACCCCAACACGCCGCTGGAGGAGACGATGGCGGCCCTCGACCTGATCGTTCGTCAGGGCAAGGCGCTCTATGCCGGCGTGAGCAACTACCCCGGCGCCCGCTTTGCCGACGCGGTCAACGTTATTCGACAGCATGACTGGACCCCGCTCCTGATCCATCAGGCTGCTTACAACATGTTTCAGCGCCGTGTCGAAACCGATCTGCTGCCGCATACCGATCGCGAGTCGGTGGGGGTGATCGCGTTCTGCCCGCTGGATCAGGGAAAGCTGACCGATCGCTATCTCGACGGACTGCCGGCCGACTCGCGCATGGGCCGCAACCCCAGCCGCGGGCAGGGCTGGTACGACAAGCAGAAGGCCGACGGCGTGTGGGACAAGGTGGCACGCCTCAGCGAAGTGGCGAAATCGCGCGGCCAGACGATGGCCCAGCTTGCTCTGACGTGGACCATGCGCGACCCGCGCGTCACGAGCGTGCTGATCGGCGTGTCGAAGGTGGAGCAGTTGGCCGACAACATCGCGGTTGCCCAGGCCCCGCCGCTGACGGCTGACGAATTGGCGAAGATCGACCAGATCCTTGAAGGATAGCGGTAACAGAAACACGGCCGATCGCGAACGGAAAGGAAGGTGTGTGATGCAGCGTATCGGGTGGTTGATGGTGGGATGTTTGACCGTCGTGTGCGGCTGTGAGAAGGCCGAGGAAAAGGCGATCGAGGCGGCCTCGGGCGGCCAGGTGCAGGTGGAGTCTGACGGCGACAAGATGGTAATCCGTACGGAAGAGGGCGAAGCCGTCATCGACCGCGAGGGTGGCAAGATGGTGGTGACCACGCCCGAGGGCGAAACCGCCACGGTGACGATGGGGCAGGACGCCGCCCGCTTCGAGGGCAAGGACGGGACGTTGACCATCGGGAGCGGTGAGGTGCCCGAGGGTTTTCCGCTGCCCGTGATGCCCGGCGCCCAGGTGGTGCAGAGCGCCCACAGCAAGAAGCCCGACGGCGGCGGCGAGTCGTTTCAGGTGACGCTGACCACCACGTCGAAGCTGGCCGATGCGGCAACCTTCTATAAGAAAGCCTTGGAAGACAAGGGACTTTCGGTGGAGCGTCGCGATATGCAGATGGCCCAGGCCGCACAGACGCACCTGATGGGCAAGTCGGGTAAGACGCGGGCGATGGTGATGATCGGCAGAGCGGCCGACGCCGAGATGACCACGGTGTCGATCCACTGGACGGCGGAGGAGTAGTCCGGGCGCTGCGTTGCCGCGTTTGGCGCCGGTGTGCGACCTTCGGCCGACCGAGCAGCTAGACTATCGCGGTCGATAGTCGGGATTGGGCTGGGGGATCTTCGCTTCGACGCGCCGGCGCCAGTCGGCCAGCATGGCCTGAAGACGAGCGGCCAGATCGGGCTCGGACGCGGCGAGGTTGCGCTCTTCGCTAACGTCTTCGCGAAGGTTGTACAACTCCAGCCGTCCGTCTTCGAAGAACTCAATCAGCTTGTAGTCGCCTGCGCGGACCGACGAGCCGGGCGTGCCCCCCTGGTTGCCGTAGTGCGGGTAGTGCCAGAAGATCGCCTCGCGCGGCAGGTCGCCACCACCCTTAAGCAAAGGAATGATGCTCACACCATCGCAGTGCTGGTGCGGCATGGGCTCGAGGCCGGCCATTTCCAGCAGCGTGGGGTAGAAGTCGGGGCTGGTGACCGGCACGTCGCACAGGCTGCCCGGCTGGGTGACCCCGGGCCACTTGACCAGCAGCGGCTCGCGCGTGCCGCCCTCGTACATCCATCCCTTGCCCTCAGCCAGCGGTGCGTTGCAGGTGGGCGAGCCCTCGGCCGTGGCCAGCCCGCCGTTGTCCGATGTGAAGATCACGACCGTGTTGTCGGCCTTGCCGGCTTGGTCGACGGCCTCGAGCAGGCGGCCGATGTTCTCATCGAGGGTCTCGATCATCGCGGCGTAGGCCGGGTCGGACTGAACCAGCCGACGCACGATCCGCTTGTCCTTCTTATGCTCGCAAGGGAAAAAATCACCTTCCTCAAACGTCGCGAGCTTGTCCAGCCCAAGCTGCCTGGCCTTGGCCTGGTACTTGCCGACCAAGGGCTCCTTGGCCTGAATGGGAATGTGAACGGCGTAGTAGGGCAGGTAGAGAAAGAACGGCTCGTCGCCGCTGCCCTGGACGAGCTTGATGGCTTCGTCGGTAAGTCGGTCGGTGAGGTATTCGCCGGTGAGTCCGTCGGGCAGTTTGGGGTTCTGATAGGGCGCAAAGTAGCTCTTGGGCATGCCGGCCCGCCAGCCGCCGACGTTGACGTCAAACCCATGGTGCTCGGGGTAGTAGGGCTCGTTGCCGAGGTGCCATTTGCCTACGTGCCAGGTGCGGTAACCCGCCTCGCGCAGGGCGGCGGCGATGGTTTTCTCTGCCAGCGGCAGGTGGTCGATGTACGGCGCCTCGAGCAGCTTACCCGACGTGTAGCCGCCGATGAAGTTGGTCACGCCGACGGTGGCGGGGTACTTGCCCGTCAGGATGCTGGCCCGCGTGGGCGAGCAGACCGGGCAGGCGGCGTAGGCGTCGGTGAAGCGCATGCCCTCGCGGGCGAGGCGGTCGAGGTTGGGCGTCTCGTAAAACTCGCTGCCGTAGCAGGTCAGGTCCTTGAAGCCCATATCGTCGATGAGGATGAAGATGAAGTTGGGTCGTGTCATGACATGTTGTGTAGACCCACGACGCACATGTGTCAATACAACGGGTAGCACTCCCGCGGGTGGCGGGTGGCATGCCCACGTCCCGACGTACGTCGGGATTGCGTGGGCATGTTTTCACCATCATAGAGAGCGGCGGGCGAAACGCGCCCCCATCGCCGCATGGGCTATCGCACCGGGCAGCGGATGGTGACCGATTGCATCTTCGGGCGCTTCGTGCCGCCGACGTCGATGACGGCGGTGCGGTTGTCCTTGTCCACCTTGTGCGTCAACGACTTGGGATTCGTCCAATCCTCCAACCACCGCCACGTGACTTCCAGCGGCGCGGCCGCCAATGCCTGCGGATCTTCGACGCTGACGGCCACCTGGTTCTTGCCGGTCTCCAGCCACGGGCGGCTGTAGAAGTTCAGCATTGTCGTGTTGGTGACCTTTAGGCGCTTGAGCACCGTCGGCGTCTTGGCCGAGTTGCTGCGAAACACCACGCGCAACACGAAGCCATATTGCCCGCTGGTCGAGCCGGCGGGGTATTCGTAGCAGTTGGGCTTGCCGATGCTGATGGGCCCGAACGCGCCGCCGGCTTTGACCTCGTCGCCGAGCAGCCAGCTCTTGCCGCCGTCGAGCGAGTAGCAGAAGCTCAACGCCCCGCCGATGCCCATGTCGGCGTCACCTTCAATCTCCGTGTCGGCGATCGCATAGGGCAGGTCAAACGCGATCTCGAGCGATCCGCCGGGCGGCCCGGCCAGCTTCAGTCCGCCGCCCTCGATGAACTCCAGATCGGTCAGCTTCGCGTCGACGTCGGCCAGCCCCTTCGCCGTCAGTGGCGGCGCGTGCTCGAAGATCGCGTTGCCGTAGTAGCGGTAGTACACGTTGCGCCACGGGTGGGGCCCATCCTCGATGATCTTCTTGTACGGCTCCCAGAAGCCGAAGGCGTCGGTCAGCACCTCGTCATTGACGAACTTGCAGGCCGGCCCGCAAGCGAACTGACCCCTGAGATGCTCTTTGCCGAGGTACGGGCCCGACGGCCAATACCACTTGCCCACGTTATCCCACAGCCACGTGCACGATTCGCCCGGACGAAGGCGCAGGTTCTCTGCGTATCGCTGCTCGTACGCACCGTGGCCGGTAGGCTTGTAGTCTTTGGCGTTCATGACGGATTGAAGGTCGGCGTCGTAGTTGACCATGAAGTTGCCGGGCGTGCGACCTTCCTTCCTGGCGTTGGCGAAGCGCGAGCGGTCGGCCATGATCTCGTCGTAGGAGTAGATCTCGCCCTTGTCGTCGAGCACGTAGGCCGGCAGCCAGACATCGAGCCAATGCCACTTGCCGCCCCACTTGACCTCGCTGCTCACGTGGCCGAAGCCGGGGTTGAGGTTCCGCGTCTCGAACCCGGCCGCCCCCATCAGCGCGCCCACCACGCCGGCCTGAGGCCCGCACCCGCAGCAGCCGTAGACGTTGATGTACTTCAGCGGGTCGTTGGCAAACACCAACCTGCCGTCGACCATCTCCAGCGGCCGATGCGAGTGATACGGCATGTACAACACGCGGACCAGGAAGTTGTAGATGGCTATCGCTTTTTCCTGGTCGGTGGTGCAGCCCTTCGTCACGTCGTCGGCAATGGTCTTGAGCGTCGAGCAGTTCACGCTGCGGTCGGTCGTGACGACGATGTGACCGGGCCCGACAGCCATGGCTGGCTCTGCCGCAGCCAACACGAGAAACCCACCCATTGCCGACAAAACGGCCAGCTTGAACATGGTTTTGCCTCCTACCTGTCCAGACGGGGCCACCAGCGGTTGCCACCGACATCAGGATACCCGCAAAGCGGCAATCGGCAAGGGGCCGACGTGGGTGGCGTGGAACATCCCTCGCCCGGGTGGCATGCCCAAGCGACTGCGGCGTGAGCGCAGTCGAACCGCAGCGCGGGCATGTTAAGTGGTTGGGTTACCCCAACCTGAACAGAACAGTCGCGTGCGGCAAGCTGTGCGCGCTACAAGCTATGCTGTCACGGGAAAGAAGGCGATCAGGCGGACGAAAGCATCAACTCAGCCACTTCGAGTTGGGCTGGAAGCTCGACGACGAGCTGCTCGATCTGCTGTTCGGTCAGCTTCAGAAGCTCCATCGCCTCGGGCGGGATCGGATCTTCTCCGCCAATGATATGCAGGCCGATCTTCTGGGAGCAGCAGATTTTGTCGGCCAGGTAGACCACGGTGGCCAGTTCCCGGATCTCCGACTGCAATCGGTCGGGGTTGTGATGATAGCCGGTGACCACTCGCAGATGCCGCGGGAACTTCCACTTGGTCGTCAGACCGAGGCCGAAGTCCTGGTGGTCGGCACCCATCAGCTCGCGCTCGAGCGTGCAGAAGTCCTCGCCGCCTTCGGCGCGGGCGATAACCTCGGCGAGCTGCTCATCAAACACCTGCCGCTCGATCAGCAGGCCCAGATCGTGGATGAGGCCGGCCACGAAGATCTCCTCGCCGCCCTGCCGGCCCAGCATCTTGATCATCATGCGGCTGGCCGTGCCCACGGCGATGCTGTGCTTCCACAGGTCGAGCGGGCTGAACTTCCCGCCGAGCTTCCTGCCGCGGAACAGCTTGGCGATGGAGGCGGCGATGGCGATGTTCTTCACAGCCGACAATCCGAGCATCACGATCGCGCGGTCGACAGTGGCGATCTGCCCGGGCAGCCCGTAAAAGGCCGAGTTGACCACTTTGAGGATTCGCGCCGACAGCGCGGGGTCGTTCTTGATAATCTGGTGCAAATCGCGCGCCGAACTGTTGGGATCCTCGACGACCTCGATGATCTTGACGGTGATCTCTGGGAGCGTGGCGATATCGCCGATGCTGTTCAGAGCTTTGGCCACGATTTCGGTGGTATCGCTCGCCGCGGATACGGACATACACACACCCCTGACTCGCGGTGTTCGCAGACTCCGACGACATGTACTTCGGGTCGCCGCCAAAGGCGCTTTAGCGCAAAACATGTGATCGGGCTTTGACCGAACAAGGCTGAACGCCCACCTTCGTCCGTGCGTCCCGAGCCCGATAATACCGGACGCCTGATTCTGAGAGGTTGCCAAGGTAATCCTGCCCGCCGTGGCATGGTTCTGCGCAGCCACGGTCTCGGCGCTGATCACCCCAACTGGCGAGTCTCCCCCCATAGTTGGATGCCGAGTGAACGTCCCGCAGTCAATAGCACCAGCGCCACGACAAACGGCAGCGCCTCGTAGTAGTCGCGCAGCTCGTCGATGTAGCCAAAGAACAGGGCCGCTATGACTAACACCGGCATCGTCGCCACCCAACCACGTGCCAGAAAGGTCGGCGCCCGGCGAATCGACGCCAGCGACAAGGCCACCGCCGCCGCCAACACCGTCAGCCGCAGCCATGCCAGCATCGTAAACGGCATGCTCAGGTTTCGCCCAAAGTGCCATTCGAGCCCCGCGCCCGGGTTGTCGCGGAACGCCCAAGCCAGAGCCAAAACGACGCCCCCGCCGGCGAGCAACTGAGCAAGCAGATGAACCAGTTGCCTGCCAGCAACGACCTGCCTTCCCATCCACACAGCCATCACCACCGGCAGCAGCAGCGACGTCTCCTTGTTCAGGCAGGCCAGCACGAACGTCGGGTAGTACAGCCACCATCGACCACGCACCATGCAAAGCAGCCCCGCGGTGAACAGGAACAACTGCCAGAAGTCGTAGAGATACAACTGACCGGCAAACGTGACCGGCAGCGCGACCCCCACAACCAGCGTGGCTGTGTGCCCCAGCCACGTCGGTAGATCCAGGCACGCGTGCAGAAACGCACGAAGCACCACCAGAAACGCCAGCATCCCTGCATACATGAGCACCAGTGACAGGACGAATTCCGTCGCGTACGCCGGCGGCCAGCCCAATCGCTGCACCAGCTTCGAGCCGGCAAACGTTCGCGACATCGACTCGCTGACCCCCTCGGGCACCAGCGTCGCGGCCCCCCGCACCATCAGCGGCACGAGTTGCCGTTTGACGAACGGCTGATACGCCCGCCCGTAGACGGCGTCCTCGAACATGGCGCGCGGGTAGCCGGTGATCCCCGGCCGAACCACCCCCACCGCCAGCGGCACCAAGGCCACCACCACGTACACACCACAAAGCAACCCCATGCGCCACGCGCATCGGGTGCGACCCGCCTGCCCCCCTGTCGGCTCGCTCGCCACGGCCACCACGCCACCTCTGACTTAGGTTCTGTCCTACCTGACCGCACGCCCCTAATATGGTACCCGTAAATGATGAAGGTCGCCCTGATCATGCAGCATGTCGACAGCGGACGCGGAGGCGCCGAGACTTCCGTCGGCCAGTACACCCGCCATCTCGCCCAACGCGGGTGTCAGGTCGACGTCTACACCACGTCGGCGGCCCCAGCAGACGATCTGGACGGCGTTGCCTTCCACACGATCGCCAGCCGATCGCCGCTCCGCAGCCTTCGGACCCGCTGGTTCGTCGGCCAGGCGGTCGAGCAGATTCACCGTGAGCGGTTCGATGTCGTGCATGCGGTCACCTGCTGCCTTGACGCCGACATCTACCAGCCCCGCGGTGGCACGATCGCGGAAAGCACACTGCGGAATCTCGCCGCCTGCTCCGGTGTGGCTGGGCGGTTGGCCAGGCGCCTCGGCCGGGCCCTCGACGTGAACCACCGGATGGCGCTGCGTCTGGAACGACAGGTCTGCCGTCAGCCGCAACGTCCGATAATTGCAGCCGTGTCCGACTATGTGGCCAATCAGTTCAGGCGGCACTACGATCTGGGGGCGCCTCGCGTCCGCGTGGTCTTCAACGGCGTGGACGCACCTGAAGCTGACCCAGCGGGCGCTCACCGCCACCGACACCAGGTTCGCCAAGCGCTCGGCCTCGACGAAGGCGTGGTTCTGGCGCTGTTGGTGGCTCACAACTTCAAGCTGAAAGGGTTGGCAAGCGCCATCCGAGCGCTGGGTAAAGTGGCCCGGCAGACGGATCGGGACACACGCCTACTGGTTCTTGGTCGCGATAATCCCCTTGCATACAAGAAGTTAGCCGAGGCACTGGGCGTGTCGGACCGGCTGATCGTCCACGGCCCGGCGGCTGACGCCTGGCCGTTTTTCCATGCGGCTGACCTCGTGGTGCATCCGACGTACTACGATGCGTGTAGCCGCGTCGTGCTCGAAGCAATGACTGCGGGGCTGCCTGTGATCACCACGAAGCACAACGGGGCTGCCGAAGTAATCACTGACGGCCAGGAGGGATACGTGATCGACTCGGCGAACGACATTGACGCTTTGGCCGATCGCTGGCTGCGTCTGACCGACGCCGACCTGCGCGCCGCCTGTCGCGACCACGCACTGGCCAAGCGCGAGTGCGTGTCGATGTCGCGCCACGTCGACCAGATGCTTGCGCTTTACCGGGAGGTGGCGGCTGGGCGCAACGGAAGGGGCCAGCCATGATCGTGTTCGTCGGCGCGGTGATGATAGCGGCGGCGTACCTGATCG
>Ga0315553_10003501_pt1 | contig 12174 bp, 9 predicted proteins | sample SalMarSW160140MG_FD_203099 | JGI IMG/M metagenome (GOLD analysis project Ga0315553, IMG submission 203099) | Salt marsh sediment microbial communities from the Plum Island Ecosystem LTER, Massachusetts, United States - Salt Marsh Sediment SW1601-40 ... | reverse complement strand
ACGACGCGCTCCCCTTTGGCGCGAGCGTTAGTCGCTGGGCATCCCATCTCAGAATCGTACCCGTGGATGTCAGTGTCCAGCAATGGGGTCATCGTTCTGCACGACGCGCACTCAAGATCAAGCGGGCTGAGAGTGATCGCCTGATTGTCGAATTCAGTGTCGACCCACTGATAGCAGTGGACGTAATGCTGGTCACCTCCACAGCGACAGGACAGTGCGAAAAGCGGGTTGAAATGTTCAGGGGCTTCGATTATTACTCCCGGCGGCGCATCGAACTCGATTTCCGAAAGCGAGACGTGACCGTCGAACATCACACCAGGTAATTCCGCCGGCCGCGCGACGAACCGCGCAATGCATCGCGGGGGATGACTCTGAAAGTAACTCGCCTGATCCATCGGCACCCCACCTCCATCACTGAAAGTTGTCTTTCTCCACGTTCCCAAGCTCCCGCTTGGTAACGTCCGTTTCCGCGCGTCCCCAAGCAGGAGCTTGGGAACGAGTAAACGCGGAGCCGTGTAACTCGGAACTGCCGTATACCGTGCCCCACCATTGGCCCACCGGCCCACCGTCGGCTATGATACAAGATTTGCCCTGGGTGAAAAACGCAAACCGGGAGCGCCGTCGGTGAACGCTCGCACGATCCGTCTTCGCGGCGTCGAAGTGCACAACTTGCAGCACGTCGATCTCGATCTGCCGCACCGCAGCCTGATCGTGTTTTGCGGTGTGAGCGGCAGCGGCAAGACGAGCCTGGCGCTCGACACGCTCTACGCCGAAGGGCAACGACGTTATATCGAGAGTTTCTCGGCCTACACGCGGCAATTTCTCCAGCGGTTGGAGAAACCGGCCGCTGAGAGCATCGACGGCATTCCGCCGGCGATCGCGGTAACCCGCACGTCCCAGAGCCAGTCGAGCCGGTCGACCGTCGGCACCACGACCGAGACGAACGATTATCTGCGGCTGCTCTTGGCCAGGGTGGGCGACGTCGTGTGCACCGACTGTGTCCGGCTGGTGCGCCGCGACAGTCCGCAATCGGCGGCCGACCTGCTGGCGCGACTGCCCGCAGGGGTCCGTCTGATGGTCGCGTTTGCGCCCTCGGCTCGTTCCGGCAGCGCGGCGGGCGGTAACGGCCAGGCGGTCGAGGGGCCGTCGGCTTCCCATGATATCTCCCATGATGAAGAGTCGTCACGCAAGGAGCAAGCGCTCTTATTCACCGAACAGACGCCGGCATCGGGTAACGACCCGGCCGCCCTGATTGCCGACCTGCAGCGAGAGGGATATGTCCGTGCGATCGACGGTAACAGCGTCGTGCAACTCGACAGCGGTCTGGCCGAACGTCTGCCGAGCGATATATCCAGCTTCAACGACGTCGAAGTGGTGGTCGACCGGCTGGTCAGCGGAAAACCAGCATCCGGCGAGGGCGATACGGATGTCGGCGGGCCGGCGTCCAATACAACGGCCCGACTGCGGGACACGTTGGAAACCGCCCGCATCGCCGGCGCCGGATCGTGGATCGTCCTGGTCGAAGACGTCGCGGGAGTTCGCCAGGCCTTGGGCGGTGCCATCTTGGGTCGTGACGCGGCCGAACGCACGATCGACGGCCGGCAGTGGTTGCGACTGGCCTTTAGCGAACGTCTCCGCTGCGAGGCCTGCGGTCTTGACTACCCCTTGCCGGAGCCGCGGCTGCTCAGTTTCAACAGTCCGCTCGGCGCCTGTCCGCGCTGCGAAGGGTTCGGCAACGTCATTGAAGTCGACATGGATCTGGTTGTGCCCGAACCGAACAAGACGCTTCGCGAGGGGGCCGTCGCGCCGTGGAACACACCCGCCTACGCCCACGAGCTGGAAGAGCTCGTGGCGCTGGCCGACGACTACGATATTCCGCTCGACGTGCCGTATCACAAGTTGACCAACAAGCAGCGGCGACTGGTGTACGAGGGCGTGCCGGAGCGCAACTTTGGCGGCCTGCGCGGATTCTTCGCCTGGCTCGAGCGGCGCAAATACAAGATGCACCTGCGGGTGTATTTGAGTCGCTGGCGGAGTGCTCGGCCTTGTCCCGAGTGCCGGGGTCAGCGCCTGCGGCCCGAGGCGTTGGCCGTTCGACTGGACGACAAACACATCGCCGACATCTGCAACATGCAGATCGACGAGGCGATCGAGTTTTTCGAGCAGATTGAGCTGACGCCGTGGCAGCGTAAGATCGGCCAGACGATGATCCAACAGGTCCGCGCGCGGTTGGGCTATCTGAGCGACGTAGGTGTGGGCTATCTGACGCTCGACCGCACGTTGCGCACCATCAGTGGCGGCGAGGCGCAGCGCGTGGCACTGACCACCGCGCTCGGGTCGAGCCTGACCGGCATGTTGTACGTGCTCGACGAGCCGTCGGCCGGGCTGCATCCGCACGACGTACGGCGGTTGAGCGACGCCGTCTCGCGGCTTCACCGGCGGGGCAACACCGTGGTGGTGGTCGAGCACGAAGAAGAGATCATCCGCGCCGCCGACCAGGTGGTGGAGATCGGACCCGGTGCCGGTCAACACGGCGGCAGGATCGTATTTCAGGGCACACCAGCGGCGTTGGCACACGACGCGGAGAGTCTCACCGGCCAGTGGCTCGCCGGGCTTCGCGGTGCCAGCACGACGTCGCAGCGCCGCCCGACGCAGCGCGGCTCGGTTCGCCTGGTGGCGGCGCGCGGCAACAACCTGAAGAACGTCACCGTCGAATTCCCGTTGGGCGTGCTCTGTCTGGTCACGGGCGTGAGCGGTTCGGGCAAGAGCAGCCTCGTCGAGCACACGCTCTACCCGGCCCTGGGCCGCCGCCTGCACAAACAGGTGCCCAAGCCGTTGGAATTCGACGAGGTTTTTGGCGACGGCCAGCTCGATGACATTGTGCTGGTGGACCAAAGCCCGATCGGTCGGTCGGGACGCTCCAACCCGGTCACTTACATCAAGGCGTTCGACGCCGTTCGCGCCGTGTTCGCTGACACTTCGGATGCCCGCGTGCACAACATTACGGCCGGCCAGTTCAGCTTCAATGCGGAGGGCGGCCGCTGCGAGGCCTGTCGCGGCGACGGTTATACGGCCGTCGACATGCAGTTCCTGGCCGACGTGTACATGAAGTGCGACCAGTGCAACGGTCGTCGCTACCGGAGGGAGATTCTCGATGTTCGCTATCGCGGCCGCAACATCGCCGAGGTGCTCGACATGACGGCCCGTGAAGCGTTCACTTTTTTCCGCGGCCATGCCAAGGTTCAGTCGCGACTCAAGCGGCTGATCGACGTCGGGCTGGACTATCTGCGCCTCGGTCAACCGGCCGGCACGCTCTCCGGCGGCGAATCGCAGCGGCTCAAGCTGGCCAGCTACCTGACGTCGGTGCACCGCGGTCGCACGTTGTTCATTCTGGACGAGCCGACCACCGGGCTGCACGCCGTCGACATCTTGCAACTGCTCGACTGTTTCGACGCCCTGTTGGACGTGGGGCATTCGCTGATCGTCGTCGAACACAACCTGGCGATGATGAAGGCGGCCGACTACATCATCGATCTGGGCCCCGGCGCGGCCGACGAAGGAGGAACCGTCGTGGCCAGCGGCACGCCCGAAGAGATCGCCCGCCACGACCGTTCCTTGACCGCCCCATATTTGAGGGACAAAGAAACGTCGCGCGAAGACGCAAGCGACTGACCGGCCGGAAACAAGCAACCAACGGACAACTCGCTACTCACCACTTGCTACTCACCACTTGCTACTCGCTACTTGCTACTCGCTACTTGCTACTTGCTACTCCTTACTCCCTACTAATTCCTCAACCCGCCGTAAACGTGACAAACTTCAGCGTCTTCTTTGGCGAAGCGACCGACGCGCAGGCCCGCGTCTACGTCGAGTACACGGCCGACGTGCCCACCGACGCCACGCTCAGCGGCACCGTGACCGGGCCGTTCTGTCAATACGCCCGCACGCTGCCCGCGCGACTGCCGCTGGTCGCGTATCCGGCAGACAAAGCTGGTACTCTTTTGAGCCAGTCCGTCGTGCCCGACCCTTGCTTCTGGACGCCGGAAATGCCGTTCCTCTATACGGTCGACATCGAGGTGCGGCGGGGTGATGAACTGCATGAGAGCGACCAGCGGCAGTTCGGCATTCGGCCACTGGGCGTCCGCGTCCGCGACCTGGTGTTCGGCGGCCGACGCTGGGTGCTGCGCGGCGTCGACAAGCACAGTATCAACGGAGACAGCATCTCTCGCGATATTCGTACTGCCAGTTCGCTGGAACAACTGCTGCGGGAGTGTCACGCGGCCCGGGCGGCGCTGGTCGTTGTTGAACCGGACGACGAGATTTGCGAATTGGCTAGTCGACTCGGTGTCCTGCTCGTCGCGCTGGTCGAGGGCCCCTTGGGGGACGTGCACAATTCGCTCCGCCGTTTGGCCCGCTGGTCGGCAGTCGGCCTTGCCGTCCTGTCCGACGCGTCGGCCGCCGCCACGCTCGACAAACGGCCTGCGCTGAATCTGCTCGTCGGTCAACGCATCGCTGCCGCCATGCCCGCACCGCTGGCGCCTTGGGCCGACGTCGCCTACGTCGAGATCACTCGTACAGACGAGCTGCAATTGCACGACCTACGCAACGCGTGCGACGCACTCGGAAACGTGCCCACACTCGTCTGCCGCCGTCTGCCCGCGGCCATGTCAATCACCGAGGCCCGCGCCGCCGGTGACCGGTTGCAGCGGGACTTCGCCCCGCTGGGCGACTTCGCCGGCTACATCGTGTAAGATGAACACGGCCGGGCATTATGTTTAACGCCGTTCGACTGATGTTCGCCATTGTCCGGAACCGACTCTCACGCACTTTCTCGCGAATCGCACTCATTCGATGACCGACCGGGACGACAACTTCGATCGCTACGTCCGCCAGATGCGCTATGCTCCGCTCGGTGAACGGGGACAACGCAAGCTGGCGCAAAGTCGCGCGCTGTTGTGTGGGTGCGGTGCTCTCGGTAGCGTGCTGGCCACGACGCTCGCCCGCGCAGGCGTTGGATTCCTGCGAATCGTCGATCGCGATTTTCTCGAACTCAACAATCTCCAGCGTCAGGTGCTCTACGACGAACAGGACGTGGCGGCGGGACTGCCCAAGGCGATCGCCGCCGCCGCCAAGCTGCGACGGATCAATTCGCAGATCGAAATCGAACCGGTCGTCGCCGACATCGATCACACGAACCTCGTCGAGCTGGCCCGCGACGTCAACGTACTGGTCGACGGCACCGACAATTTCGAGACGCGCTTTTTACTCAATGACCTGGCGGTCAAGCACGACGTTCCCTGGGTGTACGGCGGCTGCATCGGCGCCGAAGGGCAAACGATGACCATCCTGCCGCACGATACGCCTTGCCTGACTTGCCTGGTGCAGGAAGCCCCGCCGCCCGGCACCACGCCGACCTGCGACACGGCGGGCATTCTCGCCCCGGTGGTCAATGTCATTGCCTCGCTGCAGGCGATCGAGGTGCTCAAGATCCTCAGCGGCAACCGCCAGGCCGTCAGTCGGCAATTGACAGTCGTCGAATTGTGGGAGAACCGCATCCGGCAGATCAAGCTGAACAAACTCCGCGACCAGGTCGACTGCCGCACGTGTGACCGTGGCGAGTACCCCTGGCTCGAAGGCCGGCTCGGCAGCCAGACCGCGGTGCTTTGCGGCCGCAACGCCGTGCAGTTGAGCCGACCCGAGCGGTACGAGACGTCGCTCGACGCGCTGGCCGAGACGCTCGCGGGCGTGGGTCCCGTCGAGCGGAACCAATACCTGTTGCGGCTGTCAGTCGATTCATACGTCGTCACCGTGTTTGCCGACGGCCGGGCGATCATCAGCGGAACCGACGACCCGGCAACGGCTCGTACGGTTTACGCAAAATATGTGGGCACGTGAGGAAAATGCGGATTGTGGAGTGCGGATTGCGGAATCATGGATCCGGCATTTCGAAATCTGCCACTATTCTTACATTCCGCATTCCCAAATCCGCACTTGATTTGTCGCCCGCAAATCTTGCCCGCCGCGCATAACGTGCAGGGTTGATCGCCCATTCCGCTGGGCCGGGCGGCGGCCACTCAACTTGCAGCGCGGGTTCTGACGAATCTGAGTACTGCTAGCCGTCTTTTCCGCTCACGACTCTTCGTGCATTTGAGCAAGCCGGAGTATGACTCCCACGACGTCCACCAGAACAATGCGCCCCAGTGCCCCGGTGCACAGCGTATCCACGCCGGAGCACCTGCAGCCGAGGCAGGCGAGCAGCCCGTCGAACCAGTCGCCCACCTTGGGTCACGTCGGCCCGTGGCACCTCGTGGAGCAGTTGGGCGAAGGTGCCCTGTCGCGGGTCTTTCGCGCTCGTACCAATAGCGCCAGCGCGGACGGCCCGGCCTGCTACGCCGTCAAGTTTCTTCGGCCGGAATGGTACGACCATCCCGCGGCGGTTCAGGTGATGCGCCGCGAGGCGTACTTGGGCCGCATCGTCTCGCATCCACATGTTATCCCGGTGTTGGCCACCAGCGTGCTCGAGCCGCCCTACTATCTTGCGATGCCTTATCTCGCCGGCTCAACGCTGGCCGAGGAAATCGGTCGCGGCGATCTGCCGGAACTGCCCGCGGCTCTCTGGATCGCCCGCCAGGTGGCCGAGGGGCTCGCCGCACTGCACGAAACGGCCGGCGTGATCCATGCCGACGTAAAACCGAGCAACATCTTTCTGGGCGCTGACGGCCATGTGACGTTGTTGGACCTCGGATTGGCGCGCGCACCCGACCGGCCCGAGAGCATCGCCGATCGTCCTGTGGTGGGCACGCTGCATTATGTGGCCCCCGAGATGATCACTTCGGCGCTGGCGGCCGATGTCCGCAGCGACATCTACAGCCTGGGGGCGACGCTTTACGAGACGCTCTGTGGACAAGTGCCGCTGCCGGCGGCCGATCCGAGCGACATACCCGTGCTGCATCGCGGCACGGCGCCGGCGCCTCTTCAGCAGCGGGTGCCGAACCTGCCCGACGAGGTGGCCCAACTCGTTCACCAGATGCTAGCCAAAGAGCCACTCCGCCGTCCGCAAACGCTCCGCGAAGTGGCCGACCGCCTGGCCGCGCTGGAGATTGCCACGTTCGACCTACGACGGTCAGCGTGAAAAAAAGGCGTTTTCCCGATTGCGGCTTAGCGCAACTCTAGCTTTCGCTAAGCCGCAAGCGGTACGCTGGCATTACTCATTACCCATTACCTACCCAAACCGCGTGGCCAGCTTCTCCACAATGACGCGGCCGATGTTCAGCGAGGCCGTGGCCGCCGGCGACGGCGCGTTGCCTACGTTTACCACCCGAGGTGTCTCCTGAAACAGGAAGTCGTCGATCATCGCGCCGTCGCGGCCGACCGCCTGGGCACGCACACCCGCCGGCGCCGGTTCCAGATCGTCGCGGTGAATTTCGGGCACCAGTCGCTGCAAGGCACGGACGAAGGCCCGCTTGCTCAGCGATCTCCACATTTCGCCGGCACCCATCCACCAGTACTTCGTCGCCAGGCGGAGAAAACCCGGATAGGTCAGTGATTCGACCAGATCGCGCAGATTGATCTGCGTCTTGCGATAGCCCTCTCGGGCAAAGGCCAGCACGGCGTTCGGACCGCATTCGACCGTGCCGTCGATCATCCGCGTGAAGTGGACTCCCAGAAAGGGAAACTTCGGATCGGGTACCGGGTAAATGAGATTGTTGACCAGGCCGCGTGCACTATTCTTCAATGCGAAGTACTCTCCGCGAAAGGGAACGATCTTGGCTGCGGGCCGGCTACCGCTCATCTGCGTCACGCGGTCGCACTGGAGTCCGGCACAGTTGACGACGTACCGGCCGTGCCACTCACCACGAGTCGTCGCCACGATGACTTCGTCGCCGCGTGTTTCGATTTTCTGTACCCGCGCGCCGGTCACGATTTCCGCGTCCCGTTCGCTGGATCGCTGGGCCAGCCGCTCACACACCTGCACGAAATCGATGATGCCGGCCTCCGGCACGTGGATCGCGTCGATCCCCGCGGCGTGCGGCTCCAGTTCGGCAAGTCGCTCCCGCGAGATCTGCTCGCAGCGGACCCCGTTCGCCTGCCCACGTCGGTAGATTTCTTCCAGCGCGGGCGATTCCGACTCGTCGACCGCCACAATCACCTTGCCGCAGATATCGTGCGGGATCGACTCCTGCCGGCAGAACTCGACCATTGCCGTGCGGCCTTCGCGGCAATTGATCGCCTTGAGCGAGCCGGGCCGATAATAGATTCCCGTATGCAGCACACCGGAATTGTGACCCGTCTGATGTGCCGCCAGCCGATCTTCCTTCTCCAAGACCACAACCGATTTGTCGGGATACTGGCGAGTTAGCTGATAAGCGGTGGCCAATCCCACAATGCCACCGCCGACGATCACCACGTCCGTTTGCTGCATCGGATGTTAGTAGCGAGTAGCGAGTAGTAAGTAAGAAGTTGCCAGTAAGTGGATGCAGGATGCCGGATGCAGGGGGCAGGGATAACCTGTAAATCTGCAATCTGAAATTCTTCCCCCTTTTCCCCTTTCGGCATTCGCCTTTCGCCTTTTGTTTGTCGCGCTCCGCTTCGCGTCGCGGCTAGACTTGTCTATGGACTCTCGACTCTGGACTAATAATGCGCTCCGCTTTTGCGGATGTGAACCATCGGCTTGTGCTGATCTTTGCGGCTGCCGCGAACTACTCGTGCCAGGAACACGCGGTGATCGCCCGAATCGACGTGCCCGGCCGGCTCGCACTCCATGTGTCCGACCGACTCTTCCAGGATCGGCACGCCGCGTGGGCAGTGCGTAATCGCCAGTCCCTCGAACGCCGGCACGCCCTCGGCAAAGCCACGGGCAAAATGGCGCAACAGCGACATCTGATGATCGCCCACCACGTTCACCACAAACGGCTGACCTTCCGTGAGCCAGTCGCACACGAAACGCGAGCGGTTCACCGCCACGCTGATCATCGGCGGCTCGAAACCCGCCTGCATGACCCAACTGGCCAACATGCCGGTCGCCCGCTCGCCCACGCCGACGGTGACGATAAAAATTCCGCTCGGCACGCAGCCGAGAATGGGATCCACGCCGCTGGATTTCACTTGGTGGAACCCTCCGCCGCTGCTTTGCGCACCGACCGTCCGAGTTTTTGTTCGACGCTCTCGATTTTCGTTTGCAGGCGACCGGCCGGGCCGCGGCGGTAATCTAGTTTCGCCGCGCAGGTCACCCGATCATGGTCCTTGGCCATCTCCTCCAGGCACCGCTGCATCACGTTCATCACATCAGACAGCTCGCCCTCGACGATCGTGCCCATCGCGTGCAATTCGTACGCCAATCCGCTGCGGTCGATGATATCGACGCATCGCGCCACGTCGGCGCTGACGCTTTCTCCCTTGCCCAGCGGCGTAATGCTCAGTTCGAGTAATACCATGCTGCCACCTTCGCTTCGTCGTGACCTGCGATCGACCGAGCGGGCCCGTGCGCACCGATTCCTCCATGCACAAAGCGGTCGAACACGTCGGCCTACCGCGGGGCTACTTATTGTAGGAGCCCTCGCCCGCCTGTCGAGCCGTTCTGCCAGCGGGCCGCACGCCAACGTGAGCACCTTGGAACTGTGTCCCTTTGGGGGCGTTTTCCCGATGTTTTCCCTCTATCACGACCGCTAGCCACTCGCTACACTACGCGGTCTTTGTCGTGAGGGCAGCCCGCCGGTGAGCGGTGATCCGGGCATCCCTTCTCGCCAGGGGCGAGCTTTCTTCTACCCCGGGCGCCCTCGTTGTATTGCCAGGCCGGGTTGCTGGCCCAGACTGGTCTTCAGCCGAGTGGTGCTAGTGTTTAACTTTTGGCGGCCCGCGGTTCGCTCCGCCCGCCGTACAACGTTCGTTTATGTTCGGCTCAGCACGACTACGCACCCAGTTGACGAGGATGTTGAAGCTGGCGTTCGCTTTGGCGAGCGTCGCCGGCCTGTTGTTTGCTGCGCCGCTTCTCGCCGCCGGTGATGAGGGTCTGATTGGCTCGCGTCTCGTGGCGCTCGGTCACGGTGCACCGACGCTTGCCACCGGCAGTCCGTTTGCGACGGACAGTTCGTATGTCGACGCCGAACTCTACTACGGCACGTCGCCGATCGACGTGGCACCGCCAACCTATTCAAACGAACCCTCGGCCGGCGAATCTTATTCCGGCGAACCTTGGTCCGGTGCACCTTGGTCGTGGCAGTTTTTGCCCGAGGGAATCATCTACCGTTCGTACATGGCTGGTGTGCACGAACCCCGTATGTCGGCCGTCTTCTTCAACAGCAACGATCATAACTGGTACCTCGACGCGACGCTCGGCGCACGCGTCGGCCTGATTCGCTATGGGACTACCGACGCGCTCTGGCCGCAAGGCTGGGAACTCGACGTCGAGGGTGCCGCCTTCCCGCGACTCAATCTGAACGCCAACTGGGACGTCGAAGCGACCGACTTCCGTGTCGGCGTACCACTCACCTACGGCCAGGACAACTGGCAGGCGAAATTCGGGTATTATCATCTCAGTTCGCACCTGGGCGACGAATATGCCATTCGCAACGACGGCTCGCTCGACAGTCGCATCAACTTCAGCCGCGACTGTTTGCTGCTCGGCCTGTCCTATTACGTCACGCCCGCGGTGCGGCTCTACGGTGAGTCGGCCTGGGCCTTCTATAGCGACGGCGGCAGCCAGCCGTGGGAGTTTCAATTCGGCGTGGACTACAGCCAGCCCGGTCCGACCGGTTGTTGCGGCGTGCCTTTTGTCGCCCTCAACGCCCACCTCCGTCAGGAAAACAATTTCGGCGGAAATTTCGTCGCCCAGGCCGGTTGGCTGTGGCGTAACGAGTTGGGACAGACGCTCCGCACCGGCGTGCACTATTACAACGGCAAATCGAACCAGTTCCAGTTCTTCGACCAATTCGAAGAGCAAATCGGGCTGGGTGTGTGGTATGATTTCTGACTCGGAAGTTCCGAGTTCCGCGTTTCGAGTTCCGAGTTCCGGGTTGTGGCCTGGTCGCTTAAGCGACCAGACCGAACTAAGCGACCAGGCCGAACCTCGCTACTCGCTACCAACCTTGAACGTTGCAGCGAGAATGCCGGCGACGCGTAGCGTCGCGGCTACTGGCCACTCACTCCCGCCACTCGCTCTCACTACTCGCTCTCACTACTCGCTACTTACTACTCGCTACTAACCCATGCCCCGCCCGCTGGCTGACTATCGGCTCTTTCTGCGTCAGTTTCGCCGTGCCTACCATACGACCGGTGCTGTACTTCCCAGCGGTCGGACGCTGTGCCGGGCATTGGCCAGTCACGTTGGCTCCGAGGACGACCGACCGCTGCACGTTCTCGAAGTCGGTCCCGGCACCGGCAGCGTAACGCGGGCGATCATTGGCCGCCTGCGCAGCGACGATCGCCTGGACCTGGTCGAGGTGAACGACCAGTTTGTTGCACACCTGCAGGAGCGGCTGCGAACCGATCCCGAGTTTCGCTCCGTGGCTGATCGGACGCACATCTGGAACGCTCACGTCGAACAACTGACCGCGGCCGAACAACCGCCACGGTACGATCGCATCGTCTCGGGACTGCCGCTCAACAATTTTTCGCCCGGCGAGGTCGAGACGATCCTCGGCGCGCTGCGCGAGTTGCTCGCACCGGGCGGAACGCTTTCCTTCTTCCAATACATGTGGATCCGCAATGCTCGCACCCTGGTGAGTGGCCGCCGCGAACGAACGCGACTGCGCGGCATTGGAAACGTCCTCGATGGTCTGCTCGACCGGTACGAGATTGGCCGCCAGTGGATTTGGCCCAATGTTCCGCCCGCCTGGGTACACCACGTGCAGTTTCACAGCGAAACCCCCGCCGCCAAAACAATGGCGACCCAAAAGACGTTGCGATAATAGTTTGGTAGATGATGTAACAGGAGGAAACGAAGAAAACAGAGAACGGCTCTTACTGCAGACTCAGTTCTCTTTGTCTTCTTGGTTATGTCTGATGGTGAATATACTATAAGAAGTGGTAGTTTCACCAATCTTCCAGCGGTCGTTTGCCAAATTCAGTAGTTCCAAAAACGGATGAATTGCTATACGTGAACGCAAGGTCCCTCTGGACAATGACTTGGTTCAAAACAGGTCATTCCAAGGAGGGAAGCCATGCGTTCACGTCCGG
>Ga0315553_10003500_pt1 | contig 12177 bp, 10 predicted proteins | sample SalMarSW160140MG_FD_203099 | JGI IMG/M metagenome (GOLD analysis project Ga0315553, IMG submission 203099) | Salt marsh sediment microbial communities from the Plum Island Ecosystem LTER, Massachusetts, United States - Salt Marsh Sediment SW1601-40 ... | reverse complement strand
GTCGGTCGGGCCGAACTCCGGGACCGGCGACCAGATGGGCTCGGGGAGCTGCGGCGTGAGCGCGCGAACGGGCAGCGCCACGATCCCCGGGAGCTGCGCGGCTCGCATCCGGACGATCACGGCCGGTTCGACGCCCTTCCACGTGGGGTGAAGCGGCGGTGGTGCGAGCGGGGCGCGAAGCGAGGTCGTCATCTCATGCCTCTTCCAGGTTGCCGAGCACGACGTTGATGTCCTTGCGGAGCGGGTAGGTCGGGTAGGCCTCCACCAGCTCGTCGGGCACCTGGAGGTTCTCGTTGAGCTGGTGCACGAGCCGGCCCGTGGTCCCGTACCACTGGAATCCCCGCGGCGGGTTCTTCGGGGCGTCGCCGTGACCGGCCACCTCGAGCAGCTTCAGCGTGGGCTCGACGCAGATCTCGGTGCAGCCGGTGCGACCGCCCGTCGCACGCGACAGCGCGTCGGGGGTGTGCGCCCCGGCGAGGATCGCCGCGGCCAGCTCACCGGCGGTCACCTCGGAGCAGAAGCACACGCGCCCGTCGGGCAGCAGACCGGCGGCCATACAGAGCGCGGCCACCTGCTCCTGGTCGACGTCGGGAACCTCGGTCCCCACGAGGCGGGGCTCGTCGAGGTCGACCATGCGGATGGCGTCGTCGGGACAGAGCTCGAGGCAGTTCTGCGCGTTGTAGCAGGCGACCTCGTCGATGACGGCGAGCTTGCGGCTGGGACCCGGTTGGCCGTCCGGGCGCTCGACCATCCGGATGGCGGCCGTCGGGCACGTGTACGTGCACAGGGCGCAGCCGGTGCAGTGCTCGGCGATGATCTCGGCGATCTGCCGCACGATCCGCGCCATCGCATCCCCCCGGAGGTCGCCCGGTCGATCGCTTTATCGAAGTTAATCGATTCTCCGGTGCTGGTCGAGGGCCAGCGCCGTGGCGACGCGCAGCGGAACGCCGAGCGCCGCCGCGAGGCGGACCAGGTCCTCGTGCTCCGGCTTGGCTCCCCACGGGCCGCGTTTGATGCGCACGGGATGCCCGCGGACCTCGACCGTGTCAACCTCGCGAGGCACCACGACCTTGTCGACGGCGTGCCGGCGCAGCCCGAGGGACCCCGTCTCGGCGAGCAGGAGGCGGGAGAGCTCGTCGGCGGCCTCGACGGCAGCCAGGACGTGGACGGTGTGCGCGGGCCGTCCCTTCTTCATCACGATCGGCGTGATCCAGGCGTCGTGCGCGCCCGCGTCGAGCGCGCGCTGCACCACGTGGGCCAGGACCTCCCCCGTGACGTCGTCGACGTTGGTCTCCAGCACCACGGCGGTCGAGGCCGACTCGGGCGTGCGGCCGAGCGACGCGGGCAGGACGTTCGGGCGGTCCGGGAGTTGTCGGCGCCCCGCGCCGTACCCGGTGGCCTCGACGGTGAACGGCGGGAGGGAGCCGAAGTCGGTATCGAGCGCGCGCAGCAGCGCCGCACCCGTCGGGGTCACGAGCTCCACGTCGGCATCCCCTCCGTGGATCGGCACACCGGCCAGGAGCGCGGCGGTGGCCGGCGCGGGGACCGGCAGGCGCCCGTGCGCCGAGTCGACCGTGCCAGCGCCCACCGCGGGCGGTGCGCTCAGCACTCGCTCCACGCCGAGCAGCTCGATTGCGGCGGCGACACCGACGGTGTCCACGACCGTGTCGATCCCGCCGACCTCGTGGAGGTGGACGTCCTCGGGCGGCGTCCCGTGGAGCCTGCCTTCGACCTCGGCGATGGCCCCGACGGCCCGGACCGCGACGTCGCGGCCGCACTCGGCCCGCTCCACGAGATCGAGGAGATCACCCGCCCGCCGGTCCTGCGGTCCCGGGTCCACGGTCACCGTCGCCCGGGTGGCCATGATGCCGCCCGCGTCCACGCGCTCGGCGTCCAGCTGCCAACCCTCGATCCCCGTGACGGCGACGGCGTCGCGGATCTCGTCGGCGGACGCGCCGAGGTCGATGAGGGCCCCGAGGAGCATGTCGCCCGAGATCCCCGAGAAGGGGTTGAGCCAGAGGAGCACCGACCCGCTCCCCGCGGTCTCGCTCACCAGAAGCCGACGACGGGGTGCGGGGTGTAGGGCTCCTCGAGGGCGGCGACGTCCTCAGCCGAGAGCTGGAGGTCGAGCGCGGCGACGGCGTCGTCGATGTGGTGGGGCTTCGTCGCGCCGACGATCGGCGCGGTGACTCCGGGCTTGCCCAGCAGCCACGCCAACGCGACCTGCGCCATGGGCACGCCGTGAGCGTCCGCGACGGCGGCAACCCGTTCGACGATGGCGCGGTCGCTCTCGCTGGTGTCGTAGAGCGTCTTGCCGAACTCGTCGGTGCGTGACCGCTCGGTCTCGACGTCCCAGGCACGGGCGAGCCGCCCCCGGGCCATGGGGCTCCACGGGATCACAGCGATCCCCTGGTCGCGGCACAGCGCCAGCATCTCGCGCTCCTCCTCGCGGTTGAGGAGGTTGTAGTGATCCTGCATCGACACGAATCGCGACCAACCGCGGAGCTCCGACGTGTAGAGCGCCTTCGAGAACTGCCAGGCGAACATCGACGACGCGCCGATGTAGCGCACCTTGCCCGAGTGCACGAGGTCGTGGAGCGCCTCCAGCGTCTCCTCGATCGGCGTGCCGGGGTCCCAGCGGTGGATCTGGTACAGGTCGACGTAGTCGGTGCCGAGACGGCGCAGGCTCGCTTCCGCCTCGGTGAGGATGGCCTTGCGGGACAGCCCGACGCTGTTCGGCCCCGAGCGCATCGGCCCCCAGACCTTGGTGGCGAGCACGATCTGGTCGCGGTCGGCGAAGTCGCGCAGCGCCCGGCCGACGATCTCCTCGCTGACGCCGGCCGAGTACATGTTCGCGGTGTCGAAGAAGTTGATGCCGGCCTCGAGCGCCTGGCGAAGGAACGGACGACTCCCCTCCTCGTCGTATGCCCACGGGTGCGTGCTCCCTCCGGGCTGGCCGAAGCTCATGCACCCGAGGCAGATGCGAGAGACGTCCAATCCGGTCCGGCCGAGCTTCACGTATTCCATGTGGCTCTCCTTGACCCGCCCCGGTGTCACGCCGGCTTCGTCGATGGGGATCTCGGCCTGCTCGGCCGAGACGCGTTCACGCTAGTAGCGGGCCTCGGAGCCGGGACGTCGCCGGTCCGGCGCGACGTGCCTAGCGGACGATGGCTGTCGCGAAGTCCTCTCCGAGTCCCACCGACATGTGGAACAGGGCGAGGAGATCTTCGCCGGGCTCGGCCACGAACGAGTGCGACGACCCGGGCGGCTCGTAGATGAAGGAGCCGGGTCCCGCCTTCCAGTCGTGCTCGAGATAGCTCCAGGTCCCGCGGAGCGCGTAGCCGACGACGGGGGTCGGATAGGAAGTGCCGGTTGACCAACCCGGGCCCGTTCGTCCTGAACGCCTCGAACCAGGTGCCCGCAGCCACGTCGATCAGGAGCGGGCGACTGGACGCGATGTCGTTGATCGGCATCCACGCACGGTCGTCGCCGTCGATGTCGGCGTCGTAGTGGAGCAACGGCTCGGCTTCCGGAGGCGTCGAGACCGTGAGCGGCACGAGCTGATCCGCCATCGCGCACCTCCGGGCCGAGGCTTCGGAGCACGGTACCCGGAGTGGTCGCGATCGATCACGTGACGATGTCAACCCGCGTCCGGCTTCGCGCGTCGCACCGATCGACCGGCTCCGGTGCCGCACGCGAAGCAGCGGCCTCCGCGGAGGCCGCTGCACCTGTGTGTCGCTCGCGCCCGGCTTTCCGGTCGTCCCCGTCTCCGCCAGTCCCGAGGGAATGACGACACACCAGGCGTTCTCGGTGTGCTCGGGGCCGCGCAGAGCGGCGAAGGCCGAGCCCCGGCGCGCTGCGCGAGCTCGCCCACGCCGTCTTGCGGCGCGGCCCCCCTACCGGCACAACCGCGAAGGGTTGACACCGTCGAGTTGACACCGTCGCGACATGATCCACACGCTGTGCTCCCGGTTCTCGCGGTATCGATTGCAGTGACGATACGGTCGGCATCGTGGACGTGGTTCGCGAGCGGTGCGGCCCAGAGCTGTGCGCTCACGCCCCACGCGTGGAAGACCATCGGGGGCCACCCGACCGTGACCGAGGCTGTTGGGCCGCGGTGGCCACCGGGTTGGTCGTGCGGGTTCAGACGCCGGCGGCGGTGACAATCGCGTCGGTGGCGAACCCGGCGAGGAGGCCGATTAGCAGGCCGTAGGCGAGCAAGTCCATGCGCCGCATTTTGGCGGCGACACCGATCAGCTGGATCACGACGTAAAGGATGGAGCCGGCCGCCAGGGTCAGGAAGATGACCGACAGGGCTCCGGAGGTGACGGCGTGGCCGACCGCAGTGCCGACGAAGGTGGGGCCGCCCCCGATAGCGCCGAGCGCGAGGAGAAATCCCCAGCCGGGGATGACCCGGGTGCCGTCGGCACGGGTGTCAGCGGCGAGGGGCGCGACGATCCCGAACCCTTCGGTTGCGTTGTGGAGCGCGAACCCGATGACGAGCAGCGTGGCGAGCGCGATCTCGCTGTTTGCCGCGGCTTGGCCGATCGCGAGGCCTTCGGCGAAGTTGTGCAGCCCGATCCCGACCGCGATCAACAAGGCCAGCCGTCGCGCCGGTGACCAGCTCGCAAGACCGGTGCGGGGCGGTGCCTGCTCGAGCACCGCGACGCTCCCGCTTGCGCTCGCGCTTGGTGGCTGTGCCCGTAACGCCTCGAGAGCGGGCGCCGGGGCAGCGGGGCCGTCGACCAGGGTGGCGTCGGGGGTACGGGTGACGCGATCCATCCACCGTTCGTAAGCGACCAAACCCAACAGTCCCACCGTCAGCCCGCACGCGAACAGTGCGCCGTTGCCGAACGCGGCGCCGAGGCCGCCGTGGCCAGCGTGGAACTCGTCCAACGCCGCGTCGATCGGTTCCCACGCCGCCGAGAGCACGTCCCACACCAAGAACACGAGAATCCCGATCGCGACCGCGTTCAGCAGCATGCGCAGCGTCGGAGCGGGACGCTTCAGCCGGCCGATCGGCAGGCCAAACAGGATCGTCACCCCCGCGATGAGCCCGAGCAGCAACGTGTTTTCGAGACTCATGACCCCAGCTCTCTTCCGTAGCGACGCCAGGACTTAGGGAAACCTACCCTAAGTGCCGGGCAGTCGACGGGGCGATCGGAATGGGGTCAGTGAGAGCTGGGTCGGGGCTTGGCGACAGTGTCGGCCTTCAACAGCAGGATGCGGTCGTTCCTGGACGGCTTCGGGTTCGAGTCCGAGACCGTGCACGCTGGCTTTGAGCCCCCCAGAGCGGTCCGGTTCCGTCTCCCGGCGCGGACCGGAAGAGGCAGAGCCGCCAGGCGCGACGCAGCGCCGAGTCTCGGTGCCGGGTCCCACCCGCACCCGCGCCTGACGATCTCCCTACCCGATGTCAGTCGTGCAAACGATCCCCACTGACACGTATTGAGATTCCCGGGCGTGTCAGTGCTGCAAGGTCACACTGAGCGAGCCGGGCGTGCGGACCAGAGACGAAGCCCCCCCTTCCACCGGGCACAATCCGGGCACAAACTGGGGAGGCACAGGCCGCCGCGGAAGCAGACTGCCAGGGACGGTCCGGGACAGCGACAAGGATCCGCGTTGAACCCGAAACCGCAGGTCACAAAGACGAAACCCCTGGCCGAGCCAGGGGTTTCGCCGGAGCGGACGACGGGATTCGAACCCGCGACCCTCACCTTGGCAAGGTGATGCTCTACCAACTGAGCCACGTCCGCGTGAGTGAGCGAGAATACCAAGCGACGCCATCGGGGACTCGGCCGGGCGCGCTGCGCCGGCCGGGAACGGGGGGACCAACGTGGCAAACGTCGCCGAAGCGCTCGCCGAGATCCTGGATCCGGCACACGTCCTCACCGGTGGTGCCATCAACGAGGACTACGCTCACGACGAGGCGCTGACCGCGTCGCCGACCACTCCGGCGGTGGTAGTGAGACCGTCGTCGACCGACGAGGTCGCCTCGGTCCTCCGGCTCGCCAACGAGCTGGGCGTCCCGGTCACGGCCCGAGGGAGCGGCACCGGGCTCTGCGGCGCCGCGATCCCCCGCCCCGACGCGATCGTGATGTCCTTCGAGCGGATGCGCGCCGTCAAGGAGATCGACGCCGACAACCAGGTCGCGGTCGTCGAGCCGGGCGTGACCCTCGACCAGCTCGACGAGGCCCTCGCACCCGAAGGGTTCGTCTACCCCGTCTACCCGGGTGAGAACAGCGCGACGATCGGCGGCAACGTCGCCACCAACGCGGGCGGAATGCGTGCGGTGAAGTACGGTGTGACCCGCCACCGCGTGCTCGGCCTCGAAGCGACCCTGCCCACCGGCGAGGTGATCCGCACCGGCGGCAAGTTCGTGAAGGCCACCACCGGCTACGACCTCACCCAGCTCATCATCGGCTCCGAGGGCACGCTCGCGATCGTCACCGAGGCGACGCTGAAGCTCGAGCACCGCCCCGAGCACTCGGCGACGGTCCTCGCGCCGTTCGCGACCCTCGACGAGGTCACGGCCGCGATCCCCGAGATCATCGCCAGCGGCGTCGACCCCACGATCCTCGAGTACGTCGACACGATGGGGATGGCGGCCACGACCGAGAGCGAAGGACTCGATCTCGGCATCCCCGCCGAGATCACCGAGACCGCGCTCGCCTACCTCCTGGTGCTCCTCGAGGGCCATCGGGCCGAGCGCGTCGAGGAGGACGTGAACGCCCTCGGCGAGCTGCTCTCCGAGCTCGGTGCCCTCGACCTCTACGTGCTGCCCCCGCAAGCCGCGACGAAGCTCTTCGTCGCCCGCGAGCGGGCGTTCTGGGTCGCGAAGGCGAACGGCGCCGACGACATCATCGACGTCGTCGTGCCGCGCGCGTCGATTCCCGAGTACCTGCGCACGGTGTCCGACGTCGCGGCGCGCCACGGCGCGTTCGTCGCCGGCGCGGGCCACGCCGGGGACGGCAACGTGCACCTCGCGGTCTTCCAGCCCGACGTCGACGAGCGCCAGAAGGTGATGCACGAGGTCCTCGCCGCGGGCATGGCGCTCGGGGGCACGATCTCCGCCGAGCACGGCATCGGTTCGGAGAAGCTCCCGTACTACCTCGAGCTCGAGGACCCGACGAAGCTCGCCCTCATGCGCCGGATCAAAGCGGCGTTCGATCCCTACGGCATCCTGAACCCGGGCACGCTCCTCGGCTGACCCGCCGACGCACAGGAAGGACCCCGCGGTGAACGGCGCCCAGGCCCTCATCCGCACGCTCGTCGCCGGCGGCGTCGACGCGTGCTTCGCCAACCCGGGGACCTCGGAGATGCACTTCGTCGCCGCGCTCGACGACGTACCCGAGATGCGCGGCGTGCTGAGCCTCTTCGAGGGCGTCGCCACCGGCGCGGCCGACGGCTTCGGGCGCATGGCGGACCGCCCCGCGGCGACGCTGCTCCACCTCGGCCCCGGGCTCGGGAACGGGATCGCCAACCTCCACAACGCCCGGCGCGCGCACACGCCGCTCGTGAACCTCGTCGGCGACCACGCCACCTACCACAAGCAGTACGACGCGCCCCTCGAGTCCGACATCGAGGCGCTGGCCGGCAACGTGTCGGGCTGGGTGCGCCGCACGAACCGGCCCGAGGACGTCGCCGCCGACGCGGCCGACGCGATCGCCGCCGCGACCGGCCCGCCCGGGCAGGTGGCGTCGTTGATCCTCCCGGCCGACGTCACGTGGCTGGAAGCCGGCGAGCCCGCGCCGCCACCGGCCCTCGCGGCGCCCGTACCCGTCGCCGACGACACGGTGCACTCGATCACCGCCGCGCTGGGCTCGGGCGAGCCGGCGGCGTTCCTCCTCGGCGGGCGCTCGTTGCGCGAGCCCGGGCTCGTCGCCGCGAGCCGGGCGGCCGAGACCGCGGGCGCCAAGCTCCTCGCCGAGACGTTCCCGGCGCGCCTGGAGCGGGGCGCGGGGCTGCCACCGGTCGAGCGCCTCGCCTACCTGGCCGAGCTCGCGGCCATGCAGCTCGACGGGCTCGCCCACCTCGTGATCGTGGACGCCGCGGCCCCGGTGTCGTTCTTCGCCTACCCCGACAAGCCGAGCTCACTCGTGCCCGAGGGCTGCACCGTCCACACGCTCGCCACTGGCGGCGACGACGTCGTCGGCGCGCTCGAGCACCTCGCCGACGCACTCGGCGCCGACGCGGACGCCGCGGCGCCGCAGGGCGCCGGACGGCCCGAGCTCCCGACGGGCGAGCTGACCGCGGAGGCGGTCGCGGCCGCACTCGGCGCGCGGCTCCCCGAGGGGGCGATCGTCTCCGACGAGGGCCAGACCGCGGGGATCTGGGTTTTCCCCGCGACCGCGGGCGCGCTTCGCCACGACTGGCTCACGCTCACGGGCGGCTCGATCGGCCAGGGCCTGCCGGTGGCGACGGGCGCATCCATCGCCTGCCCCGACCGGCCGGTGGTGAGCATCGAGGCCGAGGGCAGCGCCATGTACACGCTCCAGGCGCTGTGGACCCAGGCCCGCGAAGGTCTCGACGTCACGACCGTGCTGATCAACAACCGCTCCTACGCAATCCTCAACCTCGAGCTGGGACGGGTCGGCGCGGCCGAGGCCGGCCCACGGGCCAAGCGGCTGCTCGACCTCTCCGAGCCCGACCTCGACTTCGTGTCGCTCGCGCGCGGCATGGGCGTGGAGGCGAGCACGGCCGAGACGGCCGAGGACTTCACGAAGCAGCTCGAGCGGGCGCTCTCCGAACCGGGCCCGCACCTGATCGAGGCGATCGTCCCCGCCGGGTTCTAGCCGCTCGGCGTCGCGTCACTTCCCCGTGAGTCGTTCGACGACGGGCGCGAACGCCTCCATCTCCGCACCGCCGAGCACGACGTAGCTGAAGCCGTATTCCTCACGGCGCTGGTGGCAGAGGTCGACGATCTCCTCGACGGTCCCCACGAGGGCGATGGCCGAGTCGAGCGCGTCCTGGGGGCTGATCCCGAAGCCGGGAGCCATGGCTTCGGCCAAGCCGACCCGGTCGTCGGTCACCGCGGCGAGGAAGCAGCGCACCTGGAGCTCGAGGTTGTCGAAGCGGTCGCCCGCGGCCTCCCGCACCCACCCGATCTTCGCCCTCGTGGCTTCGGCCAACGTGTTGTGCACCATCCCTGGATCCATCACGCCCGCGCCCAGGTTCGGGTTGACGCCCACGATGTCGGCCTCGCGCGCCGCGACGGAGAGGACCCGCTTGCCACCGCCACCGATCAGCAGCGGCGGGTGGGGCCGCTGCACCGGCTGGGGCGCGCCGTCGTACTCGGTGATCGTGTAGTGCTCACCCGAGAAGCTGAACGGGCCGTCGGCCCACGACCCCTTGAGGACCCGGATCGCCTCCTCGAAGCGGTCGATGCGCACACCCGGACGGTCGTAGGGCAGGCCGAGTGCCTCGTAGTCGGCCTTCATCCAGCCCGCGCCCATCCCGAGCTCGACCCGGCCGTCGGTCAGCAGGTCGATCGTCGCCGCCTCCTTGGCCACGACCGCGGGATGCTTGTAGTCGTTGTCGAGCACGAGCGTCCCGACCCGCAGCGTCGACGTCACCGCGGCCGCGGCGGCGATCGCAGGGAGCGGGGCGAGCTGCTGGTCCACGAAGTGGTCGGGCAGGAACATCGTCGAGTACCCGAGGTCCTCGGCCTTGCGGGCCTCGGCGCGCCAGCTCTGCGCGGACGACACCCCGCCCATCTGCAACCCGAACCGGAACGGCTTCGCCATCGGATCTCCCTTGTTGCCTCTCCCGGCGACGCTAGCGGCCCGTCGAGCCGAAGCCGCCCGCACCGCGCCGGCTGTCCGGGAGCTCGTCGACCTCGCGCCACTCGACGTCCTCGACGCGCTGGACGACGAGCTGCGCGATCCGATCGCCGGCGTGGACCTTGTACGGCTCGTCGGGGTCGGTGTTCACGAGGATGACCCGGATCTCGTCGCGGTAGCCGGCGTCGATCAGCCCCGGCGTGTTGAGGCACGTCACCCCGTGGCGGGCCGCGAGACCCGAGCGCGGCTGGACGAACCCGGCGTGGCCGGGTGGGATCGCGAGCGCGATCCCCGTGGGGACCATGGCCCGGCCGCCGCCCGCGTCGAGGACCGCGTCCTCGCAGGCGACGAGGTCGTAGCCCGCGTCCTCCGGATGCTGGGCGCGGGGCAGCGTCGCGTCGGGCCGGGTGCGACGGACCGGGATCTCCACCGGCGGCAGCGTAGAAGACCATGGTCGTACGCGTGGAGGACCGTGATCCGTCGCGTATGCCAGGATGCCGACAGGACGGACGAGGGGGACGCAATGCCCGCGACGGTCATCGACGCCGACGGCCACGTGCTGGAGCCGCCGGAGGCGTGGGAGCGGCTCGACGAGCGCGCACGGCCCCGGATCGAGGTCGACCCGAACGGGTTCGGCCACGTCGTGGTCGGGGACCAGGAGATCCTCGGCGTGCCGCTCGGCCAGCTCGGAACGCCCGGCTCCAAGATGAGCGACCTCGACAAGGCCCGGCCCTTCTCCGAGGCACAGCCCGGAGGCTTCGACCCGGAGCAGCGCCTCGTCGACATGGACAGCGAGGGCATCGACGCCGCGGTGCTCTTCCCCACCGTCGGCCTCTACGCCTGGGCCGTCACCGACACCGATGCCGCGATCGGGATCGCCCGCGCCTACAACGACTGGCTCGCCTCGTACTGCGCGACCGATCCCGAGCGTCTCTTCGGCGCGGCGATGGTGCCGCTGCAGGACCCGGCGGCCGCCGCCGCGGAGCTGCGCCGCGCTCACGACGAGCTGGGGTTCACCGCCTGCTTTGTGCGCCCCAACCCGTGCCGGGGGCGGATCCTCGCCGACCGCGCCCACGAGCCTCTCTGGGAGGCAGCCGAAGAGCTCGACGTGACAGTCGGCATCCACGAGGGCAGCTCGGTCATCATCCCGACGCTCGGCCACGAGCGGGCGATGGACCCGCTCGTGCTCCACGCGGTGTCGCACTCGTTCGAGGAGATGCTGGCGTGCGCGCAGCTCATCTCGACCGGGGTCCTGGAGCGCCACCCGAGGCTTCGCTTCGCGTTCCTCGAGTCGCACGGGAGCTGGGCGCCGTTCTGGCTCGAGCGCCTGGACGAGCAGGTCCACGGTTTCGGGGACTACTGCCCGGAGATGAAGCTGAAGCCGAGCGAGTACTTCGCCCGCCAGTGCTGGATCAGCTTCGAGATCGACGAGCCGACGCTCCCCGCGCTGGTGCCGTTCGTCGGCGAGGACCGTGTCATCTGGGGCTCCGACTACCCGCACCACGACGCCACGTTCCCCGGCGCGGTGAAGACGCTGCGCGACACGATCGCCCCGCTCCCCCAGTCGATCCAGGCGAAGGTGCTGGGCGAGAACGCCCGCACGCTCTACCGGCTGCCGTGAAGGACCCGGCCTCCGTCGCCGAGCGGTACTTCGCCGCGATCCGCGAGCGGGACGGCCGCGCCCTGCGGGCGCTCTTCGCGCCGGACGCCGAGCTCGTGAGCGCGGCCGGGACCTTCCGCGGCCCCGACGAGATCGTGCGCTTCTTCGAGGAAACCGCGTTCCCCGTCGCGAGCGACCCGAAGCCCGGACCGTTCGTCGTCGACGGCGATCGTCTCGCAACCGAGATCGAGCTGCGCCTCGGCGACAGCCGGACCAAGGTCGCCGACTTCTTCACCATCACCGAGGGGTCGATCCGCCGGCTCGTCGTCTACCTCTTGCCCGAGGCCTGATCCGCCCGCGGGGCGGGCCTACGAGGCGAGGTCGTCAGCCAGGTCGTCTCGTTGAGCGGGCGAGAGCTCGACCGACTCCTGGTACTCGGGGTGCGTGACCTCGAGGAACGCCGGGCCCTCGCGCAGGGCGTCGGCCTGGACCGCCGAGAACGGGAACTTCAGGTAGTGCACCGCGGGAGTCGTCTCCTCCTCGCGGGTGAGCCGCTCCTCGTCCTCGGGCACGCAGTCGACGTAGCACTCGTCCCCGGCCTCGGGGAGGCGGAAGCGCAACTCGCGCTGGATGCCCACGAGCTTCGGCAACCACTCTCGTAGCTGCTCCTCGCTGGTGAGCTCGATGAACAACGTGCCCGACAGCTCGCCCGGCTCGGGGATCAACTCGTTGTAGACCTCGAGCTCGTGCGCGATCTGCTCGTCGCGCAGCATCTTCTCCGCCCGCGCCATCTCCTGG
>Ga0315553_10003497_pt1 | contig 12182 bp, 9 predicted proteins | sample SalMarSW160140MG_FD_203099 | JGI IMG/M metagenome (GOLD analysis project Ga0315553, IMG submission 203099) | Salt marsh sediment microbial communities from the Plum Island Ecosystem LTER, Massachusetts, United States - Salt Marsh Sediment SW1601-40 ... | reverse complement strand
TCCTATTGCCTTGTCCATATCCCACCACCGTGAACGCCAAGACATCGTCACGATCGTGAACCACACCTCGATGTCCACATCGGCACCGACCACGGCGTCCACGGTGATCGTGCCTCCCAAGCCTGAATCGTTATCCGCCGTGACCGCCTCTGCCCCCGCGCCATTGTAGCTCCCGGTGTGGCCAACAAGCTCAGTCCTGGCCGCGTCCATGTAGAGGTCTACGTGATAGAAGCCGCCACCCTCCGCCACGATCTCAACGTAGAGCCTTCCGAGGTCCGTGTTGTCCTGGGAGATCCCGGTGGTGCCCTCCCATCCCGAGAGCTGGTTGTTGTCGTCGCCGCTCTCTCTGGGATCCGCGTCATTGATAAACACTGTGATTAGGTTAGCACCGTCCAAGCCGCCATACTGAGCACGCGGGCCTGACTCTAGCGTCCAATTCAGCATACTCGTCGGCGGCAAGAGATCGCGCAAGCGCCCTAACGGACGTCGGTTTGATGTTATGGCACTCTGACCTGGTGTGGTCATAATCTCGACGATCTCGCCGTCAAGTATCACCATGTCAAATAGCATCTCCCTGCCAATGCTCTCATTGCGAATATCCCAGAGTTGGCCTTGGTTCTTGATCTCAATGGTCGGATAGGTGTTCGCGTTCCCCGCGTTGACCACGGTGCTGCTACCTGGTACTGTGGCAATGCCGACCTGGTCGGTACCCAAGTAGATGTCATCCCCATCAAGGAACAAGCTCGTGATGTCTGCGGCAGCCGGGAAGTCAATGGGGACATGGGCCCAAGAAGAGCCGTTCCAGCGGGCGATAGCCTGCAAGAGTGTCAACGGCCCAGCGGTGCTGAATGTACCCGCCAGCCAAAGTTCTCCATTTTCGCTCACTGCTGATTCACGAGGGTGTCCCGGCCCTACGCCGCCATCCAAGTCTGACCAAACAATGCCATTCCATGAGGCGATCATGCTCACGGATGTAGGGCCACTGCCAGCCTCATTGAAGATGCCACCAGCGTACAAAGTACCGTTTGGACCAACGCTTATGGTGTACACGAGACCCGTGCCTGGGATACCAGCAACTGTGACGCCGCTATCTAGGTCTGTCCAAGCGGTGCCGTCGTATTCGGCTATCCCGTTACAGTTAACGGCCCCTATGGTCACGAAGTCGCCGCCTACGACTAGGTTGTTGTTGAGCAAGGATGTTATGGCCCTGACGACCTGGTTGGGGAATACGCCACCCACGCCAGCCCACGCCCCCGCTGTCACGTCCCAACAGACCAGCCAGTCATTGCCAGCCACGCCCCAATCATTGAAGTTGCCGCCGACGTGGACGACGCCGAGGTAGTCAACAAACACGGCATTGACCCAAGGCGATGGACCGAAGCCTGGCACGACACCAGCTCCGGGTCCGCCGTGGACATTGACCCAGGTATCAGTCACTGCATCGTAAGCCGCGAGGTAGTCCGCGTTACCGTCGCCTGCGCCGCCCGATCCGTTCGTGAACCGACCCCCGGCATAGAGAATGCCGTCAACGCCGAAGTGCATGGTATACACGCGATCGTTGAGACCGCCGCCGAGGGTCGCCCACGTCTGCGTCAATACGTCCCAACGGGCGACGTGCGCGCCGACTCCGACACCTAGATTATCCCAATTGTCGAAGTCACCGCCGATGTATATATCGCCGGTCCCAGGGTCACGCACAAGGGCATTGATCTCAATACCGCCGCCTGCCCCAGCAACGGCATTGGCGGCGGGTCCGAGCGCATCCCAAACGCCCTCCAACCGGGCAATAGCACAGCGAATGTCAAGCGGTGCGGTCCAATCGAGCACCTGCTCATGGGTCACCGCGTCGTAGAAAAACGGGTTGCAGGCCAGCAGCCGAAAGCCGACAATTTCCTGGTTGCCGTATCGCCCGACACTCTGCGTCACATCGCTGTCATAGCGCACATGGAGATCCCGAGCGATCCCATCCACGGTGTATCGCAGGATCGAATACTGCGTCGGCTCGCCTCGATCCCAACGCATCGCCGACATCAACTTCGCCCGCGCCTGGTGCAGCGACTTCCTGGTCAGACCGTGCGTGGTAACGGTGATCGTCACCGTCCGAGGCTTGACCAGGCTATCCTTGTAGAGAGCCCCATCGATCCCATGCACTTCTTGGACTACATGCTCAATGGGAGGCAGACCGAACCCATCATGCGCCATGAGAGAGTCCACGGTCCCCGGCGCGAAGTTGACGCCCGCGAAGTTCAGCACAAACCCGTCGGGAGTGATCAGTTGATACGTGACATCGCAACCGCCCATGTGCTCAGTCCTCCAACTCCAACTGCCCATGATGGCCACGAGCAAGGTGGCCGCCACCACGAGCACGAGTCCTATGGCTCCCCTCTTCATCTCTGCTCCCCTTGTCATTCTCGTGTTCGCCGAGCATACTTCTGTCGTCACCTATGAAAGTAAACTCGAGGGCGATTTCTTCAACCGCACTGACAGATTCGTGTTTCAGGGGCCTTTCTTGTCTACCCATGGACGGACACGCAGATCGGACAAAAGCCACGGCAGCATCGCTCTCAAGGCCCTACAGATTGTTACAGAAACGCCATCACGACCCGCCATACTGCCCTGTCCCAAGAATGTGCCTCCGAATGAGAAGAGCCACGTCAGAAGCTCAGGTGCTCCCTCGGCGGCTCAATGGCGCAAGGCTAGATTGCTTTACACGTGTGAAGTTGGAAGCGCGCCCGCTCTCATAGGACTCAGGCTTCTATGGATTGCTTGTCCGGCTAGCGGGCCAACTCCAACTCTTCACAGAATGATGGGGTCTGTATGTGGGTACTGCCCTCGGAGCTCGAATCCGCGTCGGTGACGTCAAAAGGTCACCACGAGCGGTTGAAGTGTGCTGCCCTTTATAACGAACCGCGCTCGTGTTCCTTTCACCAATAGCGTGCTTCTACGTCTTTGCTTTGACGTGCCCTCCGGGATCGGCCTCGGCCATGGTCCCGGCACCAAGCACCATCGCCATCTGTAGGTGGGGCCGGGTCAGTCTGTTCCAGGTCACCGGGCCATGCTTCACACCCTCTGGCACGTAGATCGCGGAAGTGGTGTCGAAGACCACTGGTTGACCATCCACGACGAACTCTATCTCGGCGCCCAGGTCCTCGGGGTTGTGGGGGTCGCTCCCTATGTGTAGAACGATCTCTCTACAGCCCTCGCGATGCGAATGCTCGAAGATATGAGGGTTTGGATCCGGCATGTCCCATACCCATCCCACTTCGATGTACGTGTTGACTCCAGGCACCAGGTCGTCACTCATCAACGTCATCGTGGGATACTGTCGGCCGGCTATCTGCCCGGCGGACACTTCGTAGCGGGGTCTCCTCACCAGGTTCCTCTCCCAATCTCTACCAGCCATCGTCCAAAGCCCTCCTTCTCCTATAGCCTATGAAGCTCTTGCGGGTGAATGAGATGGAAGCCACAGCTCACGATCATGTTGTGGCCGGTCATGGCGCTGGAATCGTCTGAAGCCATAAACACGATGGCGCGGGCGATCTCCTCCGGCTCGGCGATTCTGCCCAGGGAGTTGCTGACGTTGAGTTTCCTCCATATGTCCTCTTCGGCCATCCCTCGCCTCTTGGCCAGAGCCGCTATCATCTCCTCGAACTCCTTGGTACGGGTGGCGCCGGGGCTGATGGTATTCACCCGGATGTTGTGCTTACCGGCTTCGATGGCCAGCACCTCGGTGAAGCCGATGATGGCCCACTTGGAAACGCAGTAGGGACTCTCCGTCGGGTGGCCAGAGATCCCCGCCACACTGCTCACATTGACTATAACACCGCTCTGGCGAGGGATCATCACCTTCATCGCCTCTCTCGCACAGAGCATCGTCCCCGTGACGTTCACCTCCATGGTATTGAACCAGACGTCCAGGTCCATGTCGGCGACATCAGCGTTGTTGTAGGAGTAAGCGGCGGCGTTGTTGATCAGTATGTCAAGCTTCCCGAACTCCTCGACAGTCTCAGCCACCATCCGCTTGACCTGCTCGTGATCTGAGATGTCGGTCTGTATGACCTTTGCCTTGCCGCCTTTCGACTCGATCTGGTTGGCTACCCCTTCCAGTCTGGACACGTTGCGGGCGGCCACGACCACTGCGGCGCCTTCGTCGGCAAAGGCCAGGCTAATCGCTTTTCCGATGCCCGTCCCACCACCGGTGACAATGGCTACCCTGTCCTTCAGTTTCATGACCTCCATCCTCCTGATGAGTTGTTTGAGCTTGGTTTGGATGCTCCATCCTGCGAACCTCGGTGGCCGCCGTTGCGCCTGCAAGAGGACCTCCTGATTGTGACACCGCCGAGCCACCACTGCCCCACCCAGCGCCAAGACAGCAGCAACTATAGATGCTCACCGTCCTATCTGCAAGCCAGTAGGCTCCCTTCGGAGCACAGCCACTGCTCGCAGGGGGCCTGCGCGTGTTGCTGCTGTGCGGCCCCGGCTGGGGGCAATCTCGGGAACCGCCACCAGAGCGCACCAGAGCCTTTCTAAGCCGTCTCTCGCCCCGAACGAATAGAGTTTCTCCTCTCCGCCGGCGGCATGGGCTTCTGCCGCCCTCCCTCAATCGCCCACTTCGGAGCACCCGTGGCTTGTCCACAGGGCGCAGCTCTAGCTCGGATACTCGCGCATGGCGCGCAGAGGCTGACCCACCAGGCGAAAGGCACGCTGCTCCGCCTCCCATCGAATACGCTCCACGTCCAGCGTCAGGTACTCGCCTCGCCGGTAGAGAAGCTGCCCGTCGGCCCACACGTAGGCCACATCTCCGGGGTGACTGGCATAGACGATACCGGCTTGAACGTCGTGCCGAGGGATCCAGCGAGGGCTTCTCGTGTCCAGAAGGATCAGGTCCGCAGGGCGGCCTGGCGCCAATACCCCACTCTGATCGAACCCCATCGCCGCTGCCGGAGCCTGCGTCGCCAGCCGAAGCAGAAGCGTGCGCGGCATCGCTTGGGGGTCCTTCTGAGCCTCCTTCTGAACCAGCCCCGTGATGCGCAAAACCTCCAGCATGTTCAGGTCGCTGTTGGACGCGGGGCCGTCGGTTCCCAGAGCCACGTTGACGCCGTGACGCAGCATGAGTGCCAAAGGGGGCATCTCCATGGCCAGCTTCTGATACGTCTTGGGAGTGTGGGCCACCCAGGTTGCTTTCTCTGACAGGAGTAGCACATCGTTCTTGGTCAGCAGGTTGCAGTGGGCGACCAGGGTTGGCTCTGGCAGATCGAGAAGCCCCAGGGAAGCTGCATAGGCCACGGGGGTCATCCCGCAGGTGGCCATGGACTGCTCGAACTGCTCGTGGGACTCGCTGAGGTGGAAGTGCGCGCCCACACCTAGCCTGTGCGCCTCCTCTACGAAGCGCAGCAGGGTTTCCGGCGGGTCCATGTAGGGCGAGTGCGGGCCCATCGTGGTCCGAATGCGCCCCTGCGCCGCACCGCGCCATCGCTCGACGAAGGCTACGGTCTCCTCAAACGTCTTGTGACCCAGCTCGTGCTCTCTGCCGATGCCGAAGAAACACCAGGCGAGAAGCGCCTTCATGCCACTTTCCTCGATAGCACGGGCGGTCTGGTCCATCCAGAAGTAGTGGTCTGCAAAGCCAACTGTGCCTGAGGCGATCATTTCGCAGCAGGCCAGAGCAACACCCCAGTAGATGTCCTCCTCTTCCAGAGCGGATTCGGCCAGCCAGATCTTCTCATTGAGCCACCTGTCGAAGGGGAGGTCGTCTGCCCAGCCACGCTCCAGAGTCATCGCCGCGTGGGTGTGGACGTTGAAGAAGGCCGGAAGCGCCACCATCTCCGTGCCATCGACCAGTTCATCCGGCGCGAAGTCTGGCGGAGCCTGACCAACGGCCACGATGCTGCTTCCCTCCAGTGCGATGTCTACACCTTCGAGGAACCGATCTTCCTCGTCCAGGGTAATGGCCATCACATCCCGTATCAGCGTGCGCATACTCCCTCCCGAGACCAGGTGTATGTTGACTCAGCCAGGTCCAGCGTCGGTGAACCCACTCCACTGCCTAAGAACGGCGCCGCCTGTAGCCCCAGCAGACCGCGAGCCCCAGCGGGAGCACGAACCACGGCGTGCACAGCTCGGTCTTGAAGTTCGCTGTGGCACTCTTGTGTCCGTCCACGACGACGGTTGTGAGTGGTGCTTCCCCCGCTGCGGCGCCGCTCCAGCCTTGGAAACGCCAACCGGAGGACGCCTTCGCTGAAAGCTGCACTTCCGTACCCGACTCGTATCGTTCCTGCTGGCAGTTGGGGAGTGGATCGAGGGTGGCCGTCCCTGCGCCGTCGGGGCAAACGTCGGTCGCCAGAGTGTAGCAGTTGGAGGGGACGTAGGTGACGTAGTTGGCGCCGAAGCCCACGTTGCTCACCCCATAGCTGATGCGCATGTATCCTCCCTCCCCCCAGTCCGGCCCCCACGAATTCCTGAGATACCACACGCCGGCCTCTCCCTGGTTCTCGTCCCAGCCTACCAGAACCACCGCATGGTTGACGACAGAACAACCTGGACCCGCGAACACCCCGGCGGTGTAGGTCTGGAAGGCCGAGTTGACGCAGACCGCCGCGGCAACCGGGCCGTTTTCGTAGATCGCCCGTTTTATGTCAATAACGGGAGCAACGGTCGATTCCCCTGCCGCGTACTGCCAGGACTCGAGCTGATACTCGTGGTGGTGTGGCGGGGCGCAGGCGTCGTCCCGCGCTATGTAGGGGAAGGCGGCGTCACGGACGGCCCCTGCGCCTTCCTCGCCCGAGGGCACCCTCCAAGCGTGGTAGTCGTGGCCCCACCACCCGCCATTGCAGCCCCAGGACTGCTCGTTGCAGGAGACGAGGTACTGCTCTGAGAGATCCTCTGCCGGACCCTCCTGAATCATTATGTTCAGTTCTAATGGACCCACCGTGGCGAAGGCCCAGCAACTCCCGCACTGCCCCTGGTCCTTCACCGGCGTACAACCGCCCAGGTAGCACCAGTTGAAGGCCGGCGGCAGTTCTGCCTGGTCCCCCTCGGCGGAGGGCGGGGCTGTCTCGGCAAACGAAGTAGGCGTAGATACTGGGACCGTGGCGCCAAGTGGGCCGACGGCTCGTACCTGAAGAAGAAAGGTGTCTTCCGGCAGCGCTGCCGTCTGCCAGGGCCAGCGGTACTCCAGTGTGAGCGTGGTGTCCCCGTCGCGGACCGCCTCGAAGCGCAGGATCTGTGTCCCTGGGGCGCCCAACAGATCGGACTCCGGCTCAAACTCTTCAACCCTCGCCCGACACAAGATGTCTCCCTCCCCTGATCCTGCCATCTGCCAGCCGTAGCCGGTGGACGGATTGGCCTGGAGCTTGACCACCAGGACCTCCCCTTCGCTGAGCTCGATCTGCGAGCCGTCGTCCGCTGCGGTGACCACGATCTCTTCCAGCGGCGGCTCCTGTGCCTCAGGCGCGGCGAAGGCAGTTGGCGCCAGAGCGAGCGCCAGGGCCATCACCAGGAGGATGCCAGGCCATCGTCTTGTGGGCACAGTCAGGGTATTCATTTGGGCTCCACTGACAGAATGGTACGCACGAGTACACGCCCACGCTGAGTGCGGTTCGTACTTCGTCCACCAGAACGATGTCCATGCTGTGCAGCAGCGACATGGCCTCGGGCAGCGAGAACTTGGCTTGTCTCACAATGTTCTGACTCGGATCGATGTGGTAGTTGCGGGCGCGGCTTAGGTCGGCTGCGGACAGATCTGTGTTGCCAAACAGGCTCTGCTCTAGATCGGTGCCCCCGAAATCGGCCTGGGACAGATCTGACTCTCTGAAGTCCACGTCTACGGCGAGACAGCCGGAGATCTTGATGTCCCTCAGACTGAGTCCGATGAATGTAGAGTGGCTGATGGCGCACTCGAGGAATCCGATGGGGTTCGCCAGACCCGACTTGGGCCAGTCTGCCTCGCTCCAGTTGACCCCCATTACCTTGCAGCCCTCGAATCGACTGGAGGTGAACCGGCTGCCTGGTACCTTTGCCAGGCTCAGGTCGCACTCCCTGAAGGTGCAGGCGATGAACTTGCAGGAGCGGAAGACCGACTCCACGAACGAGCTGTGGAAAAACACACAGTCGTGAAACTCGGTAGACACGACCTCGACGTGGTCCAGTCGTATCTCTTTGAAGACCAAATCAGTGTACTGAGCCTGTGAGGAGATGATAGAAGTCAATCTCGCCACCTCTGCATGAGTCGAATCCCCGCAGCCGCCATCGACTCAGCTTCTCGTTTCTTCCTGTGCGATGCTCAGGATCACATCCAGGCTCCTCCGGACGTCTTCCTCGGTTGTGGCCCACGAGGACACGCTGATCCTCATGGCCACGTGTCCCTGCCACTTCGTTCCACCACACCAGCACGTGCCCTCTTCTTGTACTCGTTCGATCACGCGGCGTGTGAGCTTTGCATCGCCGAAGGAGACGAGCACCTGATTGAGCACCACCTCGTTGAGAATGTCGTATCCAGCAGCCTGTAGACCGTCTGCGAACCGTGAGGCGAAAGAGCAGGTACGTTCGATGAGATCGGCGAGCCCGCTCCGTCCCAGCGAGCGCAGAGCCGCCCAGATCTCGACGCCTCTTGCTCGACGGGACATCTCGGGCGTGTAATGGTATGGTTCCCTCCCCTGGCCTTCAATGAGGTAGGCCGCAGTGGCCGACATCGCTGCTCTCAAGTGCTCCGCCTCGCGGACGAAAGCGATCCCGCTGTCCTGGGGTACGTTGAGCCACTTGTGTCCGTCCGTGGCCCACGAATCCGCGTCTGGCACACCTCTTGCCAGGTGTGCGCGCTTGGGCGAGGCCAGCGCCCACAGACCGAAGGCGCCGTCCACGTGGACCCAGGCCCCCGACGCCCTGGCCGCCCGGCAGACCTCTTCTGCGGGATCGAAGGCCCCGGTGTTCACATTGCCTGCCTGCGTGCACACAATGGTGGGGCCGGAGATCTCCGGAAGCTTCTCCGCCCGCATCCGGCCCTGGCCATCCACAGGAACACGGATGACTCGGTCCCGACCGAGGCCGAGCAGACTCAACGCTTTGAGGACGCTGACGTGGACCTCGTCACCCACGATGACCGTGATGGGGGGGGCGCCGAAGAGACCCTTGGCTCCCACGTCCCAGCCCTCGCGACCCAGCAGTGCATGGCGGGCTGCGGCTAGACCTGAGAAGTTGGCCATGGTCGCTCCGGTCACAAAACCCACACCCGCCTCTGGAGGCAACCCAAGAAGCGAGAGCAGCCACTTCATGCAGACGTCTTCGAGGGAGGCCGCAACTGGCGAGAGAACCCGGGCCGCGTTCTGGTCCCACACTCCGGCGAGCATGTTCGCCGCCATGGCCGCTGGCAGGCTCCCACCGACCACGAAGCCGAAGTACCGGCCACCTGTGGTAGCCACTGTCGCCGGGGATCCGATGTCGTCGAGCTCGGCCAGCACTGTGCCGGGATCTATCGGATCTTCCTGAAGCGGCACTTCCAGTTGTCTGAGTCGCTCGACCGCCTCCGATGAGGGACTGACCCTCCTCGCCGGAAGACTCCTTACGTACCGAGTGGCGCGGTTCGCCACATCAAGCAGCAGCTCTTCCATATCCACCTTCCCGCGAGATCATGGAGATTGTCCCCACCGTACCGGCCTGACAGGCGGCTCAAAGTCCACTCTGATTCGCCCTAGTATCCATAAGTCTCAAACCAGGCAACGAAAACGAGAAACACTGTGAGAACAACCAACCCGCCCGCGAAGGGGGCAGTCCATTCGCGGAGGACCGCCTTCCAGTCAGCTGAGGGCCTCATCGACAGATTCCTCCAGGACTTCTTGAAGTAGGCCCACCAGCTCCTCACGGCGGGGCGGACCTCATAGAGCTCACCTGCGATAGCCGATCCCAGCGACGCACTGCCGATCAAAGCCGCGACCTCCAGGAGGATCAGCAGCCAGTCGCCGGGGCTGAAGGACCTTCCCAGAGTATAGGGCGCCAACAGCGACACCAGTGCATAGAAAGGCCCACTGAACAGCATGGAAAGTGGAGCCTGTAAGAGAAGTCCAACGCCGAAGTAGACGACGGCCGAGATGACATTACGCTGCAAGATGTGAACGAACATCTCCTGCTGCGAGCCTATCTCAGCGCCCGTCCTGGCCCCCAGGGCACTCAAGAGCGATGCCCACCGCCCGAAGAGAGAAAGCATCGCCTCTGGGAACAACACCACGAGGATTCCGAAGAAAAGGAAGCAAACCGCGAAGAAGCTCGAGTTGATGCCACCCCAGCGCAGGACTAGCTTCAGCTTTGCTGTATACATGCGATACCCACCTCCATCTCTTGTCCTCCCAGCCGCTAGCCATCCCTGTGGCGCGTCCTGGACAGTGCCCAGGATACGCCGGTAGCCAGACGCGATACCAGTCCCATGGCGCACAACGCACCGAGGTCTATCAGGGTGACATCGGGGAACAAGTTCTCTATGACATACTGCGCGAACCAGAGAGCCAGGATAGCCGGGACAACGAGAGGCACGATGGTGAAAGCATAGCGCCTGTTGCGTGTCATCGCGGGATCTCGTTCCTTGATGCGCCAGGCGGGAACGGCTCCTCCTAACGCGCTCTACGAGAGACCTCCCCCCAGGACTCCAGGAGCCAATTCGACCTCGTCGGAGAACAGCCAGCACGGTCCCGCTTCGCCCTGGGTGGCCAGCGTGCCCACGGTGGGCGATACCCCCATCTCCTTCAGTCCATACGTTGTACCTCATACCCTGGTGAGTGCCTGCCGTTTCGCCATTCCAGACTACGTACCGGGAGGAATAGTCCCAACTCTCGTCGGTTTTGTCAAGCCAGTGAAGGGGATGGCGCTCGAGAAGGATTGGGGGGAACTAACGGCCGGGTTCCAGTCAGCGATAGCGGGCGTCGTGCATCCTAAAACGCTGCGGAGCACCACAAGCGGGCCTACCAGCCGGAGGTGCTGTTCCAGTGCGCAGTGAGCGGTTCGGCTTGGACATTCTGCTGAATTGGGATAAGCTACCCGTCGGCCCAGTGTGCCACACGAGGTAGGTCGTTAATTGTGCCCATCGAGGTGCCCTGGCGTCCAAGAGACACGCCCAGGATCCACCTCCCGCACGCGACCCACTGGGCGGGACCGATGGCCGCCGTGCTGCATGGCTGACGCAAGTCTCGCCTAAGCCCATGAGGGACAAGGATAGGATCGTATGTACTTACAAAGGCTAGCTTGGCGTACTATTCATTTTGCCCAACGCCAAACGCACGATTTCAAACTCATGTTGGTGCGTCGGGCATTGCATGGGTTGGCTACTAGTCTAACAGAGCAATACCGTTCCCTATACACCGTCGGACTAGGGGCCAGTCCCGTACAGTTGGGGTCGCTCCAGAGCGTGGGCAACGCCGTTGGCGCGCTGGCGTCCTTGCCCGCAGGCTGGTTCATCGACTATCACGGTCTGAAGAAGGTGTTCCTTTTGGGCACCGTGCTTCTGGTGGTGGGCAGCCTGGTCTACTTCGCAGCTCCCCTGTGGACCTGGCTGTATCTAGCCGTTATCATCTACTCTGTCGGGTTCCGCATCACGTGCACCGCTTGTACCGTGACCTGTGCAGCGGAGCTACCCAACGAGGAACGGGCCACCGGGCGTGGTTTCTGCCGCACGCTGGCCGCGCCCGTGGCCATCGCTACCCCACTACTGGCGGCCTGGCTCATCTCCAAGTTTGGCGGCATAAGCGTTGAGGGCATCCGCCCGCTGTTTGGTATCCAGGCGCTGATCTTCGTGGCCATACTTCTGCTGCTCCTGACACGGTTGTCCGCCGCTCGTACCCCAAACGGGCCGAGGCACGGCGAGGGCATCCTTTCGGGTTTCTTACAGGTGTTCAAGCAAGGCCGGGACGTGGGGCGTCTGATGGTGATGATGGGGTTGATGGAATTGCCTTGGACAATAGCCCAGCCCTTTATGCCCGTCTATGCCCATGAGTTCAAGGGGGCCAACGAGTTCGTGCTTGGTGGTATCGCCATAACCAGCGCCCTAGTGCCCATGCTGGCCTCCATTCCCCTGGGCCGCCTAGCCGATCGACACGGCCGCAAGAAGCTGCTTTTCGCCATCGCTCCGCTAGCCTATGCGGGCAATCTATTCCTGGTCTTTGGACCGGAGTCGGGCGCGGGTGCCTCGATATCCGTGCTGA
>Ga0315553_10003493_pt1 | contig 12190 bp, 10 predicted proteins | sample SalMarSW160140MG_FD_203099 | JGI IMG/M metagenome (GOLD analysis project Ga0315553, IMG submission 203099) | Salt marsh sediment microbial communities from the Plum Island Ecosystem LTER, Massachusetts, United States - Salt Marsh Sediment SW1601-40 ... | reverse complement strand
ACTTACTATTTGCTCCAGACCTATACGGTGGCTATAATTTGAACACTCCCCTGCGGCTGCTGTGTTTCACGGTCTCCCGTTCTGGTACTGGAGGTTTGCATGTCTTTACCCCGAAGCCCGGTTCGTACAGCGGGTGTTGATGATCGAACGACAACCTCAAATTTACGGTTTGTCCCTCCGCCAATTAGCCGTATCGCGGACACTGGGCTTTCACAACTTGGGCTGCAGGATCTGGCTTTAAAGATCCTTTACAACGGCGGATACATGACCGGGTTTAAGGTGGCCGAAGCGATGTCGCTGCCATTTGCGGGGCTTGTCGATCAGATTCTCGAAGCGTTAAAACGAGAAAAATTTGTTGAGGTAAAGACTCAAGTCGGGTTTGGTGAGGGCTCCTACCAGTATGCGATTACTGGCGCTGGAATTGCCAGGGCACGGGAGGCACTTGATCGCAGTCAGTACGCGGGCCCGGCGCCCGTTCCGGTCGAGGTGTACAACGATTCCATCAAGCGGCAAAGCCGGGGGCGACCGACGGTTCACGAGCACACAATGCGCGAGGTTCTTACTGAGCTGACTCTGTCGGAGAAGACCTTCAACCAGATTGGCCCGGCTGTAAATTCGGGTACTTCGATTTTTCTCTATGGCCCTCCAGGAAACGGCAAAACCTCGATTGCACGCGCGATCGGGAACATCTTGCTTCAGGAAGACATGTACATACCTTTCGCCATCGACATTGGCGGTCAGGTCGTGAAACTGTATGACTCGGTGACACACGTACTCTCACCCGATGATGAGAACTCAACCGATGGTACCGGCTCGTTGAAAACAGGGGCAAAACGTGACCCGCGCTGGGTGCGTATCCGCAGGCCGTTCGTGATTGTTGGCGGCGAACTGACTATGCCTGGGCTCGATCTGGTATTCGATGATGTAAACAAATTCTACGAAGCCCCCTTCCAGGTCAAAGCAAACGGTGGGGTATTCCTTATCGATGACTTTGGTCGCCAGCAAGTTCGACCACGAGATTTGCTCAACCGCTGGATCGTGCCACTCGAAAATCGGATTGATTACCTCACGCTCCATACGGGGCGCAAGATAGAAGTTCCTTTCGACGTACTTGTCGTATTTTCGACGAACTTGCCGCCACGGGACCTGGTGGACGAGGCCTTCCTCCGCCGCTTGCGGCACAAGATTGAAGTCGAGGATCCATCCTATGAAGCCTACCGTGAAATATTTAAACGGACAGCTGCTCAGAAGGGTGTCGAGTACTCAGACAGCGGCTTGGCCTACATGCTTCAAGAGTGGTACATCAAGCGCAATCGTAAGTTGCGGGCGTCCCACCCGCGCGATATCTGCGATCAAATCCTTGATATCTCGCGCTATTTAAATGTAGAACCGGTCATGACCAAAGATCTGCTGCAACGGGCAGCCGAGGCATATTTCGTAGAAATTTAGTGATGGCAAGACTTTTTTCCTGGGATTCTGGAGCCCCGCTGGTGATTGCACACCGCGGGGCTTCCTCTCTCGCGCCTGAAAATACCCTTTCAGCGTTCCGGCTCGCGGTTGAGTTGGGCGCAGATGGGATTGAACTCGATGCTAAGCTATCAGCCGACGGGGTGGTTGTCGTTCACCATGATCAAACGCTAGATCGAACGACGGATGGATCTGGGTTGGTGCGTGATCGGACCTGGTCAGAATTGCAGCAACTTGATGCCGGAAGCAAGTACGCGGGTATATTTCGTGGTGAGCAAATTCCGACTTTGGAGGCAGTATTTAGTGAAGTCGGTCACTCGGCCTTAATTAATGTGGAGTTGACAAACTATGGTTCGATATTCGATTCCCTTATCGCAATCGTTGCAGATCTCGTCTTCAAACATGGCCTCGAGGATCAGGTGCTGTTCTCCTCGTTTAATCCGTTTGCAATCTGGCAAGCTGCTCGAGCGGCACCCAACGTTCGCAGGGCGCTGCTGATCCACGGCGATATTCCAGGGATTTTCCGTTCCTTGTTCATGAGGTTACTGCCATTCGATGATCTCCACCCTGCCGTTCAACTGGTCAATCCCTATTTGATCGCAAGTCAGCATGCGCGGGGGAGGTGGGTACGTGCCTGGACAGTCAACAAACCGGATAGGATGCAAGAGTTGTTTGAGATGGGCGTCGACGGTGTTATTACGGATGTCCCCGATCGTGCACTCTTGGTGAGGGAGGGCATGAAGCAGGGGAGTCTATGATGAAAGAACCTTGGTCGATCGATGAATTGATTTGTGCTTGCATCGCCCGCCAGGTCAAGGATGGGGATATTCTGGCACAGGGATTGGCGACCCCGCTTGTGGCTGCAGGGTATTTGCTAGCATGGCACACCCACGCTCCGCACGCTACATTCGCCTCTGCCATCGGCCAAACAATCTGTCGTAAGGGTGCTCCGCTTGGATTGGCGACTATTGAATCACTCTGGTTGGATCGTGCGTTGGCATCTTTCGGATTTGTGATGGTCGCTGCTGATCTGCTTCCCAGGGTCCAGCCCAAGGAATTCTTCCGCCCGGGCCAGGTAGATGCGCATGGAAATTTCAATAACATCGCCTTCGGTAAGGATTACCGTCACCCGCGACTGCGCATGCCAGGCGCCGGTGGTATCCCGGATGTGACAACCTACATGATGAACACTTTTCTGTACGTCCCGCGGCACTCGCGAGTAACATTCGTTGAAGATATTGATTTCGTCTCAGGTCTCGGACATGGCAGCAGACGCTCACGTGTGGGAGGTCCACGTTATCTCGTCTCTAATCTTGGGCAATTCGATTTCGTTGGTGGTCGCATGCGAGCAGTAAGCTTGCACCCTGGAGTAACACTCGAGCGCGTTCGCTCGAAGACAGGATTTGAACTGGCGATAGCCGATGATCTCAATGAGACCGTGGTGCCTGACGATAATGAATTACATTTATTACGGACGGTCATTGATCCGCTTGGCATTCGGCGCTTGGAGGGCTTATCCGGCCCCAAGCGGCGAGAGGCGATACGCGAAATTCTCATTAAGGAAACTGCGCATAGACAATAGAAAGGATCCGCAATTCCCCATTTTCCTTGTTAACGAACCAGGGGGACGGTATACTCAACACAATGCGCAAATTCACGGCTTTCACCATTCTGCTTATAGCAATCCAGCCTCTGGTTCTTGCTGCCTCGCAAGCTGCAGTGCCGAGACCTGACCTGGCTGAGCAGCTGCTGGCACAGATGACCCCAGAGGAAAGGGTGGGTCAGCTTTTTCTGGTTACATTTGATGGTCCAATTTTGCATTCGGATTCTCCCATCTATGAATTGGTGACTCGCTACCACGTCTCTGGCGTGATACTTAAAAGCGATCGTAATAATTTTTCGGATACACCGGATACCATTCTTGATCTTCGCCAGCTGATCACGGACCTGCAGAACTTGAAGCATGAATCGGCGCTGTTGAGCACGTTGGATCAGACAGGTTCTCCTCCAGAAAGCGAAGCGGCGTACGTCCCATTATTCATTGGGATAAATTACGGCGCCGGGACGTCTGACACAGCCGAGATCCTATCTGGTTTGTCCGATATTCCATCGGCGATGTCGATTGGTGCTACATGGGATACACAAGTTTCGCAGAACATCGGATCTTTGCTCGGCACCGAGCTAGAGGCGCTGGGGTTCAACTTGATGATCGGCCCATCCTTGGATGTGCTCGAGAACCCTGAGTTGACCGGCTCCAATGCGCTTGGAACGCGTTCCTTTGGAGGCGATCCCTACTGGGTGGGTTCCATGGGCTCAGCCTTTATCGAGGGCGTACATGCCGGATCGGATAGTCGGATCGCAGTTATTGCAAATCATTTTCCTGGATTGGGGAGCGGTGATCGCCCGATATCAGAGGAAGTTGCAACGGTTCGGAAGTCTCTTGAGCAGTTGAAGCAAATCGAGCTTTTCCCGTTTTTCGTCGTAACCGGGAACCTGCCTGGGGAGGCCCCTGGGATTACCGATGGATTGTTGACAGCACATATTCGCTATCAAGGATTTCAAGGGAACATCCGGGCTACGACCCGCCCGGTAAGTTTAGACCAGCAGGCCTTCAACCAGTTGATGGCGCTCGAGCCACTGGCCAGTTGGCGAGAGGGCGGAGGCATTGCCATGTCAGATTCGCTCGGCTCACGAGCGATCCGCAGATTTCGTGATCCTACCGAGCAGACCTTTCAGGCACACATAGTAGCGCGCGATGCATTCCTGGCAGGAAATGACCTGCTGCTTCTTGATGACTTCCGGGATAGCAACGATCCTAACGAGCTGACCACGATCAAGAACACCTTGCAGTTTTTTGCGAATCGCTACGCCGAAGACTCGCTGTTCGCAGAGCGAGTAGATGGCGCAGTGCTCCGGATTCTACGACTCAAGCTCCGGTTATATGAAGGCTCTTTTACGTATTCTGCGGTGGTAACTTCCCAGAGTGATGTTTCTGCCATTGGCCGGGATCGATCCGCTGCTGCTGTTGCTCAGTCGGCTGCATCATTGATTAGTCCAACAGCTGATGAGGTACTTGATCGATTGGGTGGGGCACCAGCATTTGGCGACCGCATCGTGTTCTTTACAGATGTGCAGACTGCTTCGCAGTGTGATCGATGTGATGCCCAAGCAATACTTTCAACGGATGCTCTTGAACGTGCAGTCCTGAGATTTTATGGACCCGGAGCTGCCGGTGAGGTGGGCGGGTGGAACCTGCGGTCCTTCAGCACCGCCGACCTTGCAAACTACCTCGGTTTGACCCCGCCAAACACCCCCTCTGCTCCGCTTTCGCCGGTCGAAGATGTTGATGCAATCATCCACAGCGCGGATTGGATGGTTTTCGTGGTACGCAGGGGCAGCGAGAATCGTTTCGGTTCGGATGCGTTAAAGATTCTTCTCGATCAGCGTCCGGACCTGGCACGGGACAAGAAACTTATCGTCTTCGCAATGGATGTCCCTTATATCCTTGATGCAACGGACATCAGCAAGGTAGATGCCTTTTACGCTCTTTATGACAACTTGGAAGCGTTTATAGAAATGGCTGCAAAGCTGCTCTATTTCGAGGCCACTGCGGCAGGCTCGTCACCGGTGAGCATCCAGGGTGTTGGTTATGACCTGATCGAGGTGACGGCCCCCGACCCAAATCAAATCATCCAGCTTCTAATTTCGCAACCTGAAGCGGTGGAGGGTGTACAGGGATACAGCGTTGGGGATCTGGTCCAACTCGAAACTGGCATAATTCGCGACAAGAATGGGCATCCTGTACCCGACAGAACGCCGGTCGACTTCATGATAAATCAGCAATCGGAAGATGCTCCAGCGCTTACAATGAGTTCTTTCACTGTTGATGGTTCTGCATCGATCTCACTTGCGCTGGAACGGACTGGCCTAATTACCGTATCGGCTCAAAGCGGTTCAGCGCATCTATCGGAAACTCTTCAACTTAATGTACAGCTCGGTGTGCCTGCCCAGGCTACCGTGATATCGCCCACGCGCGTCCCGACTGCGACGAGTGAGCCGACGCGCACGCCAGCGACTGCAAGCCCAACTCCCGGCTCGGCAGGCGACCCAGGAACCGGATCTGACAAGGAGACCTACGCATTCGGTTGGACTGAGTTAATCTTGGGATTGTTCTCTGTGGCAATTGTGGGAGTTGTCGGTTACTACATGGCAGGGTTTGGTTTGCTAAGTGATCGGATACGTGTACGCTGCGCATTAATCGGGGTGGTGGCTGCTCTGCTTGGATACAATTATTTTGCGCTTCAGCTGCCGGGAAGTAAAACCCTGATGGACCTCTTAGGTCCTTTTGCGGGTTTTGGGCTCGGTCTGTTAGCCGGTGGGCTTGGCTTGATCTCGATTCAAGGTTGGTATCTGAACCGCAAAAATACCTAGGCTAGACTAGCTAGGACGGCTACCAGGATCAGCAAGGCAGCAGTGCCAGCGAGCAGGCGATCTGTTGGCGCTGAAAAGAGATCTTTAATTCTTTCTGTAAATGGAAAGGCAAGTGTATCCGATTGCTTCGGCATCTGCCCATACAGAGCGGCTTTAAATGATGCAACGCTCTTTGGGCGACCATCGGGATGGAGATTCATCGCCCATAATATCGCACGGGCGGTGGTATCGGGGATTTTTGGGTTCAGGATGCGTGGATCTCGAAGCGAATCGGGACGCAGGAAACGCTGTTTGGCTTCAGCAGGCGCTGAATTCGTAATGAGATGGTATAGGGTAGCGCCAAAGGCATAAATGTCACTGCGTACATCGGTGTGTCCTTCATCACCGCCATATTGCTCAAGTGGCGTATAAAGTGCGGTACCTCTGCCCTGGATCACCGTGATGGTCAATTCTTCAGGAACCATCTGTTTAACCAAGCCAAAGTCAACCAGTTTAATCAAACCCTGAGGGGTCAGTTTTACATTGCTCGGTTTTATGTCCCTGTGTATTACCGGGGGTTCCTGGCCATGAAGATACTCTAATGCATCAGCGATCTGTTTCGCCCATGCAAGGACGTCATTGATAGGAAGAAAATCACCCCTTCGTCTGGATTGGTCCATCAAGGTCTTCAAATCTTCACCCGGAATGTAATCCATGACGAGGTAATCTCGATCTGACTCGCTGAAGAAATCAGAGACCTTTGGAAGGTTGGGGTGATCCAGCCTTGCCAGGACGGAAGCCTCACGGTAGAACTGTTCCCGTCCCTGTTCTCGCAGCTCCGCGGGAACTGATTCATCCTGTTGAACTTCTTTAATAGCGCACTGTCTGCCAGTTAGACGGTTGTCATCGGCAAGGTAAATTGAGCCCATACCACCTCGGCCAATGATCTGGTCGATGATATAGCGGTCTTTAAGTACCTCTCCAGGCTGCAGGGGGACAGGCAAAGGGAACCTCTTTGAGTAGGGCAGGGCGATTGGCGATTCTGGCATAGCTCTCGACGTGATCCTCGCCCTCGCAAATCAGAGCGCCAAGAATGCAATTGCATTATACTCTGGTTGGTTCGCGAGAGAAGCGTCGAGGGCATTATGATCTCAGGTCGCGATGAGGTCCCACTGCTTCTGGTCCCTGAAGGGGATTTGCAAGGATCGCGCTGGCCTCTGGACAAGGACGAGTTCATCATCGGACGTGGGGAGGAGTGCGATCTAACAATCTCCGATCGTCAGGTATCACGACATCATGCCCGAATTCGGCGTACGCCATCAGGTTACATGATCGAAGATCTTAACTCGAAGAATGGAACGCACCTAAACGGTGCTCCTATTATGGGGCATGAGTCGCTCCAGGATGGCGATGATATTCAGATTGCGCTCGCGTTGAAATTAACTTTCGTAGGGTCGGAGGCCACGCTCCCGTTATCCATGGAAGAAGCGGGGAACATGGGGTTGGGGCAATTGCGTATGGAGATCCAGGCCCATCGCGTTTGGATCCGCAGCTCAGAGATAGATCCTCCGCTCTCTCCGCCGCAGTTCCGTTTGCTTGAACTCCTGTACAACAACCATAATAAAGTCATTAATCGCGATACGATCGCTGCTTATGTCTGGCCCGGGACTGAGGGCGTTGGTGTTTCGGATCAAGCCATCGATGCGCTTGTGCGGCGGCTGCGAGACCGGCTATCTGAAGTTGATAGTGATCATGACTACATCGTTACGGTTCGAGGCCACGGTTTCCGTCTGGATAATCCTATATAGTCCAAAGGGTATTTGATGAATCAAAAAGCGACCAGGCTCTTAATCATTCGGGCCTGGTCGCTTTGAGTGGAGATGGCGGGATTCGAACCCGCGTCCGAAGGGTTCGGTCATCAAACGTCTACAAGCGTAGTCAATCTATTCAGTCTCGTGCGATCAGAGCCGATTGACAGGCCTTCTTCACGCACCAGCCACTCGGGCCCGAAGGCGCCGCTTAGGTAGAGTTCGTGGCGAGCCCTACTGCATCCCAACCATCCTGTCGTCCACCAACCCGCCGGATGGGAGAGGCGAGATGGCGACGGGTCCCACTAGGAGACCGAGCTGTGCGCGTTGCTGTTTTTAGGCAGCTACGGGCAGAGCCGCATAGTCAGTGCGATTGGCACTTAGGTTTTGCGCTGAGTTTACGAGTTCGGCGCCTCTCGGCTCGCAGTTTGTGACGCTCCGCCTCCGTCGAAGCCATTCATCCCCTTAGCCAACATTATAACAGATTGAATATATTCTAATATGCGTATAGCCATATTGAGCTAATGCTCCTCTTATTACTTTGCAAATCCTTAATTAGTTCAAGGCTATGCGCAATTTGATAAAGACCGCTACCAGGTTGCCTCGGCGAAAGTCGAAATATATTCTGTCTCGCCCAGTTTCTTGAACATGACAATGTCTGTGAATGGTTGACCTAAGATGCCGTCATGGATTGCCCAACTCCGCCCACGTATCGAGTTGTAGAATCCTCGCTCACGAAAGGGAGTTGAGCCATCCAGTAAGTTATGAAATTCCCCGCCCGGTAGAAAACCGAGGTTGATCTGCTCCATCCTACGGCGTCCCTGCTGGTAATGAAAGCCATATCCCTCAAATACCACGGCGTTATGGTAGGCCAGTGGATCGATGAAGTACACGTCATGCCCAAGTGAGGCTACGAATTCTTCAAAAGCTTGAATGGAATGTCGCAGCAGACGAAGGCCGCTTCGTATCTGGCCAGGTGCAAGCCCAGCTTTCAGGGCGCGTACTTCTTCACCTATGTTGCGGCGAAAGACACCGAACTCTGTTGGTGTGCCATCCGGCATATGGTCAACATCAAAGCGTGGAGAATCAGGATCATTCAAGATATATAGTAGGACGTGAATCTGGCCGTTCATCGTGTCTGTCAAGTGGGCATAGAGCAGGGGATCGCGCGAACCATACCTGTGGCGGAGATCTACCACAACATCAGTCGAGCCCTCCCTGCAGCGCAGCGTTAGCAAGCTGTTTCCATCCGGATCCACCAACGTTTCAGGGAGCTGGAAGCGTTGGAAAAGCTCGGCCGGAATGAAGCGCCGGTAGACAGCCTCTTTTCGCTCAAGTGGCAGATTATTTACCGCGGAGATCGACCGTGGCTCGCTCACTCTCCACGCCTCCCCTGAGCCAACGCGCGTTCAACATCACGATCGGCTGCCTTCTTCGCAAGTTCACGCCGCTTGTCGTACTGTCGCTTGCCCCGCGCCAGCGCGATCTCGACTTTGGCAAGGCCAGCCTTCAGATAAAGCCGCATCGGGATGATCGTGAAACCACGCTGGCGGACCTTGTCCTGGAGGGTAGAGATCTCGCGCTTGTGCAGCAACAGCTTTCGCCGACGGCGAGGGTCATGATTGAACTGGTTTGCGGGGTTATAGGGAGCAATGTGCGCGTTTACAAGCCAGGCTCCGCCCGGATCGACCTGGATGTGAGCTTCCTTTAGGCTTACCTGCCGAGCACGGATCGACTTGATCTCACTGCCAGTCAAGACGATGCCTGCTTCGAAGCGTTCCTCCAGGATGTAATCATGCGACGCCTTGCGATTGGTCGCGATTGTTTTTATATCACTCTGATTGCCCATCACTTCACCACATGTAGCCTGGATTACATTCGGCTCGAGCCTACCTTGCATAGATAAACCTGCCCGGTACGACGTAACAGCCGCCTGTTCGGGTGTCAATTGTTTTGATTGTAGCATGATCAGTCGCAGCCATTCCTGATTTCGACCAGATACACGTGTCGTGGGCACGCCATGTGGCAGGGCAGGTTAGGGGGTACGAAGGTCTATCTTGCCAAGTTCCTTCTCGAACGACATAATCAAGATGAATTACCGAAAACCATTGACCGTGTATTATGCAAAATGGTGCATGCGGTCTGGAGAGGTTCGTGGATCTACCTATCAAGCTTCTCGTCGTCGAAGATGATCCCGCGATGCTGATCGCCTTTAAGGATGTCCTCGAAGGTGGTGGCTACGAAGTATTAACGGCATCGAATGGTGAAGCTGCCTTGGATTTGCTCGACCTGGAGCAGCCAGCACTCATCCTTTCCGATATCTCGATGCCGATCATGGATGGGTACAAGCTGCTCGAAGCCCTCCGCCAACATCCTGGGAAATCGACCATCCCCTTCATCTTTCTGACTGCAAAAGGGACGCGTGAGGATACCTTCTATGGGCGTTCTCAAGGCGTAGATGATTACATCACGAAACCTGTTACCACGAAGGAATTGCTCTCTGCAGTTAAGGCGCGACTCGACCGTTCAGCCGAACTTAAGCTTGGACAACTGAAGGCGGCCTATAAGGACAGCTTATTCGTCCTAGCAAACGCCATTGAAATGCGAGACGCATATACGCACGCCCACATGTATCGGCTAGGCCGCTATGCTCGTGCTCTTGCCAAGGAGATGGCGTGGGATGAAGATGACCTTGAGCGCCTCGAGTTTGGCGCTATCTTGCATGACATTGGGAAGATATACATCTCTGATTCAGTGCTAACCAAAACAGGGAAGCTCAATAAAGAAGAATGGGTAGAGATGCGCAAACATCCGGAGGTGGGCGCCCGGATGATCCGTGACATCCCGTACCTTGCTCCGGCAGTTCCCCTCGTCCGTCACCATCACGAACGCTGGGATGGTGATGGGTATCCTGATGGTTTGAGTGGTGAGGAAATCCCACTAGGTGCACGGTTGCTGGCAGTGGCTGATGCCTTTGATGCAATGACATCGGATCGATCCTATCGCAAGGCACTCAGCCCGGAAAATGCTTTCACTGAAATTATAGAGGGCGCTGGGAAGCAATTCGATCCTATCGTCGTCGAAGCACTTCAGCGCTGCTGGCATGCAGGCATGCTCAAGGAAATCATCCAAGGTTCAAACGGCCACTCCTGAACTACCCCTATCTGATTCGACCGCTAAGTTCACATTCATGCTATTATCCTGGCCGACACGTCCAGCATGACATGACCCATGGATCGGATAGCACGCCTTATACAAAGCGCCCGTTCACAAGCTTGGTACCGCATCCTCTCGCGCTCGATCGAGCGATTTTCTAAGGAGAGAGGCGGTGAGGTAGCTGCCAGCCTCGCCTACTATACGCTCTTCTCCCTATTCCCATTTTTCCTTGCCCTAATCGCTGCTGGAGGCTATTTCCTCGAACGCGATCAGATCTTCCATCAGGTACAGGAACTCTTTATCAACCTATTCCCTGGTTCACGCGATGTAATCGCAAACAATCTGCAGACAGTGCTCAACCTCCGGGGTGCGGTGGGGATCGTTGGCTTGGTAGGGTTGCTCTGGTCAGCATCCGGCATGTTCTCAAGCCTCATATACAACGTAAACCGCGCCTGGCCCGACACGCAGATCCGGAATTTCCTTCGAAAAAGATTGGCCGGGATCGGGATTGCCTTTTTGCTTGGTGGATTGGTAGTTCTTTCGGTGATCGCAACCACGACTTTGAGCGTCTTGACCCAGATTGACCTGCAGCTGCTGGGCAACCAGATCATTCAACGTCTGCCCTATTCAGTTGGAATGACACGGCTGTTCTCCTGGCTTCTTAAGGCACTTGTTTTCACCGGGCTCTATCTATGGGCACCCAATAAAAAAGTCCCGATACGCTTCGCGATTGTTGGCGCAGCAGTTGCCGCCTCGGGGTGGGAGCTGGCAACGTCAGGCTTCACATGGTACCTGACGAGCGGGATTCCCCGTTACGAGTTGATTTATGGCTCTCTTGGTGCGATCGTGATCCTGATGTTCTGGATCTATATCAGCTCTCTTATCATCCTCTATGGAGCACACCTGGCTGCAGCTGTTGAATACATCCTGACACAATCCCCAGCAAGTCCCTCTTGATGGTAGTGATTCATAGCAATTACGCACCTTTCCCGGGTAGGGGGGTGTGGCCATCAGAATACACCATCGGCTCCTTCTTGATCGACTATTTAAAAATAAAGTGAATACGATTCCTTTCGGCCGGTCCTGGCCTGCAATCTTTGCTGAAACCTATCGGTAGGGAGGTGGCCCTTGCAGCTTGACAGGGTGAATATTCTACGGTTATGATAAGTATCATTATAGCAACCTAATATTTCTACGGATATATCACGTGAGGGGAGCCACAAAGGTTATCTGTCATGAAAGCACAAGATGGCATTAATGCATATTTAAAGGGCGTAATGCTTTCCCGAAGCGAAAATACCGTCCGGACTTATCGCAATGCCATGCAGGCATTCTCCATATGCCTAACG
>Ga0315553_10003492_pt1 | contig 12193 bp, 10 predicted proteins | sample SalMarSW160140MG_FD_203099 | JGI IMG/M metagenome (GOLD analysis project Ga0315553, IMG submission 203099) | Salt marsh sediment microbial communities from the Plum Island Ecosystem LTER, Massachusetts, United States - Salt Marsh Sediment SW1601-40 ... | reverse complement strand
AGCAAGACGTACTCATCGACAACTTCGACATTGTCGATGTCCGCAGATCTCGGGTCTTGGCCTATCGGCGCCGACTTCAGCTTCTTGTTCTCGATATCGAGCAGCATGACAGGTGCCAGATTGGCTGTTTCCAGCGAGATGCGTTGGCAGCCGGTCACGTCCACGCACTCATACACATCGCTTATGGCGCAGAGATAGGCCTTCTCGGTGGCCACGGCCGAGGCCGAGGTCACGACGAGGCACGCGAGCCCAAGGCAGGCTTTTGAAATCGAAAGTCGCATTGTCTGGCTCCTATTGTGCAACGGTGTAGCCCCTGGCTTCCAAGCAAAGCCGGCCGGCCGTGAGATAGCTCGCATAGAGATCGTTGAGGCGGCGGACATCCGCCGTGCCGCGCGCATTGGCGAGGCCGCCGGAGCCCCAACGCGGATCCGTGCTGCCGGCGGCGGTGTCGAGCTTGCCGGTGACCTTGAGGATCGTTCTCGTGTCTATGCCCGCCTGCTGGGCTTGAAAGATGGCGGAGGGATCGAAGCCGGTCTGCTCCACGGCCCACTGATGACAGGCCAGGCGATCCTTATTCTCCTGCTCCGGGGTCACACCCTCTTTGTAAGCCAGCAGCGCGCGGCCGCTCGCGGTTTGCGCTTGGACATGGGACGCAGCGCTCACAGCCATGAGAACGACGGCTGCGCCACATAATAGTTGGCTCAATCGCTTCATCGGTTTCCTCTCCTTTGGTCATGTTCAGGGGACACCGACGTCAAAGCCGACGGGTGAGCGTCGATGTCCCTGAAGCGAAGAAAAGAAAGGCAGCCCGTTGTGCCGGGCCGCCTTCTCGCAAGTCTAGTTGCCTGTCGGCAAGCCGATGCTGAAGCCCTGCTTCTCCAGCTCTTTGCGAATGGACTCAAAGCGTTGATACCGGGAGATGGTGATCGGCCCGGTATAGGTCTCGCTCTGGAGCTTACGCGGCGGGTACTTCACATAGGTCTTCATGAGCTTGGCGACGGACTCGTTCGCGGGAACCACCGCCCAGGTGCTCTCTGTGAAGGTGGTCATGAAGATGTCGTAGCGCTCCTGGGGGTCGGCCAAAAGGTCGAACACCTGTGGCACCGTGGCGACATATTTGCTGGCGCCTTTCCAGCCTAGGTTCGTGTCCACGGCAAGACCGCCCGTGTCGGCCCCGTCATCGCCGCGGAGATTGAACACGTACTTGAACTGGTTCACACGGACGGCGCCGGGCGACAGCTCGTCCTCGGTGAAGTAGAACCACCAAGTGCGTTTCGACTTTCCGGTGCCGTCCCAGACGGGCGTCATGTCATAGCTGTCGAAGATGATCGGCTGGCCATCCCGGTCCTCCGTCGGCAAGTCGACTCCGGCAATCGAGGCAAAGGTGGCCATAAGGTCCAGGCCGCCGAGGATATCGTCACTTCTGGAATCGGGCTTGACGTGGCCAGGCCAACGGACGATCGCGGGCACGCGGCTGCCGCCCTCGCGATCAGTGCCTTTTGTGCTCCGAAACGGCGTGTAGCCGGCATCGGGATAGACATCCTGCCAAGCGCCGTTGTCGACGGTGTAGAAAACGACGGTGTTGTCGGCGAGGCCAAGAGCGTCGAGCTTCTTCAGGAGATCGCCGACCCGGGAGTCCAATTCCACGACGGAGTCCGCATATTTCGATTTGGAGATGGATTTGTGCTCGAACTCCGGCGCCGGCATGTTCGGCTGGTGGTTCTTCATGAAGTTGACGTTGATGAAGAACGGCTTGTCGGATTTCGCCGCGTCATCGAGGAACTCCATGGCAGCCTTCTCGACATATTCATCGAGATAGGGGATGCCGACCACGCCTTTCTCCGGCGTGTTCACATACTCGCCGTTGACCTTCCAGTCCTGCTTTGCCGGCTCGCCTTCGTTGCCGGACAGCGCACCCTTAGTGATCTTGTCGAACATCGCGCGCAATTCGGGGCTCATGTTCGGGAACCATTTCGGATCGCCGTACGTGTAGGCGTTGAGGTGGTAGAGGAAGGCGTATTTCATCTTCTGATAGCCTTGCGCGTTCGGGAGCGCGTAGTCGCTCTCGCCGAGGTGCCATTTCCCGGTGAAATAGGTGTCGTAGCCGGCCTTCTCGAGCACGGAGCCGAGCGTCCATTCCGCATGCGGCAGGCCGCCGCCCTGGCCTTGGAAGGCGACAGTAGTCATGCCGCTACGGTTGGGGATGCGCCCGGTCTGGATCGCGGCGCGGCCCGGCGTGCAGCTCGGCTGGCCGTAGAAATTGGTGAAGGTCATGCCTTCCTTCGCGAGCTTGTCGAAATTCGGGGTGGGCATGCCCCGCGCCACGCCACCGAGGTAGGGACCGAGATCGCCCCAGCCCGTGTCGTCGGAAACGATCAGAAGGATGTTGGGCCTCTTGTCCTTTGCGTCGCTCTGCGCGTCCGTACCTTGCGCGTGGGCAACGCCGCCGCAGGCCATCAGCGCAGCGACAGATATGGTGCATAGCTGCTTGTACAAACCAAAGCTCATGACTGCTCCTCCTTCAGGGATCTCAAGTCCGTCAGTGTTTCGCTAGTTCCCCGGGGGAAACACCTCCTTCCAGTCGTTTTTCATGTCGACCACAACCCAGCCTTTCGCGGGCGCGTCGTCCAGCGCCTTGTCGAGGCGGCCGAATGACGAATCGCGGTCATAGGCGTATTCACGTTCCGCATCGGTGTGATGAACGATGAGGCCGAAGCGCGGCCCCTCCCCCGATGTGATCCAATCCAGCATCTGATAATCGCCATCGGAGTTGCCGAACGCCGCGATGGGCCGCTGGCCGATATACTCGTTGATGCCGACCGGCTTACCCTCCTTGTCGTCGATGAAGTGGACCTTGGGCAACCGCATGAGAGTCGGCTTGCCGTCGACGACCTCGTATTTCGTCTCGATGCTCGAGCCAACGACCTGCGCCGGCGGAATACCGTAGACGGGCTCGGAGAAGTTGCGCACGAACTCGATGCCGCCGCCGGAGACGATGTAGGTGGTGAAGCCGTTGTCGCGCAGATAAGAGAGCAGCTCGAGCATGGGCTGATAGACCAGCTCCGTGTATTTCCGCTTGAAGCGCGGATGCTCGGCCGTCGCGAGCCAATCGCCGACGATCTTCTGAAACTCCTCGGGCGACATGCCGGCGTGAGTCGCCGCGATAAGCTGGACAATTCCCTTCTCTCCAGAGGCGGCAAGGGCCTTCATGTCGCCTTCGAGCACCGCCTTGAAGGGCTGGTCCTTCCATTCGGGGTGCTCCGGCGCCAAGGCCTTCACGCGGTCAAGGGCGAAGGCGAGCTGCGTGTACATCGGCTGCTCCACCCAAAGCGTGCCGTCATTATCTAAGGTGGCGATGCGATCCTCGGGCGGGACGTAGTCCTTGCCCTCCTTGTCCGTGACCTTTTCCACGAAGCTCGTGATCGCCTGCTTGGTCGCACCGTCGTTCCAAGACGGCAGCGGGTCCGTCTGCGCATATGCCGGGAATGAAAGGACAAACAGGATCGCAAGTGAAAGTCCGTAGCCGGCCACTGTCCGCATTACTTTCTCCCAAGGGTCTAGCTGCACTGACCAACGATCATTGCGCGATGGCGCTTCTGACGCGGCCTTGGCGATACTTCTCCAGCGTCGTCAGTGATAATGATGAGAACGTTCGGCGCACCCTCCGGCGCCGTCACCGGCTTGGGGAAGTCCTTTACCGAGTCTGCCGGGGTCAGGCCGATCTTGCCTTTGAACGGCGCGTCGGGCATCGGCAGGTAGGCGCGATCCACATCCTGCGCTGACAGTGTCGAGAATGAAAGGAGGAGTGCCGCTGCCGCGGCAAACGGTACCAATGCACGCATGTACATGACGAGGTCTCCTCTTCGAGACTCACTTACCGCCAGTCGGAAATAGGAGCTGCACCTGGAAGCGCAGCTGCCAGTCCGGGCCGCCGTCAGGCGTGATGACGTTGTCGTAGGCGCTCAACGACATGTTCACGGGCTGGTCGCCAACCTTGAAGACGCGGCCCATGCCGCCGCCGAACGGCAGCACCCACCGATTGTCCGGGTCTTGGGTCCAGTCGGCGGTAATGATCGGTGCGGAAGTGAGATACCAGCCGTGGGCCAGGTTGTAGTTGACGAAGTACTGGAGCAGGAACTGGTTCACCTCGGGATCACGGTCGCTGCCCGCGAACGACCAGATATTGTTGACGAGCGCACCGACGACCCATTTCCCTGGGGTCCACACGATGGCGGCCGTCGGGCCTGTGCCCCATTTGTCCGGCCCGAGACGCCGATCGGTACTGGTCGGCAGGAGGAAGGTCGGACCGGCGCCGATCATGAGCTTCGGGTTGACCTGATTGACGAAGAAGAAGCTCGGGTTGAAATCGCCCAGGCCGAAATCGGTGTCGTCGCCCTGGAATAGCGGCGGCTGATACACCACCGGCAGGATCCACCGGGTGACGAGGTTCCAGTCCTCGTTCAGCTTGAACGGGATGACGGGCTGGATGTTGAGAATGTTCTGGTCGTTGTCGAGGCGCCCGACATTGAAGTTCGTGTTGTTCTGGAAGGGCACCGAGATCAGGTTGGCGATTGGGTTCTGCGCTTCCTGAGCGAGGTTGCCTGCGTCTTGTGCCGTCGCCGAACAAAGACCGCCTGAGACGAGTATTAGCGCGCCCGCCGCCGCCACCACGCGCATCATGTTCATCACGCTCCTCCGTGAAAAAATTAAGAGGCGGCCGGTCATTGACCGGCCGCCGAACCGACTACTTTGGCCCCTCGGTCATCTGCTTCATGACCTCATCGAGGTTGAAGCTCGCCGCCTTCTGACGCGGCGGATAGTCCTTCAACGTCGAGAGGAAATTGCCCACGTAGTCCTGGGCAGGAACGATCAGGAAGACGTGGTCCAATACCCAGTCATAGTAGGTGTTGGACGTGATATCCGCCCGCTCATAGGGATCCGTCCTGAGATTGTAGATTTTCGGGACACGCAAGCTGGTGAACGGGTTGGCCCAAACCAGCAACGTGCCAGGCGCGCGCTGCTCCATGAACACGAGCTTCCAGTTGTCGTAGCGCAAGCCGGTCAGCTGCTGATCGTCGTTGACGTAGAAGAACGACTCGCGGGGGCTCTTGTCCTCCTCTCCCGTGAGGTAGGGGACCAGATTGTCGCCGTCGAGATGGACCTTGTAGGTCATGTCGCCGACCGTGTCGCCCTTGAGCAGCTTGTCCTTGACGTCAGGATCGCCGGCAATGGCGAGGATCGTCGGCAGCATGTCGAGATGAGAGACGATACCGTTCGACACTGTGTCCGGCTTGATCTTGCCCGGCCAGCGGAACATGGCCGGCACACGATAGGCGCCTTCCCAGTTCGTGTTCTTCTCGTTGCGGAACGGCGTCATCGCCGCGTCCGGCCATGAGTTCATGTGTGGGCCGTTGTCGGTCGAATACATGACGAAGGTGTTGTCGGCGATGCCGAGCTTGTCCAGCGCATCGAGGATCTCGCCGACATTCTTGTCATGGTCGATCATGGTGTCGTGATACGGGCTCTGCCAGCGTCCCGACTGGCCAATGCTCTCCGGCTTGGTATGGGTGCGGAAATGCATATGGGTGAAGTTCACCCAGACGAAGAACGGCTTGCCGGCGTCCGCCTCCCGCGTGATGAAGTCCACGGCGCGATTGGCGATATCGTCGTCGATGGTGACCATCCGTGCCTTGGTCAGCGGGCCGGTGTCGGTGCAAGCTTGCTTGCCGACCTTGCCGAAGCGCGGGTCGACCGTCGGATCGTCCACGTCGGTGGCCTTGCAATCCAGCACACCCCGCGGACCGTATTTGGCCTTGAACGCAGGATCTTTCGGGTAGTCCGGCAGCTCAGGCTCCTCCTCGGCATTCAGGTGGTAGAGGTTGCCGTAGAACTCGTCGAAGCCATGAACGGTCGGCAGAAACTCGTTGCGGTCGCCAAGATGGTTCTTGCCGAATTGCCCCGTCGCGTAACCGAGCGGCTTGAGCAGCTCGGCTATGGTCGGGTCTTCCTTCTGCAATCCCAATGTGGCTCCGGGCAAGCCGACCTTAGTGAGGCCGGTGCGCAAGCCGGATTGGCCCGTGATGAAGGACGCCCGTCCGGCCGTGCAACTCTGCTCACCATAGTAATCGGTGAACATCACGCCTTCTTTGGCAACGCGATCGATGTTGGGCGTCTTGAAGCCCATCAAGCCGTGGGAATAGGCGCTGATATCGGACTGTCCGATGTCGTCGCCCCAGATAATGACGAAGTTGGGTTTCGAGGTTTGGGGATCGGCGGTTTGAGCTTGTGCCGCATTCAGGCCCGCAACCACAGCGAGCAAGGCAAGTAAAAGCACCGATCCGGCGAGAATCGTTCGTCTGCACTGTAGTTCCATGAAGCGCGCCTCCTCTCAACGCAGCCAGCGCGTCACCGGCCCGTTCAGGCCCGCGCGCGCTACTTTTTTCCGTCCCAACCTCGTGAACGATGCCACTTTTTTAGTCGGGACAACTTGGCATGGTATATTTCCACCGAGTTCTAGAAGCGCTCAAATGATCGGATTGGGCCCCATGGATGCGCCAATAATGACGTTGGACCGTGCCCTGGAGACTCTCGCAAGCCGGGGATGGTTCGCGCAGCGTTCGGCGGAGACGCGGGCGCGCCTCGGGACAATCGCGAAGCTTCGCAGCTTCGCGAAAAGCGACCTCGTCTACTTGGCCGGCGATTCGCCCAAGGGCGTCTTCGGACTTGTCTCAGGTTCGTTGAACGTCTCGATCCCGCGCAGCGATGGAGAGGACTACATCGTGCACAGAGCCGGGGCCGGCTTCTGGCTAGGTGACCTCGCTCTGTTCTCGGGACAGGTGCGCCTCGTATCGGCCCGCGCCGCCGAGCCAACATTGATGGTTCAGCTTCCGGCGCGGGACCTCAGGAGGCTGGTGAAAGAGGACCCCCGGCTCTATGCCGATTTCTACGCGCTGACCTATGAGAATTTCCGCACGGCCTTCGCGGTGATCTCCAATCTGGCGATGCCTTCGTCGGACAAACGCTTGGCCGACCGGCTTTTGCTGGAGCTCGACAGACGCGGGAACGGAGACGGCTGGATCCTTCTGTCGCAAACCGAGCTCGCGACGCTTGCCTCCGTCTCCCTGCCGACACTCAAGCGCGTCATGCGGCGCTTCGCCGACGCGGGGATGATCAATCACGGATATGCCCGCATTCAGGTGCTCGACCGCGAGGCCCTCACGCGGGTTTGCCGAGAGTGAGCGGGGCTGTCCCCTAGTTGGCGTCTGACGCGGCCTTCTGCGCCTCTTCCAGCTTCTTGATATCGTCCGGCGTGAGTTGCGGACGATCGATGGCGATCGTCAGCTTGTCCAGTTTGCCGGTGAAGTTGAACGGCACCTGATAGTCCGCGTCGTCCACGGGCGTGCCTGTGTCCGCGCCAATATCGAAGGTCTCGTCCCATTGGAGGATCAGCGGCACGCTGCGCTCCATGCGGTGCTCGGCGACGACTTTGCCGTCCACCGTGAGCGTTCCCGTTCCGCCCTTGCCGATGCCGCTCATATTGTTGAACGCCAGCGTCCCGAAGCCGAGCCCGTCATATTTGAAGTCGAACACGATCGTGTGCTTGCCCGTACTCAGCGCCTCCGACCCCTCCCAGCGTGGCCGTTCGAGGTCGAGCAAGTTCCACAGGAAGACAGGCTTGCTCTTCAGGAGATAGAAGCCATAGCCGCCGAACCGGCCGCCATTGGTGTGGATCATGCCTTCGGCGCCGCCTTCGGGAATGTCGACCTCGGCCGTGATCGTATAGGAGGTGTTGAGGACGCTGGGTGCATCGCCATGCGGGATGCCGGTGACCGTCTCGCCCGAATAGGTGAACTCGGTTCTGCCGGCAGTGACGTTGGGCCGTGGTGCGACGAGCCGTGTCGCGACGGAGGCATCGAGCGGCAGAGCCTGATTCTTGGCGAGCTCTGTCCACAAGCGCTGTTGCATCTCCTTCAGCTTGTCGGGATATTTCGCCGCCACGTCGTCGTTCTGCGTCCAGTCCTTGCTGACGTCGTAGAGCTCCCACTTATAGGCGTCGGCGGGATCCGTGGCCGTCGGCCCCACGAGGACCCAGGGCGCCCGTATAGGAACGGTGCTGAGCATCCAACCGTCGTGGTAGAGCCCGCGCACGCCCATCATCTCGAAATACTGCGTGTGATGCCGCGATGGCGCATCGGCATTGGCCTTGTCGAAGGTATAGGCCAGGCTCACGCCGTCCATGGGCTTTTGCCCGACGCCGTCGACCATGACGGGCGCCGGAATACCGGTGACCTCAAGCAGGGTCGGCACGATGTCGATGACATGGCTGAATTGATTGCGGATGCCGCCGGCGTCCGTGATGTGCTTGGGCCACGAGACGGCCATGCCCTGGCGCGTACCGCCGAAGAAGGATGGGATCTGCTTGGTCCATTTGAACGGCGTGTCGAACGCCCAGGTCCAGGCGACCGCCATATGCGGATAGGTTTGATCCGTGCCCCAGGCATCATAGAACTTCATCTGCTTGTCGACGGGCAACTCGACGCCGTTGAACTGCAGCACTTCGCTGGGCGTGCCGTTCGGCGAGCCTTCGGCGCTCGAGCCGTTGTCGCCGCTGATATAGATGATCAGCGTATCGTCGAGCTTGCCCATGTCGTCGACCGCCTGGATGACCCGGCCGATCTCATGGTCCGTATAGGCGAGGTATGCCGCGTAAACGTTCGCCTGGCGGATATAGAGCTTCTTTTCCTCATCGGAGAGCGTGTCCCATTGCCTCAGCAGCTTGTCCGGCCAAGGTGTCAGCTGCGCATCTTGCGGGATCACGCCGAGCTTCTTCTGATTTGCGAAGATCGTCTCGCGCAACTTGTTCCAGCCCCCGTCGAAGAGGTGCATGTCGGTGATCTTCTCGATCCACTCCGGTGTCGGATGGTGCGGCGCATGAGTTCCGCCGGGGACGTAATGCAAGAAGAACGGCATCGAGGGGTCAATGTCGTTAAGTTGATTCAGCCAGTGGATGGCGTCGTCCGCCATCGCCGTGGTCAGGTTCCAGCCGGGATGGCCCACATAGGGGTAGATGGCCGTCGTGTTGCGGAACAGGTTGGGCTCCCACTGGCTCGTGTCGCCGCCGACGAAGCCATAGAAATACTCAAAGCCCATGCCCGTCGGCCATTGATCGAACGGTCCGGCTTGGCTCGCCACCCAGTCCGGCGTGTTGTGGTCCTTGCCGAACCACGACGTGCGGTAGCCGTTGTCGAGAAGGATCCGGCCGATGGTCGCGTTTTCCGGGCCGATGATGCTGTTATAGCCGGGGAAGCCCGTCGACTGCTCGGTGATGACGCCGAAACCGACCGCGTGGTGATTGCGCCCCGTGATCAGCGCGGCGCGCGTGGGCGAGCATAACGATGTCGAATGGAAGTTGGTGTAGCGCAGCCCGGCCTTGGCAATCCGGTCGAGTGCCGGCGTCGGGATCACACCCCCAAACGTGCTCGGCGCAGCGAAGCCGACATCGTCGGTCATGATCAGCAAGATGTTTGGCGCGCCCTTCGGCGGCACGACACGCGGCGGCCAGTAGGGCTTCGACTGGGTAGCATTGAGGTTGATTTCGCCGCCGAACGGCGCCGGGGGATTGGGGAGATAGCGCCCGTCGATCGTCGTCGTGGCGGCCGGCGACCCCGGCACACCCGTGGTCTCTTGGGCCTGAGCTTGGTTCAGCACCGTTGATACGAGCAAGCCGGCGCCGAGCAGGACCGCGCGAGCGAACGATGTCATGACTTTGGAGCGAGTCTGCCGCATATCGCCCTCCCCTTTTTTGCGTGGACGCACCCGATGGTTTCAGAAAGCCTACTGTAGCGCCAGCCCCGCTCGCCATCGGCGGATGGGAAGTCATAGCGCCGCGCGCCCCTGGAATCTTGCCATTTGGCGCCAACGGAAATGTGGCGGGAACCAGTTGTTCCGCCCGGTCGTTTAGCAGGCCGAAGTCCAAAACGACGGGGGATCGCCATGCGCGACATTCGGACCGACCTGCAAGACCGTGCCAATTTTCTCAAGGAGCAGATGAGCTCCGTTCAGGCTCAATTCGAAAGGCACATTGATCAGATCAAGCAGGAGCACGACAGTAAGCTCACGGGCCTGAAGACCGACCTTGATGCTGTGAACAAACTCCTGGGTGCCGAGCAGCGAAGGCTTAGCCAAGCGCCGTCCGCGCCGAAGACACAGCCGAAAGCCGAAGTGCCCAAGCCCCAGCAACCACAGCCGCACCAAGCACGACCGATGCGGCTCGCCGATATGATCGGGCTGCAGCGCACCGGTTGATGAGCGGTTGAACTTGTCCCGCTCCTCGCGGCAGGGTGCTATAAGGCGCGCCTACCAGCGGAATTTCAGCTCGGCCATAGGACCATGCAAGATGACGTCAACGCCGCGCGTCCCCCTGCTGGTGCTGTTGTCGAACTTAATGCCAAGGGCCTTGTAGCCGACGGAAGTGGTGGTATCGAAGCCGAGAAACTTTCCATCCCAGTCATACGTAACGATGGTTTGCCAACTGAAATCGTTGTTGTCGAAACCGCCGACGTCGCCCATCGCGGTGACAGACTGGCCATTGCCGAATTCGTGTTTTACGCGCCCAGCAACCGTCGGGTCGACCCACTGCACGAGGCCGGTTCTGGCGAAGGCGAGATGGCGATTCTTCGAAAAATCGAGACGCTTCGCGAGTCTTGGTCTCTTGAGTTCGAGCGAGGCAAACAAATCGAGATGGAGGGTAATGTCGAGATCTTGCCGGAACCAGCGTGCGCCGGGGCCAAGCTCGAGCGTGGTGTCGTTTCCATTGGCACCGGAAACGCGCGCGACCTGGTAAAAGCCGGCGGCCTGATAGACGCCGAATTTGTAGTCAGCACCTACACGGCCGTCGGCGCCGAGCGTCAAGGGCGCGATGGGGTGGATTTCTTTGAGGAAACTCCGCTCAAACCCAAAATCGGCATAGAGGATGTCGGTATAGAGCGCGAAGGGGCCCCGTTTTGCCTCGAACGTGGCCATGATGATCGGGCCGTCCAGCGCGTTAATAAGATCGACGGGATCGGCGTAGACATCGAAGTTGAGGTTTCGCGCGGTCACGTCGCCTTCGAGCCATATGGCCCAAGCGTAGAGCCCTCCATCGAAGGTCCAGGCCGGTGGCGGCGCTGGCGGAGGCTCTGGAAGCCCCGCGGCATTGGCCGCGAGCGGACAGGCGATTGCGAGCGCGCACGCGCTGAGCATTCCCAGCCAGGTCTCGCGCTTCATCCTTGTCCCCCCTGCAGGCGCCCGATCCGATCAGGGCAGAATAGTTGGGGCTCGGGACGTGTGCGCCATTTTGCACGCGCGTCGGTCGTTATTCCCTGACGGTTGTTGCGCGATTGCAACAGACCCGACCCGAAGCTGGGGAAAAAGTCAGGGGAGCGCGGATCCCGCACTCCCCTTTTCGTCGCTAGAACTGCGGCCGGCCAATGCCGCGCGAGTTGAGCCACTCCTTCACGCCCATCTTCACCTCCGGAAGGACGTCGTAGGCCGGCGGATTGTTGGAAATGAAGCCGATCTTGAACTGCGGCGGATATTTGAACAGCTCCTTCAAATACCAGCCGGCGGTCTCGCCCAGCGGCACCGCCATGGGGATGTGGCGGATGCCGATCGACACGTCCTCTTGCGGGTTGGTGTAGAGATTGACTATGACCGCACCGCCGGTATCCGTGAAAATCGATCCGGAGAAGCCGCCGGTGTAGCCGCGCTTCATGATACCGTCTTCGATCTCACCGGTTACTGTCGCCTTGAACTCGTCGATGCGGATCGCCGAATAGTACTGGTTCATGGTGTAGATCCGGCTGCGGCGCGCCGAGAGACCATTATCGACGATCAGGAAGCCCGCCTGATCGACGCCATCGATATAGGTCGATCTGGGGAACAGCTCCGCGAGGTTGGCGCCCGGGTAGCCGGCCAAGTGGAGCGCCGTGGGCAGAATGTCGGCAAAGTCGAACAGTTGGTCAGACTTGCGCGGCGCGATCATGCCCTTCCAGTAAACGAAGGTCGGCACGCGCACGCCGCCTTCCCAGCTCGAACCTTTGCAGCCGCGGAATGGCGTACGCCCGCGCGGCGGGATCTCGCATTCAGGTCCATTGTCCGAAGTCAGGATAACGAGCGTGTTCTCGGCCTCGCCGATCTCCTCGAGCTTATCCAT
>Ga0315553_10003489_pt1 | contig 12202 bp, 9 predicted proteins | sample SalMarSW160140MG_FD_203099 | JGI IMG/M metagenome (GOLD analysis project Ga0315553, IMG submission 203099) | Salt marsh sediment microbial communities from the Plum Island Ecosystem LTER, Massachusetts, United States - Salt Marsh Sediment SW1601-40 ... | reverse complement strand
TCAAGGTGGAGACGGTATCGGGTCTCTTAAGTATGGAAAAGTCAATGATATAGTTGAAGAGTTGCAGGTCGTTCTTCCTGATGGTAGAATAGTCACAACGAAAGATAACGACCTCTTCTGTGACACCGAAGGAATTTTGGGAATCATCACAAAGATCACGCTTAAGATAAAACCACTCAGACCAATTCATCCTATTGTTGTCAGCTTTCCTGAGAACTACCAACTAGTATTCGCTATTGAGCACATCTTAGAAGAAGGTCCATTACCCTACACAATGAAATTCAAGGAATCCAAATACATTGACTTGAAGAAGAGAGCTTGGGATAGCGATGAGCCCTTCCCATTCCCCGTACATCATGGTGTCTTGATGGTCGCCTATGAGGGTGATGATATAGAAGAAGGCTTTCGAGTTGTTGAAGCGGTCACAGAGAAATTTCAGGGGACCGTCTATGACCAGCATGTTGCTGACCATGAATGGGAAGAGAGATTCTACCCGATGAAGATAAAGAAACTTGGTCCTACCCTTGTTGTTGGCCAAGCATTTGCACCACTTGAAACTCTTGAGGCGCTCCTTGATGATTTCCATTGGGAACAAGCTTCAGCAGAAGCAGGTATGGATGGTTGGGTGACGACGAAAAATGGTGTGACCCTCATGGGTTATTTCCTTGAAGATGAACGTCGAAGATTATTCATGCTCTCCTGGTCTCAAAGCTTCCTCATCTGGAAGCTCGCGCAAAGGCATGGTGGTCACCCTCACAGCACAGGCATATGGTTTGCCAACTATGCACCGCAGTACTTTGGAAAACGGAGACTCGCTAGGATTCGTGCTGCGAAGACTGAACTTGACTCGAAGAACGTATCGAACCCTGGTAAGATATTCGCTTACTGGTTACCCTGGATGCTTCGAATTGGGAAGTATTTCATGTGGATTACTTTCGACATGATGCGAAATGGATTCGGTAGAAGCGCACCCCCCTATCTTCGATTGTTGCAGAATATGCCTCCAATCAAATGGATTCTCCGATGGGGTAGGGCACACAGTCCTTGGCCGCTTCAGTATGGTCTAGGTTGTTGCATGGTAGAAGGTGCTGCCGCAGTTGCTTCAAGATGGGACTTCGAACGTTTCGGAATGCTACCACTCTTCGCACCAAGGCAGACCGATGTGTTATGGATTTCTGGATCCCTTACAAAGAAGATGGCAAAGCGTCTCAGAAGAATCTATGAACAGATGCCTGAACCCAAGTTCGTTATTGCTTATGGCCAATGTGCTGCGAGTGGCGGCATGTTTTGGGATGGCTACAGTCTCATTTCACCACCTGACTCAGTTGTACCTGTAGATGTTTACGTACCTGGATGTCCACCAAAACCATCCGATCTCATGCGAGCACACATTATTCTACAGAACAAGATTCGCGCTGGTACAACTCACTGGCAACAAAACTATGAGAATCAAGATGCTATGGGATTCTGGAAATAGACGTATGAACTTCGATACTACTCAGTCAAGCAAGAGATTAGGAATTTGAGAGTTATACTACTATTACCTGAGATGATTATCGGATTAAATAAATGGTAACTTCTCCCTCGTAGGATAGATATCTGGATGTTCAAAATCAAGCATTTTTTGGTTTTCAAGTTTCAAAATACATACTCAACTATCGTTAAAACTGATTCAGAACGAACAAGTATATATGGCCATAATTGCCGATGCTTTAAACACCTTCCAGAAGAATGGAGCTAAAAACAAATGGTTCGATATACTGACAATCCAACAGTCAATAAGCGGCTGGTTGCAGGTTACTACCTGTTCCTCTGCTTAGTTGGGTTCACCATTCTTCTAGGACCAACTGGTTCCGGAATCCCAATCACTCTGGTTGGCGATGACGGAAGATACGAGCACCAGCTCGCGTATCCGGGAATGGGTACGGACTCAGCTTCCTGTGGCGCTACAGACTGTCATGATGACCAGTGGGACTACTGGAATCATACCAGCCACGCAAATGACCTGATGTTCAATGGTACACATGTGTCACTTGGACATGGTTGGAGAGATCTTGCATCCTTCAACTCGTCATGTGCATGGTGTCATGCAACAGGCATAGACAATGAAACCTGGACTGAAGTAGGTGTCGGTTGTCTTGCTTGTCATGATGGTACATCACCCTATCTATCATATGATGGTGAAGTATGTGGAGATTGCCACAATCCAGAACATCACGAAACTGCAACCTCATATCCTGATTGGGAGGCATCAGTCCATGCTGATTCAATGACGGATCTAAGAACAAGTGATCATGCCAGTTCATCATGTATGCACTGTCAGGCCACTGAATCTTTCATCCATCAACAGAATCCCGGAGACCTAGCTAGCTTTGTCAACACAACATTTGATGTTGATGGCGACTATACATCGATTTCTTGTCCAGCGTGTCACTCTGTACACTCAAACTGGTCAATGGTAGAAGGCAATGGTCTGCTTCGTGCAAACGATGCAACAGAGCTTTGTTCTCTCTGCCATGTTGGAGATCATCACCCACAGTACCAAGTGTGGGAAGGTGGTCCTCACGATTTAGCAGGTGTTGAGTGTATTAGCTGTCATGGCTATCAGCTTATTTGGTCATCCCATGGTGGATGGACCCCAGTCACTAACCACACATTTGCTCTCAATGCGACAGCAGCTTGTGGTCAGGATGGCTGCCATGAAGGTGATAGAGCCGATTGGGCAATTACCATGATGGAAGCACGCGCTGACGCGTACACAGCTCTAACTGGAGAAATCGAAGACGAAGCTACAAGTTTAGCAGCTTTAGTCGATGCGTACAATGTAACCACTGGTGCCAACTACTCGCTTTCAGCTGATGTCTATGAAGCTATTGACGCAGCTGAACTGCAGGTTGACATCTACAATGCTGACAAATCCATGGGCATGCATGATGGTGCTGAAACATTCACTACCCTCAATGCTGTCTTTGCTGATTTACTCAATGCAAAAGCCATGTTCTATAAGCTGTCATCGACAGCAGCTCCTACTGGAGCATCTATGGACATGATTATTATCATTGGTGGTGCAGCAGGTGGTCTTGTACTTGGTTTGGTTCTAGGAGTATTGGTCGGACGACGTAGATAATACGAAATGGAGAAACCACGGATGGGAACGGATGTAAATCATCCGTTTACCTCCTATTTTTTTTCCATTAGGCCTTCCACTTGGAACTAGGCACTCTCTTTTTACCATTCTGATCTATTCTATGAACATCCATATGATGTACGTTCATAACTCATGATTTCACAATTTAAGGAGTATATTGACAAATGAGCAAGAGACACGCAATGGTCGCACTAATACTGGCACTCTTTATGACCAGTATCGGAAGTGCAGGAGTACAAAACACTGGAATTAAGGTCTCGATGATTGACAATTCCAAATCTCCACTCTTAAGTCAAACAGTCGCGAATGTAAGCAATTACCGCGATTATGCATTATCAACAAGTAGTCTATTACTGAGATACCTATTTGCTTCGAGTGATGGATTTGTGTATCACTTTAGTGATTTCAATTGGAGTCAGTTTAGTGGATTGCAGCTCTTAAGTAATTACTATTGGAGCATAGCAGGTCTTCAAAGAATATATAATATAACATCCAATTCCACTTTAATTCCAATAATCAGTAAAGCCGCAAATATGATGGTGCAGCTCTTTAAGGATCCTGACTATCCTGGTTATTACGTCAATCTTTACGATGAATTGAGGATAAGTGAATCAAAGAGAGCTGGTATTCAAGCTTATGCCTACTGGGCTTTGGATATTGCTGAATCTTTGAATAGTTCTCTTGATTTTTCAGCTGAGAAGCAATGGGCTATTGATTGTTTAACACAGATGCTTTATGATCCGATTTATGGTGGATTCTATTTCTATACTGCTCGCAATGGCTCATTAGATCTTACACCTAATCCAGAAGATGTGTATCCTCATGATGGAAAGCGTCTGGATCATATGGCATTAGGTGCTTCAGTTCTTTATGATGCAGGTGCTGAAACAGGTAATTCGACCTACATTCAAATCGCAGATAGAGCGATGTCCTTTATGATGAAGAATATGAGGTCATGGAACCAGTCATATTATTTCGGATTGAAATTAGCCACAGCAAGAAACGGTAGTGTTGCTAATATCCCTAGCTACGAGCGTTCAGCGGAATCAGTTCAATCTGACATCAATGCGATTGCTTTGAGAACTTTTGTAAAAGCCTATACAGATACAGGTAATTCATCCTATTTGAATTTCGCAATGGACACTAGAAATGCTTTGCTTCGTTTTAGCTGGGACCAATTATATGGTGGTTGGTTTGCAGAAACGCTATCAGGAGAGCCCTATGACCCAGTATTCGATGAGGATGTCAGATACTACAAATATGCTGAGGTTCAATTTCAAGCAGTAATGGCATTAGGATCTATATACGAAATTACGAAAGAATACGACAATATTCAGCTGATATTCGATACCCTAGAAATTTCAACAAAGATGTGGGATTATCCGATAGGAGGATTTGTACAGAATACTAATCGCAATGGTGAGTTTCTCAATGTTGAGTGGCAAATTCATTTGACCGCAATTCAGAATCAAGCAATATTGGCATTTGAGCGTATTTGGAGTTATGGACTTCCTGTTGTTTCATATGTGCAGGTTGCTCCAACTAATCCTCGCCCTGAAGATGAGGTGTTCATCTCCACAATCGCCTTGGATGACGATGGAATTGATATAGTGATGGTGAATTATACAGTGACCGTAGGTTCAACTGACACAGATGTATCGGTATCTCTTCTGCCAAATCCCGAGGTGGGCGGCGTCTATAATACCTCTATCGGAACTCTACCTGATGCTGCGAATGTTAATTTCTTTATCATTGCTAATGATACCATAGGAAATCAGTTTGTTGCAGGAATCTATCATTTTGCCGTTCGTGCTGACATATGGGAACCTGTCGTTCACTATCGTACCGTTTATCCTAGTGCAAATCCTCAACCAGGTGAGACAGTCATTGTTGAGATTGGAACCTATGAATTTCCTACTCATTGTGGAATTACATGTTGTACACTCTACTGGCGTCTTAATGAGGGGGAATTTACTGCTATGAACATGACAGCAGTAGGTATTGATGAGGACTATATTGTATGGCAATGTGTCCTTGGAGTCTTCAACGTTGGTGATGAGATTTCTTTGTACTGCATCGCAGAGGATGAAGATGGAAATGTTGGACAGAGCCGGTATGCAACAATCAAAATACAGAGTCCAGTTTCAACTGTTACTCCTGTGGGATTGTATCAATTTGCCATGATTGTTGGATTAGCTGCTGCCCCAGCGGGATATGTTGGTTACAAATACCTTGGTCGGAAACGAGTGATGGGTGAAGAGCGTAGGCTCAAAAAGGAGGCTAAAAAGAGAGCAAGACGGAAACGTAGTGCTCGATCTAGATCCAGAGATTAATGGTTGGAGGTAAAAATTATGTTTGACTTCGGAACAATATTCTTAGTGATTTCAGTGATACTGGCAATGATTGATGTATTCATCTTAGTCATTGGACCAAAAATACTGTCTGAGGAGGATTCAGATAGATACTCATTCCTCTTCTCAGGAGGCGCATTTCTCGCTACTGTCGGTGCATTTCTCTTCATGGCTGTACTGATTTTCACGAATGATATCTCATACCAGTATGTGGTTCAGACAACAAAGAGTACAGCACCATTATTGCTGAAGCTATCTGCCCTTTGGGCTGGACAAGCTGGATCCCTACTCTTTTGGGCATTTCTAGCTTTTACACTCTACTTTGGGTTTAGGTACCTTATCCGCGGATATGAAGATGATATCATAGTATATCGTGCTTCTGCGATTATGGGAGTTTCCTCAATTCTGATTGTCATTAACGCTATCATCTCATCTCCATTCGCACCGTATCAGGGACCTGATATCTCAGATGGATATGGTCTCAACCCTCTCCTATCAACTATCTTGAATGTCATTCATCCTCCGATTGTGTTTATTGCATACGCTCTTCTAATGGTGCCATTTGCCATTAAGCTCGCAGGTTTTACAGTAAGATCCGAAGAGCGACGGGATGAACCAATTCCAATCGTTGAGAGATATGCTTCATTCACAACTTCCTTTGCTTGGCTTATGCTTTCTTTAGGCATTGTCATTGGAGCCTACTGGGCATACAGCACACTTGGTTGGGGTGGTTACTGGGGGTGGGACCCCGTCGAAACTTCGTCGTTGATTCCTTGGTTGCTCCTTACAGGCTTTTATCATGCAAAAGCGATTTTCAAGGATAATGATGTTCTTAGGGATTCTTTTCTTGTTTTCTCGTACATAACGGTATTATTCGCCACATGGGTCACTCGAAGTGGAGTTCTCACTTCAGTTCATGGATTTACAATAACGGTTGTAAGCTGGACAATGTTTCTTACTCTGCTCGGGAATTTCATTTTCAGTATCTTACTTATTACACATGCAGGACTCAAAGATATGTCAGATGATGAGGAAGAGAGTGGGTGGCCAAGTATTTTCTCACTTCAAGATCTAAGGAAGTTTTCTATTTTCATTGCACTTATTGGTATACTTGTTGTCTCGTTTACTTCGTTTGCTGGAGTTGCTATGCCTGCTGCTATCAATATTGGTACTGCGATTTTCGATCCTACTAATCTAGAGAACAATATGGTTGGAATAAACATAGAATTCTTCTGGTTGGGTTTCTATATTGCATCCTTCTTCCTCTTTGTTTCTGCATTCTATTGTATGAGGAATACTGCTATTTCAGCTCGAACAAAAAGTGTGATAGCACTAATTCTCATCGTTATTGGAGCAATTATCGGACTGTTCTCTTATGCTTATCCGGATTCATTACTCCCCACAAACTCGCTGATAGCAAACATGCTTGTTCCCCTAGCGATTGGAGCAATAGTCTATCTAGGGGTTACATTTGTCCGATATATGGCTGGTAGAGAATCAGGTGCATTTACAATGCGTCAAATGGGTAGACTAATGTTACATCTAGGTCTAGTGATGCTTCTACTTGGTGTATTCATGAGTTCGAATATTGAGTACCAATCCAGACAAGACTTCATAAGAAATATTCCGCAAGAGATTGCTCCGGGGCTAGAGTTACGAGTCAGTGGTATTCAACTGTCTGAAGATGGTTTGACGCTTTATGTTGCAATTCAATTATTCCAGGATAACATGTCTATAGGAGTTGGTGTCGCATCACTCACGTTATTTCCTGGGTATGAAAACCCCGTTTCAAACGTGTATATACATTCAACAGCTGGACAAGATATCTTCATTGCTATTGCAGCGTACTCTGGGTCCACAGGGAATATGGTAACACTTCAGACCAAGGTCCTTCCATTGATATCATTTGTATGGCTAGGTATCTTCTTCATGATTATGGCTATACTCCCATCTTTCGTCATGGAAGCATCCGGATTGTTCAAGGCAGTCAAGCGAAAACATGCACACCTTTATGGTGAGGAGGAAGAGGAGGCTATCGAGACAGATATGCTGCATCATCTGGAAATGCTACTGAAATCTGAGGTTCCTGCGGAATTAATCCGAAGTCTCAGCATGACTCCACTATTACTCACACAAGGTAGGTACTCGGAAGCAGAGTTGGAGCTTAGAACAGTAACTGAACTCTATCCCGGTTATATGAGAGCTTGGTATCTCTTTGGTGCAGTATTAAATATCCAAAGGAAATATGCTGAGGCTGAAGCTGCATTCAGACGAACTGTGGAACTTGATTCCGAATTCGGTGAAGCATGGTACATACTTGGCAATACCCTGAGAAATTTGGGTAAGGATGAAGATGCAGATGAGGCATTTCAACAAGCTAAGGTATTAGGATACAATCCTCGTTCCGAAGAGTGATTTGCTAAGACAGAGCAACCATCACAGGTCATCTTGTTGGTTGCTTCTGCTAGTATTATTTACATGATGGAACTGATTCAAGATAAAAAGGATACAGAGTGTAAAGACCAACATCTTTATGGGTATGATTTAGTGGCAGAATGAACATTATTGCTGCCTGTGATAGCGCTCAAATTGAAATCATTTGGTGAGATTTGCTTTGGTTCGAGTCATTGGAATATCAGGAACACACCGAAGTGGAGGAAATACAACAGTCCTAGTTGAGGAAGCATTGAAAGCTTCTTCGGAATTGGGTGCTGAAACTGCACTTATCGAACTCTGTGGACTTAAGTTGGTTCCCTGTAAACACTGTGGAGAATGTACAAAGTTACGTAGCTGTAACCAGGACGATGATCTGAATCGAGTTGTTGACACTATGCATGCTGCTGACGCAATAATATTGGGGGCTCCTGTTCACTTTGGTTCAGTTCCTGCACCCATGAAGAACCTAATAGACCGCGGTGGTCGTTTTGCAGATTTTGCTGGTAAGGTTGGCGCAGCACTCGTAGTCAGCCGAAGATCCGGAATAGACATGACCCTTTCACAACTTCACTTTTTCCTATTGGTCAAGGAGATGATTGTTCCAGGTATCCCTTCATGGCCTATCGGATTTGCTCTTAATCCTGGGGATATTCGAGCAGACACTGAAGCAATGGCAGCAGCAAGAACTCTTGGATATCGCGTTACAGTACTCACTCAGTATTTGAAAGAAAAGCCACTTCCTTGGACAAATGGCATCCCGGTTACAAAGGATTCGAAGAAATTTGGTGATGAGTGGAAATAGGTTCCTGCTCTTCAAGTTTCATATTTACTTGGACACTGAACAAGCACTTGATTTGCTCTTATGGTACTTGGAGCTTGATATGTCCCAATAGCGACAATATCTTGATCATCTTGCATTGCCGGAACTTCCCCTGTAAGTATCACAAGAAGTGTATGATTAACTCCATAAATTGTGAATGTCGTATTTGATGTACTTGTGTCAAGTGAACCTGCCAGATACTTTCCTTTTATCTGAACAGAGTATCCGTCATATAGTTCGGGGTTTTCAACCACTCTGTCAACACTGAGGTATGGATCTACAAAGGAGTTCAACATTACAACCGCTACAATTCCAATAGTTGCAATCAAGATGACTGAAACTGCAATTGCGGTGTGTTTCTTCTTCAATTATCTTATTCCTCCTCTTCGGTAGTTATGATTGTCTTGAGTGCTTTGTCAATTCGTTCCATCTTGAGGTAAAGCCAAAGCAAGAATACAAACATTCCTCCCCAGAGGATAGTTGCTACTGTGAATAATTCAGCTTGTTGCATTATACTAACTCCTTGTCATTCTGTACTTCATTAGTTTTTCTTCTGCAGAATCCACCAGGTATGTCAAATCCAGCAGTAGAATATAGAGAAGTCCTATTGCTATCATACTAAACATGAGGGTGATTCCGTGTTCCATTCCCATCTGCAGACCACTTCCAGTGATGACTTGAGGATGAAGTGTATCCCAGATCTGTATTGAGAAATAACTGAGGATAACAGCTGGAAATGCAATTACTCCAAAAATGGATCCGAATTGAGCTTGCATTTCTCTGTCATCAACAGATGATCTATAGACTAAAAGACATGCATAGGCTATCCACAGAATCAATGTAGTTGTCTCTCTAGGGTCCCAATTCCACGGTGTTCCCCAAGTGGCGTTTGCCCACATCATGCCACTAAGTAGTGTAATTGTAGTGAACGCTAAACCGATTTTGATTGAAGCTGCAGAGATTACATCATACTTCAAATTACCTTTCCATAGATAAATGACTGAGCATACCAGAGTTACTCCAAATGCCGCATAGGAAACCAGTGCTGGAGCAACATGTTGGAAAAAGATCCTGATAAGTTCTTCAAGCTCTTTCTCAGGAGGGGCGAATATCCAAGTTGTCCAGAGATAGATCACGCAGAATATTCCGACAATCTCCATGAATATGAGCCTTTTTGTCAACACTTGAGATTCCTCTCGAATGGCTGTTCTGAAATCTTTCGGAATATGAAGGTTACGTTATAGTAAATTTCAAGGTGAAAGAGCATAGCTAAATACTCCTGCTGATAGCGTTATCATTGCAACTAAATGTGCTAGTAAAGCTACAAATAGTAACGAGACAGTGAGTCCTGCGGCAATTACAACAACCGTTCCGGTGGCCATCACTCGCGTTATTTCAATAAGTAGTATCAACCCTGAGGTTGCTGTTGGGAAATACACTAGAGGGAAGATGGTAGCTTTCGATTCTGAGGGCATCGTTAATGCAGAAGCCATGGAACCAACCGCAGCCAAGTCAAGTGTTCCAATAATAAGAGTTGCAACGACAAGGAGTGGTTCTTCACCAAACATCGTGAATCCAAAGAGTACCTGGATTACAGGAATTATGAAAATCTCTACCAATGACATCAAAACGAACCCGTAGATCACTTTTCCTATATAGACTGACCAAGCTGGAATTGGTGCAACTGAGAGACCTCGAAGTGTTCCTGATTCTGATTCTGCGAGGAAGATTGGAGCAAATCCAAACATTCCTGTAAAGAAAACAATAACCCAGATGAGTGCAGCTCCAATTGCCGCCTCTCCTCCTAAATCTTCAACAAGAGCAGAGGGAAGTGCAAATGAGAAAGCTAGTCCTGCAATCAAGGCAAAAAGGAGCATGGAGAAGATCTCAAACTTCTTCCTCACCTGACTCAGAATGTCCTTCTTTGCTATCTTGAGAGCTGCATGAAATCCTGACGCCATTTATTTCACCTCAAAGTACTCCATCAAACTCCGATGCTGGACCAGAACTGAGAACCTCTCCCTTTCTCAGAGTGACATAGTCATCACATAACTCAACCCCTAACTGGAGATTGTGAGTGGTCAGAATTACTGTGCGAGATTTTCGTATCTCTCCCAGATATTCTTTGAATACTTCAGTTGTGTCCCGGTCAAGGCCTGAAAATGGCTCATCTAGAAGAAGTAATTCAGGTTCGTGTAATAACGATCTAACGATGTCAAATCGTTTTCGAAGACCAGTTGAAAGAATTTTGACAGGTTCGTGTAACCAGCTTTTGACTCCGAAAATTTCAGTAAGTTTTGTGGAGTTCACGTTGAGTATTTCTTTACTTAGTCCATATAGTCCAGCATAGAATTCCAAGTTTTCATATCCCGATAATTCTCCGTAGAGGAGATCCTTGTCTCCTACTATCCCAATGCGCTCACAAACCTCTATCGACTCTTCAATGGGATCGTACCCTAGAACACGTATTTTGCCACCATGAGGACGAAGGAGTGTCGAAATGATTCGCATCAGAGTTGTTTTACCTGCACCGTTGGCACCGAAGAGACCGTGGATTCCATTTACAGGAAATTTGATGTCTACATTCTTTAGGGCTACTCTGTATCCATATCTCCTAGTAAGTTTGGTTGTTTCGATAGCCTCACTTGACAAATGACTCACCTATTCTCTCATCTCTTGATGCCGTGGTAATCCAGCTACATTGAAGAATGTTGTTCTCCTAATGGAATATCTTCCTGAACAGACGCATGAATGGTCCGCCCATTGTCAGAGTAAATGGCATTGGTACATAGTTTGCTACTTCAACCACTGCTGTGCCTGCAATCAACCCAATGATAACAGCCTGGAAAACTGTCCAGAGGTCTTTTATCATTAGCCAGCTAACAAATCCTGCTAATAGATCAGGTACAATGAGTCCTGCTACCCATAATCCGATAGGTGCAGCAATCGCGGCCCCAATTAGTATCAAGAGATTCATTCTCAGTGAAAGACGCATCGGTCCAGGAAATACCGCATGTGGATTCAGCTTACCCTTTGGGTCAGTCTTCTTCTTTAATTCCGCCATCTGAGCATACCGGTCCTCTCCAAAGTATCTCCGTGAATGTGATACGTTCCACATTCCAATTGAATACGGACGTCCACCATTCTTGAGACCAATATCAATGAAGTCCAATGATCTATACCATCCCATCAGGAAGGATATTTTCTTACGTTCATCATCTAGGAACCAGCAAAGAACAGCCACTTGTTTATCGATGTTGACAGCTCCTTCAGCTGCAAATCTTTCACCCTTGAAATGTTTCTCAATTTGTTCCAAGAAGAGATCCATCTGGTCCAGAGGAACATACACTTCGGATGGTGCAACACTTGGTCCAAGCCTTTTCACTCGCATTGGATAAAACCTTTCAGCCCATTCATGATGGGCGATCTCATCAGATTCGATAGTAC
>Ga0315553_10003487_pt1 | contig 12207 bp, 11 predicted proteins | sample SalMarSW160140MG_FD_203099 | JGI IMG/M metagenome (GOLD analysis project Ga0315553, IMG submission 203099) | Salt marsh sediment microbial communities from the Plum Island Ecosystem LTER, Massachusetts, United States - Salt Marsh Sediment SW1601-40 ... | reverse complement strand
ACTGTGATCGGCGCCGGCGCGACCTCCGGCGGCGCAATGGATGCCTCGAACCTCTTGAAGCCCGCTTTGCAGTCCGGCACGCTGCGCTGCATCGGCTCGACGACCTATAAGGAATATCGCCAGCATTTCGAGAAGGACCGGGCGCTCGTCCGGCGGTTCCAGAAGATCGACGTCTCCGAGCCGACCGTCACCGACGCTGTCGAGATCCTGAAGGGCCTGAAGCCTTATTTCGAGGATTTCCACCGCGTGCGCTACACCCAGCAGGCGATCAAGGCGGCCGTCGAGCTCTCGGCGAAATATATTCATGACCGCAAACTGCCCGATAAGGCCATCGACGTGATCGACGAGACCGGCGCCTCGCAAATGCTGCTGCCCGGTTCACGCCGGAAGAAGTCGATCGGTGTGCGCGAAGTTGAGGCAACTGTCGCGACCATGGCCAGAATCCCGCCGAAGACGGTCTCGAAAAGCGATTCCGAGCTGTTGCGCAATCTTGAGACAGATCTCGAGCGCGTGGTGTTCGGCCAGGACCAGGCGATCACCGCCCTTTCCTCGGCCATCAAGCTCGCCCGTGCGGGCCTGCGCGAGCCGGAAAAGCCGATCGGCTGCTACCTCTTCTCGGGGCCGACCGGCGTCGGCAAGACCGAGGTCGCCCGGCAATTAGCCAACCTGCTCGGCGTCGAGCTGCTCCGTTTCGACATGTCCGAATATATGGAGCGCCATACCGTTTCGCGGCTGATCGGCGCGCCCCCCGGCTATGTCGGCTTCGATCAGGGCGGTTTGCTCACCGACGGGATCGATCAGCATCCGCATTGCGTCCTTCTACTCGACGAAATCGAGAAAGCGCATCCGGACCTCTTCAACGTGCTCCTGCAGGTGATGGATCACGGCAAGCTGACCGACCATAACGGCAAGCAGATCGACTTCCGCAATGTGATCCTGATCATGACCACGAATGCGGGCGCCTCCGACCTTGCCAAGCAGGCTTTCGGCTTCAACCGGACCAAGCGCGAGGGAGACGACCAGGAAGCGATCCAGCGGCTCTTCACGCCGGAGTTCCGCAACCGCCTCGATGCGGTCATCGGTTTCCAGAACCTGCCGCGCGAGATTATCGGAAAAGTTGTGGAAAAATTCGTCTTCCAGCTCGAAGCGCAACTGGCCGATCGCAACGTGACGATCGAGCTCAGCCCGGAGGCGAGCGACTGGCTGATCGAGCACGGCTATGATGAGCAGTTCGGCGCGCGTCCGCTGGCGCGGGTCATCCAGCAGCATATCAAACAGCCGCTGGCCGAAGAGCTGCTGTTCGGACGCCTCGAAGGCGGCGGCACCGTTCGCGTGATCGTCGAGGAGAAGCCAGAGGGCAAGAAGGGGCTCGGCTTTGAAATCGTCGAAGCTCGCGAAAAGACAAAGAAATCTCCGAGCGATGGCGATGATCGGTCCGGAGGCGGGACACCGGCCAAGAAGCCCAAGGCGTCCAAGCGCTCATCCTCCGGGCGAAGCGGCCCGCGCGGCGGTCAAAAGAAACTGCCCTCGCCCAAGAACAGCCCGTCAAAGGGTGGTGGCGACAACAAAACGAGCCTTGTCCCGAAAGTGCCGCTTGTGCCTTGAGGGCGGGCGCGTCGGAAGCGCGATACCCGTATCGGCTGTAGGCTATCCTACCGATTTGACATTCTAAGAAGCTGCGAAGGGCTGTTTGTGCATGGCAATACTGCCGACAGACCAGCAGGGAGAGTAGAGTCGACAGAGCCGATACGCTTCATCTCGTAGCACCGAGAGCGATCGGCCGAGGATGAATATCGCTATGGAAGGCAGCGGCGACACCGCAAATGCTCCCGTGTGGCCATCGCAGGCCACGCGGCGGAGCGCAGCCTGGCGAGGCGCGCGCGAGACGCCGCTTCTCCCCCCTTTCATCCTGTTCTCGACCTTTGTCGGTTTCGGCGCCTTAACCAGCCAGACCGGACTTTCCTGTCTCGATACCCTGTTCATGTCGGTCTTCATCTTTGCATTGCCCGGCCAGGTCGTGCTCGTCGACGAAATGGCCCGAGGCGCCTCGGTCCTGACGGCCGCCATCGCGGTTTCGGCGACAAGCATCCGGCTTCTGCCCATGACAGTTGCGCTCTTGCCGATGATCCGGGACAAGCGTGTGCCGAAATGGATGGTGGTCGCCCTCGCCCAGTTCGTCGCCGTTACCGTCTGGGTCGAGAGTACGCGCCGCGCGCCGGGCGTGCCGAGGCATCTGCGCGCCGCCTACGCGCTCGGCATCGCCGCGCTTCTGGTCGGCGTTTCCTCCTCCGGCGCGATGATCGGATTTCTGGTCGCGGGGCAGGTTCCCTCGATCATCGCCGCCGCCCTCTTATTCATGATGCCGCTCTACTTCCTGCTCGCGATGCTCATCGGCGCGCACAGGACCATCACAGGCTTGCTCCCCATCCTGCTGGGGCTTGTGCTCGGACCGATTTTTCATATTCTTATTCCCGAATTCGACCTTGTTCTCACCGGCGTCGTCGGTGGCTCGGTGAGTTTCCTTCTCGCCCACTATGTCTTGCGGCCGCAGAGGAACGATGGCGCTGTCAAGTGATGTCCTGGTCTACATCTTCGTCGCCGGATTTGCCGCGACGGCGATCTGGCGTTTCGCGGGCTTCGTGCTATCGAGCGGCCTTGAGGAAGACGGGCCGGTCGTCGCCTGGGTCAGCGCGGTTTCCACAGCGCTGGTTGCAGGGCTGATCGCGCGCATCGTCCTCTTCCCGCCGGGGGCATTGGCCGAAATGAGCGCGCTCGTGCGGCTCGGCGCATTCGGTTTCGGCGTGCTAACCTTCTTCCTTGCGAGGTCTCATATGGGCGTCGGCATTCTTGTCGGCACCACCGTACTCATCTCGGCGCATCTGGTCGGTCTTTAACGCAAGCTGCAAGCCGGCCGCCGCCGCTTTACGCGAAGCTACGTATTGTGTTTCTTGACTATCTGACGCTGGATCAGGCCGCCACTCATGCCATGCGGTCGTTTACCTTGTTATACTTCATAGTTGCGTCTCCACCCGCCGCTCTTCTCGCCCTGGTCTTGCTCTCCGCCTCTTCAATGGCCGGCGCACAGATCGTCCGATCCTCCCCCGTATCGCAGCCGAACACCCCGTCCCAGACCCTGCAGGCCGACCGGCAGGCGCCAGCGGATCTTAAGGCTGAGGATCTGATCGGCGCTCAGGGCCGGCCAATTCCGGTAAAGATCCGGCTGCCCGACGCCTCCCCGAACGGAACGGATCGAAGCGCGATAACCCGCTTCCTGATATTCCGCGGTCTGGCCGAGGGCGTCCATTTCTCCGCCGGGTTCCAGGTCAATTCCTCCTGGGCGGTGGCGGCGTCCGATCTGCCTGATCTGGAGCTTCTTTCGGCGCCCGACTATTGCGGCGCCTTTCTGGTTCAAGTGACCGCCCATACGGCGGAGGGACATATCCTTGGCCGATCGATCGTTCCCGTCATAATCACACCCGGGGAGGGTGAGAATAGCCAAACGCTGCACCTTGCCCCCCTCGATGCGGGATCGGCGGAGAACGCCCCGTCCGACCTCCGGCTTACCGAAGAGGAGCGCCTTCTCCGGCAGGCCGAGACGCTGATCGCGACCGGGCTTATCGGCGGAGCGCGCCTGCTCTATGCGAGACTGGCGGAAGAGGGCAATGGCCGCGCCGCCTATGCGCTGGCGCAAAGCTTCGACCCTGACAGTTTGAGCAGACTGCATGTCATCGGTCTGGCGGCGGACAGGGAGCAGGCGCAAGCCTGGTACGGCAAAGCCGCCGAACTCGGCTATGGCCCGGCTCTGGAGCGCGTTGCGGCGGCCGGGCGCGTCCACTGAAACGCTTCGGGCCGAATGCGCCCGCAATTCGAAAGCTGAGGAGCGTTTTCATGCGAAAAGTCTTCAAAGCCGTTCTGTTCGCATCCGCCTTCCTGCTGACAAGCGCCCAGGCTTCGCATTCGCAATCGCGCGATCCCGCCCCCACAAAGGCCGATGCCCGCGACGCCGCATCCAACAACGCGCTTCGCGAACGCTGGAAGGCCATTCTAAATGAAAACACGGTGACGCTGATTTCCGGCAGTCTGAATGGCGGCGGCCCACCCATGGCATACGACATCGCCGCTGTGCTCGATTCCGGCCATGCGCTTCGCATTCTGCCTATGGTCGGCAAAGGCGCCATTCAGAATATGCGCGATCTGATGCTCCTGCAGAGCGTCGATGTGGCGCTCGTCGATCTTGTCGCTCTCGACCACTTTCGAAGGAACACGCAGCTTGGCGAGGACTTTCCCTCTCGCCTTGCCTATATCGCCCCGCTCTTTCACGACGAGCTGCATCTGATCGCCCGGCCCGGCATCAATTCCATTCGCGATCTCGACGGCAAGCGGGTGAATTTCAGCAATGAAGGAGATGGCGGGCGAATTTCATCGCGCACCATTTTCCAGCGGCTCGGGGTGAAGGTCGAGGGCATCAGCGTCTCTCAAACCGAGGCGATCGGGATGATGAAACGTGGCGCGCTCGATGCCAGCCTCGCCGCCGGCCCGAGACCGCTCGCCTCGCATCGCGCCATACCCGAAGCGCTCGGCTTCAAGCTCATTCCCATTCCATATGAAGACCCGCTCTACGGACTCTATCTGCCGGTCAGGTTCAGCCATGACGACTATCCGAACCTGATCCCGAAGGGGAAAAGCGTCGGCAGCGTCGCCGTCCAGACATTGCTCGCGGTCCAGAATTGGCCTCCGAGCCACCCGCGCTACAAGAAACTCGCGAAATTCACCACCGCCTTTTTCGAGAATTTCGACAAGCTCGTTCAGCCGCCCTACCATCCGCGCTGGAAGACGGTCAATCTCGCCGCCCAGCTGCCCGGCTGGCGGCGTTTCCCGCCCGCACAGCAATGGCTTGAGAAGAAGCACGGTTTCAAAGCGGGCTTCAAGCCCGAGAACGAGCGATTCCGCAGCGTTCTCGACGGCTTCCTGACCCGCTATACCGATATTGACCGGATCGGCGGGCTGAGCCGGGAAGACCGCAACGCGCTCTACGATTCCTTCGCCCGCTGGCTGAAGACAAAGCCAACAACGACCTCGCAATAATGCCGCCAGGCATCGGCATGAGGCTGGCACGCATCCGCGACGTCACGCGCGCGGTCTGCGCACCGCCAAGGCCAGCAGCACGCCGAGCACCGTAATTGCCGCCAGCATGAGCCACGCCTCCGTAATGGAAATCGTCAGCGCCGATCGTTCGATGGCCGGCTTGGCGAAAGCCACCATGGTGGGCGTCACCTCCTTGTCGGCCGGCACGAAAGGCAGGCCGGTGAAGTCGAAGATCGCGCGGTCGCGCGCCTCCAGCCTTTCATAGATCACCGCCGCATGTTTCTCGGTCCGGCCGAACACGACCGTATCGATCAAGGCGATGCCGATCGCGCCACCCAGATTGCGCATCAGGTTGAAGAGCGCGCTTGCGTCGGGCACGCGGTCAGCCGGCAAATGGCCAAGCGCAATCCGCGTCGGCGCAAGCAGGCAGAACATCACGGCGAGCCCGCGCACCACCTGCGGCCAGAACATGCCATCGAAATCGGTTCTCGGCGTATCGAAGCCGCTCATGGCGAGGCCGACGCCAAAGAAGGTGAAGCCGAGCACGCTCAAAAGCCGCGCATTGACGCGCTGCTCAAGCCAGACGGCAATCGGCGCAATCGCAAGCTGCGCGGCGCCCGTCACCAGCATCACCTGGCCGATGCCGAGCGCATCGTGCGCCCGCACGAAGCCGAGGAAAACAGGCATCAGATAAACCGAGCCGTAAAGGCCCATGCCCAGCACGAAACTCATGGCGCAGCCAAGCGCGAAATTGCGGTCACGAAAGGCGCGCAGATCGACGAATGGCCTTGGCCCCGCCAGCGTCCTCCAGATGAAGGCCGAGCCGCTCGACAGCGTAATCGCCAGAAGCGCCAGCACCCATCCGGAGAGCCAGCCGCTCTTCGGCGCATCCTTCAGTCCGATTTCCAGCGCCGCCAGGGCGACGGCCAGCATCAGCAGCGCAAGCCCGTCGAGATGCCGCGCCTCGCGGGGGGAGGCCCCTGTCCGCGGCAGGAACAGTGAGGCACCCGTGATCGCGAAGATCGCCGGCAGGATGTTGACCAGAAACAGCCAGTGCCAGCTGAAGGTCGAGGTGATCCAGCCGCCCGAAATCGGGCCGACCGTCGGGGCCAGCACGGCGAGCATTCCAGCGATCGTGGTCGCCAGCGCCTGGCCGCGGCCGGGAAAGATCAGAAAGACGGCCGAGAACACGATCGGGATCAGCATGCCGCCGGCAAAGCCCTGAATGACGCGCCATGCGACGAGGCTGACGAAGCTGTCGCTCATCGCACATCCGGCCGAGGCGATGGCAAAAACCGATGTCGCGGCGATGAAGAGGCCGCGCAAGGAAAGGACGCGGGTCAGCCAGCCGGTAAGCGGAATGGCGATGACCTCGGCGATCAGATAGGCCGTCTGCACCCAGCTCATGCGGTCGGCGCCGATGCCCAGCGCGTCCTGAATGGTGGGCAGCGAGGTGACGACGATCTGCACGTCCAGGATCGCCATGAACATGCCGATGCACATCGCGATGAAGCCGGCCCAGGCAGCAAGCGGCGGGGCGGCGGGACGGATATCGGCGGCGGTCGCCGCGTTCATCGGGCCGCTCCGCCCGCGGCCGCAAGCGCCTCGTTTTCGGCGCGGATGCGGATGAAGAGGATCGCGGCGTTGAGGGCCGAGAAAAGCAATGCGTACCAGAGAAGGCCGAACGCCATCGGCAGAACGAAGATCTCGCCGATCACCACGGCATAGTTGGGATGCGGGATGAGGCGGTAAGGCCCGCTCCTGACCAGCGGCTCGCCCGGCACGACGATGATGCGGGTCGTCCAGCGGTCGCCGAGCGTTGCCAGCACCCAGATCCGCAAGATCTGCAAGACGATGAAAAGGATGAGCCAGCCGGTCTCCGGCGTAATGCCGATGGCAAGGCCCCACAGGCCGGCGAGCCATGCGGCATGCAGGAGAACGATCGCGGGATAGTGGCCCGGCGCATATTCCGCCGCGCCCCGCGCCCTGAGACGCTTCTCATTGCGCCGCGCATAGACGAGCTCGGTAAGGCGCTGGAGCGTGACGAAGGCCAGCACGAGCGCCGCCAAAGGGTCGATCCAGCTCAAACCCAGACTCATTAAGCCGGCCTTGCAAGCATTGCGGTGCTGAGCGTGAAGCCCGGTCCGAGCGCCATGATCAGCGAACGATCCGGCAGCCCTGCCTCGATGGCGCGCTCAAGCACGAAAAGCGCGGTCGGCGCCGACATATTGCCATATTGCGACAGCACCGCCCGCTCATGATCGAGCGTCCCGGTCTGCAGCCTCAGCGCGCTCTCGATCGCCTCGATCACTTTCGCGCCGCCGGGATGACAGATGAAACGGCCGATTTCGCGCTGATCGACACCATAATGATTGCAGATATGGTCGAGGGCGGGGGCCAATTGCTCGGCCGCGAAGGACGGGATCGAGCGATCGAAAATCACACCGAACCCGTCCGGATCGACCGACCAGCCCATAATGTCGAGCGTATCCGGCCAGGAATGCTCGACCGCATCTTCAATCGAGGCGAGTCCCTTATCCGCCTCGCCCGCCTTGATCACCGCCGCCGCGGCGCCGTCGCCGAACAGCGCGAGCGCGACGATATTGGCTTTCGTCACCTGATCGAGACGCACCGCCAGCGTGCAAAGCTCGACAACGACCAGGAGCACGTGTTTCTCGGGCTGCGCTTTGGCGAGCCGCGCCGCAAGCGACAGTCCCGTGACGCCACCGGCGCAACCAAGCCCGAAGACCGGCACGCGCGCAATATCGGGAGAAAAGCCGAGCGCTGCAGCGGCCCGCGCCTCCAGGCTCGGCGTGGCAATGCCGGTGGAGGAAACCGTGACCACCGTGCCGATCTCCTCGCCCGTAATACCGGCCTGGCGCATCGCCTTTTGCGCGGCAGCGATGAAAAGCTCCGTCGCGATCTCAAGATAGACGCCGGTGCGGTCCGTCCAATTATGCGGCTGCAAATACCACTCGATCGGCCGGGCCGAATTCCGTTTCACGATGCCGCAATTCTCGAAGACCTGCCTCAGCTTGCTGAAATCGGAAAATCGGGAGGAGAAGATGTCCGTGACGTGATCCGCCACCGCCGACTGTTTCAGCTCATTCGACGGAACGGCTGTCGAAAGCGAGCAAATTTGAGGCGTGTGGGCTTGCACAATTACCGCTCCGTCCTGTGATAACCAATGTGGCAGGGATTTCCACCACCGCATTGATTCACAAGACCTTGTCAGAAGCGTGTTCGCAGCGCCTAGCGCAAGGCGCGAAGCTCCCATGCGCCTCATCGCTCCGCGCCCCGGCTGTAGATGGCGCTTACATCGTCTCTTAGCGCCCGGCGGGAGGCGGGGCGCATATACATCATATGGCCGCCGCGATAGACGTGCAACTCGATCGGCCGCGCATTGGCGATCGGGCGAAGCTGACCGATGAGAAATTCGGAAACGCTGTAGGGCGTGGCGAGATCCGTATAGCCATGCGCGATGAAGACCTTGAGATCGGGGTTGAGCGTGCGCGCCTCTTGCAGCTCATCCAAACTGCCCGCATAGCCTTGCCTGTTCGGCCTGGTGCCGAAATCCCAGACGCCGTTCACCTCGCGGTTGAGGAGGTCATAGGGGAGATCTGTCTTGAAGCCGAGCACCTCGCGCGCATAGTTCTCCATGAGCGGCGTCAGCGCTGTGACGGCCGCATCGAGGATCGGATCGAAGTCCGAACGCCCGGCCGGCCGCGGCAGAGGCGCGCTGATCGCGCCGTCATAAACACTCACCGTGCGATTGCGACTCCGCTTGAAATCCTGGCGGAACAGCGATCGGTCGATCCGGCCGTGATGGCGCTCGATCATCTCGGGCGCAATGCCGGTCAGCCGGGCGAGCCTGGCGACCGTAGCGTCATCCATGTTCAGCCCTTGCACCAGATGGGAAAGGTAATCCGTGCGCGCGAATTTCTCCGCTTCATGCACCGGACCAAGCGGCGCGTCATAGCCCTCGCTGCGCTCCAGATGCGACGCGGCCAGGGACGGCAGCATCAGAGCGAGCGGCACGAGCGCATAGTCATCGCCGCGGATCATCGAAAATTCCAGCGCCGGCGAGATGAGGATCGCGCCCTTGACCTGAAGGCCTTTCTGCAGAAGGCGGTGCGTGAGCAGTGCCGCGCGAAAGCCGCCATAGCTTTCGCCCACGACAAAGACCGGTGCGAGCTGGCGGGCGGTGCGCGTCAGATAGAGGCGCACGAATTCGGTCATCGCTTTGGCGTCCTTGTCGACAGCGTAATAGGCCTTCTTGACCTCCTCCCCGCTTCCGGTCGCGCGGCTGAAGCCGGTACCGACCGGATCGACGAAAACCAGATCGGTGAAAGACAGCCAGCTATCGGGATTGTCGCTGAGGGCGATCGGCTTTGCCGGATGGGCGCCGTTCCCGGTGAAGTTCAGCACCTTCGGTCCGAGGGCGCCAAGATGCAGAAAGGCCGCCGCCGCGCCGGGGCCGCCATTGAAAACGAAGCTGATCGGTCGTCCGGGCTCGCCGGTCGTATAGGCGACGTAGAAGATCCTGGCGGCCGTCTCGCCCTTCTCATTCCTCAGCGGCAGCGTTCCGGCTGTCGCCGTGTAGCTGAGACGCTCCGGGCCCTCACCGATCGTACGCTGGCTCGTGCTGTCGCCGGGTAGGTCTCGGACAAGCCCTGCGCCGCTCGATTGCTGCGCGACGGGCGCCTCAGCCTTGCTGGCGTCCTGCGCGAAGGCAGGCGAAAATGCGATCGATGCGACCAGAATGAAGATTGCGAATCGGATGGGAGCCATGCGTTGACCTTTCTTCGCGGACCGAACGGACCGGGCCGGCGTTTCCTCCCGCATCAAGTTGGTGGTCATCGTCTCCAAGGGCAACCGCAGCGCGCGCTCGGCGGGCGGCCGCGAGAACGGGTGCAGCCGGCTACAGATTCTGGACTGGATGGCGCCGGCCGGCTGGGCTTAGCTCCCGGGATCGCAATCGCGTGCGTTCGCGGCCGGCAGCGCCCGCAAGAAAGCTGGAGACCCGACATGGCCGCCTATTGTTTTTTCGACGTCCGCAAGATCGTCGATCCGGAGAAGATCAGCGCTTATCGCAGTCAGGTGTTCGCAACGGTCGAGCAATATAGCGGCCGCTATCTGGCGCTCGGCGGGCCGTTCGACGTGGTCGAGGGCGATTGGAGTCCGGTCATTCCCGTCATTATCGAGTTTCCGAGCCTTGCCAAGGCCCGCGAGTGGTACGATTCCAAAGAGTATGAGCCACTGAAGGCGCTGCGCATGGAGGGCACCGAATCCTGCGGCGTCTTCATCGAGGGCTACGCGCCGGAATAAGTGTGGAGCCGCGCTTCGCCTGATCGGCCATCGGAACACCCGCCCGTCATATCGATGCCGCCCTGGGCGCCGCCATTGCGGCGGACGTGCCGGGATCCAATATCGAACTCATGGCCGAGGGGTGCCTCCACCGAATTGCATTGCGGTCTGGCGGAAATTTGATCGCCATGGACGGCGCGCGGCTATCTCTCCTCGCCGCAAATGAGGATAGGATAGGCGCGACATGACACTCGACAGACGAACCGCCTTGCGGGGAATGCTGGCGACCGCCTCGCTCGCCGCCCTGCCCTTGCCCCCGGCGCACGCGCAAGCCGCCTCGTTTCTGACCAAACCCATCCCCGCGACCGGAGAAGCGCTGCCCCTTGTCGGCCTCGGCACCTGGATCACCTTCAATGTCGGCAACGACAAAAAGCTGCTCGATGAAAGCGCCGCCGTCATGGCTGCCTTTTTCGAGGCGGGCGGCAGGATGATCGACTGCTCGCCCATGTATGGCTCCTCGCAGCCGACGATCGGCTATGGCCTGAAGATGCTCGGCTATCCGAAGGCGCTGTTTTCCGCCGAGAAGGTCTGGACGTCGGACGCGGATAGCGGACCGGAGCAGATCGAGGCGTCGCGCGCGCATTGGGGCGTCGCCCGCTTCGATCTCATGCAGGTGCACAATCTCGTTGCGTGGAAGCGGCATCTCAAAACGCTCCGGGCGATGAAGGAAGACGGCCGGCTCCGCTATATCGGGGTCACGACGTCGCACGGCCGCCGCCATGGCACGCTCGAACGGATCATGAAGACCCAGCCGATCGACTTCGTGCAGCTGACCTATAATATGATTGACCGCGAGGTCGAAGAGCGCATCCTGCCGCTCGCTGAGGAGCGGCGGATCGCGGTGATCGTGAACCGGCCGTTCCGCGGCGGCCCGCTGGTCGACCGGGCCAAGAGACACGATCTGCCCGGCTGGGTCAGCGAAACGGGCGCATCCACCTGGCCGCAATTCCTCTTGAAGTTCATCGTTTCGCATCCGGCCGTGACCTGCGCTATCCCGGCCACGACCCGCGTCGATCATGTGCGCGAGAACATGGCTGCATCGACAGGGATCCTGCCGAACGAGAAGCTGCGGCGGCGCATGGCGGATTTTGTCGCCGGGTGGCTCTGAATCGCGCACTCCGACCGGAGTGCGGAACGGTGGTCCATAGCGCCGCCGAAGCTGAAGCGCGTCATTCGGTGCAATCTTTGGGCCTCATCGGAGAAATCTGCCCGGAAAAGTTGGTTCAGTGCCAATAATCCACCGCGCTGGCGACCGTGTTCATCTCATCACATACGCATAATGACCGTTCCAAAATCCAGAATAGAACTTGGAGCATCTTGATTCAGTCAAGAAGTGAGCGTACCGATACTCGGCCATGGTCAACGATGGGAGGAAAACCATGAACAAAAATCTGATGACGATCATATCCATCATCGTTCTCGTGCTCATCGTCGCTTTCGGGGCGCGCTACCTCTTCGGCGTGGAGGAGGAGCCCATCCCTACCGCAAGCACATCATCGGCGCCGGAGACATCACAGCCGGATGCGCAGACGACGGACGGCTCTGCCGGCCAACAAAACTAATCATTCGCCGCATTACCGACCGAGAGAGCCCGGCGCCCCTTGTCCTGCCGGGCTCTCTTTCGAACCGCCGCACAGGCGCCGTCGCCCTGTTCCATCGCCTGCAACGCCCCCCGGCAGCCGTTGCCCGGATGCATCAGCGACGTAACGGATTCGCAACAAATTGAAGAAAACACTTCGGCGCGATCCCGCCTTG
>Ga0315553_10003485_pt1 | contig 12211 bp, 10 predicted proteins | sample SalMarSW160140MG_FD_203099 | JGI IMG/M metagenome (GOLD analysis project Ga0315553, IMG submission 203099) | Salt marsh sediment microbial communities from the Plum Island Ecosystem LTER, Massachusetts, United States - Salt Marsh Sediment SW1601-40 ... | reverse complement strand
CCCTCTCCCGCTGAACCTAACGCAAACATTGAGACACTTTTTTTTGCTAAAAAATCGGCGACTTTCTCTACGCCAGAAAGATCGGCGGATTCGTCACCATTTAATGGCGTTGGGACGACGGCCATAACGCCCTCAATAGGCGACATGTTAATGACTCCTCATGTGAAAGTGATTGTTTCGTACCACTACGCGGAAATGCGGCGGCATCTTGGCGCCGCATTATATACGTTGGGCGATGGTGACTAGTTTGTAGCCCAACTTGTTGTGCTGAATGAAATCGGTCAAGACACCACGTATTTGATGCGGAATCGTGAATTCTTCTTCGCACGCCGCATCCGGCTCTTGATATAATGTATTGTATTGAAGGAAGTGTTCGATCTCATGGATTTGCGGCAGAATGGAAAATTCAGATGCCTTCTCGAAGCCATTCCGTTTAAGGATCTGAGACATTGTCTTAGGCGTGAAGTACCAGAGATGCGCCCTTCCCGAGACCGTAGAGTTTCGTTCGCGAGTGAGACGGATTATTAGACTGTGACCGTTCGGCACGAAAAACAAAGCCAACCCGCTCGGCTTTAACAGCCGATGCACGGTGCGAAGCATACCGTTAGGGTCGGTGAGATGTTCAAACACTCCCCAGAGGGTGATGACGTCGAAGCTCTGTTCTGAAAAACCAATATTCTCCAACTTCCCATTGTGAACGGTTAGCTTATATTTTTGCCGTGCGATCTCGCTGGCTGGCAAATTCAGCTCGATACCCTCAACCTGCCAGCCCTCGTCTCGAGCATGGCTAAGGAATTGACCGACAGAACAGCCGACATCCAGAAGCCTGCCTTTTTTCGGAAGCAACCTCTGCATTTCCTTGAGAGCTGGTAGAAATTTGTTGTCGGCGTTCCAAGCCTGCTCCTTTGGCTTCATTTGCACGCTGATCCACTGATCGGCGGTAGCTGATTTCTTATAGATTTCGTCCTGGGCACTAGGCAGAAGCTGCGGATTTACATGAAGAAGCGTACATTGCCGACATTTTACGAAATCAAATCCGGCCTTAGAAAAAACATATGTAAAATCCCGAGTGCCACACACAGGGCAATCAACAAATTCTGAGAATTTCTCGTATATTTTGCCTGTTGCTGGGTCGATAAATCGGTTTGCTTCCTCATGTTTTGTTTTGAGGAATTGCTTCCGTTGCTCGTCCATAAATTCGAAAACTTTTGTCACTGGCGCCTCTTTTTTCATCGCGCGTTGTGGGCGAGCCTCTCGTTTGCCCCCATTTTTGAACTGCTATCCCGCCGCTGCCGCCCAGCTTCGGCATATCCCGTGAGAATATTGACACATTTTTCCAAACCATCGCCGCTTAGAGGCGCGATATGTCGTTCGAAAAGATCGATCATCGCCTGGTACCGATCATCAGGTATCGAACCGTCCTCTAGTCGTCGTTCGACCATATCAATTAGATCATTTTCATCATTTGGAATATCGAACAGATCTCGACAATCACCGTACATCAAAACCTCATCAGCGCCATGAGTCTCGCGAAGCTCCTTGAAATGCGGTAGTATGACAGGTTTACGGGCAACTGCGGCCTCTAATACGGTTGTCGACTGCATGCCGCACACGACTGACGCGTTAAAAATAACATCCGCAGCAGATACTTCGTCACCATAGAACGCAAACTTTTTCAAACCGTTGGACGCCCCCACAACGGATACAACAATTCTTCGTAGGCTATCCAAAGTACCGTTCTGTATATGTTTTCCCTTAAGCTTCACTACAAAGTCTACGTCGGACCGCCTCATTGCGAGACGAGCCATCGCGCGAATGGTGCTTTTTGCGACATCCTGCAACTCGACGACGCTACCGTCCCGAGCACGTCGATCTAAAGGCCATGTGAAGATGGCAACTGTCTTGCGATTCGACGAATGACCCGCACCGGATTTCACCCGCTGGATGAACCCATCCAAACGAATGGCTCCCAACACCGTAATTTGATCGTCGCGGGCGTGTCCAGACTGCAGGAATACCTGACGTGTGGCTTCATTTTGTACCAGTAGTTGGTGGCCGTGAAAAGTACCCAAAGTCCGATGCCGTCTCACCGAATTCTCGAAAGTGCTGGGAATAATGAACATCGAGTCTCTGGGCATACAGATGTGCGGATAACCCAATTCAGAGGCGACTCGCGAAAAATCTGCTTCCCGCCTGTAGCGAGCGTCACTATTGAAAACGAGATCAATCCCGTGTCTCTCAAGGAGATTCGGAAGAAATTTGCGGAGAAAGGCTCGATATTTTTTCCTGCCTCGGTAGATTTTGGTGCCGGGCCCGGCCATCCGGAATTCGTGGCGGAACCCGAGGGTCGCTGTGTGCTCGTTCTTTTCTTTTATCGTTGGTTGCCGGACGAAAGCAGCAAGGAGATATCGCAACAATTCCCAGGAAATCGCGACACAGCGCAGATCATCCCGAGTCGCTAGCAGCTTGGCTACCTCGGGATAGTGATGATAGTTCAGAAACAAAATCGTGGTGACGTTGCGGCGGCCCGATCGGCAGGCTTTTTTCAGCGGGCCTTCTGGACCGATGTCCGAGACGAATTTGTCTAACAGCACAGCTATAAGGCTGTGCATTTTAAATAGGTCCGCCCCGCGCAGTGCAATCTTAAAGATTAAAACTTTCCTTCTAACGACGAATTCTTTAAGTTGCAATTTGCAGCTCATTACAGTCCGCCACATATCGGGCCATTTCTCACCTGAAGTAGTGGACCTGGAATGCCGGTGACTCTTTGTCATTTTGTGCGGTGCTTTAGCAAAGCTACCTTGCCAAAGTTATTAGCTTGGCTGAACCTTTTTAGCGAGTTCGTAGCGACCCCAATGATTCACGAGCGTCTTGCGTTCGGAACGTTGCATCGCGTTTATTTTCTTGTCTTTGTAATAAGAATCGTCGTTATAGTGTCGCGTCGATATTTCTTCGAAAACGCAGCCGATTTCCGTCGAAAAACTGTGCCACATTCCGGGCTGGATTAAGCAGATATCGCCCGGATAGAGAACTCGTTTTCGCCCCTCGACCACGACATTGAGAATGCCGCTGAGTACCTGAAAGGTCTCCTCCTTGAGCTCATGATAATGCTGCGGATGAGTTTGACCGGGAAGCTGCACGATAATTTTTTTGCAGTATTCCCGATTGACGATATCGATCAAAACTGCGCCGACCTTTCTGAACTCTTCCATCCCGCAGTGATGGGAATATTCGATATTGAAGTCGGTATTCAAATGCACGCCTGCCTCATGCAGCATTGCCTTAATTTCGTGAATGGCTTTCTTGATGACATGCTCCGGCGGCGCCGCCGGAATATCGAGGCCGTTAAGCAAAAGGGCCTCGTCCGCGGCAAAATTACGGGTAACCACGATTTCCGGTTTAAAATGGCCGCTCGCGAGTTGCCCCGGCTCGATTGGCATTGCGAAATAGACCATTTCTTCGGTCAGTGTTGTTCCTTCCGTAACTGGCTCACGCAGATAGACACCGCGTTCGAGAGTCAATAACGTTTCCTTCTCCTCCTGCGACACTGGCGGTCGCTTTTCGTCGCCGCATATCATGCGCGCTTCGTTCAGAGCCGCAAGCCAGCGATCAATCTGTTCCGGAGACGAGGAATAGGCATTAAGTTTGGCATCTTTGGTTGCAATTCCGACGTGGCGCTCAAATAGCTGAGCCCCCTTTGCGACCGCGATTTGCACTGGCCCCATCGCGTTGGGATCTTCGTGCGTCGACCAGCCGATCGGGATACCCGGATACCGACGGCGGAATAGATCAATCTGATTGAGTTGGAGGTCTTTCGACGGCGTTGGATAGATCGAAACACAATGCATAAAGGCAAAATCGACACCGCGATGCTGGAAAAAACTATTGAGATCATCGACCTGCTCCAGGTCGAGCCCGCCGGTCGAGCATACGATCGGCAGGCCACTCGCCGCCGCTTTTTCAAGTAACGGCCAATCGGCGGCCGAGCAGCTTGCAATTTTGAGGATATCAAACCGCATGTCGACGATGAGGTCGACTGACTTCTCATCGAAAGGCGTACACATGGCAAGCATCCCTGCGCCCTTCACCGCTCCCAGCAACAACTCAAAATCATTCCGATCAAGGCGCGTTGAAAGAAATCGTGCAACGTGCATGTTGCCGCTTTGCTTACGGTGGGCCGGATGAATAAAAGTGTCTAACTGACGAAACTGGAACTTGAGGGCAGCGCGCGTATCGTGCTTGCGGGCCTGCTCACCCATCGCGCGAATTATCTTAATGCCGTGGTCGACGCTGCCCTGATGATTATTGGCAAGGTCAAAGACGACGAGGTCGAAAAAATCGAATTTTTGATCTGGCGCCATTTTTCAGATACTCGTCATTAGAGCCGGGAGAAGCGCCGCGCCGCTGTAGCCTTTGCTATAGTCAATCGTAACTGCGCAACGCCGTTGCGCCGACATGTGAGCCGCCGCGATTACCAACATGGAATCGAGCCCCCGTTCAATGGAAATTGAGGAGTCAGAACCGTCTTTGACGACACGCTCGAGATGGTTTAGTTCTTGAATGAAATCCTCGGGCCGCGTCTTGTTGAAGACATGCTCGCTGTTCTGATGCCCGAACGATCTCACAACGTCGCTATACGGCGACGACCTACACTCCCATTCGACCGCTTCATTCGACCCTTGCAAGCGTGCCCATTTCAACGGGGGGTGCGTCACGACATCCTGTACAACACGACCGACAAGGCCGTTTTCCGTGCGCAGGTTTAGAAGCGCCAAACGGTCATATTCGGCGCCCCCCTTTTTAACGTAATCGAGCGTGGCGAACACTTCTCTCACCCTTCCGGCATCGATCCCGTTCGCAATATGCTGCCAGAGATTAAGTGCATGCGAATGTTCCCCGCATGCTCCGCCGCCGCGCCGCCAATAGCCGAGGTAAGTATCCGCCGGGCCGGCGAGCCAGGGATGAGCATTGAAAATTCCCTGCCAGTGCTCACGAAACGAGACATCGAGGGTTCGCACGTCATCAATTTTTTGAGCCAGCTCCATAAAACGGATTGTGCCGTGCGACACCACGTGGTCGTAACCGACAAAGATGCGGACACCATTGTTGGCCGCCTTCTCGTACAGTTCCTGACAACCCGCAAGATCCGGCGTGGCGCAGGGCTTTTCGATAAGAATTGCTTTCGGCCGCTCCTCAACTGCCGCGAGCGCAAGCTGGATGTGACTGTCCGGTGGCGTCCCGATAAAAATCCAGTCGTGCCCTCCCTGCGGCGCTTTATCAGCAGTAAATAATTCGATCGCATTGTCCCATGATCCATAGCGGCCAGGATAGATTTCACGCCGCGTCCTCTCTAGCGCCTTTGGATCGATATCGCACAGGGCGACATCCCATCCTTTTGCGCGCGCCGCATTAGAAAGATGATTGCCGATCGAGCCACCACCGAAAATCTTAACTTTAGTCACCACCGATTCAATTCCAGCTCTTCTGCACTCGGTGACGACCCAAGGGATAGATAATTATATCGCATTGATGATCTTTGGAGCCCGCGTTTCGGGTTTCGATCGCCAGGAATGATCAAAAACATGAAGGATGTACATGCGCTCATACCAAAGCTGCGGTCCCATCCGACGGTGCGCATTCCACACACCGCGGTCTGTATCCAATTTGCGTAGTTGATGTTCCTGATTGAATTCATCAATTGCCAGCAGCTCTCCGGAGAAGCGATTAAAGTGCGAACGGCTCGAACAATCGTCAAAGTAACACCAACACATCGGCAGATATAATTCTGGACTACCGTCGAATAAACGCAACGCAGCCTTTGACGAAGTGTAGGTGTCGACGTCCACCGCAACAAATCCCACCGGGCAGTCATGCGAGAGCTTTTGATGGAAGGCATCTATCGTCTTGCTGATCTCGCCAATGACGAGGTTGGCGCTGCCGTCTAGCTTTTTCATGAGAGCTTTATAATCGACCATGGGGAAGTCGCCGTGCTGATATCGTTCGGGATGGTCGCGGTAATCGGTGGGCGGCGGCATCCCTGAGCCTGTATCGAAACCTGTTATGCGAATGCTGACGCCGGTTTCGTGGACAACGTGCCCGGACAAGTCAACCAAGTTTCTGATGCCCCTTCCCGCGGCGACACCAAACTCGATCGCCCATATTTCCTTCTTGCCTATTTTTCTCGCTAGATCAGCGGCCGCAAGCAGGCCATAGGCGTACCAAGGTCGGTGGACAAGCCCCAGTTTTTCCTTTGCACGAAACCCGCCGGCAAGACCCACTGCGGACTTAAGCAAGCCTAGTGGAGCATGTGTCCAAACCTTCTGGCGTAAGCTCACGGCTTAAGCCCTCGCGCAATCGACAATTTCATGCTTGCCGGCGCGCAGGAGTACCAGCAATGCATGACTGCAATCGTCGAGGATTATAGCCGCAATCAGTTGAGCCACGGTTTTCGGTGTCCGCCCCGTTACCTCCACGTCATGCACACGAACCCCGCGCCCTTTAGCTAAGGCGATGATGACGGACCGGTAGGCTGTTATTTCGCTCAAAGTGAGTTCTTGCTTGCGCCCACGAATAGCTTCCGGCAAGTCGTTCAGAATGAAGGCCCTGATGGGTCGCTGCGCCAACTGCACAAACAATCGGTGAATCCAACTGTAGCTTCCCCCACGGATCACGTTCTTCGCCACCATATCGTAAATATACCGGTCCACCAAGGTGACGTAGGCACCTCGATTGGTTTCGCTGATAAGCTTGTTCAAACTCCGCAAATACAGCGCATACCCTGCCGCGAGCACATAGGCTTGCTGCACGGATTTTGGCAACGAGCGGTAGACGCGGCGCAGAAACCAACGCAAATTGATATTTTCTTTCGAATCTGCGAGCGCTTTTTGATCTGGCATTGATGTTTGCGTATCTGAACCATTACGACGCTTCCATCCGGTGATGTGATGAAATGAGGTGAATGGAATCGGCAAACGATCGAAGATTTTTGTTATTTCCGCGCAGGTCGTCGTCTTGCCGACGCCATCAGGACCATGAATTGTAAAAAACAGAGGGCTTGGCCTGCTGAAAAAATATAAATCTCGGCGCATTGTCTGGATGATACGTGCATTCAGCGGCATAGCTGCCTTGTTGTCCGCTTTGCCGGGCGCGCGTGGAACTATGGCTTCAATTCTACTGAGCGCGTTCGGGGATTCTTTAAGGGGGCCTTCGAAGCAGACATCAAGACCCAATTGGGATTTAAACAGCTCCCGCGCCTCATTCGCTTCGACCCCGGCTGCTTGGAGATTGAACGTCGATTTTTCGATTCGGCCCGTACGCACGCCCTGAATGATGATTATGAATGCTTGCCAGGCCGCGCTTGGCACCGGAAGCCCGGTAGCACCGTCGGCGACTACGTCGATATCTTTGGCCGAAAGCGTCAATGAGGGTGCCACGCGAATCTTTTCACGCACTTCCAGGTATGCCCAGGCGCGGCCTTCTGATTCCAGATCAAGATCACACAGTAGGATAAAGCACACATCTGGTCCCCGCCGCGCAATACAGTGGAGGCCGAGGGCGGCTGCTTGCCGCCGCACGCGGGTAATAAATTCGCCCTGAAGGACACTATCCATCATGAGGTCGATGTCATGCGGCGAGCTGACCGGCAGTTCGTAAAAGTCACGTATAAACAACGCCATTCGGAGCTCGCTTCGCCACGGCCATGACCGCATCTCATTGAAGAAGGCCTGAAGCGCCAGCGTAAACGGCCTGGCTTTATGAACGTGTATCATTTCTTATCGAGAATACCGCCAAGATCGCGTGCTAGCCGAGATTTGCCATCGCGGGCGTAATGGCATGACGACAATGAAATTGATCGATGTGGTTGGCAATATGCCACGAAAATCTCATCAACATCATACTCCGATTCTTTGCACTGACTCGATTCACCCGCCATTCGGCATGTTCGAATAGCATTGATCAAACGCAACATAACCGCTTGGTTTCAAGACACGGATCAGGTCGCACAACGCTCAGGCCTAATTGCCGCAATTTCTGATCAAGCAATAAAACTGTCAGAATGACCGTAAAATTCTTATCAAGCCCGACTTGGTTGCAGCCGCGTAGGAAACGTCCACGAAGCTGGAGATACCGCGGAATAGATTGAGCTTGATCCGGTCAAGTGGATCGCGGAAGCGAGCTGTCTTGTTAAACTCAAACTCTTTATCGAAGTTGTAGACTTCATTCCTCACCTTGACTGCCTCGACAGCAAGCTGGGTTTTAGAGGATTTGTCAAAACCAGCATAATGCCATGGCCTTCCGCTCTCCAGATATTTGTCGCTCCTAACAAACTCATCGGACCTGCTATAGACTTTTCCATCGTGCACCATATGCTGAAACGTGCGAAGTTCTGGGATTGATGACCCCCCCGGAGCTGATTCTTTCACTTCGCCAAAACCCCACTTTTCTAATAAATTCTTCATCATCGTGAAGTCATAGGCATAGAGATGCGCGTAGCCGCCGAAAATCTCGTCCATCTCGCGGCTAAACGCGATCGTCTGATGGCCGGGAGAAATCACTAGACGAAGAAAGCTGGCGCCAATACCGAGATGGTCGCTGTAGTGCCGGGAACTCGAAAAATAAGACAGGTCACCGTTTACATAAGCGGTGGCATATTTTTTCAGGTCCGGCACCAAGATGCGAATGGTGCCGCCGACTTTCATGATCCGGTTTAGCTCGGCGAATGTACTTTCGACACGAAAATGCGGCACATGTTCTAGCATATGACTGGTGAACACGATGTCGTAGGTATCGCCAGGTAACTTCGTGTCCCAACACTTGCCTCTGTGTTTCCATGGCTCATTGTAGCTGCCAGCCCCATTGTCCAAAACTTCCCAACCGTCTTCGCGCCATCGTGTGCCGGCACCGATATTGATCTTACGCATCAAGTTTCGCTCGTTCTAATGTGCGCGCCGTTGAGTCCCGATGTGAAGACGCGGGACCGCTGCGCAGTATGTTGTCAGCGATGCGGTCTAGATCATCCGGAAGCTGGTGATAACCGCGTCTGTAGTTCATGTTTGGATGCAGGGGATTCTTGCGACAGACCGTACGAAAGCTCACCGCATCTATGGCATCGACAATGATCGCCGACAGACGCATTCCCCTCTGTGGCTTCCTGCTTTGCGCAAACCCATTGATCAGCCGTGCTGCTGCTAAGCAAGCAGAGCCGCTGTGATCGCTGTAATTACAATATTCGCTGAGCTGCCGATCAAGCGCCGCAACGCGTACATCACTTCGATCGGCAGAATTGAGAGCAGCCAGCAGTTCCGCGAAGTTGCGCGGGCGCACTCCGCCATCTTGCCAGGTCTTCGTAATATCACAATAATCCTGGTTAAATTCTTCGGTCCCGCTGATAGCGTCGATATTGATCACTGGAACATTCAATAGGTAGGCCTCCAACAAGGTGGCCGACGTCGGCGACAGGATCGCGCGCTGGTTCGCAGCCCAATGGGAAAAAGACAGGCTCTCATCTATGGACACGCGCGACCTATGTTTAGGGTCGAACCAAAAGTCCTTGTAAAGGTGATAACTACCAAGCTGTTCAAGTGGATGCGGCCGGAAGCTTAATTCGTAGTCCGTATGTTCAAGGAGCCGACGGGCACATTCGATTGAACCAACAAAGGATTGACACTCGACAATCACGCGGTCGAGATTGCCGAAATTTGGGAGCGTCCGTGTGGGGGGAATGCCCGAATGGTTGTTGATGGTGCCGCTACGCATCACAAAGCCGATTGATCGCGACGCCGCTGGTCCCCGCGCCTTGCCGCGATACCGGATCAAGTCATATGTGGGATTTCCGACGGCATGAATTTTTGCGGTATTCTCATTTGGAAACGCCGCGCAAAGTTCATCACGGACTTTTTCCCCCCAGACGAGAGCGAGATCGATAGCCCGAAACATTCCAAGATTCTTGGTAAAAGTAATGGCGTGGGCGGCTTCGGGTGGAAGAAACCCCTCGCCATCGAGCCACACAACGCCTATGCCCGGCGCTATCTTGCGCACTGAGACCGCCTCCCCCGGCGTGTTGACCACTGCGACATGAGGCTTCCACAGTCTTAAGGTTCGATTGAAATCCCGCATGCTGCAAACGAGTACGTTACAGCCGAGACGATTCAGAACGCATGCCAGCAACTCTGCGGTCGCCACATCCCGACGGCATGTGAAGGCTCGAATAACAATTCTCGGCACGCTCATAACGAAGATTATTCTCCGAATTCTTTAGTGTTGGCCTCGAGCGAAACTCGCAAACCGCAGCCGATCCACACGTTTGCCATTCAGCAGATACTCACCGCGCTGGACCGCTTCCTGCGACATTCCCGATGCCAATGCGACGCCGATCATCGTTTTGTTTTCCGCCATCGTGCCCGCCCTGACCTTGTATGCATGCCCACTTTGGAGAAGGTGATCGAGCACAGCTTTCCAGGCTTCCCGACCGTAGCCGCACCCCCACGCTGTCTTTTCTCCCAGTACGATGGCCATATCAGCGATCTGATTGGAGCGCTCGAACTCGACGCTCAGATTTCCGATATGCGCCGGCTTACCATCCTTTCGGATGATTGCCAGAAACCAGTTGCCGGCTCTTTTCATCCGGTCGAAATAAGCCGTACAGGTCTCCTTTGTCTGTAGCGTGTGCCGCAACTCGCTATATCGCGATGTTTCCGGATCGTTTAGCCAGGAAATGTAGCGGCTCGTAAGATCGCTTCCACGGAACGGCCGAATAATGAGCCGCTCCGTCTGCAGCTCAGTAAATTCTGGCTTCATTAGCGATTACCTGCGTCCCGGCGATTCCAGCTAGGTGCGCCATCCTGCGCCTCCTCGCCGTTTCCCTGATCATATCGAGAGACATCTGCGTAGCCCCACCATTCAGGGGAGAGACGTACTTCTCAAAAAGCGCCCGACGGTCTTTCATAACAACTGACTTTATCTTCGGTCTCGAAAGCCTATCGAGGATAATCGCCTTGAGGTGCTCGGAATTGTCGGGAACATCAAATAGTCCGTAATATTCCCGATACATCAAGACCTGCTCAGCGCCTTCACGCTCTCTCATTTCCTTGAAGTGTGGCAAGATGACCGGCTTTCTAGCAATCGCGGCTTCCAACACCGTCGTCGATTGCATTGCACAGATAATGTCCGATTGCCGGATCAAATCATGTGCCGCCATCCGGCCAGTTTCGAATTCGACATTGGGTAGACCTTTTTCGGACCCCGCGATCCGATGGAACTCTTGCCGCATTTCGTCAAGCTGAAGGGAGATATGCATATCCTTCATTTTGACAACGACGTGCAAGTCGGGATCGTCTTTAGCCAATTCAAATAGCGTCCGAACCACCTGCTGTGTTGTCGAAAAGAAATCAAAGGTGCGAATGTCTTCGAGCTGTGCGCCGCGCGGACAAGAAAAATAGACAACTTGCTTTTTGCGTTTCTTCTCATTCGTTTGTCCCACGCTGATATTTTCGGCAAATTCGTCCATGCGAGGAAACCCCTAATCTGGATACGATCAGGCGCAGAAATGCCTGATTCGATGAACATTTGCTTCGTGACCTCATTTTGCACTGCGATCAGGTCACCATAAAACGGGGCAAAGGCGCGGTGGCGCTGTACAGCCAATGTGTAATGGGCCGGTACGATATATAAAGCTTCGCGGTAGTAGCAGATATGCCCATAACCGCATTCCGAGGCGATGCGCACCAGGTCCGCCTCGCGGCGATAACGAAAATCGCTATTCATAACGATATCGATATTTAGCCCACCAAAAAACTTGGGCAGGAAGTGCCGCAAGAACGCACGATAGAGTTCAAGCTGTCGCGCGGTTCGCGTGCCAGCGCGGTGAAATTCGATCCGGGCGGTCGTATCTTTCGGAAGCTGCGCAACCTCTGAATCGCTCGGCAGCATGACGAACGACCGAAGCAGGCTGCGCAACAGGTTCCAGGAAACGACGAGGATGCGAATATCCGGAACCCCGGAAAAAATATCGATGTCCCCTCTAAACCGCTCGTAATCAAGCACCAGCACCGTCGTTACGTCCGGTGGTATGGGCTTGCTGTCGAGCGGCCGCTTAACGCCACACACTACCTGCTCAATATAGCGTCTGCACAACCACGCCAGTACCCCATAGGCGCCGGTGATCGTGGCGCTTCTCACCAAGAGCTTGAACGCAACCAGCCTAAAGCGGTCG
>Ga0315553_10003484_pt1 | contig 12214 bp, 6 predicted proteins | sample SalMarSW160140MG_FD_203099 | JGI IMG/M metagenome (GOLD analysis project Ga0315553, IMG submission 203099) | Salt marsh sediment microbial communities from the Plum Island Ecosystem LTER, Massachusetts, United States - Salt Marsh Sediment SW1601-40 ... | reverse complement strand
GATCTGGCCATCCTGCTCCAGTCCTCCGATCCGGTCAACGCGGCCAAGGCGAAGCAGCTGAACGCCAGCTTCATAGACAAGAATTCTGAAAACCTCTCCAAGGAGCTGACGGACTTCGTCTTCCGATACTTGGGTTTCGGGGACTTCGTGTTCCGGGACCGTAAGGGTCAGCCCATCGGTCGAGCCCGAAGTATGGAGGAGTTCAAAGATCTGCTGTTCACGGTGCCTGACGAATCCCTCGTGTACCACGCAAACCGCAACCACTTCTCCGGCTGGCTGATGGCCCGTGGCGAGATCCAGATCGCCAAGGAGCTGCAGCCCGTCAAGGTCAGTGATTTTTCCTCCACCGCCGGGTTGAGGCAGCATCTGATAGAAGTACACGACCAGGTACGGCAGAACAAGACCCGGGGCCAGGTGGTGCCCTTCGACGAGTCTCTCCTGGACGAGGTTCACCACGTGCTTCGTCTGGGTGAAGGGTCGCTCGGGGGAAAAGGACGAGGCATGGCCTTCCTGCATCTGATGATCGAGAACTGCGATCTCAATACGATCATCTCCGATGTCAATATCCGAATTCCCCAGACTGCGGTGATCGGTACCGAGGAGTACGATTTCTTCATCGAACAAAACGGCCTATCGGAATTTTTCACCTGTACCGTTGCCTACAGAGAGGTGAAGGAACGCTTCCTGGCGGCGGATCTCTCTCCGGGCTTGCGGAACAAGCTCAGGCGCTTCCTCAAGTATTCGCCAGGACCGCTGTCTGTGCGTTCTTCCGGGATGTTCGAGGACTCTCTGTCCCAGCCCTTCGCGGGGATCTACGATACCTTCCTGCTGCCCAACAACCATCCGGATTTCAATATCCGCCTGCAGCATCTGGAGGAAGCGGTCAAGTTGGTCTACGCCTCGATCCTCTCTGAGTCCGCCCGGGCCTATTTCGACGCGATCAGCTACAAGACAGACGAAGAAAAGATGGCCGTGCTGGTCCAGGAGGTTGTCGGGGCTCGCCACGGCCGCTACTTCTATCCCCACTTTTCCGGTGTCGCTCAGTCCTACAACTACTATCCCGTGGCATATCTCAAACCGGAGGACGGGATCTCGGTGATCGGCATCGGTCTGGGAAAATACGTGATCGACGGTGAAAAGGCCTTCCGATTCTGTCCCCACTACCCGAAGATCGATTTCGTCTCCCCGGAAGAGCAGCTGGATTTCAGCCAGCAGGAGTTCTACGGAATCGACATGACGGAAGATCACGTGAACCTGATCGCGGGGGACGACGCCACCCTGGCCCGTCTGTCCATCGGGGAGGCTCAGGAACAGGGAACCCTGCAGTACTGCATTTCCACCTGGGATTATCAGAACAACCGCCTGCAGGTGGGGGACGGGCAGCAGGGTCCCCGGATCGTGAATTTCGCCTATATCCTGAAATACGACTACTTCCCCCTGGCCACTGTGTTGGAAGCGGTGCTCGAAATCGTCAAGGGGGCCATGGGAACTCCCGTGGAAATCGAGTTTGCCGTGGATCTGACCAAAGCGGGTAATGGCAAGCCCAATTTTTACATTCTCCAGATAAAACCGCTCCTTGGAGATTTGGAGGAGTACAATCTGGACCTGTCGGAGGTCGGCAGGGAAGACCTGGTCCTGTACTCCGACAGGGCAATGGGAAACGGGCGGATCGATGGGCTCAAGGACATTATATTTGTCGACCCCGAACGCTTCGACAAGACCCGTACCGTAGAGATGACTCGAGAGATCGAAGAACTGAATAATCTGATGAAACAGGAGGACCGAGGCTACATACTCATCGGTCCCGGCCGGTGGGGAAGCCGTGATCCCTGGCTGGGTATCCCGGTAAACTGGAACCACATCTCCAATGTGAAAGTGATCGTGGAAGCGGAGCTGCCCGATTTCAAGGTCGACCCTTCCCTCGGTTCGCACTTCTTCCACAACGTAACTTCGATGAACATCGGCTATTTTGACATTCCCTGCAACTCCGCCGCCAATTTCATCGACTGGGAGTGGCTGCGCTCTCACAAGGCGGCCCATAGAAGCAAGCATCTGGTTCACCTCCGATTCGAGCATGCCTTAGTCGTAAAGATGGATGGACGAAACCGAATTTCTGTGGTATTCAAACCAACGTGTAAGCAGCTATGATCGGTCCCACGGCGTAAGCGGAAGGTCTCGTGAAACTCGTCAATAGAATTTTTTTCAGCGTCTTCGGCCTGATCATGTTTTCGACTCTGGCCAGTACGATCCTCGGCGCCGTGTTGATTTCCGATGCGGTACGATCCGAGGCGATCAGCAGAGTCGAGCTGGGATTAAAGGAAGCTCGTTCCGAGCTAAATGACAGAATAAACTCGCTGTGTTTCTCCGCGCAGATCTACTCCAATGGTTTGGAGGATCGGCTCACCACGACTGTCGAACCGGATATCACCGTCCTGTACCCGGGAGGTCTCTCGGAGTCCCTGTCTCGATTCGGCCTCAGCCCGGGGCAGCCGCAGAGTGGGATGATTCTCTTCTCGCGGGAGGATCTTGCCGCCCTCGGGTACCAACCCACCCCGTCACAAGCCGAGGCGGTCTACACCGGTGGAGAACTCCTCTGCCTGTTTGCAATCTGCTCCGGGAATCTCGGTACCGCCTTCGTGGCCACCGTGCTGAACGGGAATATCGCTTTGGTCCGGCGGATCCAGTTAAATCTATTCGGTGAAGACCTGTACGGGACTAAACCCTTCGGTACGGTTACCGTATTCTGCCGTGATGTCCGGATCGCCACCACGGTCTTGGGACCGGGAGGCAAAATCGCCATCGGCACCCGGGTCTCAGCAGAGGTGCGGCAGAAAGTACTGGAACAGGGCGAGGTTTGGCTCAGAAGAGCATTTGTTGTAGACGAGTGGTACTTGTCGGCCTATGAGCCGATAAAAGACCCTCTGGGTGAGAATATCGGCATTCTCTACGTTGGTGTGCTCGAGCGGAAGTACACGGATATCCGTGACCGGGCCATCACCTTCCTGTCGGCTCTGATCTTCCCCACCCTCGGTCTTGTACTGCTCGCGGTGTTTTTTACCGCCCGGGGCATCGTGCGGCCCCTGGCTCGTCTGGCCGAAGCTTCTTCGCAGATTCGTCTCGGCCGCTTCGATACAGGAACAGCACCCTCCAAAGGAGCACAGGAGATTCGGATTCTCTCCGATGCGTTTCAACTTATGAAGGAAGCCATTCAGGAGAGAGAAGAGCGCTTAAAACTTCAGAATGTCGAACTGGAGGCGGCCAACAAGGACTACCAGGAGCTGCTCAGCTTCGTCACCCATGAGCTGAACAACTCAATCGGAGCGCTGCTGCTGAACGCGTCACTTCTTGCCGAAGAAACCGAACAGAGCCTCACTGGAGAGGACAAAGAGATCCTGGATCAGATCGTGCGGGATGTGGAAAGGTTTCGAGATATGGTGAAAAACTACCTCAACCTGTCCCGCCTGGAAAAGGGGACGCTGCGCTTCAATCCCCAATCCGTGGATGTGTGTCACAGCGTAATCGAACCTGTCCTGGAACGGCTCCAGCGCTGGATTTCCCACAGCAACTTCGATATTCGCTGGGATTGGCCGGAGCAGGTCATCGTATACGCGGACGCGGCGCTCCTCGACATCTGCATCAGCAATTTCATCGTCAATGCCCTGAAGTACGGTAAGGAGTGGATCGAGTTTTCCGCTCGAAAAGACGGGGAAATGTGGATCGTGGCCGTCGCAAACGGCGGAACTCCGATTCCCCGGGAAAAGATCCCCCTGCTCTTTAAAAAATTCTCCAGATTGGTAAGATCGAGTGACGGAGCAGGCCTGGGATTGTACTTGGTTCAGAAGATCGTGGAGCGGCACGGCGGGGAAGTTTGGTGCGAATCCGAAGATGGTTCGGGGCCCCCCCCGGGGACCCGCTTTGTCATGAAGCTTCCCGCTATCTCGGCCGGCATGCGTTCCACATGATCGTCGCGGTCACAAGGAATAGAAAACGTTCCAGATGAATCAACTTTGGATCGACCACGGCGTGGGACAAGTAGCCGCTGACATTCCTCTCTTCCGTCGTGATCTCGACGGTTTCCAGCAACTCCACCGCCAGCGCCGAAAACAGGGATTTATTCCGCTGGGGCAATCGGGACAGAAGTTCCTGCAGCAGATCTCTGGGAATCCGGGGGAACTCCGCTTTGGCCACAAAATCACCGAGCAGGGCAATTCCTGTACCGGCGCTTTCGAGGAAGCCGACGTATACGGGATAAAACCATTCGCCGAATCCAAGGATACCCGCCAGTGAGAGGATGATCTCGTCCCGGACGTACGGTTGCATCTTGGTTCCGAGTTTGCTGAGCAGCACCGGGATCGATTCCACATCCCTGAACAGTTCCAGGGCCGAGGCACCGTGAATGATCACCCTCGGGTTCGTGGTTCCATTCAGGTTTTTTCGAATCGTTACGATGCTCGGCCGGTCTCCTATCCTGGCCAGGGCGACCATGGATTTTCCCTGGAGGAAAAAGTCTTTCGAATCCAGGCTCTTGCGCAACACCGGTACTCCTTCAACGATCTTTCGACTGCCCAGGATGTCGGCGGCCAGATAGGCGGTGGTGTAGGCGTGGTTTTTTACGTCGGAGATGAGGGCTTGTACCGCCTCCTGATCGAGGGGCAGGTCGGCGAGGGCTTGAAGAGCTTCGGCACGGATGGTGAAACGGGGTGAGCTCAGCCGGGAAAGAACATCCGCCAGGGACAACCCCGAATGAGCTTCCCCCATGGCTTTCAGGGTTTGCTTCTCTTCGGCCACACTCTGGACCCGTTTCAGTCGATGGGTCAGGCTGATCGCCCGAAGATCTCGCGGAGAGAAGATCGCCGCCACCGCATCACGTATCGGATACGCGCCGAGGTTTTCCATGGTATTGAGAAACAGCAATGCGATGAGGGAGAGCAGAGCCACGGCGCCGAAGTAGATTTGAAAAACCCGTGTCTGAAGATCTCCGGACGCAAGGGAAGAACCGGACAGCCAGCCTTCGATGCTCTGCAGAACAATGCCTCCGAGGATGGAACCGATGGCTCCGGCGATCCCCAGGGTCGTGAAGAAAACCACCCCAAGGTCGAGACGATCCTCCGGTTTGATAGCGGCCAGGAAGTAGGTCTGCCCCGCATTCAGGATGCCGAACTGCCCCAGATTGAAGAACAGCATAACCAGGCCGGCGAAGACCCAGACGCCCCAGGTGGTTGAAAAGGGCGGAGAGACGACCATGGGGATGAGTATGAGGGTCAAAATGGCGAAGAAGAGAAAATAGAGCGGCTTGGCGCCGATCTTATCAATCAGGAAGCCGCTGACCAGAGCCATCAGGACAGCCCCCGCACTGCCAAAAACAAGGAAGAACAGAATCACGTTATCCGGCTGGAGATAGCTGCGTTTGAAGTACACGACCAGAAACGGCGCCACCATATAGATGAGCAGAGTCGTGAAGAAGTACAGGAGGATGAAGGTGCGAAACGTACGCTGAGAGATGGCTTCTCCCAATCTCTTGAGAAGATTCCGCTGTTGCGGCTGTTCCGACTGAACAGGCTCGGGAAAACGAAAAATCGTGGAAGCGGCGATCAGCCCGGTGGCGACTCCTGTAAGGATAAACAGGGAGTAGATGTATAGAGGTGCGTTTTTGCCCAGGAACAGCGCCATGGCCACGGCCAGGGCAAGGGCGACGGAATGTTGAATCGCCTGTACGCGGGCCAGGAAGGCTCCCCGATCCTTCTCCACTGCGATCTCGCCTAGTACCGGGTTGTAGGCCGCAATAGCCACACCTCGGGCGGTGTTGAAGCCTAATACGCTGAAGATGATGAGCCCGTAGGCCAGCTCGGAGTGTCCCCTTGCGGCGAAGAGGGGAGAAGCCAGGATGGGCAGCATCATTAGATAGCGGAGCATCCAGAACCTGCCCATCAGGGGAATCATCCCCCATTTGTGTGCAATCCGCCGACCGACAAAGAGAAAAATATAGGCCAGGTACATGAACGATGAGAGAAGACCGACCAGAAAATTCCCGGCCCCCAGTCGCAGGGAATACAGAGTGATGATGTTGCCGCTGAGAAGGGTAAAGGATGTGACGTTGAGAACGGCAAATAGTACGAATAATCTCTGGGCTCGGCCGAGCTCTCCGGGGCTAAGGTTGTGTCTTCTCATGAGCTTTGTGAATCCTAATACGCCTATCCCAATCGCTGCAAGCCATCTCGGGCGTTAGCCACCGGGCCAGGGCCGCGGCGATCACCGTCCATGGTTGCCGCGGCACCTCGACCTCCATGTCTCGTGCGAACGAAGTGAGCGTGGCTACACGAAGTGCCTCCAAGTCAGGGCCGCGGCGATCACCATCCATGGTTGCCGCGGCACCTCAACCTCCATGTTTCTTGCGAGTGTCAGCGAGCGTGGCCCCTGGGTGTTGCCTTGGCAGGAGGGCTGGAAACTGGTATATCTGAGAAGGGAGGTGATCATGGAACGAGGGGAGATCCACTCCAGAGTCAGAAAGGTTATCGCTTCCGTGTTGAAGTTGGCTGAGGAGGAGGTAACGGCTGAAGCCAACTTCATCTTCGACCTGGGAGCCGACTCCATGCAGAGTCTCGAGTTAGTGGCGGCCTTCGAGGAGGAGTTTGGCGTCGAAATGGATGAAGCCGCGGCTCTCGGGGTCCAGACGGTAGACGGTGCCGTCGAATTCATCTCCGGTATCCTTTCAACGCAGGGGTGATCTGTTGGGGCGGCGCAAAACTCGGGAGCAGGTGCACGGAATCTTCTATCCCCGATCCGTGGCCGTGGTAGGCACCAATCGAGGCCGGGGTACGGTTCCATTCGATATTTTCTACAATATTCTCAAAGATGGCTTCCAGGGAACCGTGTATCCGGTCAGCCCCAGAGAAAAATCCGTTGCCGGGGTGAAAGCCTACAAGTATGTGATCGATATCGATGACGACCTCGACATGGCCGTCCTTGTGTTCCCCAGCACGGTCGCCCACCTGGCCATGGAGCAGATCGGCAAGAAGGGGATCAGATCGGCCATTATCATTTCCGCCGGTTTTCGGGAGATCGGGGAGGCGGGAATGAAACGGGAGCAGGAGGTCAAAGCGATCGCCGATAGGTATGGAGTTTCCTTCATCGGCCCCAACTGCCTCGGTGTGATCAACACGGATCCGGAATGCAGCTTCAACGCTTCCTTCGCCCGCCAGATGCCTGCTCAAGGAAATATTGCCTTCCTCTCCCAAAGCGGAGCTCTCTGCACCGCCGTATTGGACTATGCTCTGGCCAAGAATATCGGTTTCTCGAAGTTCGTGAGCTTTGGAAACAAGGCGGATATCTCCGAGATCGATCTTCTCTACTACCTCAAGGACGATCCCAAGACCAAGGTGATCCTTCTTTACCTCGAAGAGGTCACGGAGGGCAAGGCCCTGATGGAGGTGGCTCGGGAGATAATCACCGAACGGGGGAAACCGGTGCTGATCCTCAAGTCGGGACGTACCGCGGAGGGAGCCACGGCAGCGGCTTCTCATACCGGTTCCTTGGCGGGAAGCGATGAGGTGTGCGATGCCGCCTTCCGCCAGGCCGGAATCATCCGTTGTGAAACCATAGAAGACATGTTCAACTATGCCATTTGCATGGCCTACCAGCCGATCCCCCAGGGTAAACGGGTTGCTATCGTTACCAACGCGGGTGGACCCGGGGTTCTGGCCACGGATCGGGCGGTACGGGAAGGATTGACTCTGGCCCGCTTCTCGGAGAAAACCACGGACATCCTAAGAAAGAGTCTTCCCCATACGGCAAACCTGAGCAATCCCGTGGACCTGATCGGTGATGCGAAAAAAGACCGCTACAGTGCCGCGGTATCCTCGATCCTTGGCGACGATGGTGTAGACGGAGCTCTGGTGATTCTGACTCCTCAGTCCATGACCGATATTCCCTCGATCGCCGAAGAACTCTGCTCTATAGACAGGAGGTTTCCCAAGCCTCTGTACACTTCCTTCATGGGAGAGGCGGACGTCTCGGAAGGGGTGGAAATCCTTCAGCGCCATCATGTCCCACATTACCCCCTGCCCGAGGATATGTGCCAGGCTTTCTCCCGCGCCTGTCTTTTCGCCGAGCTCAGAGACAGGGATCCGGGGCAGCCCACCCTTTACGACGATATCGATACGGACGGTGTGGATCAAATCTTTGCTGCAGTACGGGAGGAGGGGCAATCCCTGAATCTGGACCAGTCCTTCCGCCTTCTCGATGCCTGCCGGATTCCGCCGCTTCCCTACGGTCTGGCCGGTTCCGAGGCGGAGGCGGCGGCGTTGGCTGAAGAGATCGGTTTTCCCGTTGCATTGAAAGTCGTCTGCGCGGATGTGACCCACAAGAGTGACGCAGGAGGTGTCCTTCTCAGTCTTGATTCTACGGAGAAGGTGCGGAGGGGATACCAGGGTATTCTCGAGAGTGTCCAATCATCCGTCGCCGGTGCCCGGGTTGAGGCGGTGCTGGTACAGAAGATGGCCGGGGATGGGGAGGAAGTGATCATCGGTATCAAACAGGATCCTTCTTTCGGTCCCGTTGTCCTGGTGGGGATCGGCGGCATTTATGTGGAGATCCTGAGGGATTTTGCCGTTCGGGTAGCCCCGTTCAGCCGCGGCGAAGCCCGGGCCATGGTACGGTCCCTGAAGCTCTTTCCCCTGCTCTCCGGCGCCCGCGGCCGGGAACCGAGGGATGTCGAAAGCCTGTTGACCTGCATCGAGCGGGTCGGCCAGCTGGCCCGGCAGCGACCGGAGATAGCCGAACTGGACATGAATCCTCTGCTTGTCCGGACACAAGGACGGGGAGTTGTGGTTGCAGATGCCCGGGTCGTTCTCAAAAAAACCTTTGAAGGAGGATACGATGAGAATCATCATTCATGAAAATTATGCCGTCCTCAGCAAATGGGCGGCCCACTATGTCGTGGGTAAGATCAACCGCTTCAAGCCGGCAAAAGACAGGCCTTTTATCCTGGGTCTGCCTACGGGATCCTCCCCCGTCGGGACCTACGAGCATCTGGTGGACCTCAACCGCCAGGGGGCCGTTAGTTTCGCCAACGTGATCACCTTCAACATGGACGAGTACGTGGGCTTGCCGGAAGACCATCCGCAGAGTTACCACTATTTCATGCATCATCACCTCTTCGACCATATCGACATCGCCCCGGAGAATGTGAACATCTTGAACGGTAATGCGGCGGATCTGGAAGCGGAGTGCGAGGGCTACGAAAAAAAGATCGAATCGGTAGGCGGCGTCCAGCTGTTCCTCGGCGGGATAGGTCCCGACGGCCACATAGCGTTCAACGAACCTTACTCCTCTCTCTCATCCCGCACCAGGATCAAGACCTTGACCTACGACACCCGAGTCGCCAACTCCCGTTTTTTCGACGGCGACGTAGGCCGGGTGCCCAAAACTGCCCTCACCGTGGGAGTCGGCACGGTCATGGATGCCCGAGAGATCCTGGTTATCGTGAGCGGCCATTCCAAGGCCCACGCTCTTCAAAAAGTCGTGGAAGAGGGGGTGAATCACGCCTGGACCGTGTCGATGCTGCAGCTGCACAGGAAAGCGATGATTCTCTGCGACGAGGACGCTACAGAAGAGCTGAAAGTGGGAACCGTCCGCTACTTCAAAGATATCGAGAGGGACAGCATTCACAGTCTTCCCGATTTGAATATCTAGGTACATGAAATTCCGGAGTTTATCGGACTCAGAAATCGCCGGCCTGGCCACACAAGGGTGCACTGCTGAAGATTGGCGGCAGATCCAGGTAAGGCAGGGTTTCGACCCGCGGCGGGTTAGGAATGCGACTTTCAGCGGTCCCGTGTTTCTCGGCCGGCTGGACGGGTCGGTTTCCTTACCCGGAGGCGCTTCTCTGCCTTGCGGTTTGTACGACAGCAGGGTCCACAACTGCACGTTTGCCGATAACGTCCGCGTGGACTCTGTGGGCTTTGCGGCAAACTACGACTTCGAAGAGGGGGTGATCCTTCGAAACGTTGGTACCTTGGTGGTGGATGGGGTCAGCTCCTTTGCCAATGGCGCGGGCATCCAAATAGTGAACGAAGCGGGCGGCCGGGAGCTTCCGATCTACGACGGACTTTCCGCTCAGATCGCCTACCTGCTGGTGATGTATCGTCACAAATCCCGCTTTCTTCACTCCCTGGAGGCATTGATCCAAACCTACATGGACAGCAAAAAATCCCGACGGGGTAGAGTTCAGCGGGGGAGCAGGATCGAGGACTGCGGGCGGCTGCGCAACGTCATGATTGGGGCCGCCGCGATCGTAGAGGGTGCTCTTGAATTGGAGGAGGGAACCATCGCCAGCTGTCCCGAGGATCCGGCCTACGTCGGAGTCGGGGTCGTGGCCAGGCAGTTCGTCATCCTGTCCGGTTCCCGGGTCGACACGGGGGCAATCCTGGAGAGATGTTTCGTGGGGCAGGGGGTCCGCATCGGAAAACAATTCTCCGCCGAGAACAGTGCCTTTTTCGCCAACTGCGAAGGATTTCACAGCGAAGCCGTCTCGCTGTTCGCCGGTCCCTACTCGGTGACCCATCACAAATCCACGCTGCTGATCGCCAGTTATGTGTCCTTCTTCAATGCCGGAAGCGGTACAAATCAGAGCAACCATATGTACAAGCTTGGTCCTCTGCACCAGGGAGTCCTGGAGCGGGGGGTGAAGACGGGTTCCTTTTCCTATCTGTTCTGGCCTTCCCGAGTCGGCGCCTTCACCTCCGTGGTGGGCAAACACTACGGAAATCTAGACACAACGGATCTTCCGTTTTCCAACTTGACGGAAAGCGAAGGCCGGAGCCTTCTTACCCCGGCGATGAATCTTCTCAATATCGGTACGCGCCGGGATGCGGAAAAATGGCTGGATAGAGACAGGCGGCGGGATCCGGACAAACTCGACCTGATCCATTTCGATCTTCTCAACCCCTTCACGGTCGGGAAGATGATCATGGGGGTGCAGGTGCTCCGTGGTTTGGCCGAAGGCAGTACCAAGCAGCAGGAGACCGTGGTTTACAGGGGAGTGCATATACGCCGTTTGCTGCTGAAGATCTGCAGCCGCTACTACGAGATGGGGATCGGTCTGTATCTTGGCGAGCGCCTGGCCGAACGGCTGGAACCACTCTGTCCCGAAGGAACGGTCGCGGATATCCGCAAGGCCATAGCGCCTTCGGAATCACTTCCCGGGGCAGGCAAATGGCGGGATATCTGCGGGCTCCTCGCTCCCGCCGAGAAGATCGATGAAATCGTCGAATCGGTGGCGGAGGGGCGTATACGGGATCTGGGGGAGCTGCAGCTCCGGCTTCGGCGGATCCATGAAGGCTACCGGGTCCACGAGTGGGACTGGTGTGTCGGGATCATGGAGGAGCGCCTGGGAATGACCTGGGACAAATTTGGGCCGCCCCAGTTGGTCGAACTGATCCGTGCCGGCGGGGAGAACGCCGTGAAACTCAATTCGATTCTGGAAAACGACGCGGCGAAGGAATTCGACGAGCACTCCCGCATCGGATATGGCATCGACGGGAACGGGGAAGAGAGGAAGCTGGATTTCGAAGCGGTCCGGGGGTCCCTGGAAAACAACGCCTTTGTAAGGAAGCTGCAGCAGGACTCCCGCCGGGTGGAGAGCAGAAACTCCCGGCTGCTTACGTGGCTTGGTGGTGTGGGCAGCTCCTGATACCGGGTTTCAGAGGTTCTCGGTGCTGCGGCGCAGCTCCCGGGAATGTCGATACAGCTCATCCAGGCTCATGCTTTTCAGAAAAACTATTCCCCGGGTGGCCCGGATCAAGGCACTGGAATGCTCGTTGAAGAACTCCCTGCCGAGACAGGTTTTGAGCGTCTGATATTGGCTGACCTGGATCTTTTGGGCGAGCTCGGAGAACGGGCCGTCATGTTCGTAGCTGGGGAAAGAGGCCGCCTTCTGAGAGATGAAGGTATTGAGGAAGGCACTTTCCTGGAGTGCGAACATGTTCAGGGATACGGGAACGAAAATATCCGCCTCGCTGGGGTGAAACCGGTACCAGACGTTTCGATAGCCGAGAATCGTGATGTCCTTCCGTCCTGATTCTTCCTCGTACAACCGGATCGCTTCGCTGACCGTCTGCAGGACCTTATAATGCGTATCAGGACCGCTGGCTTCCGGATCCAGAGCGATCGTAACCACATCGGGACTGATCTCTTCGAGAAGCTCCAGCACCGGGGC
>Ga0315553_10003483_pt1 | contig 12218 bp, 9 predicted proteins | sample SalMarSW160140MG_FD_203099 | JGI IMG/M metagenome (GOLD analysis project Ga0315553, IMG submission 203099) | Salt marsh sediment microbial communities from the Plum Island Ecosystem LTER, Massachusetts, United States - Salt Marsh Sediment SW1601-40 ... | reverse complement strand
GTGGGGGCCTTAGCAGCACCCAAATCCATGGCGCTCACGCGCCGGTGGAGGAGCCGTCCACAGCATCATTAGCGGAAGGTTGCTAACCGCTGGCTATGTCCCCTCCATGGAAGGCGATATACTAAATAAGTTCGAGCTCGATCGTGCTGTTCGAGTGAAGTACGCAGTTTGACAAATAGTCAGCGTCGGAGTGGACCTGAGCATGTTCCATGGGAACGGACAGAAGTGACCTCTTAGCGACAGATCGCGCAGAACGAACGCTCTCAGCTATCATGGCGGTCGATGTAGCCGGATACAGCCGGCTGACCGGCATAGACGAGGAAGGGACGCACACCCAGCTGATGGGCCATCTGCGCTCCTTCGTCGATCCCAAGATCGCTGAGCACCGTGGTCGGGTCGTCAAGAACACCGGCGATGGGCTGCTGGCTGAGTTCAGCAGTGTCGTCGAAGCGGTGCGCTGTGCCGTCGATGTCCAGCGCGGTATGGTTGAGCGCAATGCCGAGGTGCCACAGGGGAAGCGCATCGAGTTTCGCATCGGCATCAATGTTGGCGATATCATCATCGATCGCGGTGACATTTTCGGCGACGGCGTAAACGTGGCGGCACGTTTGGAGGGTTTTGCAGCGCCAGGCGGCATCTGCGTCTCGGCCCGGGTGCGGGAGGATGTGCGGGGCAAGCTTGATGTCGCTTTTGAGGATGCTGGCGACCAACACTTCAAGAACATCGCGCAGCCTGTGCGCGTGTTCCGCGTGCTCTTGGATGGGCCAAAGAAAACGGCGCTCTGGCGTAAGCGCTCAGGCGCATTCGTCCTCGCCGGGGTCCTTGCGCTCCTGGCCGTCGGCGGCGCGGCGACCTGGTGGTGGTGGGCTGTTCGACATGAAGAAGCGCTGCAATCCGCACTGCCCAGCACTTCCCAAAAAATTGACCCCGCCTCCGCCCGGCCCGTGGTCGCTGTGCTCCCTTTCTTGACTTTGAGCACGGTGCCTAGCGATGATTACTTCGGTGACGGATTGACTGAGGATATCATCAGCGCCCTCGGACGATTCTCCGAGCTTACCATCCTCGCTCGGAATGCCGTGTTCCCGTACAAGGGCAAGCAGCTCCGGTTCGAAGAACTGGGGCGCGAGCTTGGCGCCCGTTATCTCGTCGAAGGGTCGGTGCGGCGCAGCTCTGACCGTCTTCGTGTTTCCGTTCAATTGGCTGATGCATCGAACGGCACCTTGCTGTGGTCAGCAAAATACGATGAGAAACCAAAGGACATTTTTTCGATCGAGGACAACATTACGCGTCGGATCGCCGGCGCCCTCGCCGTCAAGTTGACAAGGCTGGAACAGGCGCGATCGGCGGCAAAGCCGCCGGCCAACCTCGAAGCTTACGACCTCGTGCTGCGCGGGCGAGCATTGATGGCACGCCACACACGCTCAGCGAATGTTGAGGCACGTAGCCTTTTTCAGCGTGCGATCGACATCGATCCCAAATACGCTGCTGCCTACGTAGGGCTTGGAAACGCCTATCAACTCTCGTTTATATTCGGTTGGACTGACCAGCCGGTGGAGACACTAAACAGGATTGAGCAGCTTGCCACCACCGCAATCGGTCTCGACGCCTCCAATACAGGCGCCCACGCGCTGCTGGGCCAAGTCTGGCTGCAATTCCAGAAATACGACCAAGCAATCGATCAGCTGAGGCTCGCGCTCGACCTCAACCCGAGCAACGCGGAAACGTACGGCTGGCTGGGCAGGGCGTTGCTTTTCACTGGCGCCCTTGATGACGCTATCAAGGCAAGTGAGACGGCACTCCGTCTCGACCCAAATCTATCGGTGAACCGCATGTGGGACCTAGGGACAGCATATTTTCTGGCGGGCCGTACCGCGGACTCTATCCGTCTGATGGCGCAGAGCGTTGCGCGGGAGCCAGGCGCAGTATTCTCTCACGCGACACTCGCTGCGGCCTACTCGGAAGCTGGCAAGCCTGAAGATGCCGCTCGCACTGCGGCGGCGGTGCGCAAACTCGATCCCTTCTTTGATACCGGCAGGTTCGGTTCGCTTTTTCGTAATCCCGAGCATCAGGCCAAAATAGCCTCGGCACTACGCAAGGCCGGACTCTGAATTCCTGCCCTCTAATGCTGGGCTTTGAGAGCTGCCCAATTGGCGTCGGCCTTGGCGATGACCCCGGTGGTGTCTTCGGCGAAAATTGATGAGCCCGTCTTGCCAGCAAATACATAAAGCCTGTCGTTGGAGATGGCCCAAGAATGAGGATCGACCTCCAGCTTCATACCCCTGGAGAGAGCGACTGCACAATAGCCGGAATATCGCGGCGCGTAGCGATCTGGATCGGCAGCAAACATTTTCTGATGTTCAGCAGAGGCAAAGTGATACTTAGCGTCATCGAACGTGAACGAGAACGCCGGCACTCCCTTAACTGGGTGACCGTCGACGAAATAGGCGACCGGATCATAACCTTTCAGGGCAACCCGCGGAGTCTGCTGGCCATCCTCCGTGGCGCCGGAAACTTGAGCCCCTGCGCCGCAAAAGACGATCGCAATCGTCATTTGGGTTAGGCGCCGGCGGGTCAATTCGTTCATCACCTTGCTCCTCGCTGCGACCGCCCCAAGTCTCCGGCAGCTGATTTGAAAAATCTTATCCCGAAGCCACGGGTGCGTCCACGGTCAGACTGGTCATTCGGCGATGTCAACTCGATGTCCGGTTTGCCCGAAAGCGGATATAGGTGGGCGATTTATGAGTACACGCCCTACTAGAGATACACCCCGCTCGCGCGGCGCTTCGCGGGGCGACCTCCCCCTCAAGGGGGGAGGTGACGAGAAGTCTGGTCACCGAGAAACCAGCGGTGCCACAGGCGCGGGATACACCCAAGCTTGACCTTGCGCTTACCGGGATGCGGCTTGGCTGATCAAGCGCCAAGCCGTCACCGTGCTACCCTCGGTCGCAAGTCTCAAGGCGCTGCGGGTATTCGCGCGGAAGGACGAGGGCAAAAAGCCGCTGGTGGGCTTCGGCGATCCAGTGTTTAAGCCTGACGCTGGGTCTTCACCTGCTATGTCCCGTGAGCGGAGGGGCAAAGCCGCTTCGGCCGCCACGCAGTCGAAGCAGATCAGGCTTGCAGCCAACACCCGCGCCTATACCGAGTTCTGGAAAGGCCAGGAGGTCGACCGGGAAAAGCTCGCGCAAGGTTTGCCTCCGCTCTCCGAGACAGCGGATGAACTGATGACAGTTGCCAGAGAACTCGGAGCGCCGATGAGCGATATCCATCTTGGGCGTGACGCCAGCGAAACCACAGTTAAGCACCTTGCGCTCTCGAATTACCGCGTGATCTACTTTGCGACCCACGGGCTTGTCGCCGGCGACATCAAGGGCCTCGGCGAGCCTTCGCTCGCGCTTACTCTGCCGAAAGAGCCCAGCGATCTTGACGATGGCCTGCTCACGGCGAGCGAGGTGGCACAGCTCAAGCTCAATGCCGACTGGGTGGTGCTCTCCGCCTGCAACACGATTGCCGGCGATAAGCCTGGTGCGGAGGCGATGTCGGGACTTGCGCGCGCCTTCTTCTATGCTGGTGCGCGTGCGCTGCTGGTCTCGCACTGGTCGGTGGAATCCGATTCAGCGACCCGGCTGACAACGAAGACCTTCGAAGTCATGAAATCCAATTCAACCTTGGGCCGCGCCGAAGCGCTGCGCCGCGCCATGCTCGACCATCTCAAAGACACATCCGTACCGCGTAACGCATATCCCGCCTTCTGGGGACCACTCTCGATCGTTGGCGAAGGAGCGGCGCGAAATCCGTCGACGTAGCGGCGTCACCTTGGATTTGGACCGGCGCGAGTGAACTGCAATTCCCCCTGATCGGATGGGAGTAAGAATCCATTCGCGTGGTTTCTCGTCTTGGTTTGAACAGGGCGTTCCGCCCGATCATGGATCATGGCCTCGGCTGTATCCGAGCTCCCCCTCAAGGGGGGAGGTGACGAAGGACAGCGCGACGGGGAGGGAAATGAGCGCCGCCCAGCCCAGCCGCTCTCCGCCAGTGCCCGGCACCAGACATACTATTGCAGCTGCCAAATTAACTCCGAGCCTTAAGCCGACTTGATCGCGTCCCAAAGGCTCTTGTTGTTAGCGCCGGCCGACCATAGCCAGCCAAAAATGGCACACGCGACCGCAGCAAGAGTCGGCGGGGCAAGCCAGTCCCAAATCCTGGTCGACACCGGCAGGCGAACAACGCTGCTCGCTGCGCGATAGCCGCCGCTGGCAAAATCGGCGGGGTTTTCACCCCCGAGATTGGCGGGCAGCGAGATGGTGACGTGTCCGATCATTTTGAGTCCGCCTGCGATCAGCAGGACGGCGAGCAGTCCAGCCAACAGGCCCTGAACGAACATCTCGATCGCCACCTGGCGCCGGACCTGACCATTCTCCCAGCCGAGCACGCGTAACAGCGCGAATTCCCGCCGGCGCTCGGACGTGACGCCGAGCACGAGCATCGCGCTCAGCGCCAGTGCAGCAGCGCCTCCGATGGAGACGGCGACCGGGCCGAAGCGGCCGATGGTCTGCGACACGCCGCCGAACAACTGCAGGACGGTGCCGGGCGACGAGACCGAGGCGCGCGGCATCCACGCGGCGATGCGCTGCTTGATCGTTTCGGTGTCGGCAATGTCGGCCACCTTAAGAAACACTTGGTTGACTAAACCGGAGGGAAGCTTGGCGAGCGCGCGCGCCTCGTCGATATCCATGTAGAAATTGCTCGAAGCGATCTGGCTACCCTCCTTAATGTCGACCACGCCAACGACCGTGAACGTCGTGCCGCCGATATCGACCGCACTGCCTGGCTTGAGGCGATAGAAGGCACCGTAGTGCCGTTCGACCAACATTTCGCGGGCGCCGGGCGCCGGCAATCGCCCGTTAATCAGCCATTCGCGCGCCCGACCCGGACCGAGCGCAGGGGCATCGCGCGCAAGCGGAATGCCGCTCATTGAATAGAAGCGTCCAGCGCCGAGGTTCCACAGCAGCACGAACCCGGCGCTCTGCGAAACGCCGGGCTCGGCGGCAAGGCGAGCGAGTTCGTCCGGCGCGATCGGCTGCGCCGAGTAGGGCAGCATGATGCCCATATCTTTGGGAACCGCGCTCTGCACCGCACTACGCTGCACGATCAAGTCGGCGCCGAGATTGCGGAATGGTACGGTCGCGACATCGGCGAAAGAGCGGCTGAGCACGTCCAGCATCACGACGAGTGACGCCGCAAGCGCAATGCCGCCGACCAGCAACGCGGTGCGGCGCCAACGATAGGTCAGCTCGCCGATGAGGTAACGCCAATGAACAAGGCGAGCCATTGTCACTGCGCTTTGTCGCCGAGCGCGGCGCGCAGCGCGGCCTCGAAATCGGCGACGCTCCACGTGCCGTTGAGGCCCATCGGACTGCCCGCGGCGACAGGGAAGTTGACGAACTCGACGGTCTTGCCGTCGGCGCGCTTGAAGCTCTCGCTGCCGTCGATCAGAAGCACGATGGGAATGTGGCCTTTCAGCCCGACGGCTTTGGCGCGCTTCTCGCCCTCGGGGCTTTCGATATTCAATTCGATCACGCGCACACGGCCGTCCAGGCTCGCAAGCAGATCACGTACAGGTTTCAATGCACTCTGCACCGGGGAATGCGCCATGGCCAACACCTCGACCACGGGCGGCGCTGCAAAGGCGGGCCGTAGCGATAATGCACGGATGGCGGCAGCGCCGGCTACAACAGCAATAATCGCTTCTCTACGCGTTGCCATGCTGAATTCTCCCGTCCTTCATTTCCACTTTCATGTCTGCCTTGCCGGCGATGTCGAGGTCATGCGTGACGACCAGAAGGGTCGTTGCGAAGATACGGCTCATGTCGAGCAGCAGGGCCAATATCGCGGCGCCGGTTTCCGCATCGAGATTGCCGGTGGGTTCGTCCGCGAGCAGGATCGCGGGCCGGTTCACGAGCGCGCGCGCAATCGCGACGCGCTGCTGTTCGCCGCCGCTCAATTGCGACGGCCGGTGATGGGCGCGATTGGCGAGCCCGACCTGTTCGATCAAGGACAGGGCACGCTGGCGGCGATCCGCGGCCGTGCTCCCGGTCTCGAAGAATGTGGGCAACAGGACATTTTCCAGGGCCGAAAGTGAGGGAATTAGGCTGAAATTCTGAAAGACGATGCCGATCGCGCGGCGCCGCAGGTCGGCCATGCGCGGCTCGTCAAGCTGAGACAGGTCCTGCCCCTGCACCACGACACGCCCGGTATCCGCCCTCTCCAATCCGGAAACGATGCCGAGCAGGGTGCTCTTGCCCGATCCGGACTTGCCAATCACCGCGGCAAAGCGGCCGGCCGGCACGATCAAATCGATGCCCTTGAGAACGTCCAAAGAGCCGTACCTCTTGGTGACGCCCTCGACTTGGATGGCAGTGTCGCTCATGGCGGTTCTCTCATTCGCTGCGCAGCAGCGACCAAGTTTGCCGCGGCGGCGCGGCGGCGAGGATGAGGGCGGCTGCGACGGCAACGGCGATGCCGCCGGCTGCGGCGACGACAGCCGTTTCCCACGAAACGGCGATCGGCACTGTGATCGTCTGCGTGCGATCGCGCGTCGCTTCAGGGATGAAGTGCGGCGTCGAGCTCAAGTCCCACGGCAGATCGATGGTGATGGAAATGTGCCCGAGCGCGGCCGCCACCGCGACGGCCAACAGTACTCCGAGCACGACTCCGATAAAGGCGAGAAGCGCGTTCTCGAGGACGAGCTGCCGGCGGATGCGGCGCCACGGCCACCCGACCGCCTGCAGTACCGCCATCTCGCGCCTTCGCTCGGTGATCGCCGACGCGGTCGCGCGCAGCACGAAGGCCGCCGCAAAGGCGCCGATGACCGCGGCGACAATCAATCCCATGCGCTGCGACAGGAACAGAACGCCGCTCAGCGCCTCGCGGAACGACAGTTCGCTCGACACGATCCCTTTCTTGCCGAGCAGGGCGACGATCTTGTCGACGACGCTTTCGAGATATTGACGGTCGACCTTGACCAGCAACAGGTTCACGTCGTCGGCGTGAAAAGGATAAAGCGCCTGCACCATCGGGGCCTCGACGGCGAGCCGTTGCGCCGCCGCGAGCGGCATATAGACATCGGCGCGCACGACCTTGCCGCTGCGCGCCGCATCAACGATCCCGACCACGGGGAATTTGGCTCCACCGACGTCAAGCTCGGCCCCGACCTTTAGGCCGTTCTTGCTCGCGAAGTCGCTGTCGAGGACGACGGCCTGGTCGCCGCTCTGCAATGCCTTGCCATCGATGAGCCGCGGCGCGAGCGAACCGAGTCCGACCTCGCCGTCGTCGATGCCGAGCAGCGACTGATAATGGTCCGGCGCAAGCTCCCACATATAGACGCCGCGCGTCACCGAAATGACGCCCGGCATTCCGGTAATGGCGGTGACGGCGGCAGCCGGCACCAGGGCGTTGGGATGCGGAAACACGAGACCTTCGAGCTTGGGGGGAACATCGCCGGTAATCTGCACCACCACATCCGCCCCGACCGTTTCGACCGGGGCCCGGACCGCGCGCGCGTAGGAGGCTGCGAGCGCGGTCAACAGCACGGCCGCCAGCACGGCGACGGCGATGCTTGCGACGGTGACCAGCGAGCGGCTGCGGCGAAAGGTGAGTTCGCGGATGGCGTAACGAATTGACATCGATGACCTCGACGCTCGCTCGCCACGCGAGCTCCTAAAAGGAACTCACTGCACTCACTAGATTGCCCCCGTGTCTCTACCGAGTAAAGATTTGTAAACGCGGAGCCACTCACACCGCCAAGCAGCCGCTAAAGCATTTTCCGGCGAGTGGGAACCGGTTCGCCGCAGAAAATGCGACCACTAAAGGATTACCAGAGCGAAATCCGATTCCACCGGAACGGAATTCGCTCTAAATGACCGCTTGGGGTGTGACTCGGGCATGCAGCGTCCTTCGTGGCCGTCAATTTCACAACTGGTTCTAGGTTGCGGCAAGACTAGCGCTCGTCTTATAGTTTGCCGTGCTTGAGCTGACGACTGGATCATTACTATGGCGGAGCGGCCAAGCAACCCTGCAGGCACACCACCGTCTCCGAGAAATGAAGCGCCCGGCGACGATGTACGCCCGCGTCGCGACGGCGAAGCGTCCACTGCTGGCACAAAGCCAGCCAAAGCCGCCGCGCAGGCGGAAGACCTCGACAAAGTCAGGGGTGCGGTGGTCGGTTCGGCCGACATGGCCCGCAACGTTTGGGTGCTTTTCCTGTCGTTCGGTACCTATCTCGCGATCGCCGTCGGTTCCGTGACACATCGCCAACTTTTGTTCGAAGAACCAATCCGCTTGCCGCTGCTCAACGTCGAACTGCCGCTGGTCGCCTTCTTTTTAGTCGCGCCCCTGCTGTTCCTTATCTTCCACATCTACCTGCTTATGCACCTCAAGCTCATGTCGGATAAGGTGCAGCACTACAACGAGGTGGTGCGGGAGCTTGGACTCGATAGAATTACCGAAGATCACCTCCGTTTGCAGCTGCCTGATTTCATGTTTGTGCAGTATCTTGCAGAGCCAAGCGAGGGCTGGAAGAGCCTCATGCACTGGCTGTTGGTCCTGGTCGCGTGGCTCACGGTGATAGCTGGGCCGGTGATCCTGCTGCTCGTGATTCAGTTGCAATTTCTCCCCTACCACGATGTAGTGATCACCTGGATACAACGGGTGATTATCTTTATCGATATCATCCTGCTTTGGTGGTTTTGGCTGAGGATTGCCGCGGAGCGGCGTCAGGCGCGTGCTCCGACCCTTGAGCGCGCGTTGATCGGACTCAGCTTCGTCATCGGCGCAGTCATCAGCGTGGGGCTTATCGGATTCAGCTTCCTCATCGCTGTGTCCCCAAATGAATATCTGTACGGAAATTGGGTTAACCAGAACATCCAAACAAAGTCGAAGAAACCTTTTTTGTTTCGTCCAATCAAACAAAGGCCAACTTGACGGAGTATATATTCGAAGGACCAGTTGACACGGTCAAGAATCGGCCGGTGCACTGGGTCTCGAACAGGCTTGTCCTACCAAAGGAACATGTTGTTGATGTCGACGGAGGGAAGCAGGAAGGCGGAGGCCGACGGGTGGGTGAATACGCGCTTTCATTGCGCGGCCGCGATCTGGTCGGCGCGGTCTTAAATGAAATAGACTTGCGCCAAGTCGATTTGTCTGGAGCGAAGCTTCGAGGCTCATGGCTTTTCGCCGCCAATCTTCAGGGCGCGTCGCTTCAGGGTACCGAGCTTCAGGGGGCGACGCTTGCCGCCGCCAACCTTCAAGGAGCGCGGCTTAACAACGCCAAACTTCAGGGCGCTCGGCTTGAGAGCGCCACGCTTCAGGGCGCACAGCTTTTCGACGCCAAGCTTCAGGGCGCTCGGCTTGAGAAAGCTGCGCTTCAGGGCGCCGCGCTTACCGGAGCCCACCTTCAATGCGCGTTCCTTAACAACGCCGAGCTTCAAGGCGCGTCGCTTGACGGAGCCCACCTTCAGGGCGCGTCGCTTGACGGAGCCCAACTTCAGGACGCGTCACTTGCCGACGCCAGTTTATGGCGCGCCTATGGTACGCCCATCCTCGCAGAACCGCCGCGCGTCTGGGTTAAGAACCCATCGCCGCAAGCCCCAACGGATGAACAACTTGTTCAATGGGAGAAGGATGCTCTGGAGGGAGTTGATAATGGCGTTGTGAAGCAATGCATAACAAATGTATTCCAAAGGCTGAAGGTGTTGAAAAAAGGAAAGGATGTGCAAAACGATTTGCCTGATTGGATAGTGCTCGGCACTAAGACGAGTGAAGCGGAATACCAAAAAGGTTTGGCTGACCGCTTGACTGAGTTGGCTTGCCAGGACCCCTTTGTTGCCCAGGGGTTGATTGCCTCCTCCCGCCTCAAAGCCGTCGGTTCCTTCCATCTCCCGCGCGTAGCCCAGCAGCTGCTTGACGCCGCGGAAGGCAGGAGCGCGGACTGCGATGGGGCCAAAGGGCTCAATGACGCTGAGATCATCGGTCAATTGCGCAAATGGGCCAAGAACAAGACCAAGCAGACGTCACAATAAGGATGCAGCGCACCCGCGCTTAAATATCCATGGTTAAGCGAGAGGAGGTCGACATTCCAGAACGCTGGCTCGTCGGGACCTTTCGCTGCAGCACAGTGAGTTGGTGTTGCTGCGTAAGGATTTCAGCTTCAAGCGACGCCCGCGAACCCCACCCGACCGAGCCAGGGCAACCTGCAGATCACGAATTGCGCTTGCGCCATTGAGTTTGTGGTAGTACCGACAGCAGCTTAGCTGTTTTTCGCGGATCGAGGCCTCGCTACAGGAAGATAAGATGCAGGATTTAGCTTGGCTGTTCCTTTTGGCATCCGCCGTCGTGGCTACCGCCCCACCGGCTTCAATGTCGGAACCCCGCGCCATTCCCGGTGTTCAATCGGCGCAGTTGGGCGGAACGTGCGTGACCCCAACTCGCTCTTGCCCTACACCGCCACGCCCAATTAACTCACAATGTTTTTGCGGCAAAGAGCGCGGCGTTGTTCGTCCGTGATGCAATCCGCCCAGGACCGGGACGGCCGAATATGCGGCCAACGTTCCGGATGACGGGCGAAACCAGCTGTCCCTATCGTAAATGTCATCCGGCCGACCAGAGACACCGGATCGAGCGATCCTGTTGGTGTTGTCTGATCTCTGTACGGGCATGGCGACTTTGAAAGCAGAATCAGCCAAGCCTAAAGCTCCTTATAGCGCTTCGTGGTGACCGCTTCGGGTCAGACTCGGTCATTCGACGACGTCAACGCAATGTCCGGTTTGCGCGAAGGGGATATGGGTGGGCGAATTATGAGTACACGCCCTGACGATACACCCCCCTCCCGGATCGCTGCGCGATCCGACCTCCCCCTCAAGGGGGGAGGTGACGAAGGACATCGCGACGGGGGAGGGGAAACGCACGTCACCCGGCCCGGTCGGCTTACCGCCAATCCAGGCCGGCTCGCCGAAAACATCGTTTATTTCGCCCGCGCGTTGCGGCGCGCAGGGCTGCCGGTCGGGCCCGGCGCGGCGATCGATGCGCTCGAAGCGGTTCAGGCCGCCGGCCTGTCCACGCGCGAGGATTTCTACTGGACGCTGCACGCGGTCTTTGTGAAGCGCCACGAGCATTCGCTCGTGTTCGACCAGGCGTTCCGCATTTTTTTCCAGCGGCGCGGTTATCTCGAACAGCTCATGGCGCTGATGTCGCCGGCCGCGCCGGGCGCGCCTGCAGCGGCAGCGAAGCCTGCCGCGGCGCGCGTGCAGGAGGCCTTGTTCGCCGACGCCAAAGACAGGCTCACCCGCGAGCAACGCGAAAGCGAGGTCTCGGCGCGGCTGACCGCGTCCGATGAGGAAGTGCTCCGGCAGAAAGACTTCGCGCAGATGAGCGCGGCCGAGATCGCCGCCGCCAAGGAAGCGATCAAGCGGCTCGCGCTGTCGCTTCATGAGGTCAAGACGCGCCGGCTGGCGCCCGACCGCCGCGGCCACCGCATCGATCTGCGCCGCACGCTGCGGGCGAGCTTGCAGGGGGGCGGCGCGCTCATCGACCTGAAGCGTCGCGGCCCGGCGACGCGCCTGCCGCCGATCGTCGCGCTCCTCGATATTTCCGGCTCGATGGGCGAATACACCCGGCTCTTCCTGCACTTCCTCCACGCGGTCACCGACGCGCGCAAGCGCGTGCACTCGTTCCTGTTCGGCACGCGGCTCACCAATGTCACCCGCGCGCTGAAGACCAAAGACCCGGACGAGGCGCTTGCCGCCTGTTCGACGAGCGTCGCCGATTGGGCGGGCGGCACGCGTATCGCGACCTCGCTCGCCGCATTCAATCGCTTGTGGGGTCGGCGGGTCTTGGGGCAGGGCGCCGTGGTGCTGCTGATCACCGACGGCCTGGAGCGCGGCGCCGACGACCGCCTCGGCTTCGAGATCGACCGGCTGCACCGCTCCTGCCGGCGGCTCGTATGGCTCAACCCACTCCTGCGCTTTGCGGGGTTCGAACCCAAGGCGCACGGCATCCAGACGATGCTGCCGCATGTGGATGAGCTACGTGCACTTCACAATCTCAATAGCATGGCAGGCCTTGTTGAGGCGTTATCTGAGCCGCGCAGCCGCCGGACAGCCGTGGAATCGTGGGCGAAGCGGGTGGCCTGATTCCAGTCGCGCCTAATGATATTTTTTAATAAA
>Ga0315553_10003481_pt1 | contig 12220 bp, 6 predicted proteins | sample SalMarSW160140MG_FD_203099 | JGI IMG/M metagenome (GOLD analysis project Ga0315553, IMG submission 203099) | Salt marsh sediment microbial communities from the Plum Island Ecosystem LTER, Massachusetts, United States - Salt Marsh Sediment SW1601-40 ... | reverse complement strand
ACGCGGGTAGTCGAGGCGGCGCGATTGTGACGAGTGATGCAGCCGTCCTCAACACCGTGCTTGCCGGCAACGACGGCGGCACCTACGGCGGTGCTGTCTATTGCGATAGTGGCGACATGACCCTGACCGGCTGCACAGTGGTCGGCAACTCGGCAAGCAGCTCCGGCGGCGGTGTCTATGTCCAGGAGACTGGCGTTACCGTGACGCTGACCAACACAATTGTGTGGGACAACACGGCCGCAGCCAACGCGCAGGTTTCCACCGCCTATGGTGGCTCGGCAACGGCAACCTATTGCGATGTGGAAGGCGGATACTCGGGCACGGGCAACATCAACAGCGATCCGAACTTCGTTGATCCCAACAACGGCGACTTCCACTTGACCTCGAACTCGCCGTGTGTTGGTGCCGGTGATCCCAATGCGCCCGGTGAGACCGAAGAGGACATTGACGGGCAGGACCGTGAGCAAGGCACTGTCGACATGGGTGCGGACGAACTGTCGGTGATCGTCGTGGACGACAGTGGCGGCGAGGACTACACGACAATTGGGGCGGCGATGGACGCGGCTCAGTCGGGCGGCGTTCAGGAGATCATCGTCAATGACGGGACGTACACCGGCGCCAGCAACAAGAACTTGAACTTCAACGGCAAGCTGATCTACCTGCACAGTGCCAACGGTCCAGAAGATTGTGTCATTGACCTCGAGGAATCCGGCCGTGCGTTCGTCTTCGACAGTGGCGAGGACAGCCGAGCGGTACTGGAAGGCTTTACGATTACCAATGGTCTGGTCGGCCCTGATCCCAATGATGTGCCTCTCGGTGCAGGCATCGTCTGTGCATCCAGCAGCCCCACGATCAAGAACTGCGTGATCTCAGATAACGTGACCTGGTACGTGGGGTATATCAACGGACCCTACGTATTGGGCGGCCTCGGGGCAGGTATCTACTGTGAGGACAGCAATGCCGTGATCACGAACTGCCGTGTCGAGCGCAACGCCAGTTTCGCTAACACGGCGGAGTATCCTGGCGTGGCTTTGGGCGGTGTCGGCGGCGGCATCTGCGTTCGTGGCGGCACCCCGACGATTCGTGACTGCCTGATCAGCGGCAACACGGCTTGGGGCGGCGGAGGCGTATACTACTCACCTGGCGGCGACAACTCGCCCTCGATCGAGAACTGCATCATCAAAGAGAACCGTGCCGTCGGATACTCTCTTGTGGGTGGCCCCTCATTGGGTGCTGGTATCTACGCCGTTGGCGCCGGATGGTCGCTCGTCAACTGCGCCGTGCTCGATAACTGGTCGCGGCGATACAATGGCTACGGCGGCGGCGTGAGTCAGGAATCGGGCTGCCTGACGGTGACCAATTGCACGTTCTCCGGTAATCGAGCCGCCGTGGGCGGCGCGATCGACTTCTGGGGCGAGAGCCTGACTGTTACGAACAGCATCCTGCGGGATGGCAGAGAGTGGTTCGAAGTCAAGCCGGTCATCTACGCCGAGCCGTATTACGCGGTGGAAACCTGCGAGGTGTCGATGTCCTACTGTAACCTCGAAGAGGAGCAGGACGGCATCTTGTTCGTCGGCGAACCCGGCGACGTTACACTCACGTACGATGCGAACAGCGTCATAGACGTGGATCCGGAGTTCGTGCTGACCGGTGATCATCATCTTGATGCTGACTCGCCGTGTGTCGATGCCGGAACCAACAGCGCGACGGGCCTGCCAACCACGGACATGGACGGCAGAGACCGGACGTTGGATGGCCCGGATAGCGGCTCGACCGAGACGGCTGACATGGGCTGTTATGAGTATGACCCAAACAATCCGGTCTTGGCAGTCAGCCCACGATCCATGTTCTTCCATGGGTTGAATGGCCAGGGTGATCCGGATGACCAGACGCTCTCGATCGTCAATGCGGGCAGCGGCACACTCAGTTGGTCGGTATCTGAAGACTGCACTTGGCTGAGTCTCGATCCGAACTCGCCCAGCGGGTCGAGTACGGGTGAGGTCGATACCGTGACGGTCTCGGTCGATATGACCGCTCTGAGCCGTGGCGAGCACACGGCGACCCTGACCGCGTCGGCGACCGGGACAGTGGCTAACGCGTCCTTGACGATCCCAGTGCGGTTATTGATAGGCCGGGAGATCACCGTTGGGTCCGGGCAGATGTATTCGACGCTTCAGACTGCCGTGGACAACGCGGTCGACGGCGATGAGATCGTCGCATCGGTGGCACAGCACAACCGGTTTGAACTCGACTACGATGCGCCGAAGGAATGGCTGGTTATCCGCAGCACGAATCCGGACAACTCATGGATTCGAAATCACACCGAGATTCGAGGCAACAGCGGCGTTCCAGCCGTCCGGTTCTACGGAACCGAGGGTCCAGGCGTAGTGGTGACCGGGTTCAGGATTACCAATGGTTGGCACGCCCAGTCCGGGGGGGGGCTGGTCGGATGCCGCGCGAACCAGGACGGCCAAGCGGAACAGAGCGCAATATCGCATGCCGTCGTCAGCAAGTGTACCATCGACTACAACCACGCTGGTGATGATGGCGGAGCCATCGCGTATTTCGATGGGCTGGTTGAGGACTGCGCCATTTATGACAACGACTCGACCGCCTACGGCGGCGCCATTGCCTATGCCCATGGCGTGTACCGCAACTGCGACATTCACCATAACACCGCCGAAGAAGAAGGAGGGGCGGCTTATCAGACGATGGCAACGTTCGTCGACTGTACGATCCGCGACAACGTCGCTACCGACTCATATGGTAATAGCGGCATTGGCGGTGCGTTCTCCGAATTCGTGGGTCTTATGGTCAACGGCTCGATTACGGGCAACGAAGCGGCAAACGGTGGAGGCGCCATTCGTGATTCGTATGGCTCGTTCATAAACGTCTTGATCTCAGGCAATTCCGCCGGGTCGGTTGGCGGAGCGGCCTACCGATCCGACTCGACGTTTATCCACTGCACCATCACCGACAACTCGGCCGACAGTAGCGGTGGTGGAATCGTCGACTTCGACGAGGGTGTGCTCGTTGACTGCATTGTGGTCGGCAACTCGGGAACCACGCAAGTGCCCAGTGATGCTGATGCGACCTATAGCTGCATTGAGAACTGGACCAGCGGTGGGACGGGCAACATCAACTACGATCCGAACGATCTGTTGTTCACGGACGCCGGCAATGGCAACTACACGCTGATCTCCGGGTCGGTGTGCATTGACGTCGGCGATCCTAACTGCGACGTGCCTGAGGATAAGCTCGGTAGCGCGCGCCCGGCCGGTGATGGCTGTGACATGGGTGCGTACGAATACTACCCGACTATGCAGAGCAGCACGCCCGATCCGAACACGACGCTCCCCAAGGAGCAGAACAACTGCATCGAGATCGTGTTCGACCATGCAATCACGCTGCCAAGCCCGAGCAATCCGGTGACGATCATCAAGATCGGTGATCCAAATGACTTGGCAGACGACTTCACGTTTACGCTGACGACAACAACCACGACCAATGACACGCTCAAGATCGTTGAGGACGGAGCTGTGCTGTCGACCAAGACCTGGTATCGCATCGCACCGACGGCGGACCTGTTGGCACAGAGCTTCACATTGGACCTCTGTGCGCTCTTTGGCGATGCCAGTAATGATGGGTGGGTCTTGGCGCTGGACTTGGGTCTGATTCACGCGCACGATGGCGAGACGGGCGACTGTCTCCGTTACGATATTGACGGTGACGGCGTAGTCGAGGCTGCCGGTGAAGACACCGACGACCTGGACGCGGCATGGTCGTATAACGGTGACAGCGTGCCGGCCAAGCCGTAGTTCGCGGACAATCCGCGTATAGCGACGCGAGGGCGTCGTGCTCAGAGAGGATACCAATCTGGGCACGACGCCCATGGCTTGACTGGTGACGGCGACTGTGATCTAGCGGACATGAGGATACTTGCCGCCAACGTAACCGGCCCGCAAGACGCACCCGGAATCGACACACCTCCTGCACGGGCACACGAGTAGCGGTTCCGAAGGCCCGCACTGGCGTCGTGTGCACGGAGGACGCCACTTCAAGGAATCGTGAACGGGTTTCGGACCAGCCGCGCGACGCGGCAAGCGATCCTTGCAGAGCACCGCAGGTGCAAGGTAGCATGAGACTTGGCAGCAGACCATGTGTGAACGACCCAACATTCTGATCATTTACCCCGACCAGATGCGCGCCGACGTGATGGGCTGTGCCGGCAACCCCTGCGTGCGCACGCCCAACATCGATCGCCTGGCACGTGAAGGCGTGCGTTTCGACCAAGCCTACACCTCATTTCCCCTATGCTCGCCGTTTCGCGCGTCGCTCATGACGGGCAAATACGCACACGCCAACGGCATGTACGCCAACCATTACCCGATACCCCTGGACCAGATCTTTCTGGCGGACATCTGCCGGCAGCATGGATACCAGACCGGATACGTTGGTAAATGGCACCTCGACGGCGGCCAAAAGCACAGCTTCGTCCCGCCCGAACGCCGCCTGGGCTTCGAGTGGTTCGTCGGCTTCAATCGCGGACACGAATACTTCAATCCGATCTTCTATCGATGCGACGATCCACGCCCGCGAACCAGCAAGGGCTTCGAGCCCGACGTTCAGACCGATCACCTGATCGAGTTCCTCCAGCGATGCCGACACGAACGACCCGGTCAGCCGTTCCTGGCCATGATTGCCTACGGGCCGCCACACCCACCGATGAATGTCCCGGATCACTACGCGGAACTTTACAAACCGGACCAGGTGCCCGTGCGGGCCAATACCTCCGACGACCCAAGGTCAATTCGGCGGGGCCGCGGCTTTCTGGCAAAGTACTATGGGCTGGTATCATCGATCGACGACAATGTCGGGCGAATCCTTCGTTGGCTTGACGAGACAGGTGTGGCCAAAAACACGATTGTCTACTTCGTCAGCGATCACGGCGAGATGGCCGACGAACACGGGCACATCGGCAAGCGAACCTATTACGAAGCCTCCATGCGTGTACCGCTGATCGTCCGATGGCCGCAGGGGCTGCGCGGCGGCCGCACCGTGCATCACCTGGTCGACCCGGCCGTGGACTCGATGCCGACGCTGCTCGAGTTGTGCGGTCTCACGATTCCAAGCGAAGTCCAGGGCACGAGTTTCGCCCCGTTGCTGGAAGGAGCGAGTCGGGCCACGCGCGAGGCGGTCTTTTACGAGGCGCTGATGGAAAGAGAAGGACCGGAACGCTTCCCCATACCCGAGCGAGGCGTAAGAACGCACGAATGGCTTTACGTCCGCACCCAAGAGCAGCCGCTCGCCCTTTTCGACCTGGCTCACGACCCACTGGAGATGCACAATCTTGTCGACTCGTCGTCGCACGCCGCCACCGTCGCCGCGCTGGACGACATGCTTGGCAATCATATGCGTCTCACTGGCGACGATTGGGGCATCGAAGCCGTGTTTCCGCCGGAGGATTTCGTCACGCACGAGCAGGGCCGTGAGTTCTACCTGCGGCAACTGGACCAAGCGATCGAGGAGCGATAGGCGGCGCCGAACGCCGGGGCAGGCTGCTTGTCGAGTTGGTGACCGGTTACGATTCCTTACCCAGTAGCGCAAAAAAATGGAGCCGCCCAAAGATGGACGGCCCCAATGGCTGGTTTCTCTTTACGACTACCAGCGCCGGCCGCGTCCGCCATCGCCGTGACCACGACCGCCACCGCCACCACCGTAGCCGCCGCCACCACTCTTCTTCGGCTGAGCTTCGTTGACGGTCAGCGCCCGGCCAGCAACGTCCTTGCCGTTGAGGCCTTCAATCGCCGCCTTAGCCGCTGAGGCGTCGGACATCTCGACAAAGCCGAAGCCCCGCAAACGGCCCGTGTCACGGTCGGTGATCAGGTTGACGCTGGTCACGTCCCCGAACTCCGCGAAGAGCTGTCTAACTTCCTCTTCGGTGGCTTCGTACGAAAGGTTCCCTACGTAAAGGTTTGCCATCTGACAAACTCCTATCAGTGTTGACTGATTCGAAGGCTAAAGGAGGTGTGGTGGACATCACCAACAGAAGGACCCCAGCAGCAGTCATCGGACAGTCGAACAGGTGGATGATAGCTTGGCCAACCGCCTGAGTCAACCCCCACCAGGGCTGACGGGGCCGCTCGGCGTGCTCTCACCGTTCCACCCAGCCGGCCGCCCCACACCAGCGAGCCACCCGTCCTGTACTCAGAATCCGGCACACGAACGGCTGGGAAGCGAAAGACGCTCCGAAAGTCAGCCCTTTCAAGCCAATGCACGCATCGGCTTTCTGGTCGTTCCGGTCTTCGTCGGGGCGGTCCTTTTCGGCGGGAATGCATATCATGCCCGAACCTGGTACGGACAGCGGGGGCGGTCGACACTCGGCTCCGCCAGTAGGCGAGGTCTCACATAGTCGCCCTGCCGCTTGCAGCAGCAGAAATCACCTCTAAACCGCCTCAAATGCCATTTCAAATATTAAAAAAGCCTTTTTACACGCTCGCAAGACGGCCTCTACGGTGTAAACATCGCTGTGCTTCGTCTCAGCTTCTCGCTGAACGGGCCGCCCTGAAGGCCTGGGGCCAGTTCTTGACGATGAAAGAGCCGACCGAGCCGATCACGTCGTTGCGCCAGCGGCGGTACCACTTGCACCAAGGGCTCGGCTGGTTGGTCAGTGGGAGCATGGCCGGCGCGGACCGCAGGGCGTGCAGCATGACTCCTACCAGGCGCCTGAAGTGGTGGAAACCGCCCATGGGGGCAAGCATCGACTTGTGCTTGTCCCCCAGCGGTACCCGCGGCTCCGTACTGATGGATGCGTCGTCAGTCAGGAAGGTACTCCGCCGCACCTGCTCCAGGGGTCGGCCCGAGTCGCGGGCCTCCAGCAGGTCTCGCCACGTGATTTCGCCCTCGGCGTTGACGATCACGTCGAGACCGCCGCACCGGCCCTACTTGGGTGCGGCATCGAGGTGCCGACCGACGACGACGGTGAACGCTTCGGCGCGTGCGGAATGCATCACGCCAACACGAAACCGCCAAGGCGTCCCAGACCGCGCGGCGCACAAGCCGGCGAAGCTCGAAGTTCCAGGCGGAACAGCTTCAGCGATCGACTTCGAAAACGCCCAGCCGTGGCATGTCGGCCCAATCATCGCAGAGCAAACTCAGGCGCGAGCGCACCTCCATCACAGCGGGCGCGCCAGAGCGCCCCATCGTGCGTTAGGTCAACGCCTTGACGCACCTGCAACGGTGCATCAAAAGCAAATTCCACACGAACCGCAGCGGCCAACCTTGGGAACTGGGCGCTACAGGACTCGAACCTGTGACCTTACGGGTGTGATCCGTACGCTCTAGCCAACTGAGCTAAGCGCCCTGTGCGACTACTCTACAGAACCCGCGTCGCCCGCGTCAACCCCCTGCCCGTTTGCGGCCCGTGGTGCCCCGGTGCCCATGTGCACCGTCCTGCCGGTGCTGCAAGGAGGGGACCGTCAAGCGTGCGCCGACCCGGTACGGCGGGGTCGGCCCACCTGCCGACAGAGCCTGAGCACTGCCGGTGGCCGCCCCGCCCGGCGAGACCAACACCTGCGGGCCCGTCCAGTCGGCGCTGAACAACACGAAGTCCGCCACGTCGCAGTCGCAGTCCCCGTCGAGATCCCCCAGCAGGCCGCCGTCCGGCTGGACGTGGGCGCCTGGCGGCGTGCTGTCACACACGTCTTCTTCGTTCGGCACGCCGTCGTTGTCGATATCCGGATCGCACGCATCGCCCTCACCGTCACCGTCGAAATCGGCCTGGTCCGGGTTGTGCACCGTTGGGCAGTTGTCGTCGTCGTTGAGGATCCCGTCGGCGTCCACGTCAGCCCCGGCGTATGTGGTCTCCAACACCAGCGTCCAGCCGTCCAACTCACCTTCGTATTCGACTGCACCGTCACCCAGGTACAGCGTCCAGTCGCCCACGGCGCTCTCGCCGATGAAGGCGCTGAGTTGATCGACAAGCGGACCGCCCACGTCCGTGCTCAAATCGTCGGCATCGGGAATATAGTTGTCGGGCGAGACGTTGGCTGGATCCCCCACAAAATCATCCGTGCCCACTCCGGGAATCGATCCCAGCATCTCAGCCAACACGCCGCTCGGCGCGGCGTCATCGAACGTGACCGGGAACTGCACGCTGAAGTTCGAGCCGTCGCCGTAGCTATACTCATGGTGGTCGGTGCCGTCGTCCGGAAGACCGGCCACGCCCACACGGTGCATCAACGTGACGACCGTGCCCGACGGACTTTGCACCTTCACCACCAGATCGCCGACGAAGAGAATATCCACAGCCATCCGGACCGTCACCCGCACCACCTGATCGGTCCCGTCGCTGGGTACGGTGATCGTGCTCGCGCCCATCGACGCCAGCGTTCCGTCATACCCGTCGTCGACGATGACCACACCCAGGCCCGGCCCGGCTGTGTACGTCTGCCCCATCGCCCAACCCGGGGCATAGACAACAAGAGTAAGGGCAGCAACCGCTCCCATCAGCCACGACCGTCTCCGCGCAATCACCTCAGTGCGTAACACCTCAACATCTCCGATCTTTAAGGATTACTACTTCTTTCCCCGCAAGGCACATACCCCCCTGCCCTCCGTCGCCCTGAGCGGTAGCTGCCGGACGCTCCCCTCTCCAAAGAACACAGCAACCGACGTCCCTCAGAACGCTTCGAACCTACGCGACCGATAACCAATCCCCCGTCATCGCATCGCGAATGCCGTTCCGACACGGACGGGCTCAGTCCATCCTATTCCACACCCGAACCAATGGCAAACGTCTGGGCAGGGAACCCGTGTAGACCGATATTCATCCGCCGGCCGCACCGACAAACGCGAGGCGACAGCTCGAGTCGACCTTCCTATCACCGAACCACCGCCCGCATCACGGCTTGTCGGGCACACTTTCGCCCCAGTGGGCCTTCACGACGCTATAGTCGGCCGTCGTTATGCGGCCGCTACCGTTCAGGTCATAGCGGGTGCCGGTGCGCTCGCCCATATGCTCCTTGACCGCAGAGTAATCGAAGTGGCGGTTCCCAACCAGCCCGCTCCCATCAGCGTCGCCCGTTAGCGTGCAGACATCGACGGCGAAGTCATGCACGTCCAAGCTCGACGTCGGCGTAACGCGATACCACGTGTAATTGCTCAGCATAGCGCCGTTTTCGGTCGCTATGAGCGCGAACCCGTCAGACGCCGTCGAGTACGAGAACAGATCGGCCACCTCGCTTCCGTCGTCCAGATTCACAACGCTCAGTGGCATACCGCCAGGCAGCCCAATCGGCACGTCGAACGTCAGCCGCAGGACGTTATTGGCGGTCTTGGGCAGTGTCGAGTTCGGCGCCGGCTCGGTGGCCACCAGCGCGGGCCTAAAAGGCATGAGCAGACCGGTATACTCGTCAGCACCGATGTCCACCCGACAGTGGACAACGCGATCATCTCCGTCGATGTCGGTCTGCCCATCGTAGTCACCATTCGGATCGCCGCGGTTGATGGACGGCGAACCGGGCTCAAGATGGTAGTCGTAAATGGCATAGCTCGCGCCTTCGGCAACCCAGGACGACGCGAAGCGCACGGTGTCCCAATCCGCCCAGATTGCGACCGTGTCACTGGTATTGCCAATGATTATGAACTGCCGCCCCTGTGTCGTATCGACATTAATGAACCTACCTGCCAGCTCGTTTGATGACCAGTTGCCCTCGTCGTCGGTGAGCGTAACCTGATAACTTTTCGGGTCGTACATGCCGTCGGCCTTCCATGTCCCGCCGACCGGCAAGGCGAAACCGGGATCGGCAAGGACGTTGCCTTCTCCCCCGCCGGACCAGTCCTGAATGCAGCTATAGTCGGCTTGGTAATGGTCAGGAGGGTAATCCGGAAACGCGCGCCGGTTGTCCCAAACGATACTGTTAACAACTGTCACTCCCTCGCACCCGACCAGGCCACCATAAACGTTACCAACAATAGTACAATTGCTGATATTCCCGTCACACATATACAGCCCGTAAAGCGCATTGCCGGCGACTATGCAGTTGGTTATCAGGCCATCACACTCCGAGAGTCCCCTACCCATCGCCCGGTCGTCGGGGGTGCCCGTCACGATGCAGTTTGTGATGAGCCCGTCACAGTCAGATATGCCAGAGTATACATTCCCACTTACAATGCAACGGGCGATCACACCGTTGCAATGGGCCACGCCGCTGCCTGCGGCGACGATGCAATCGGTAATGAGCCCGTCGCAGCCGCGCACGTCGGCACCCAGGATCACGCAATTGGCGATCGTCGCCTGCGACATCGCGCCCTCGATGCCACCTCTCACCGTAAACCCCGTCAGGACCGTCTCGGGGGTCTCGTCGCCGCCAAATGTGACCCCCGGATAGCTCCCATCAATGACAGTGGCGGCCACCACGTTGGGGTCCAGCGGATTCGTGCTTCGCAGCACGATCTGCTGGCCGTTGAAGTTGATGTTTTCGTAGTACCTGTAGGGGGCAACGATGATGGTGTCGTCGACACCGGCCGCGTTGATGGCCGCCTGAATCGTCGCCTTGGGACCGTCCGGCGCCGCGCAGTTCGGGTCGAGCCCGCTCCAGCCGTCGTCGCCACACGCACCGTTGACGTAAAGAACATTGCCGCGAACAGCCGGGCCCAACACCAGCACAATCATTCCGATCAGAACAACTTGAGTAAATCGCATTCGTGCAGACATGGCGCACTTCCTTCTCGATAGAGCCGAAGAATCTTGTTAGGAAACAGACCTTCCCCGACCGTGGCGTGCGCTGCCTGCAATCCTGTGCGCCGGTGAGCAATTAAGGAATGATAGCGGTTCTATCCCGCGAATTATCCGGCGACTCTCAAAACGCTTGCCCGCAACGCCTTACCCGTAGCCGGGCCGACAGATTCACCTGTGTGTTTTACCCCAGCCGACCACCCCCTTTCCATCCGCCCCGGACAGCGTGACGACCCCCGTCTCGCCATCCGCGGCATGAGCCCCACATCACATTCACGCAACATCCCCTTGAGGACTATATACATTATACTCGACAAAGTCCCATATGGCAAGATGAAACGAGAATTCGTCTCGCATTGCAGGCGTGCTATCCCCCTGCGGCTGCAACTCAGGCAGATGCCTGGTCACGTCGCCCGCAACATGGCGACCAGCCGGCCAATGTCGGCCAGACCAGGCCCACCACATAGCCCGCCCGCTGCGCGCCGCCTCAAATCCGCCGGATATCCTGCCGACTCGCGTCCTCAAGCGCCCCCACATCCGCCGGCCCGCAGCCCACCTGCCGGGCGACCTCCACCCGCACCTGCTGCTTCTGCTTCGCATCGACTTGCAGGACGATGTACTTCTCGTACGAAGCCATCCCGTCGACGGCCACCAGCGGACGAATCCCATGCTCGACGTAGCAGGCCGGCAACGCCTCCCGCAGGTGCTCGACCACAGCATCGGCCTGCTGCTCCGAGCCGATCAGCCCCTCCGAGCCGGCCGATCGCCAGTACACACTGCCCGGATTGGCCCGCACCCGATCCAGCGCCTTGAAGGGCTCGCGCTCGAAGTCCGCCAGATCCATCGTCGCCACGATCGTACCCAGCGAGTATCGCACCATCCGCCCAGCCATCAGACCACTCCGTTGCACCGACGCGTCTGCCTGCGACCATGATACCTATCCGTCACACGTGCAGGCAAATCGGCAGGCGCAACGGCACCCGCCTGACCCGAGCACAACCGGTAGGGCATGCCCCGGCGCGCCGGGGTTGCACGCGATCCCGCGCTTGGGCATTAAGCTCAAAGATATATCAGAAAGAAGGGGAAAACCAGCCGGACAAGGACCCGATTAACACGCACAAAGATCCAGATAGCGATGGGAACCAGTACGCCTCTTTTTCGCGCCGGGCTTTCAGACATCGTGCGTGCAGCGAGTTACACGCCCTGCGCCTCTAAGGCCCTACTGAGATCCCGTGAAGTCTTCGCCAAACAGCCGGATGTCGCCCAGGTCCACGTTGCCATCGTTGTCGAGATCCACTCCGCCCGGCAGCGTCGTCGCGCTTTCGGCCGGATCACCTGGGATGTAGGTCGGATAGAACGTCAGCAGTACCCGATCGATCCGAGCCCCGTCCTGGCCCATCCAGAGATCCACCGTATGGACGCCGGGGGCGGGAACAGTAACCGACGGCCTGGCGGTGTTGGCCCGCTCGCTCAGCCACTCGA
>Ga0315553_10003480_pt1 | contig 12223 bp, 10 predicted proteins | sample SalMarSW160140MG_FD_203099 | JGI IMG/M metagenome (GOLD analysis project Ga0315553, IMG submission 203099) | Salt marsh sediment microbial communities from the Plum Island Ecosystem LTER, Massachusetts, United States - Salt Marsh Sediment SW1601-40 ... | reverse complement strand
ACATACTACGAACAAGCAGAAAAGTGTAACCCATGTGGGTAATCAAAAATGTAACCTATCTATGTAATTGCAACAGCTAAGGTTTCATCCATATCGGTTGTACCTGAACCATGAATCAATAGGACTCCAGGATATGGTCCTTTACCAATTGCTGGATAAGATAATTGAGCATTTGTTGATACTCCATTACCAAGGTCTATTACTAGATTTCTGTGTTTGGTAACGTTATGATCAGATTGGGCAAACGTTATAGGGAATGGGGATAAAGATGAATTGAACGTGGCTACACAATAACACGGTAGATCTGAACAACGCTAATGGTCTTCCTACAAATATAAACGAAAATCAGTTCATCGATAATATCTGTCAAACGAGTAATCCCCCACATTTATGTTCCTGATCAGCCCATTTGAACCAGATCAGGCTGGCTGTTAGGTTAAGCCATTTCTTTGTCTACACCATTCGGAGTTACGAATGGAATATTTATGCCTACAATTCGCGACGTCATAATATTAAAGAGTCTCGTTCTATACTAATATCTTTGGCTTGGTACTTAGTACATTCAGTCAGCAAATTATATGTTATTACTTGGATCTGGAAAGTGGTCCACATGACTCCAGATATTAAAAGCTATTGTATCACCTGAAGGAGCAGTAGTAACCTAACCTGATACTGGATTCCATCCATTATTACCTATCCATAGTGAACCACTAAGAAGATATGATTTATGCCCATACTCATCAGTTTCAATAGAAGGAGGATCATTCGAAAGTAATTCCAGAGCAAAAGGCTTCCTAAATGTTTGATTATCTACAGTTACTTGTACCACACCTCTAGTACAAATATTATCTGAATAAGTCCATGTTTTTGTTATTATTAGTGCATGCTGAGTGCAAAGTGAAATTATTAATCTAAGAGAAGAAATTCAGCAACTAAGAAAAAGCTGATGGGGGGTAAGAAATCCCTCAGCCATACCTAAATGGACGCAATCAGTGACCCCACTTACTCCGAACTTTACGCTCACTTTGTAACTAATTTTGGAGTTAAATAATATTTTTTTTCTCCAACCATACCCTTAGTACATTCAACAAGTCGAGCGGTTACAATATCTCCGACTGGTATGTAGAGTATCGTTTCAACTTTTGATGCTTTTCGAAACTCCAGCTTGTTACCCATTTCGGCTAGGTTCATACTTGTTTAGTATTGGATTGTATATTTCATCAATATCAATGTCACAAGACGTCGCGCTAAGAAGATCAATTAAAAAATCTGAGATAGATTTAATGGAAGGCATAGGAACTGCTCAAATGGAACAGGAATTGTCCAAAAGGATATTGAAAATTGTAGAAGAAAGTAAGGATAGTATAGAAGAACAGACTGGGGGGATTTCATACCCACCCAACGAAAATGAGATCAAAGAATATCTGAAGTTAGTATTAGACGAGACGAAACGACCATCACCGAAGCCTGACAGAAAATGAATTAATAAAGGGACTTATCGTCATCTCGCAGCGTTAACCCAGTCGACTATATCATGAGGTTCAGAAATTGAGGACGCTGTTTGGGAATGATTTCACAAGTAGGATTTCATTCTCTGGAATTCCTGTGGCCCTGGAGATTTCCTGGATGATCCTCGCCACCACCATACCTATTCTATAATAATCCAGGGTTGAATATGGGATGCTGATTCCAAGTTTTTGAATCTCAATCCTGTCTTGGTAAAGCACAACCTTGATTTCAGTACGCTCCTTTTTATTCACGCATTTCTTACCAAGTGGAGATACCAAGTCTAATTACTGTATTAACAAAATGTTGAATCATAAAGTATATTCAACTAAAGTATGAATTTTTCTAACAGGGTTAAGTGAGAGAACATTGCATAAATACGTCTAGAATCTTCAAGCATTTCCTAGTACATAATAATCATATCAAGGATAAACGAATTCCAAACTCTTATCCACAGCTGCAAGGAAAGATAGAGGCGTATAACAAAATAGTGAAGAATGAATTTCTAGCATTGGAGGATGTACCAAACACAGACGATGGTAAGCTAGGTATGATATGTTTGTCAAGGCGTGCAATGAAACCAGAGAGCATGGAGGAATCAATGGCCTCACTCCCTCTGAGATGTTCCTACAGAGATTAATTACATCTACCATACATACTAGGAATAAGCAGAGAGGTGTAACCCATGTGGGTAATCAAAAATGTAACCTATCTGTGTAATTGCAACACTTAGGAATACACAGAAACCATTAGCGACTCAGATTGCTAATTCTTGGGAAACGGTTTACCACAAAGGAAGCAATTAATAGAAAATTACATAATTGCAGATAAAAAGCCTGAACCAGTTGATTGTCGTCAGTAAATGTTTATGATACGTCTTAAACAGAAGTCACAGGAAAATATACAATACTTCCATTAAGTGATGACAATCTCTTCAGTCCTACTCGTCATCATTATCATCGTTGTTGTTATTATCTTCATCATCCTTGTCATCATTATCACTATCTTCAAAGATCGAATCGGTACCAGCTATAGGTGGCGAAATGTTTCGCCCAGGGGTATCCTCTGTTGCAGGCGTGTCTGCAGATAGACCTTGCTGACAAACCTGAAATCCATTACTATCTAAATCAGAACAGATAATTTTTGATGCGATTTGCTGAAAAGAAGGATCTGACTGAATATCATCAATATCTGAATCATCAAGTATGTTGTATTCCTCTCCTCTATCCATCCTATAGTCAACTTGATCTTCTGATGTTGCCTTTGTGAAAATTGCATCCATGTCCATTATATTTGAATACACTCCTTGGGAGCCGTTAGCAAACTGGACAGATGAAATGAAATAATTTAATCCAGGGTTGTCCATTTCCAAAAGCACCTGCTCATTAAGGGGGATGTCTTTGAAATATCTAGAATCACTTAGGATATCATTAGGTGACTCATAATTCTTTATCGGGCCCAGGAGGAGATGTTTGATATTGACTAGTCCTATCTGACTGGGTTGATCAAAATGAAACATCACCACTGGATAGTAATCATTCAGCTCGCCTGTTGTTGCACCAGAGGTACGTATCTCTGTGGGTTGCGCACCACCTGTAGTATAGAATCTCAAAGGAAGTTGGCTGTCCCCCTTTGTAACATCTGTTACGATCAACTTTGAGGGAAATGATGATGTCTCTTCTCCATGGGGTCTTGGTTGCAATATAATGTCACTGCCAGGTAATGCAGTCTTGTCCAGTGTATTGTTGATGAGACTTGAGATGTTTTCCCTTCCTGGGACAGATAAAGAATCAGATTGCTGGGGAGAAGAGATAATATCCGATCCTGTTAACTCAGTTGTTTCAACATCTGATGATGTAGTAAATGAATCGATCATCGTCTGTGCAATTGGTAAGTACTCATCATATTTTCCAGGCTCAGCGGTATATTTTAAAGCATATGCGGTATCATTTTCCAAAGCAATCACTCGCATAATTTTAGAAGTAGAACCATCTTCAGGATACTCGTACATCACGATTTGTTCTGCTTCCATGTCTTCCATGGTTGTGTTGGAAGTTTCAATGATTCTGTAGCGGGACGGAGAATCGTAAGCAAAATTCAGAAATTGACCTATGAATTGGGTCCTAGTAATATTCGATGAATCTAAAGGCTGAACTGCTACGGCTAATGTAGCAGGTGTGTATACTACGATAGATGTGGGTGTTTCATGCTCCTCCACTGAAGGAGCCACAAACCTGACGACTTGATAAGGCCCAAGATTTACCTCAGAGGGTGTCCAATAGCTTGGGTATGGAATGCTAATGTCGTAATCAGGATTACTGTAAGTCAGATATTGTACTTGGGATGAGACTATCTGAGACATCCATAAGAAGAACATGAATGAAAGGAAGATCAATACTATAACGCTTACGAACATGAGCATATTAGTTAGGTGGACTAGTAAATAAGATTTAGTCGGCAATAATAACTGATTCATCCAGATAATTCCCAAGAGTTATGAGATTCTCTAGATATTGTTTGTCGAGTGTGACATGTGTGACAGCGTGACAAGTCTTTCACGTTTTTCTAGTAAGAATCTTTTTGATATCCATTAACTACTCCTAATTACCATTATTGTTTGTTTGTTAGTATCTTTCACTCTCATTTTTTTCCTGTGTATCAAGAGCATCCCCTGTCATATCGTCATACTTGTCATACTAACCTTGCACAAAGCACCTTTGTTCATCTTGCATAAAGAAGATCCAGCATAATCCCTATTTTTTTTCTCAACGGTACTATGAGGAAGTTATGATCTAAGACATGATTTCTTTAAAACCAGAATGTGATTTGTACTTGTCTTTGAACATCTTATCTTTTGCCAAGAATTCCTTGCAAGCCCTCAATACTACTGCATTGACGTTTGTGTCATTCTCCATTCCATTGTATATATTATGGGTTTAATCCTCCTGTCGGGATATTCCGTTAGTTTCTGAATCTCTTCGACGGTCGGCGCTCTATCATTGGCGGCTTGTCTTCCTTTAGGTAATCCTCTTCTGATCTTTTTCCAGTTTATCGAGATAATGTCATTCATCTCACAAAATAACTTTGTTGATTTGTAATAGTTTCTGATAGTGGACTCCATTATTTTACCTTCCCTAACGCGGTCTAGCTGGAAACAGATGAATTTGAGCTTTACTGGTAAATGGGACCATGTATTAATGAAGAAAGATATCGGTGCGGATATATGCTTATTGACCAGATGAGATAGCCAAGGATAGAGCTGCAAACTCTGCTGGATGAGAACCAAATTTGACGTGATTTTTGGGCCCAGTCAGAATCTCAATTGGTTGGTTAAGATTGCCTCATCATCTGCTTTCTAGACGAATCTTTCTACAAATGGCATTTGATTTATGATCTATATGTCTCCTCCCCTCCGACTTAGCTGGCTCTGAAAGGACGAATGTTGTTTACAATGCAAGTCGTATAAGTGGCTATATCACATTACCTTAAACTGGCTAGCCGTCAAAAGAGGTATAGTAGAGTTTCCAGTTATTTTACATTTAGGTTATATGTAGCCTTAGTGGCAAAGCTCTGTGTTCCAGTAGTAGGATTATCAACCACACTTCCACCAAAACTAACAACATGATCCCCAGGAGGAAGAGGCTTCATTAAAACCCACCACCCACCCGATACAGCTTTTGTCGGGGCCAGCAGGAGCTCCGAATATGTTGTTTTCTGGAAGGGTAACGTTAAATAATGGTGATTGTACAAGACCTGTTCGGTTATCTTCTACCTTGAGGAAATATAAGTTACCATTTGATATATCACCAACAAATATATTATAACTGTATTGATCTCCGAGTCTTGATGAATTGAAAAAAAAATTGCAAAGAGGCAGCATGGATATAGACCACACATTAGATTATTATTAGGTTCTTTCCATGCACATTTAGTCGATCAGAGAATCAAAGTTTTGCAAAAAACGAGATCAACTAAAATATAGATATAGATATGACCGCTCTTTCAAGACCAATAGGATTCTATGGATCGAGAAATTATTACAAACGCCTGGACGGTAGAAGATATTGTGTATGGCGTATCTTGGCGCCTTATCTTGTAAACGTGAGAAAGTTATCAGATGAAGAATCTTACTCCGTTATCATCTCATGGTTGGAGAGGTGCAATATGTTAAAGAGATTATCTTTTGATCCAAGCTGTTTACACTGGACGGGAACGCTCCAGTTATTAGCGGACCAACGGGAACGACAGAATCGTCAGTGCCTCAAGGTGATAACGGTGATACTGTACCCCCTTTTGGGCAGGAATTGCAAGTAAGAGGGGTTTTGAGTCCCCCGGTGACTGTACAACCGAATTCGTTTGGCGTCGTGGAAGCTGTATGTGCTCCAGACGAAGTTGCGACTGGAGGAGGACTATTGGTCCAATCCCCACCTCTAAACGGCTTTAATCCATCACTCATCAACACAGGCTTCACCCCTAGTAATGCACCAAATATGTGGGTTGTACAGTACCATAACGCAGGCGAATTTCAGGTACTAATACACGCAAGCGCTACGTGTGCAAAACTAGTAGATGCATCATAACCTTTCACAATAAGAATAGGAACTTGAGCAGATAGACTTGAAAATAATATTAACACACATCTCTAAAACAGCTTTTTATCAAGTTGTAATGCTCCAGTCTAGTCCATCAGCCTTTTCTAGTCTATAAATACGCTTCGTAAGGTCTGTAATTCTGGCAAGTAAACGATTCTGCATGTCTTTTCTCCTGGCATTCCCATGAAATATTTCCACTCATAATGAAAGTAAGTAACGTGGTTCACCTATTTGGCTTTTAGGTTAGCACTTACCTATTTTACTTATTATTTCATAAAATCAGAAAAATGGTATTACTGGCTGACCATACTGAGCATATGATATTTTATATTTATGTCCAATTTATCTAGACATAAGATGTCGAATAAAAAAGAAACGCCAGAAGAGATCATAATTAACAAAGGTGAAATAGTGTACAAAGAGCTAGAAGAGCGTGAAGGACACGAAAGTACAGCAAGGGATATACCTATAGAGTCATATGTATATGCTTACCTAAAAGCGATTGACAGTGCATACAAATATCTTATCGATACTCACCTTCACGATAAAACAATGGGTCCACGACTAGATGGTCTACAGAGTAGTTTTAACCTAGTCATGGAAGATCTAAGGTCATATTATAATGATAGGGAAAAGTAAGATTACTATTTCATAAGATCAGAAAAATGGTATGAGATCACATAACTTCCTTTTCGTAATAGGGTCAATTACTACATTATACTCTTGTACTAGTGTATGACCGGCACTAGGTGATCTAAGTGCATTTTTAAGTAATTTATCTATAATAGCAATAGGAATTTTCCTATTTTGTTGATATTCTCTTATCATCTATCTTTTCTTAACTACTTCATCGAAGTCCATTACTTTCTGTATATGCATATGATATACAATGTTAAAAAATCATTAAGGGGCGATTGCTCTACAAGTTGTCACCTAAGTCATCCTCTAACTTTCGAATTATTATGGTCTTGCAGCATGGGCATTCGGACTTTTCAGACATCGATCAGTGTTGAAACTTTAAAAGGCAATTCGGGCACGTTGAAGATATTTCCTCGACAATACCTATGTCTGGGCCCTTGATAGACCCATTAATGAATAAATCTTGAAATGCATAGAAGAATAAATTAAGAAATGTTAGTGAGATGGCGATCAATCAACCATTTATCTGTGCTTAATACGTCATCGTATACCTCTCTTAGATATTCCTTCTTGGGTAAAAGAATCTTCTTCTTTAGTACTTCGTCATCAAAATAATCTGTACCCAAATCGCCGAGATCATAATCTTTCTTTGAATGAAACAGAAAAGACATATGTCTTCTTGTACTATAGCGAAGCAGAAGATGAAGATGGTGGTACTGCAATAGGAAATGGATTGTACAGAAATGAGCTTGAAGATGGTGCATCATGGACTGCAAGTGATGGTTCTAGCTTAGGTAACGTGTCAGCAGAATTAACAAACGTATCAGCAGGTAAACTGGTGAACCTTAAGTTACTCTTGGATCTGCCTGCAGTTCCTGGTCCGACACAATGAACCGGATAATAATTTGTATATCCCAATCGGTGATACAGACAAGGTAACTGGAGGAACGACAGAATCACAAAATAATGCCCATCTTCCAGCAGATGGAACGGGCGGGATATTAGCTGAAGTACGTAGCGTACTAATTAACAGTGGTTTTACATCGCGAATAAAGTGCGATGGATATGGATATGGATACTTCTCAGGAGATCCTGAAAGCGAGCATGAACCATTGTTGTACGCTAGAAGTTTATGATGACCTAGTTAAACCTATTACCTATGGTTTACCTACCTACCTGAAGACATATTTCATTTCGGTGAAACGATTCTATATATATTTTAAGAAGAATGTTACAGTTTGCAGGCCGTCTTAAGTCTAACAGACAAATAGTGGATAAAGAAGCAACAGAATATCATTGCAGTTCTGGCACCAGCGATACCGCAACCCATACGACGACACTGCCAATACTTCAGGATGATGTAAATACGCACGCAAAAAATAAAGAGGATACTCAGGCAACAGTCATCGCATTTTTTACTCCTCTACTGTCCCCTCATCATCAGAACCACCACCGGATTCAGATCCCTCATCAGAACCACCACCGGATTCAGATCCCTCATCAGAACCACCACCGGATTCAGATCCCTCATCAGAACCACCACCGGATTCAGATCCCTCATCAGAACCACCACCGGATTCAGATCCGTTCTCTTCTCCCTCAGCCGTTCCGATATCTACGGTCTGATTCGTTACAGTAACAGTATCACTTGATATAATGACGTTAACTCCTTCAGGTGGAAACCCATTCATGTCTGTATCTGTTGCGCCTTCTGCACTGATAGTTGCAGTCCCATTGGCAGGAAGTGGTTCTGAAGGATCTATTGAAATGTCTATTTCCTCCGTTAAATTCCCGGTTGGAGTGTCTTTTTTGAGAGGTTGAGCCGATGCCGGTAAACTACTTAGTATAAATAATAATCCGAATCCTGCGCCCAAAACAAATCCTAAAGACGTTATTTTCATACACTTATGATGGTCTTGCATGATTTAATACTCTTTCTATATGAAAAGTTATTTTCACATAGTGATGATGATGCGTGTTCAGAAAGCAAAAAAGCAAGTATAATCCTTAACCGATGATAAGTAGTTTCTGCGCGCAAGAATTGTCCTTCCGTTGTGAATACAAGAATTAAATCGACGAGGCGAATACAATAATTTCTGCGCGCAACGAAATCGTGCCTAAAGGTTTCAAAAAATTACTATCATGTTGGTCTGAAATTCTTGAAAGCCGGCAAGACCTAAGCTTTTGGAAACTGTTTAATAATAAGTACCTTTACCGTAGATGATATTGAACTAGACCACTCAGCTAAGTGCGCCTACCTTCCCCTGCAAGGAGAAAATATGACTTTATATCCAATTCAGCCTGGAGAGTGTTATTGAATTTAACTATTTCGTTTTCTTCAGCCTGATCTTGTAATTATAGCACAAGGTAGATCAAGAAATAGTATTTCTTAGTAGGATCGTTTGTATCAACTTGGAAGATTCCAAATGTTGCTTTTGCAATTCGAAGAAATTCCGTTAGTTCACTTTGGGTTACCTTAACGTTGGTATCCTCATCATGTTCTCTTATTGTGCGGTGGAACCAGTGGTTTATATTCGCCATACCTGTAGATGGATTAAAGTTAATACACTCCTTTTCTTCAATGAGGGATCTATCTGGAGGAAGCTTTTTCCATTTTCTTTGTGTTTCCTCAGAGAAGGCGTTTTGAGATAGCTTCACGGCCTTCAGATAGGCGTCTCTCTGACCAATTCTAGAGCTGACAATCTGCGAAAGGTTATCTCCAAGAAGGACTTTAACCTGACGCTTCTTCTCTAGAATTTCCTCTTCATTTTGATTTTGGTTTTGGCCAATGAAGAGTTTCTTAGAATCACATTTATGGATTAGCTTTGTTATCGCTTCGAAGTCTATTGGATATAATAGTACCGGTCTTAATTTGCACCCCGACAAACATGTGTCGCAAAAGGAAATCTGGTAACCTGAGGGAAGGACTTCTTTCTTAGTAGGCACAGTGTGTCTATTAGTAGGCGTAGTGCGGCTACCCTGAAGCAGATCAGAAACTATTTGAATCATAAACAATTTGTCGGTCTCATTTAAGTTTGATTGGGGCGGTCGGATGAATAATTCATTCATTAGACGGTTCGTTTCACTTATTCTGCGAAGACTCTCTAGGATTGTATCTTGAAATATTTCGGTTTTCTTAATTTCGTCTGTAAGGGTATTTGGATGATGGGTCATTTTTTCATATGCATGAGAATCCCAATAATTTGGGAAAGAAGATGGTTGCTGACTATTTGGAATAGACCAGGATCCAGTCTTGGGAGTCATTTCAGCATGCATACCACCATGCTTTCTCATTATGTGGATATGCATGTTCCAGCGTCTTGTTGATGTTTGGCTACAACCCGTGTGTGGACATTGATATAGTCTTCGATTTGGCATCGGTAATGGACTCCTTTTTGCAGTAACTGCAGCGACTGCAGTGACTGCAGTAACGCAGCAATTTCCCCTATTATGATTTATGAGTCGTCTTACTAGATCTATAATGGTGTAAAACCTTATCTAAGAATAAATAGTAAATAGTTTTAGGAATTTATAATATATCATTTTTAGGTATCTATTGGATGTATCCTTGTTAAATATTTCAAAAATACTGAATAACCGCCCTCCCTGGGCATCAATAATAAGTAAACATACTTGATTGGTCTAAATACAGTAATCCATAATTCATGTAAGCGGGGTTATTGCATTCTTTTAAGCAGATAAGGACCAAGTGTCTGATAAGTAGACTTATTCATTAGTAGATTTATAGTATTATATCTCTTATAGAGGCATTAAGAATATATCTGTCATAAATTTTTATTAGAAAAAATAACCAGAAAAGGGTTTGGGTGTTACCATTGGCTATGTTCACCATTATGTTTTAGTTAGACTACGACAGTTCTAGAGTAGCATTTCAAGTTAAATAATTCATTTAGACGGACACATGTGGACTCTTGTTTAAGGCCGTCCATCAACATTTGCAAATTGATTCATAGCTCATAAGGTTCGATAAAAATCCCGGTTAGTCATAATAGCCAATGTAATTGCCATCGAAGTATACAACATAAGAAAACGAATTCGAGAAGATCACACTCAAGCAGGATCCAGCAAACTATCGTAACCTTCAAACATTTGGGGAACGCCTTAGTCAACCTGTTATGGACCGAAGTGGGAACATCAGCAGAACTTGGAAAAATACGAATCAGAAAGCATTGCTGGACTCGGTAGTACCTTCTGGACATGCATTCTCAAGACCTTGTTCACTCTGAACATAGACTGATCCCCGGGTACCGAAGCAATAATACCTTGCGTACTTCAAAAATATATTTTATTTAATTAATATATAAAATCAGGTAAAATTACACAATATTGTTCCTTAGTAAGGTGACGATCCAAGGTGATGACTGGGTTGTGCCCCGACAGCCAATCTTGCTGCACAAGCACAGCTTATCTTCTCGTGCCAAACGAGAAGGGTGCAAGTGTTAAAATCCCTGCTAATCCCGGAAATATCCAACACCCTGGAGTCCCCCAGACTTTGAACATCTTTCATTGAAAAATTTGTGACATTTTGAGTAGAGGTTGAGATTCTTGACGAGTCAATAATACTCTGATTATACCCTATTTCAGATATTACAAAAGCTGCGAGAGACAATGAGCTCGTAGTAAACAAAACCATGGAGATTGTGTACGCGAATACAAGCCTATCACGACCATATTTTAGCCAAACTAAGAATCGGAAAGCAAGAGAGCTAGTAAGACCTACGGAAAGAAAAATGCTCATCCTTTTGCCGCCTAAAGCCTGCAATAGATTTAATAAGCATTTGCATATTAGATTCCAGATTGTTACCGATTACCTGGATGATCATTTTCGTAGCTCTTCTTTTATCCGTATTAACTGCATTAGATTTCGATCAGCTGGCTTGGGGTCAGCAATCAGATGACATATCGCGAATCCAAGAATCGTTAGATAATATGAGTAGTCAGATGAGTGAAGAGGTAAAAACCATTAAAATGATGGGTGAACAGTTTGCCCAGCTGAAGCAAGGCCAAATTGTCACAGTTTACCTTTTTGTAATTGCCTTCTTGATGGGGCTAGCGTTTGTAATATTTGGATTGTACATCGGTCAGGAACAGCGACTTTCTCTCTTTACAAAAAGACTCTACCTGGTGGCTTTCTTTGCATTAGTTATTCCTGTTACCGTGATCCTATTACGATACATTACGAACACTCTTTCGAACGGTGAATATAACGATCCTATACTTACAATTGCATTCATCCTCCTTATCCCTGTCCTAACCTCGTATGTACTAATGATCGTTAAATACCGGCACGAAAATGTGCGAAATAAATAACCATCTCGTGTGGCTCTTGACGTGACTTAGTCAAGTGTCATAGTATAGACCACCATCATCAATCCACATTCCAAATCTCTTATCTAGAAAATCGGATACTGCAGTCTTCTGATCTTGTATATTTTCATAAAACCTATTTGCACATACGTATGACT